>Ga0207674_10004228_pt1 | contig 17321 bp, 24 predicted proteins | sample KBSCornC72_FD_184303 | JGI IMG/M metagenome (GOLD analysis project Ga0207674, IMG submission 184303) | Corn rhizosphere microbial communities from Kellogg Biological Station, Michigan, USA - KBS Corn C7-2 (SPAdes) (version 2) | ecosystem: Host-associated > Plants > Roots > Rhizosphere > Soil ... | reverse complement strand
GCGCTCGCTTCGACAACCCCGACGGCGCGCCGTATGGTCGCGTCGCATGGCCAGTCCCTGGCACTATCCAGGCCGAGGACTACAACACCGGCAACCAGAATCGGGCCTTCCACGACAACGACAACCGCCTCCGCGCCAGCGGCTACCGCGCCACCGAAATGATCGACATCTCAGCGAACGCCTTGGGCGGCTGGAGTCTGATCTCGGTAAACCCGGACGAGTGGGCCAAATACACCGTCAACGTCGACGAGGGCGCCCTCGCGGACGAGCGCGCGCACGACGGCCGGATCGGCGCTGATCTCGGCCGCGCTGGGCGGTGCGTAGGCGGCGGCCGAGTAGGCGGCGAACGATCGCAAGAGTTTCGGCCCCGCCCCAGTGGCGGGGCTTTTGTTTGTGGCGATCACATTGGTGCGCGGCGCTTGCGCAGATGACGGGGGTGCGCGATCGTTGCATCGCGGCACCGATGGGGGCGTTGGCGCGTGGACTGGACAGGGCGTCTGAGGTCCGGATGGCGTGGTGGGCTCGTCGCCCTGGCGGCCGTGGTGCTGGCTTTGCCCGCGGCGGCAGGCGTCACCAGTTCGACCGATCAGCACAGTTTCGTCGTCGAGGGCACCACGGCGTCGGGGCTCGTGCGGTTCATGAATGGGCATGCAGTCGATGGTGACCACGGCCACGCCTATGCGAGCATCCATCCAGACTATCAGCTGTCACTGACGACGCGGGAGAGCGGCGGCATCTGCCGGGCGGCGCGGGTGGACGTGCATGTGGAGTTCCAGCTCACACTGCCGGTGGCCGACACGTCAGGGATGAGCCGGCGGGTGCGTGGGGCGTGGGGCGGCTTCGCGGCGTTCGCGCGGGCGCATGAGAACCACCACAAGTCGAGCTATCTCGGCTGCGCCCAGAACTTCGTGGTGCAGGCGCGGCGACAGTCGGCGCCGTCATGCACTGAGCTCGAAGGCGATCTCGATCAGATGCTGTATGCGATGAAGCGGGCGTGCGAGGTGAAGCAGCGGCCGTTCGACCAGTCGCAGGCGCGGGTGCTGCGGAATTTGTCGTTGTTCGTGCTGGCAAGGTCGGGGCGATAGGGCGTGTGCTGACTGAAGCGCTTCACCCCTCAGCCTAGCTCCGCCAGGTCGCTGCCGCTCCGAGCTACGCTCCCTCTCGCCAGAGGGGCGAGGGGATCCCGACCGTGGCTCGCGGCTATTTCGTGGCGCGGCCATCCGGATAGACCGCCGGTCCCTTGAGCTCGAGCTTGTTGTTCCACGGATCGAGCACGTAGAAGGAATTGCCCATGCCCCGGGCGCCGCCGTGGAAGGCCTCGCGCTCGATGGTGACGTTGTGCGCCCTGAGGTGAGCGCGCATGGCATCCTCGTCGAACGGGGAGAGGGCGATGCAGACGTGGTCGACATTGCGGCCGCCGGCGACGGGTGGAACGGCGCTCCGGGCGCCGGGATGGGTGGTGTCCCACAGCACGATCAATGCCGCGCCGCACCAGAGCTGTTCCATGCCGAGCGCCGGATAGGAATAGCCGGGCTGGCAGCCCAGCACGTCGGCGTACCAGCGCACGGCCTGGTCGAGATTGTCGACGAGGAACACGACGTGATCGATGCCGACCATGGTGAAGGGCGGCCGGCTCAACTCGGTCATCGTCACTCCCAGCGGGTCCTGGCCCGGTCGTCGTCGGCGTTGTGCTCGACCCAGCGATCACCGGCCGACGTGGCTTCCCGTTTCCAGAACGGCGCATCGGTCTTGAGGTAATCCATCAGGAACTCGGCGCCCTCGAAGGCAGCCCGGCGGTGCGGCGCAAGGGTCATCACCTGGACAATGGGCTCGCCGGGCCGCAGTTCGCCGTAACGGTGAATGATGCTGGCCCTGATCAGGCCGAAGCGGGCGATGGCCTTGGCCTCAACCGCGCCGATCTGGTTCATGGCGAGCTCGGGGTAGCACTCGAGCGTCAGGGTGCTGACCGGGTCGCGCGGATCGGAGCGGACGAGGCCGGTGAACATGACGGCCGCTCCGGCGCCGGCGCTGACTTCGAGGAATAGATTGGTCTCCCGTCCGGGATCGAACGGCTCCGTCTGAACTCGGATCGCCATTCTAGCCGCCGGTCATGGGCGGAAACAGCGCGACCACCTTGGCGCCGGCGATGGCGGCGGTATGGGGCACGATTTTGGCGTCGATCGCCGCCTTGATGATCTCGGGCTTCTGCATGGCGAGATCGGCGGCCTCGTCGCGTGCCCGGAGCCAGCCGATGAGGTCGGAGATGGTCTGCACCTCGGCCGGTGGCGAGACCTCTTCCTCGCCGCGGTTGAGGCGCTCCCGGAGCCAGGCGAAGTAGAGGATCTTCATTCGGTCTTGGCGCTGAAGTAAGGCCACATGGAAACCAAGTACTGCCAACCGGTCCAGACGGTGAGGGCGCCGGCGATCCACAGCAGCAGTGACGAGATCAGGCCGAAACCGGGCAGAAGGCCGTCGACGATGACGAAGAACAGCGCGACGAGCTGAACCGTCGTTTTCCACTTGGCGAGGAAAGTCACGGGCACCGAGACACTGCGGTTGCCCATGAACTCGCGCAGCCCGGCGACGAAGATCTCGCGGAACAGGATGGCGATGGCCGGCACGAGGTCTAGGCCCGAGAAGTCGCGGGTCCAGGCGAAGGTGACCAGCAGGCAGCCGACCAAGAGCTTGTCGGCGATGGGGTCGAGCATCTTGCCGAGGTCCGACTGCATGTTCATGCGTCGGGCAAGAAAGCCGTCGAGCCAGTCGGTGACCGCGGCTGCGACGTAGATCAGCAGCGCCAGCCAGCGAAGCCAGCCATTGCCCATGCCGATGAACAGGCACAGCACCGGGATCGCCGCGATGCGGGCGACCGTGAGCTGGTTGGGCAGTTGGCGGAGCGGCGCGGGAATGTCCATGGCGCGAGGGAACAGGATCGACGGGGCAGGGTCAAGGCGGAACTGGAGCGGGAGAGGCAAGGGGGCGGCCTTGCACCCTCACAGGCTGTCATCTTGGGCGTGACCCGAGCCCTCTCTCGCCCGGCGCAAGGCGTGAGCTGGGTCCCAGCTTTCGCTGGGATGACACCCGGTGGGGGTCGTGTGGCTCGGAGCCTCACGCCACCCGTTGCGCACGCTCCCGGCGAGCGCCGAGCGCCTCGGCCAGCTTCTCGAGCGTCTCGACCGTCGTCTCCCAGCCGATGCAGCCGTCGGTGATCGACTGGCCGTAGGTCAGCGCCTTGCCGGGGATGAGGTCCTGGCGGCCAGCGACGAGATTGCTCTCGATCATGACCCCGACGATGCGCCGATCGCCCGCGGCGATCTGCGTGCCGACGTCGGCGAGGACCAGCGGCTGGTTCTCGGGGTTCTTGGACGAGTTGGCGTGGCTCGCATCGATCATGATGGCTGGGGTGATGCCGGCTTTGATCGAGTCCGCCGACGCTGCCTCGATGCTTTCGGCGTCGAAGTTCGGCACTTTGCCGCCGCGCAGGATGATGTGGCAGTCATCATTGCCGGAGGTCGAGGCGATTGCCGAACGACCGTCCTTGGTCACGGCGAGGAAATGGTGCGGCTGGCTGGCCGACTTCACCGCGTCGAGCGCAATGCGGACATTGCCATCGGTGCCGTTCTTGAAGCCGACCGGACAGCTGAGACCCGAGGCGAGCTCGCGATGCACCTGGCTTTCGGTGGTGCGTGCGCCGATCGCGCCCCAGCTGACGAGATCGGCGAAATACTGCGGCGTGGCCATATCGAGAAACTCGCAGCCGGCCGGCAGGCCCATATCGGCAATGTCGCGCAGCAGCGCGCGCGCGATGCCGAGGCCCTGGTCGATCTTGAAGCTGCCGTCGAGGTCAGGGTCGTTGATCAGACCCTTCCAGCCGACGGTGGTGCGGGGTTTCTCGAAATAGACACGCATGACGAGCTCGAGCTTGTCGCCGAGCCGCTCGCGGAGGGGCAGCAGGCGGCGGGCGTAATCGAGGGCGGCGACGGGATCGTGGATGGAGCAGGGGCCGACCACGACGGCGAGGCGGTCGTCGCTGCCGTGAAGGATGTTGTGAAGGGCATGCCTGGCGGCGAGGACGGTGCGCGTTGCAGCATCGGTACGCGGGAACTCCTGCATCACCTCGGCGGGCGTTCGGAGTTCCTTGATGTCCCTGATGCGGAGATCGTCGGTGGATTTGAGCATTTTCGTGGTCCTTCGGGTTAAGAGGACCGGCGACAAAAAAGCCGCCAGTCGCTGGCGGCTCTTTGGGAAACTTTGCGGTTCGCTTGTCTTAGATCGAACGCACCCCTCCGGCTGCCAGCGGGCATCGGCTGCTAAAATACCAATACGAAAAGCTGGCGCGGACGAGGTTCATGGCGCGGGTTGTAGCTCAGCCCTCTGGCTTTGTCACGCGGTCTCGTCGCCCCTGGCGGCGGCGGCCTCGAGCGTCTTGAAGATGCGGATGGCCGCCTCGACGTCCTTGCGCGGGGTCGCGGCGAAGACCTCGAGACGGAGCGCGGTGAGGGTCTCGTTGACGGCCTCGACCACGGTCCGGCCGCGTTCGGTGAGGTTGACGGAATTGGCGCGCCGGTCGGTCGGATCCTGTTCGCGGGTGATGAGGCCGGAGGACTGCAGTTCGTCGAGCAGGCGCACCAGGGACGCGCCCTCGATGCCGATGGCATCGGCCAGAGCAGTCTGACGCACATTCTGGCCAAGCCGATCGATCCAGAGCAGCGGCGCCGAGGCCGCTTCGGACACGCCGTGGGCGGAGGCGGCATGACGGGCCATCTTCCGCCACAGGCGACCCGCCAGCAGGAGATCCCGCGTCAGGTCGCGCAGCAGATATGCATCTTCATGCGTTGCCAATAGTTAGTATCCTAATTATATGGTTTGACGCTTGGAGGCGGACCGCCGCCCACACCCGGATCGCTGTTATGCCCACTGAAATGAAAAATCACAAATGGATGGTGCTGAGCAATACGACGCTCGGCATGCTGGCGGCGACGATCAACGCCTCGATCGTGCTGATCAGCCTTCCCGCGATTTTCCGCGGCATTGGGCTCAAGCCCCTCGATCCGGGCAACACCAACGTCCTGCTCTGGACCATCATGGGCTACATGGTGGTGACCTCGGTGCTGGTGGTGAGCTTCGGCCGGCTGGGTGACATGTTCGGCCGGGCCAGGATCTACAATCTCGGCTTCCTCATCTTCACGCTGGCGTCGGTGGCGCTGAGCTTCATGCCGACGGGCGACAGCGCCGCGTGGTTCCTCGTGGGCATGCGCGTGGTGCAGGGCGTGGGCGGCGCGATGCTGACGGCGACGTCGACGGCGATCCTCATCGACGTGTTTCCAGCCAAGCAGCGTGGCCTGGCGCTCGGCATCAATATCATGGCGGCGATCGCCGGGCAGTTCCTCGGTCTGGTTCTCGGTGGGCTTCTGGCCGACATCGACTGGCGGCTGATCTTCTGGATCAATGTTCCGATCGGCGTGATCGGCACGATCTGGGCCTATGTCAGCCTCAAGGATGTCGGCGTCGAAAAGAAGCAGGGCAGGCTGGACTGGTGGGGCAACATCACCTTCGCGATCGGCCTGGTGCTGGTCTTGGTGGGCATCAATGACGGCATTCAGCCCTATGGGTCGGCGCTGATGGCGTGGGGCAGCCCGCGGGTGCTGGGCGAGCTGGTGGTCGGGCTGTTGTTCCTGATCGCGTTCCTGTTCATCGAGACGCGGGTTGCGGCGCCGATGATCGACCTCAAGCTGTTCCGGATCCGGCCGTTCACGACCGGCGTGCTGGCGACCCTGCTCGGCTCGATCGGGCGCGGCGGGCTGCAGTTCATGCTCATCGTCTGGCTGCAGGGGATCTGGCTGCCGCTGCACGGCTATTCGTTCGAATCGACGCCACTGTGGGCCGGCATCTTCATGCTGCCGCTGACGGTGGGGGTGCTGCTGATCGGGCCGGTCTCCGGCTGGCTCAGCGACCGCTACGGACCGAAGCTGTTTGCGGCCGGCGGCATGGTGCTGGGGGCGCTGACGTTCCTCGGCCTGATGTTACTGCGTGCGGACTTCGACTACTGGATGTTCGCGGCGCTGCTGTTCCTCAACGGCGTGGGGTCGGGGCTGTTTTCGGCGCCGAACGCGACGCAGACGATGAACGCGGTGCCGGCGGCCGAGCGCGGCCAGGCGTCAGGTATCCGGGCCACGGCGATGAATGCGGGGCAGGTGCTGTCGATCGGGGTGTTCTTCACGCTGATGATCATCGGCCTGGCGCTCAGCCTGCCGGCGGCAATGGAGTCGCATCTGATCGCGCAGGGGCTGCCGCAGGCGATCGCGCTGCAGGTGGCGAACGAGCCGCCGGTGGCGAGCCTGTTCGCGGCGTTTCTCGGCTACAATCCGATGGGCGAGCTGATCCCGCATGCGGCGCTGGCGGCGCTGACGGCTCAGCAGCAGGCGACGATCACCGGGCCGCATTTCTTCCCGGAGCTGTTGAGCGGTCCGTTCATGGTGGGGATCAAGATCGCCTTCACGATCTCGCTGCTGCTCTACCTCGGCGCGGCGCTGGCATCGTGGCTGGGCGCCGCGTCCCGGAAGGGACAGGCTATGGCCGAGGCCGTGCCGGCGGAATGATCGACGGTTGACCGGACGCCCGCGTCGGCTCAAAAGGCCGACGCAATGAAGCCTCGATTTCTCCGGCCGGACAATCTGACGGCGCTGCCTTTGGTGGCGCCGTTTGTATTGGTCTATGCGGCGCTGTTCGTCTGGCCGTCGCTGCAGATGGTGGCGATGAGCTTCACCGATGGCGGGCTGATCAATGTCGGCAAGTGGGTGGGCGGCGACAACTACCTGCGGCTGCTCGGCGATCGCAAGTTCTGGGTCGCGGTGGTCAACACGCTCTACTTCGTGGCGATGACGGTGATCCCCGGCACACTGATCGGGCTGGGTCTCGCCATGCTGGTCAACCGGCTCAAGGGAGTGTGGCAGGCGATCGTGCTGGCGGCGTTCTTCCTGCCCTACATCCTGCCGGTCTCGACGGTGACGTCGATCACCTGGTTCCTGACCTCGCCGCATTTCGGGCCGCTGGGCAATCTCGACCACGGGATCGACGGTGAACCGGTCGCTCTGTGGCGCGACCCGCGTCTGTTCCTGCCGGGGGTGGCGGTGCTGACGGTGTGGTGGACGGTCGGGTTCAACGTGCTCATATTCCTCGCTGGACTTCGGGCGCTACCGCACGAGCTCTTCGAAGCGGCACGGCTCGATGGCGCCAACCGCTGGAGCGCGTTCGTACACCTGACCTGGCCGCTGATCTGGCCGGTGACGGCGCTGGTGCTGACGGTGCAGATGATCCTGCAGCTCAAGGTGTTCGACCAGGTGTTCCTGATGATCGCGGGCGGGCAGACCAACGCCACGATGGTGCTGGTGCAGTACATCTACACCGTTGCCTTCCAGGGCAACAAAGGCGGCTACGGCGCGACGGTGGCGGTGGCGCTGTTTGTTCTGGTGCTGGTGGTGTCGGTGGTGCAGTTCCAGGTGTTGCGGCTGAGGAGCGCGAAATGACCCCGGCCCTGGTTCGGCGGCTCGACGTGGTGGGCGCGGCGGTGTCGCTGCTGACGCTGGCGCTGGCGATCGTGTGGGCGTTTCCGCTGCTGTGGTCGATCGCGGCGACGGTGGTGCCGAGAGGGCCCGATGCGTCGGTGCTCGACATGCTGGCCGCCTACGGCCGGGTGCTGACCACCACGCAGATCGGCCAGTGGTATCTCAACTCGCTGATCACCTCGGGCGGGGTGACGCTCCTGGTGCTGGCGATCTCGTCGGCGTGCGGCTACGCGATCTCGCAGCTGGACTTCACCTGGCGCCGGGTGCTGTGGGCGATCATCCTGGCGAGCTTCATGATCCCGGTGCAGGCGCTGATCATCAACCACTTCTTCCTGATGAACCAATGGCACCTGGTCAACACCTGGCTGGGCGTGATCCTGCCGCAGCTGATCGCGCCGGTGGCGGTGATCGTCTACAAGCAGTTCTTCGACAGCGTCCCCAAGGAGCTGCGCGAGGCGGCGGTGATCGACGGCGCCAAGCACTGGGAGATCTTCCTCAGAATCTACCTGCCGCTCAACTGGGGCGTGACGGCGGCACTGGGGATCATCGTCTTCATCGGCGCCTGGAACGCGTTTCTATGGCCGTTCCTGGTGATCACCAAGCCGGAGCTGATGAACGTGACCGTCGGCGCCACGGAAATCCGCAGCCAGGGCATCAATGAGCTCGAGACGGCGCTGCTGACCGGCCTGCCGATGGCGATCGTCTATCTGCTGTTCCAGCGTCGGGTGACCGAGGCGGTGATGCTCTCGGCCGGCATCAAGGGCTAGTCTTCAGCGCGACGGATTTCGGCAGTCGTCGGGCCATGCTCGGACGGAGTCTCCATGGTCGGCAACGCCGTTCGGCCGGCTCGCGGGCAGCGGCCCAGCGTCGGCCTCCTGCCTGTCAGGACCGGTTGAAGTGGTCGTAGACCAGTTGCGCCATGGCACTGGAGATGCCGGGGATGGCGGCGAGGTCGGCGAGAGAGGCGCGGCTCACGGCCTTGGCGGAGCCGAAATGCTGCAGCAATGCGCGCTTGCGGGCAGGGCCGATGCCGTCGATTTCATCGAGCGGATTCTTGACGATGTCCTTCTTGCGACGGGCCCGATGGGTGCCGATGGCGAAGCGATGCGCCTCGTCGCGCAGGCGCTGCACGAAGTAGAGGACGGGGTCGCGATGCGGCAGCATGAAGGGCTCCTTGCCCTCCATGAAGAACTTCTCGCGGCCGGCATCGCGCTCCTCGCCCTTGGCAATGCCGATGAAGGTCACCTCGCGCTGCAGGTCGAGCTTGCCGATCACCTCGCGCACGGCGTTGAGCTGGCCCTGGCCGCCGTCGATGAAGACGACATCGGGCCAGTCGGGCATGCCGGTCTGCTCGTCCTCGGCCTCCGGCTCGCTTTCATTGGCGAGGCGCGAGAAGCGACGGGTCAGGACTTCGCGCATCATGCCGAAATCGTCGCCGGGGGTGATCTCGGTCGAGCGGATGTTGAAGGTGCGATAGTGCTTCTTGCTGAAGCCTTCTTCGCCCGAGACGATCATGGCGCCGACGGCGTTGGTGCCCGAGATGTGCGAGTTGTCGTAGACCTCGATGCGGCGCGGCGCCTCGTCGAGGCCGAAGAGCTCGGCGACACCCTCGAGCAGGGTCTTCTGCGTCGCGCCTTCGGCGAGCTGGCGGCCCAGGGCCTCACGGGCGTTGTTGAGGGCGTGGTTGACCAGGTCGCGCTTTTCGCCGCGCTGCGGGATCTCGACGTAGACGCGCGAGCCCAAGCGCGAGGTCAGCGCTTCCTCGAGCACGGCGCGATCCGAGGGCTCGTGGCTGAGCAGAACCAGCTTGGGCGGCTGCCGGTCTTCGTAGAACTGGCCCATGAAGGCTTCGAGCACTTCGGTGTCGGTGAGGCTCGGGTCGGCCTTGGGGCGATAGGCGTAGTTGCCCCAGTTCTGGTGGGCGCGGAAGAAGAAGACCTGGACGCAGAACTGGCCGGCCTCGTGGGCGATGGCGAAGACATCGGCCTCGTCGATGCCGCGCGCGATGACGTCCCCCTGGCTTTGCACCAAGGCCAGCGCACTGAGGCGATCGCGGAGCAGGGCGGCACGCTCGAAGTCGAGGGCTTCCGCCGCCTGGTTCATGTCGGCCTGCAGGTGATCCTGCACGGACTTCGACTTGCCGCCGAGGAACTGGCGCGCCTCGTCGACGAGCTCGCCATAGGCCTCGAGTGAAATCTCGCCGGTGCAAGGCGCCGCGCAGCGCTTGATCTGGTGCAGCATGCAGGGCCGGGTGCGCGCCTTGTAGAAGCTGTCCGAGCAGGTGCGCAGCAGGAACGCCTTCTGCAGCGAGGTGATGGTCCGCTTGACCGCGAGAGCCGAGGCGAAAGGGCCGAAATAGTGGCCCTGCTTGCGGCGGATGCCGCGGTGCTTCATCAGCTCCGGCGCTTCGTGTTCGGTGGCGATCAGGATGTAGGGGAAGCTCTTGTCGTCGCGCAGCAGGACGTTGAAACGTGGTTTCAGCCGCTTGATCAGATTGGCTTCGAGCAGCAGCGCCTCGGCCTCGGTCTCGGTGCGCACGAATTCCATGGTGCGCGTCGCCGCGATCATGCGCTGCAGGCGCACCTCGAGGTTTTCCGGGCGCGTATAGTTGGTGACGCGCGCCTTGAGGCTGCGGGCCTTGCCCACATACATGACCTCGCCGGCCGCATCGATCATACGATAGACGCCGGGTGCAGAGGGCAGGGTCTTGACGAAGGCGCGGATGACGTCGGCGCCCGCTTCCACGGACTCGGTCATTTTGCCGGCCGCCTTGGCGTCGGGCCGCGCCGGTCCGGCCACTCGAGATGCTCGCCGCCATCGAGGGCCAGCATCTGCCCGGTCAGCATCGGCGTGTCGATGATGGTGAGGACCGCCGCGGCGATTTCCTCGGGACTGGCGCCCCGACCCAGCGGGAGCTCGGCCTGGCGCCGGCGATATCCTTCGGCACTGACCCCAGGCGGCGCAAGGGTCGGGCCGGGGCCGATGGCGTTGACCCGGATGTTGGGGGCCAGGGACTGTGCCAGGGTGCGCGTCATCGTCCACAGCACCGACTTGCTGAGGGTGTAGCTGAAGAAGGCAGGCGAGAGGTCGAGCACGCGCTCGTCGACGATGTTGACGATGTTGCCGGCGGACCCGGCGGGCAGCTGAGCGGCGAAATCCCGGGCCAGGAAGGCGGGGGCTTCAGCATGGACGGCGAAATGGGCATCCCAGAGCGCCTCGTCGAGGTCCCGGGCGGAATCGCGTTCGAATGTCGAGGCGTTGTTGACCAGCAGGGTCAGGGGACCGAACGCGCCGGCCGCAGCTGCGATCAGCCCGGCGCGTTCGCTGCGCCTGGCGAGGTCTGCCTGGAGCGAGGTCGCCTCGCCGCCTGCCGCGCGGATCTCGGCGACGGTCGCCTCGGCCTTGGCGGCGGAGGAGCGATAGTGGACGACGACGCGCCAGCCGGAGCGGGCGAGCGCCTTGGCGATGGCGGCGCCAATTCGCTCGGCGGCGCCGGTCACAAGGGCAACACCGGGAGAGGATCGATTCGGTTGGTCGGACATGGAGCCAAGAAGATAGGACGTTGGAGGGTCGGCCGGAAGAGTGGAGGAAATGCGCGGTTGAGAGTTGGCGTCTGAGCCTTTCCGCACCAGGAGCGCGGGCATAGGCTTTCCTGGCGAGCGGGGGGCTCACCCCGTCATTGGGAAGGAGTGCATTGCTATGGATATAGTCGGCATAATTATCCAACTCATTGCTGGCGCTGTGGGAGGGTATGGCACGGGCCGGGTGGCAAAACCTGTCAGCATTAGTCCGGCCGTCGATGCGATTGTCGGGCTGATCGGCGGTGTCGCGGGCACATGGATTGCCACGAACATTCCCGGACTGGCGGGGATGCTCAGCACGGCGAGCGGGGGTGGCGCCTATGTCGGGCAGGGTGTAACCGGGCTCGTGGCCGGCGGCATCCTTACGGCGATCGTGGGGGCGATCAAGAATGCCACGATGAAGTAGTCACGGCGACTTCGGCCGGGTCGCGGCAAGCGCGGCCCGGGACTTCGACTGCGGGTAGTTTGAGATGAGCGATTTGGCGGCGGGCGCCCGACAGGACAATGTGGGGCGCGGCATCTTTTTTGCGCTGGTCGCGATCCTGATCTTTTCGAGCCAGGACGCCATGAGCAAGTTCCTGGTGCAGTCGGTGTCGCCGTTCCAGATGACGATGATGCGCTTCTGGGCGTTCGGCGCGTTCTCGCTGTTCCTGGCGTTGCGCAAGGGGTCTCTCACCGCGGCGCTGCGGACACGGCAGCCGCTCTGGCAGGTGCTGCGTGGCCTGCTGCTGATCACCGACATCTGGATGTATGTGCTGTCGCTGCGAACTGTACCGCTGGCGGCGGTGCAGTCGATCACGCTGGTCTATCCGCTGCTGGTGACGCTGTTCGCGATCCCGCTGCTGGGAGAGAAAGTCGGGGTGTTCCGGCTTGTCGCCGTCACGGTGGGGTTTCTGGGAGCGCTGATCATCGTGCGACCGGGGGGCGTGCCGCTCGACTGGGGCGTGGGTTATGCGATCGGATCCGGCGCCTGCTACGCACTCTATATCGTGCTTACCCGCAAGGTGTCGGCGACCGACAGCGCGACGACGAGCGTGGTCTATGTCGGTGCGGTGGGCTTGCTCGTCAGTACCGCGGTCGGCGTGTTCTTCTGGCACCCGCTCGACCTGACGACGACCCTGCTCATCGGCTACATCATGGTGACGGGCGTGGTCGCGCACGGGATGATGATCCTGGCGCTGACGCTGGCGCCGGCAAGCACGCTGCAGCCGTTCAACTACACTTCCCTGCCCTGGTCGATCGCGCTGGCCTACCTCATTTTCCACGAGGTGATCGACCCGATCTCGTTGCTGGGCGCCGGAATCATCGTGGCGGCGGGCCTGGTGGTGATGACGCGCGAGCGGATCAGGAAGATCCCGGCCGCCGCCGAAGCAGCGCTGCCAGGAAAAGAATGAGACCGACGATGACGCAAAGGGCGCCGAGTGGGGCGGCCGAGAGGCTGAGGAAGATCGGAATCAGCTGATCGAAGCCGGTGAAGATGGTCGCGGTGAGGAGGAGGGGGATCAAGCCGACGGCGAGGAGCACGATCCCGAGCCGGAGGAACAGCTTGGCCCAAAGCTTCACGGCGTCGTTCATGGCGGTCCTTCTGCAGCGGCACTCTTGAAAGCGGTGCCCTCCGTGGGCACTTTTATCCGCATTGGCTGAACCGGAAAGGGTTTACCGCGATGGGCGTCGTGCTGGAGTTTGGTCTGGTCCTGGTGCTGATCGGGATGGTTGTGAGCTATCTGTTCCGCGGCCGTGTGGTCGCCGCCAAGCAGGCAATGACGGATCGGCGCGTCGAGGCCTACATCGAAACCATCCGGCGCGAGCGGAGCAACCCCGAGCTGACGGCAATGAGCGACACCGAGCTGCGCGACCTGCTGCTGTCGAGCGCGCACAACCTCAAGGTGCAGCGCGACCGGCGGATGTACCTGCTGTTTGGCGGCGTGGTGGTGGCGATCATCGGCGCCATCCTGGTGGCCACCGAGGACGGCTACCGGGGCTTCGGCGTCGCCCTGCTGGTGGGGGCGCTGGTGCTCTACGGGATCAACGAGTTCCTGGGGCGGCAGATGATCGCGCCATTGCTGGCCAAGGGGATCGACGTCGAGCGGCTGCGGGTGGAGTAGCCGGCTGCGGCGGTCAGAGCCGCCGCATCTTGCCGACGATGAAGACCAGGGCGCCGGCAGCGACCAGGGCCACTGGAGCCAGGACCATCAGCGACAGGATGGTGCCGTCGAGGTGGATGCTGTGGCCGTTGCCCTCCAGCCGGCCCAAGCCGAACTGCTCGAGACTGAACAGCCCCGTGCCGACCAGCACCAGGGTCGACGCCAGCTTCACGTAGGGCTTCATGCCTTGGGTCGCCATGACCAACTCCTCGCCTGCGGCTGAGATAAATACAGGTTCCGCAAAAAGCAACGCCGGCCTCCCGAGGGAGACCGGCGAAGGCAGCGGCCTCAGCCGACTGCGTCAGATGCAGACGTAGCCGTAGGGGCCGTAGACGCAGCCGTACGGGCCGTAGGGCGGGAAGGGGCCGGGGTTGTTCGGGTAGGACGGGCCGTAGTTGAAGTCGATGGCCCACTTCTTGACGTACACCTTGATGCCGTCGTGCTTGACGAGGCAGTAGTTCGGGCCGCACTTGATGACCTTCACGTAGTCACCGGCATAACCCCAATCCACGACGTTGGCCCACTTGCTGGGCGCGTCGAGCAGCTTGGTATTCTGGTCGAGGTTAGCGGCGAAGGCACCGCCGACGGTGGCGAGGAGGAGGACGCCGGCAACGGCGACAGATTTGAGAGAGAACGACATTCGGGTTTCCTTTCGGGTTTCAATGGGCAATCGCTTGCCTTGACCCGAAAGCTAATCGCATCCGGCTGAACCGGACCTGAGTGGCACATTTAGCCAGAGAATTTATGGATTTACCCGGAGTCGCTAGCGATGCGGGTGGAATCCGAGCGGATCGAGTGGATCGAAGCTGAACTGATAGGGAGTGACGGCGTTCTTGGCGGCGGAGCCGACGAGATAGGAGCCCGGCACCCAGCCGGAGGGGCCGCGATCCAGCTGGTGAATGAGGCACCAGCGCGACTCTCGGGTGCAGCTGGCGACGGCGACGCGCTCGTTCTTTTCGAGCCTGTCGATGGCCGGGTAGTAGTCGCCCGGACCGGCGCGGACGACGAGCGTGCCGCTGGCGCGGGCGGTGTCGGCGGCCACGGCGGGGGTTGCGGGGAGACTCAGCAGCAGCAGGGCGAACAGCGTTCTACGCATGACCAAGGACCTTTCGCCGGCGAGTATAGCAGCCTGGCCGTCGGGCGGGGCTCACAAGGTCTCGATGACGGGCGGCGACTTGCCGGGCTCGGGCGGAAAGACCGGTGGCTCGACTGGATTATCGACCGGCGGCAGCGGGGTCATGTCCTGCTCGTTGTCGATCGCCTTGCCGACGAGGCCGATGGCGGTCTCGATGTCGATGAAGCGGCGCAGCGCGAGGTCGAGATCTGGCTCGCGCGCAGCGGCGCGGCGAGCGTCGATCAGCCGGTCGCGGAAAGCGCGCAGGGATTTGACGTGCTCGGATTCGGGGCGGGCCATGACACTGTCTCCGGGGCTGCGATTAAAAAACGCCGAAACCCCCGCGCCTGGTTGCATGGCGCGGCGGATCGGCCAGGAGATTCAGTCTAGCCTGACTGGACCTCAGCCGGGGCTGTATTTGGGGCCGTGATCGGCATTGTCGGGCTTGCGCTCGGGGGTGCCGGTGTGGACGGCGGGGTTGGGGCCGATGTCGAGATAGCTCGGCACGTGCTCGGGGGCGCCGTCATAGGGGTGGCCCTCGTCGCTGGGATGGGGGTCGTGGTCGGTGGGTTCGGGCGCCGGGGCCCCGGGGCGCGAGGTGGGGGGCGGCAGCGCGCCCTCGGAGAGGCCGGTCCCTTCGTCGAACAGATGCTGCGGCGGATTGGTCTGTCCGCCGGGGCGGTTGATGCGGGTGCGGTTGGGCATGGGAGCCTCCTGGGTCAGATGGAAACGACCGGCGCGGGCGGTGGTTGCGCGCGGGGCGGGAGGAGAAAGTCCCCCCGGAGCTCCCATCCGGGGGGACTGTCGGACGCTTTAGCGTGACTTTGAGGCGCTGGCCCCGCCCTCACCCTCGACTGGACGAGGCTAGCACACGGCGGGGGGACAGTGCGTTACAGTAAGTTAAGCTGGGACAGACGGCCTGACGCCGGCGGCGACCCGGCCTTTGGCCTCGGGCAGGGGAAAGGCGGCTCTCGCCTTGCGGACTGATCCGGCTCAGGAAAAGCCGGGTGGCGGCAATTCAAATCGAAAATGTCGGCGTGCTGCGCTTGTTTCGGGGCCGCAGCGGGTGTCCGCTCGCGCCCGGCGGGGGGCCGCTCCGGACGCCGTTTGGCGGAACCGGACCCTTGTGGAGTACAAAATGCGGTCCACGATACCCCTCGCCCGGCTGCTGGCAGCCGGGGCCTTCGCTGCGGCTCTGGTCCCTCAGACCCCGGCCCATGCCGCTTCCAACGCCGACCAGGTGCAGCATTTCATCGACTGTGCGCGCTGGATGCTGACCGATCCCGACCGGCATCGCGCCGAATGCGCGCCGGGGCATGAGTTCTTCATTCCCGGCGACAATTTCGCGCAGACCGGCATCACCGCCGAGCCGCCTCCGCCTCCGCCGCCGCCACCGCCACCGCCCGTGATCCCCGACTAGCGCGAGCGAGCGCCTTCGGCGGCCAGCAAGCGGTCGTCCTGTCATGGGGCCCCGCGCGGATCGTCGCGCGGGGCCCTTGTCTGCAGCGTCGGGGGATTGCTTCCGGGACGGAATTAATGTTTTGATAACGTTAGCGGGGGGCCGCGCCGGGGACGCCGTTTGGCGGAACCGGACCCTTGTGGAGTACAAAATGCGGTCCACGACACCCCTCGCCCGGCTGCTGGCAGCCGGGGCCTTCGCTGCGGCCATGGTCCCTCAGACCCCTGTTTACGCCGCGCCCAATGTCGACCAGTGGCAGCACATCCTCGATTGCGCCGGCTGGATGTTCAGCGACCCCGACCGGCACCGCGCCGAGTGCTCGCCCGGTCATGATTTCTTCCTGCCGGGCAACAATTTTTCGCAGACCGGCATCACGGGGGAACCGCCGCCGCCTCCGCCGCCGCCGCCGCCGGAGGATTGCTACTCGATCCCCGGCGCTTACGCGGGGCAGGGGCGGCTGATTCCGGTGGTCGGCTGTTGCAACACAGTCAGCTTGAGGGGTTCTGAGCTCGGCGCGTCCCGTGGAGCCCTCATCCAGGTGCAGGCGATCGACTGTTGCCCGCCGATCAACAACAGCTATCGGATCGGCGAGTTCGGCGCGGCGATCATCCAGGTGGATGGTTGCGTGGCGAGCCCGTCCGACCACTGGATCGTGCGGCCGACGCTCGGGCTGCTGGTGTGATCCAAGGAGCCCTGCGCCATGGCGCGGGGCTCGATCGTTCCGCCGAGGACGGGCGTCTCCATGTGCTCTGTCCCGGCCGATCCCGAGACGGGTCGTTCGGCCAGCCGGAAGCGTCGCTACGGGAGACGGCGCCGACTGCGAGAGTCGTGGGACATGACACGTTGGGGTGGGGCCACCGGCGTATGGTCGCCGTGCTACATCCGCGCGGCCCCGTGGTCGCCGACCGGCGGCTTCTTGCCGGTGACGGCGGCGCCCAGCATCACGGCGGTGGCGATGAGCTTGCCCGGGCTGTCCCAGATCTCGGCGCGCTCCGGGGTGACGGTCAGCAGCCGGATGTCGGGGTCATCGGGGCTGTCCCACCAGGCCTTGACGAAGGGCGACCACAGCTCGGCGATGCGGGCCCGGTCGTCGCTGAGCCGGGCGTGGCCGTTGACGACGACATATTTGGCGCCGCCGGTGTCGGCAAAGCCGAGCGTGACGGCGGGGAACTCGTCGAGGTGGTCGTAGCGGCCCGATTTCAGCGACACCAGGAATTCGATGACGCCCGCCTCGCGGTCGGCGATGGCGGTGAGCGGCCACTGGTCCTGCCTGCTGCCGTTCCAGGTGGTGAACAGGCCGAACTGGATCTTGTCGATCAGCTCCCAGGCGCGGTCTTCGTACTCGTCGGGGGATTTGCGGTGTTCTTCGTTGGCCATGATGGTCTCCTGCTGTGAAAGGGCAACGCGGGCGGCAGGCGAGGGTTGCGACGGCGGGATGGGGCGGCCCGAGGGCCGGGG
>Ga0207674_10004227_pt1 | contig 17322 bp, 10 predicted proteins | sample KBSCornC72_FD_184303 | JGI IMG/M metagenome (GOLD analysis project Ga0207674, IMG submission 184303) | Corn rhizosphere microbial communities from Kellogg Biological Station, Michigan, USA - KBS Corn C7-2 (SPAdes) (version 2) | ecosystem: Host-associated > Plants > Roots > Rhizosphere > Soil ... | reverse complement strand
GCCGACGCTGCCCGTCGTCGATCGGATTTGCACGCGAACGACGTCTCAGTACGTCGCGCGATCTGGCGGTCCTCGCGGAGCAGCTATCGAGTCGCAGCGCCTCATCGACCTCCGATTCGAACATGAGTCGCCCGTCACCGCGGGTGCGCTTCCGGTGAAGCCAGCGCCGCCCGTCGACTGTCGCTGAACATTCGCGACGACTTAGGGTCGTCGGCGATCGCGGATCAGAGGGAGGACAACAAGGGTGTCGGTGAGCCGATACGTCTGCTCGATCGGCGGCAGCCCTTTTCGGTTGATGTGAACGAGCGCGCTGTCGCCGACGGAGAACATTCCGGAACACATCTCGAAGATGCCGTCGGTTCCCGTGACGGTGCTGCTGATGCCCGATGGGTTCACTCCGGCGGTCGCGATCTCTGCCCGCCCGCCCCTGTAAGCCGATGCGCTCGCTCCCTTGATGGGAATGTTGTCGGCACCCACCACACGCCCAATCATCCACACAGTCCCGACTCGGGGACGTGGTATGGTGCGAAACCACTTTGCGTCGTGGGTGCACCGCTCGGCGACGTAGTCATTCGCCGTCTGCACCACCAGATCCGCGCGATGAACAGAATCACGTACCGCCGTGAAACTGATCGACGTCGACAGCGACACGCCAATCGACTCGAGCTGGCTGTCGACGGTCACCAGTTTGTAGGGGCCCGGAAGCAGCCGCGTGATGGTGATCGATCCGCTCGAGTCGGCGCGTGCCGAGTAGCTGGTGTTCTCGAGCTGAACACGCGCGCCGGCGGCGGGCGTCTTCGCCTTCGTCGTCGCCTGGAGGTGCAGTGTGCCCAGCGACGCCCTCCAGGCCGGCGACGACGGCCAACTGATCTGCGCGACCTCGCCTCCGGTCTCCTGCGCGTCCACCACGTCGCGCGCGACGAACTCCCGCCGTCCCGTGTGATAGACGGAGTCGGTGTGGATCACGGGAAGGCGCAACGACCAACGATCGATGATCACAACGCCGTTTGGCATCTCGCGGAACGAGACCCAACCGCCCGGGCGTGCGTCGTCGAGGCGCCGGTCGAGACCGACGTAACGAAACTCGAGATTCTGCAGCCGGCGCGTGACGGTATCGACCCACAGGATGCCGTCGATGTCGATGCGGTCGCGCACGCGCTTCGGGGCGGTGAATCCGAGACCCACTTCCGCCGGGCGCGATCCATCCGCCTTCACGAGACGGAAGCAGTAGCCGGCGATGAAGGCGTCGTCGAGCAGCGCTTCGGCGTCGGGGGCAAAAAAGGTCGCGCCGCCGTTGCCATCGCTCACGAATCCCGCCTGGACGAATTCACTTGCCGAACGGACGGCCGTGAACGACGACGTAGAGCGTGGCGTGGAATCGAGTGTCACCGTCTGACTGGCGATACGGTCGCTCGTGCCGTCCATCATGCGCTGGAATCGGATGAGGACGACCGATGCGGGATTCGTCTTGCGAGCGACAACACTGTTGAGCAATCCCGCGCGTGCCTGCTCGAGGAGCCCGAGCGCTGGTCCGGCGTCGGCGCGTGCCGGGCATGCGTTCGCTCGAACGCTCACCGGGTCGAGCATCGTGGGGAGCGACGTCATTGAGACGTCGAGCGTGTCCACCGCCGCGCCGGAGCGCGGCACGTTGGCCGCGAAGGGACGAAAGCCGATGCGCACGAATCGCAGCGTTGTCGACTGCGACGGCACGACGATGCGGTAGCGTCCTCCCTGATCGGTGATGTTGCGCCCGAGTGCCGAGCCGCGCGCGTCGAGCAGGGTGATGACGGCGCCAGGGATCGGCTGGCGGCTGGCGGCGTCGCGCACGATGCCGCGAAGCTCCTGCGCCGCCAGCTCACGGCAGCAGAACAGAAGCGCGCCGACCGAAACCATTGCCCGCGCCAGTCGAATCCCAATCATGGGCGTTTGGCTTTGGGACAGTCGAACCCGACGGAGAAGCCAACGTTTTCTGCCTGCAGGAGCGTCCGACGCGGCTCGATTCGCCAACGGCCGTCGACGCGATGCAGCCGCATCACACGCTCGCCAAAGAAGAGGTTCTCCGGATCCGCTTGGCCAAACCGATCATCAGTGTGCACGACGTACGCGATCGAATCACCTGTGACAGCGATCGCCACCACCGTTCGCTTGGGTGCCGGGAAATCTGGAAGATCGGCGAGAGGACATCCCTGCTTTCGCCATGCCTCGCGCATCGTCGTCCTTCCGTCTTGCGCCTCGAGCCAGCGCGCGGCGGCCGTCGAAATCGTCAGCGCGAACAGGTCGTGTTGATTTGCGACTCCGGAAAACTCGTAGGACAAATAGAAAAAGGGGTTGGATCCGTCGCTTTTCATCCTGGCGATCTGCCACTCCGCCACCACGCGCGGCATCGTCGAGTCCTGAGCCATAAGATCCTCGACGGTCACTGGTCTTGGCGGAATCGCGCTCCGTGCGTTGCGAACGACGCCCTTGAAGAAGGCCTCGAAGCGCACGAGATCGAGCATCGTCGCCGCTGAGTCCCACCTTTCGCGCGCGGCGAAGGCGAAAAAGGAGTCCACCGTAGCGCGTGCCGAGCGTTCGACGGCTTGCTGCGCATTCGCGGGTCTCGGCGCCGAAAACACCGCCATGGCGAACAGGCTATTGAGAAGGCCGAGAGCACGGAGCGCCGAGCGTCCAATCATGGGTTGAAAGTAGGAGTCGCACGACGGCTAGCCAGGGGCAGCGCCGCCTCCAACGACTCCCCGTCCGGCGCGTATATTCGGCATCCCCACCATCGACGTTTCCCGCCGGAGAAACAATGCAATTCCACACTCCCGCCCGCTTGGCCGCGGCCGTTCTCCTCGCCGTCCCGCTTGGCGCACGCGCTCAGGTTCAACCAACCCTCGCCGGATCGCCGGCATCCGCGCCGAGCGCCGCGAAGACGGACCCTCGCGGCAAGAAAGTGCTCGGCTTGGCCGACATAGCCCGGTGGAAGCGGATCAACAACGCCGCGCTCTCCAGCGACGGGTCCTGGATGACGTTCGTCTACGCGCCCAACGAGGGCGACGACACCCTGTTCGTCAAACAGCTGTCCGCCGGGAAGACCTACACGATCCCGCTCGGTGCGGAGCCGCAGTTCTCCGACGATGCTCACTACGTCGGCTACTTCGTGAGTCCGAGTGAGGGACGAGGTGGACGCGGCGGCCGAGGCGGTGGCGGCGGTCGAGGCGCGCAAGGCGGTGCTCCGGCCGCGCCGGCGCAGGCGCGACGGTTCGAGCTGCTCGATCTCATCACGGGCGACAAGTATCAGGTGCCGAACGGCGCGTCGTTCAAATTCTCGAAAGGCTCGAAGTATGTGGCCGTCAAGGCGACGAAGGCGAACGCGGCGGCGAAGAACAATGGAACCGATCTCGTGCTGCGCGATATCGCGGCCGGCCTCTCTCAGAACATCGGCAACGTTGGCGCGTTCGACTTCGACGACAGCGGCCGACTGCTCGCGTACACGATCGACGCCGCGGAACGCATCGGCAACGGCGTCTACGTCGTCGATCTCGCGACGGGCCGTTCGCGCGTGCTGAACTCAGCGGTCGCCGACTACGACCAGCTGTCGTGGAGCGACAAGGGAACCGCCCTCGCCGCGCTGCGCGGCGACAAGAAAAAAGAGAACGTTCAGCGCGACAACGCGCTTCTCGTCTGGGCGGATGCGTCCAGTCCGAGCGCGCGCGCGGTCGAGTACGATCCCTCGAAGGACGCCGGCTTCCCGAAAACGATGGTGCTGAGCGAGCTCTCGCCGCTCCGCTGGACGCGCGACGGTTCGCGGATCTACGTCGGCCTCAAGGAACAGGAAGCCGAACGTCCGACGACCACCGAGCCGCAGGCGAACGTCGACGTCTGGCACTGGAAGGACACCGAGGTGCAATCGGTCCAGATGATCCGACTGACGCAGGAGCGTCGCGCGACACTGCCCGCCGTATTCCACGTGGCGTCGTCGAAGCTCGTGCGCGTCTCGGACGACGTGATGCGCAACGTCACCCCGACGGCCGATCCGCGTTGGGCGATCGGCCGCGTCGATACGACGTATCGCACCGAGGTGCAGTGGGGCGGATCCAAGTCCGACTATTATCGCGTCAGCACCGAGACCGGTGACCGCGCGCTCATCGACAAGGGACTCACCCGCACCATGGGGAGCTCTCCCGATGGCAAATGGTTCCTCTACCTGAAGGAAAAGAAGCTCTTTGCCTATAACACGGAGAGCGGCAAGTCGACGCAGTTGGCGGGCGGCGAGAAGATCAGCTTCATCGACGCCACCGACGATCACCCGTACGAGCTGCCCGTGTACGGCGTCGCGGGATGGTCCCGCGACGGGAAGTCCGTGATCCTCAATCACCGGTTCGACGTGTACTCGGTGCCGCTCGACGGCGGAAAGGCGACCAACCTCACGGCCGGCATCGGCGACGCGCAGCAGATCCAGTTCCGCATCGTGCGCCTGGACCGCCCCGGCGGCGGCGGACGCGGGGGGCGCGGCGGCGGTGGCTTCGGCGCTCAGAGCGAGCCCGACGAAGGCATAGACCTCTCCAAGCCGCTGCTGCTTTCGGCGTACGGCGAGTGGACGAAGAAATCGGGTTACTACACGGTCGCCCCGGGCGGAAAGCCGACGCCGCTCGTCTATGAGGATGCGTCGATCGGCCAGGTCCAGAAGGCGGAGAAAGCCGACCGTGTGATCTTCACCAAGCAGTCGTTCACGCAATTCCCCGACTACTGGACGTCGAACGCGAGCTTCGCGTCGCCGGCCAAAGTGACCGACGCCAATCCGATCATCGACGAGTACGCATGGGGCAAGCGCGTGCTGGTCGATTTCAAGAACGCTAAAGGCCAGAAACTCCAGGGCACGCTGACGTTGCCGGCGAACTACGAGCCGGGCAAGAAGTATCCGATGCTCGTGTACTTCTACGAGCTGCTGTCGAACACGCACAATCAGTTCGCGACGCCGGTCTACGACGACCGGCCGCACTTCGCCGAGTACGCCAGCGACGGCTACCTCGTGTTCGAGCCGGACATCGTGTACGAGATCGGGAAGCCGGGCAGCTCGGCGCTCGACTGCGTGACGAGCGGCGTGAAGAAGGTGATCGAGATGGGCTACGCCGATCCGAAACACATCGGCATTCAGGGGCACAGCTGGGGCGGATACGAGACGTCGTACATCCTCACGCAGACGAACATGTTCGCCGCGGTCGTGACCGGTGCGCCGCCGACCAATCTCGTGAGCTTCTACGACGAGACGTATCCGGGCACCGGCACGCTGCAGCAAGGCATCGTGGAAGTTGGCCAGGTCCGCATGGGGACGAACCCGTGGGACAACCACCAGTTGTTCGAGGACCAGTCTGCGCTGTATCACGTGCGCGACATCAAGACGCCGTTCATGATCCTGCACGGCACGGCGGACAACGCCGTCGACTGGCACCAGGGCCTCGAGTTGTACGGTGCGGCGCGGCGCTGGGGCAAGGAAGTCATTCTGCTCTCCTATCCCGGCGAACCGCACCACCTCGCGAAGAAGGAGAACCAGAAGGACTTCCAGCAGCGCATGAAGCAGTTCTTCGATCACTACCTCAAGGGCACGCCGGCGCCGAAGTGGATGACCGACGGGGTCCCGCAGACGAAGAAGGGCGGCCCGATTCAGTAGCCCATTTCTTTGTAAAACCATCCCTGGCGTGAGTCCCCGGCCGGTCGACACATTCCCCTCGACATGCCAGGGACTTCTGCTGAAACACGGACCCGGCAACTCCCCGGGTCCGTTTTTGCGCTCGCGATCTTCCTCAGCAGCTCGCTGCTCTTCCTCACCGAGCCGATCGCCGGGAAGCGCATCCTGCCGCTCCTCGGCGGCTCGGCCGCCGTGTGGACCGCGTGCCTCGTCTTTTTTCAATGCGCGCTGCTTCTCGGCTATTACATCGCGCATTGGCTGGCGACGCGCGCGTCGACGCAGAGCCAGCTCCGCATTTACCTCGGGCTGCTCGCACTATCGCTCACGCAGCTCGTCGTCGCGCTGAATCCATCGCTCCACGCGAGTAACACCCGTCCGATCAGTAGCGTGCTTTGGCTGCTCACCATTCTGATCGGGTTGCCGTTCGTGACCCTCTCGGCAACGAGCCCGTTGCTGCAGTCGTGGTACGCGCGCACGTCGAGCGGCGGATCGTCGCGGGCCTATCGGCTCTTCGCGGTGTCGAATGTCGGCTCGCTCCTGGCGCTGCTGATCTACCCGTGGCTCATCGAGCCGCGCGTGAGTCTGCACGGGCAGGGAATGGTGCTCGCCATCGGATTCGCCGGTCTGGCATTGGTCTGCGGGACGATCGCGTACGCACTTCGCGACACGCGGCCAGCCGTCCAAACACAGACCGACGATGTCGCGCCCGCCCCGGAACTGCTGGTGGAAGGCGACGTTGCCAATCGGCAGGAGACGATGGCCGACCGTGTGCTCTGGGTCGCGCTGGCGGCGTGCGGATCGCTGCTGTTGTCCGCGGTGACGAACCACTTGAGCCAGAATGTCGCGACGATCCCGCTCCTCTGGATCATCCCGCTCGTCGTCTACCTGCTCAGCTTCGTGGTGGCGTTCAGCGGCAGCGGCGACGGTGTCGTACCGCGATGGCTCGGCCTCGTGTTGGCGATCGCCGGTCTGGGCGGAGCGGGCTACTACCTGTACAAGGGTGATCTCTTCGCACCGATCCTCTATGTCATCTCGACGTTCGCGGCGTCGCTCTTTGCCCTCTGTCTGTTCTGTCACGCCGAGCTCTATCGGCGACGGCCGGCGCCGGCGCGTCTCACGACGTTCTACTTCAGTGTGGCGGCCGGCGGTGCGCTCGGCGCCATCTTCGTCGGGATCGTCGCGCCATACGCGCTGACGGGGACGTACGAGCTCGCCGGCGGGCTGGCGTTCGCCGCGGTTCTGGCGCTCGTCGTCTCGTGGCCGATGGGTCTTCCTGTGCGTGTGCTCTGGTCGGCCCTCGTGACGGCGGCCGTGCTGCTCATTGTCCGCGATGTGCGCGAGGACCGCGCGAACGCGTTCTACCGGACGCGAAACTTTTACGGCGACCTCCACATCTCGCAGAATTACTACGAGTCGTACAAGGCGACGGCGCGCACGCTGTATCACGGCGTCATCGAACACGGGCAGCAGGTATTCAGCCCCGGGCTCCGCACCGAGCCGACGACGTACTATGGCCGCAAAACCGGCGTCGGCCTGGCGATTGATCTCTGCTGCGCCGACCGGCCGCGTCGCATCGGGGTGATCGGGCTCGGAACCGGAACGATCGCCGCCTACGGCAAAGTCGGTGACGTGATTCGCTTCTACGACATCAATCCGGCCGTGCCGCCGATCGCACAGCGGTACTTCACGTTCCTGCGCGACAGCAAGGCGAAGATCGAGATCGTCCCCGGCGACGCTCGTATCTCAATGGAGAACGAGCCGCCCCAGAACTACGACGTCATAGCCATCGACGCGTTCTCGGGCGACGCGATTCCCGTGCATCTCATCACGAGCGAGGCGCTCGCGCTGTACAAGCGCCACATCAGGCCGGGCGGCATCATCGCGTTCCACGTGTCGAACCGGTTTCTTCGGCTGCAACCCGTCGTGAAACAGCTCGCCGACCATGCCGGCATGCAGTCGGTGCTCATCTCGTCGGCGGACGACGAGAAGATCGACGTCTTCTCGGCCGATTGGGTGTTGGTGACGAATAGCCAGGCCTTCCTCGCGCGCTCGGAGCTCGAGGATGACAAGGAGGACATCGTGGTGCCGCCGAGGCTGCGGCGCTGGACCGATGATTACAACAGTTTGCTCCCCATTTTGCGCTTCAGACACGATTCGACTTAATTCGAATTAGAGCTCTATCCTTGGGGGGACGATGCGCGCTCTAATCGGTCGTATCGGTTTCGTCGTGGCGCTGGCGGTCGGTTTGCTCGGTTCGACGGCAAAGGCTCAATTCCGCGACACTCTTCAAGTCGGCGACCGCGTTCGTGTGCGCGTCGCGGCCACACGGGGCACGACGAATCTGTTCGTCGGGAACCTGGCGAGTGTCTCGTCGGACACGCTGGTGATCGAGATTCCGGGAGGAAAGGGCACGATCACGCTGCCGCGCGCGGCCGTCGCCGAGGTCGCGATCAGTCAGGGCGACGAGTCGCGTTGGAAGCGCGTTCCGGGAGTTCTGCCGTTCATAGCGCCGGCGGTGCTGATTGCCACCCTTCCTCCACCAGATCCGCGCCAACAAAACGGTTACCGCAACCGCCAGATCCTGTTCAGCGTTCTCGCGGCGCTCCCTGTCGTCCGGGCTTTGACGCGCAAGCCGGACGAAAAGTGGGAGCCGGTCTACCGCTGGCTCGAGGGTAGCTCGAGCCGCTAGCGGACGATGATAGGCACCGACGCGAGCGCGTTGCCGACGGCCGCGGTCACCGACAACCGCAACTGCCCGGGTGTCTCCGGAGTGAACTCGAAGTCGTATGTCTCTCCGTTCCCCATCTGGACGCGCGCCGGTCGGGTTGTCGCCTGGTCGGACGGGAGATCCATTCCGTCTTTCGCGAGGGCGCGCCACGAAAGGACCGTGGAATCGCGCAACAGCCGAGCGACCATGCTCGGGCGATACGTGTGGATGTTGATGACGCGAAGGCGATAATGCTCGCCGACGCGCATCTCGAGCGCCGAAGGATCGAGGCTGCCATTGACGAGAACGCGATCACGGTCGGCATCGCGGCGGGGCACCGAGATCATCAATACGAGGTCGTGCGCCGGATCGTAGCGCTCCAGCGAATCGACGACGAGCAGCGCACCGGAAAGCCCCGCCTGCTGCTGCCGCACTTCGTCCGCGTGCGGGTGATAGATGAAGGTGCCGGAACGCGGTGGCGTGAAGCGAGCGACGAACGAATCGCCCGGCGCGATCGCCGGCGCGATGCGGCGAGGGTGTCCGGCGAAATCCGGCACTCCGTCGTAATAGCTGTCGAGCTCGATGCCGTGCCAGTGGACCGCAGTTGCTTCGGTCAAGCGATTGACGACCGTGATTGCGACCGGTTCGCCGCGACGAACGACAATCGTCGGCCCGGGCAAAATCGGTCCGGAGGCCGATTGCGACGGCCGACCACGCTCCTCGAGTACGTAGCCGTACGAGGGATTCTGTTCAGTACCGCCACCCACGGGATCCACTTGGGCGACGAGCCGCAACGCCCGACGTTCACGCGGCTCGGCGGCGAGTATCACTCCCCGGCGCGGACGAACCTCGATACCCATCACGAGGCCGCCCATCATCTCCTCAGCGTGATTTGTCACGTGGAGCTTGTGCGTCGGAGTCAGCGGCGAGCCGTCGAACGGCAGACTGCGCATCGCGTGCGCGTTGTCGTGACAATGGAACAGCCAGTAGCCCGGACGATCGGGTGTCCACGTGATGCTCGCCGTCGAACCCGGCGCCAGGCGCTCGGTGACGACACGCCGCGCCGGCGTGGCTGGCGCGAACACGCTGTCGGCGTTGCCGTTTCCTTTGGTGTCCACACGAAAGTAGAAGCCGTGCAAGTGCATCGGGTGCACTTGCGAGCTGGCGTTGATCAAACGAAACCGGACGCTGTCGCCGACGTCGTATGTCAACCGCTCGGTGTTGGGCCATGTCTTGCCATTGATCGTGAATCGAATCGGCTCGTCGAAGCCGGGAGGCGCGGCAGTTGCCGCCGGGCGCCAGAAGTTCAAGACAAGGACACGATCGCTGGCTCGTGCCGCACCGCGACGATCGACGATGAACGCACCTGAGAGCTCCGAGTTCTTCCCGCCGCGTGCCAAGATGTTGTCGCCGGGCGTCGTGGTTGCCCAGTAGTAGTACGTCCCCGCAGTCCCCGCGATGAAGCGGATCTCGCGTGACTCGCCCCGCGCGACGCGAAGCGTGTCGCTCCCGGAGTCATCGCTGCCTCGCGTCGAAAACCCGTGCAGCGTGACGGCGCTGTCCGGCAGGGAGTTTCGAATCGTCGCGCGAATCTCGGTACCCTCAGGCACGCGAATCATCGGCCCGGGAATCGAGAGCGGCTTTCCTTCCTCGGCAACCGCGCGAACGATGAGAGAGGGATCGGTGTCGCGATCCGGATGCCACTCGCCCTCTCGAAGCTCGAGGTGAACGGTCAGGACGCCATTCACGAGCCGGCCTGCCGCCGCGCGGTTGTCGTTGGCGACCACTCGCTCGGCGCGCGACGATGGCGCCGGCGCTCGCCCGAAAATAGCGAGTGCGGGAATGGTGAGCCGCGCAATGAGCAACAATAAATCCATATCGCGTGTCTCGTGTCGCTGTCGAAATGCCGCGTCAGCTCATCGCGCTTTGCTTGCGTCGACGGTGCTCGTGCCTTTTACGTACCGGTCGAACCAGGCGCGCTCGTTGAGCATTCTGTGCACGTTGTTCCACGAACCGGCGATCCCGTGCGGCTGGCCGGCGTACTGGATCATCTTCGCCGGCACGCCATTCTTCTTGATCGCCACGTACAGCTGCTCGTTCTCCGAGAACGGCACGCGCTTGTCGATCTCGCCGTTGATGAACAACGTTGGCGTGCGAATCCGGTTCGCGTACGTGATCGGTGACTGGCGGATCATCGTCTCGCGCGCCTTGGGGTCGGATGGTGGGCCCCAGAACTCCGTCTCCTTGGTGCGCGGGATGTCGGAGTTCGCGTAGTCGCTTGTCCAGTTCGCGATCCCCGCGCCCGACGCCGCGGCGGCGAAACGATCTGGATACTGCGTGATCAGCCAGTTCGTCATGAAGCCGCCGTACGAGTGGCCGATCAACGCCACCTTCCTGCGATCTATGGGATGTCGGGCCAACACATAGTCGATTCCCGCCATGACGTCCTGTCCATCCTTGGTACCCCACGCGCCCCACGTCGCCCACAAGAACTTCTCGCCGTAACCCGTCGAGCTGCGGAAGTTTACCTCGAGCACGAAGTAGCCGTTCGCCGCGAAATATTGATTCTTGAAATCGAAGCCGTACTGGTTCGCGCTGTGCGGCCCACCGTGATTGCTCACGATCATCGGGTACGTGCGATCGCGGGCTCCCGCGGTGTAGCCGTAGGGATAGAGCAACCACCCTTCGACGGGCGTGCCGTCGGCGCTCTTGAAGTTGACGCGCTCGGCGCGGCTCAGCGCGATCTCGCGCGTGAAGGCCTCACCGACGTGCGTCAACTGCTTCTCGCCCGAGGCATCGACGTTCGCGACAAAAATCTCGGACGGCGCCTCGAAGGTGCCGACCTGATACGCCATCTTCGTGATGGCGCGATCGAAGTCAAAACCGCTCAGCCGGCGCTCGCCTTTCGTCACCTGCTCGACTTGCTTCGTCTTTGGCGATACGCGGAAGAGCTGCGTCGTTCCGCCGATGCCGCCGGTGAAGTAGACGTACTGTCCGTCCGGACTCCAGAACGCGCCGGATGGCAGATAGTCCCAGTTCTCGGTGAGACTCACCTCGGCGCCGCCGTTGGCCGGCATGAGCACGAGATCGACCGGACCGCCATGGTCCATCTTCTTGGCGATCACCGCGTCCGTCGGCGTCGAGCGCGTGGCGAGAATCCATTGGCCGTCCGGCGAGAACACGGCACCGGCGTAGCTGTAGTCCTTGTTCGACGTCAGCTTGTGGAGCGCGCCGGCCGGCGTAACGGTCCAGATGTCGCTGCGGCCGTAGAGCATCTCGTTGCGATACGTCGAATCGGCAGTGAAGACGAGCAGCGTTCCGGCGCGATTCCACGAAGTGCCTTCGGGGCGCACGCCGAGGTGCGTGAGCTGCTTGTCGGCGCCGTCGCCGCTCGACAGAAAAAGTTCCTGTGGCGGGAAGAGATACGGATCGGCGGTGTTGGGGAGCGGGAACTGCGCGCCGTCGCGCTGGAATTCCATCCAGTCGAATTGAATTCCCTTGAAGCGCTCCTCGTGCCGGCGCGCGAAGTCTGATTCGAAGACCTTCTCGCGGGCTGGAAGCGGCGTGTCGCGCACCATGGCAACGGCGTTGCCTGCGGGGCTGCGCAGCGGAATGCCCGACGCACCACCTCGCCCGCCGCGGCCTCCGCCGCGTCCAGTTGGAGCGGGCGCCGTCGCCGGTTGGGGCGCCGAATCCGGTCGCGCCGGGTTCACCGAGAGCGACTGTCGATCGCTCGAGTAGACGAGACGCCCGTCATCGAGCCACCGCGGATTGGTCGCATTCGCGTTCTCGGCGCTAACGCGTCGCTCGCGCGCCGACGCGTCCGATGGCACGAGCCAGACTTCGCTCGTGTTATCGTTTGTCGCTTCGACGCGGGTGCTCACGGTAAACGCTACCCATTTCCCGTCGGGCGACATCACCGGATTCCCGATCGTCTTTACGCGATAGTAATCCTCGATGGCGAGCGGGCGACCTCCCGGCCCCTGACCGGCGCCGACGCCGCCAATGGTGGCAAGGAGCGAAGACGCGAGAGCGACACGGCGTATCGAGACCATCATGTGGGGTCTCCAGGTTATTTCGATCAGTACCAAAACCCGTCAATTGGGGACAGACCCCATTGTGCGGACTGGGGTCAGACCCCGCTGCGCAGAGTGGGAGTGAGACCCGCTTGCGTACCAAAACACTTCATTTGGGGTCAGACCCCGTTTTTGAAATTGGGGTCAGACCCCGTTTCGAAAATGGAGTCTGACCCCAATTGGGGGCGGGGGCAAGTTGGCGGGCTAGGTCGGGCGGCGGGTTTCGCCGATTTCGGCGGTCGCGGCGAAGGTCGGTTTGCGACGAGCGGGCGCCGTCTGCTCGAATGCGTACGCGAGCTTGAGCAGCGTCGGTTCGCTCCATGCCCGGCCTACGAATGACAGTCCTACCGGCAGGCCGCGTACGAATCCCATCGGCACGGTGACGTGCGGATAGCCCGCGACGGCCGCGGGCGACGTGAACGAGCTGAGTCCGCCAGGATCGCCATTCACGAGATCGATCAGCCACGCCGGTCCCTGCGTCGGCGCGACGATCGCGTCGAGTGAGTATTTCGCGACGGTGGCGTCGATGCCCCGAGCGCCCATCAGTTGGCGGTTCTTCGCCAATTCGTCGAGATACTTCTTCTCGGTGAGCGGCCCCTTCTTCTGCGCCTGCTGCATGATCTCCTGACCGAAGTAACGGAGCTCGCGGGGCGCGTTCTTCGTGTTGAACGCGATGACGTCGGCAAGCGAGTGGACAGCGACCTTCGCCGCCAGGCGGCGAAGGTATGCGTTGAGATCGGCCTTGAACTCGTAGAGCAGAAGGTCGAACTCGGAGTCGTCCGTCTGCCCCGCCGTGGCGATGTCGGCCGGATCGACGATTGTCGCGCCCTGACTCTTCATGAGGTCGAGCGATTGCTGGAATAAAGCGTCGGTCTCCGCTTGGTATCCGGTGAAGCGTTTCCGCGCGACGCCGATTCGTGCCCCGCGAAGTCCGTTCTTGTCGAGCGAGGCAGTGTAGTCGCGCGCAGCCCTGGACGACGCCGCGCTCGTGGCCGCGTCGCGAGAATCGACGCCGGCGATCGCCGACAGCAGGATCGCGGCGTCGCGCACGGTGCGCGTCATCGGACCGGCGGTATCCTGACTGTGCGCGATCGGAATGATGCCCGCGCGCGAGACGAGGCCAATCGTCGGCTTGATCCCGACGAGTCCCGCCGCGGCGGCGGGGGACGTCACCGAGCCGTCGGTCTCCGTTCCGATCGCTGCCGCGCAGAAGCAGGCCGCAGTCCCCGCGCCCGATCCGGAGCTCGATCCCGACGGAGTACGATCGAGCGCGTACGGATTCCGTGTCTGGCCTCCGCGCCCACTCCACCCGCTGGTAGAGTGGGTGGACCTGAAGTTCGCCCATTCGCTCAGATTCGTCTTGCCAAGGATGACAGCGCCCGCCGCGCGCAGCCGCTCGGCCACGAACGCGTCGCGCGCCGCGATGTTGCCGGCGAGGGCGAGCGAGCCGGCCGTCGTGCGCATCTCGTCGGCCGTGTCGATGTTGTCCTTGATGAGAACGGGGATTCCGTGCAGAGGCCCGCGGACGCGTCCGGCCTTTCGTTCATCGTCGAGCTGCGACGCGATCGTGAGAGAATCCGGATTCAGCTCGATGACCGCGTTGATTGCCGGCCCGCGTTGATCGAGCGCGTCGATGCGCGCGAGGTACTGTTGGACGAGCGATCGCGACGTATCGGCACCGCTGCGGAGGCGGGCGCCGAGGTCGTCGATCGTCAGCTCGTCGAGGGCGAACGCCGGAATTTGCTGCGCGGGCGCCAATGTCGAACGCGTGTCGCCGACTCCGATCACCCCGTGCCGCGCGACGACCGCGCCGGCAATCGCAGTGCCGATGAACGAGCGCCGGCTCAGCGCGTCAGCGTCGTGCTGCTGGTCGCGCCTGCCGTCGCCGGCGCTCAACGGATGACGGGCTTGCCGGAATTCTCGGCCGTCTCGACGACGAAGCTGCCGACGTTCTCCTTATAGACGACACCCGGCTTGAGCACGACGAAGACGGCGTTCACGGTGCCGACCACCGCCATGCTGTGATCGAAGCAGTCGTGATACGTAATCGACTCGATGTGTTCAGGCTCGATCTCGGAGAGCACACTCACTGGCGTGTACGTGAACCGGGCACGCGCGGGGACCCCGACGAGCGCCGTCGCGCGAGCCATTCCGGTTGGCAATAACGGCAAGCGAATCCGTTTTCCGTTCACCCAGATCTCCTGAGCGCCGGTCTCGCACCCGCCCCGACTTGTGAGCATGTCGGGTCGCAGACGCTTGAGCACGTCCCAGCCGGTCGTGAAATGCCAATCGGAGCTCGCGATGTCGTCGGCGTCGAGGTAGTAACTCTTCCGCAGGACGTCGGCTTCCGCCGTCACTCTCACCGTCGGCAGCGTGGCGTTCTGGCGAGCGACGATCAGCTCGATCTTGGCCGTGTCGCGCGGACCGACGCTGAAGAACCGATCGGTGCGGGGATAACCGATCCGCCGCATGACAACCTGGTAGTCCGTCGAATCCTTGACGTCGGGGACAATCAGCGTGCCCTGTCCCTCGTCGTCGGTGGTGCCGCGAGCCACGATGTCACGCAATCCGTGAACGACCGTGAGCTCGGCGCGCTGCATCGGGACGCCCGAGGAGTCGCGCGCACTGACGCGAACGACGGCGCGCGTCGCGCTTTGCGATCTGACGGTGCCGGGTACTGCGGCGAACAACAGCGCGAGCCCACCCAGCGGCAACAATTTCGACCGACCCATCGTCTCCTCCTCGCGGGCACCAATGGCATCATCGGTGGCATCATCGGGGTCTGACCCTATTTCGAGTTTTCGAAATAGGGTCTGACCCTAATTCAGGTGCTCGAAATAGGGTCTGACCCCAATTTCAAAATGGGGTCTGACCCCATGAAATTGTATGCAATACCCGGGTCAGGAGCAAACTGATCCAACCTAGACGAGGAGGAGCACCTTCCCGGTGGTGTGTCGCGCCGCGAGCTCCCGGTGGGCCTCGGTGGCTCCATCGAGCGGAAACTCGGCGCCGATCCGCACCGACAACTCGCCACGCTCTATCCAGCTGAATAGATCCTTCGCCCGCGATTCGAGTTCCTCGCGCAGGTGAACGTGGTCGTCCAGCTTCGGACGCGTAAGCATGAGCGAGCCCTTCCGATTGAGGATCTGCGGATCGAATGGAGGGACCGGCCCGCTCGACTGGCCGAAAAGGGCCATCATGCCGCGTCGCATCAGACAGTCGAGCGACTTGTCGAACGTCGTCTTTCCGACAGAATCGTACACGACGTTCACGCCCGTACCGTTCGTCAGCCGCTTGACCTCCGCCGCGAAATCGACCGACGTGTAGTCGATCATTTCGTCCGCGCCCGCTTCGTGCGCGAGCGTCCGTTTCGCTTCGGTCGACGCCGTTCCGTATATGGTCGCGCCACGCTTCTTCGCCATTTGGCAGAGCATCAGACCAACGCCGCCGGCCGCCGCGTGAACGAGCGCGCGATGTCCGTTATGCAGAGGGAACGTCGACGTGACCAGATAGTGGGCGGTCAGGCCCTGAAGCCACGCGGCGGCGGCTTGCTTCGTCGAGATCCCCGCGGGGATGTGCATCGCGCGAATGGCCGGCACGACGGCTCGCTCGGCGTACGCTCCCTTGAAGTTCTGCGACACCACGCGGTCGCCCGGCTTGAACCCGGTGACGGCCGAACCGATCGACCGAACGGTGCCGGCGGCCTCCGCGCCCATGGTGCAGGGAAGAGGTCGTGGGTACTGGCCCTGTCGCTGATAGATCTCGATGAAGTTGACGCCGACGGCTTCGACGTCGACCAGCAGCTCGTCCGGCGCGGCGATCGGGTCCGGTACCTCTTCGACCCGCAGCACCTCGGGTCCGCCGGTTTCATGAACTCGTACGGCTCGCATCGTCGCGACCTCGTTGCTATCGCAGCATTGCCTTGGCGATCGTCTGGAGCTGCATGTTGCTCGTGCCTTCGTAGATCGCGCCGATCTTGGCGTCGCGGTAGAACTTTTCCGCCGGATAATCCTTCGTGTAGCCGTAGCCGCCAAAGAGTTCGAGCGCGACCGAGGTCACGCGCTCGGCGACCTGCGACGAGAAGAGCTTGGCCATCGCGCCTTCCATCGCGATGTCGGCACCGCCGTCCTTGAGCCGCGCCGCGTTGTACACCATCAGCTTCGCGGCCTCGAGCTCTGTCCGGGCCTGGGCGAGCTGGAACTGGATTCCCTGAAACTCGGCGAGCTTCTTCCCGAACTGCGTCCGATCCTTGACGTAATTAGTCGCGGCCTGCAGCGCGCCGGCGGCGCAACCGATCATCTGCGCGCCGATCCCGATGCGCCCTTCGTTCAGCGTCTCGATCGCGATCTTGTAACCCTGACCGACGGGTCCGAGCACATTGGCGTCCGGCACCTCGACGTCGTCGAGGATGAGCTCCGTTGTGCTCGAGGCGCGAATCCCGAGCTTGTCTTCTTTCTTCCCGACGGCAAAGCCGTTGAACCCACGCTCGACGACGAACGCCGTGATCCCCTTGTAGCCCGCCGACGGATTCGCGTTCGCGAACACGACGTAGATCTGCGCCTCGGCGCCGTTCGTGATCCACAGCTTTCGGCCGTTCAACACCCAGCAGTCGCCGCGCTTCTCGGCGCGCGTCTGCATGCCGAATGCGTCGGAGCCCGACGATGGCTCCGACAGCGCGTACGCGCCGACGGTGTCCGACGTCAGTCGCGGCAGATACGTGTTCTTGATGTGATCGCTGCCGTAGGTGCGGATCGGATAGTTCACGAGGGTGTTCTGCACGTCCACCAGGATCGCCGCCGAGGGATCCACCTTGCTGATCTCTTCGACGGCAAGTGCGACCATGAGGAGCGAGCCACCGGCGCCGCCGA
>Ga0207674_10004226_pt1 | contig 17325 bp, 17 predicted proteins | sample KBSCornC72_FD_184303 | JGI IMG/M metagenome (GOLD analysis project Ga0207674, IMG submission 184303) | Corn rhizosphere microbial communities from Kellogg Biological Station, Michigan, USA - KBS Corn C7-2 (SPAdes) (version 2) | ecosystem: Host-associated > Plants > Roots > Rhizosphere > Soil ... | reverse complement strand
CCGCCCGGCTTCATGCTGGCCACGATCGGCGTGCGGCCGGCGATGATGTCGAAGTCGTCGATCGAGAACGGGATGCCCAGCTCGTGCGCGATCGCCAGCAGGTGCAGCACGCCGTTGGTCGAGCCCCCGGTCGCGGCCACTGAGGCGGCGGCGTTCTCGAGCGCCGGGCGGGTGATGATGTGGGAGGGCCGGACGTCGTCGCGCACCAGCCGCATCACCAGCCGGCCCGCCTCCTCGGCGGCCGCGCCCTTGTCGCGGTTGAGCGCCGGGATGCCGTTCAGCCCGGCCGGGGAGATGCCCAGGAACTCGAGCGCCGTCGACATCGTGTTGGCCGTGAACTGGCCACCGCAGGCGCCGGCGCCCGGACAGGCGGCCGACTCGACCTCGTGCAGCTCCGCGGCGTCGATCTTCTCGGCGGCGTAGGCACCGACCGCTTCGAACACCTCCTGGATCGTGATGTCGCGCCCTCGGAAGGTGCCGGGTGCGATCGAGCCGCTGTAGAGAGCCAGCCCGGGTATGTCGAGCCGGGCCAGCGCCATCACCGCCGCCGGGATCGTCTTGTCGCAGCCAACCAGGCAGACCAGTCCGTCGAACAGGTGGCCGCGGGCGACCAGCTCGATCGAGTCGGCGATCACCTCCCGGCTGACCAGCGACGCCCGCATGCCCTCGGTACCCATCGACACGCCGTCGGAGACCGAGATCGTGTTGAACTCCATCGGCGTGCCGCCGGCCTCGCGGATGCCGGCCTTGACCTGCTGGGCCAGCTCCCGCTGGTTGAAGTTGCACGGCATCGTTTCGATCCAGGTGGTGGCGACGCCGACGATCGGCCGGGCCAGGTCGTCGTCGGTGAAGCCGATGCCCTTCAGCATCGCCCGGGCGGCGGCCCGGTCGGGGCCGTCGGTCAGCGCGGCGCTATGCCGCTTCGCGGGGTCGCTGGGCCGCTCGTACGGGTTGCTCACCGCTCGTCGGGCACCTTGGTCACCTTGATGCCCCACGCGGCGCCGGAGACGAACAGCTGCTCGGGGTCGACCTCGTCGGCGTAGCCCAGGAAGTGCTGTGACGGATCGTCGCGGGTGGCGCCGAACACCGCCCGCCGCATCCGCACCGGCCCGCCGTTGTCGAGATGGTCACCGCGCTCGCGCGCGGCCTCCGCCTCCTCGGCTGCCGGCCCCTCTGCGTATCCCTTGCCCATGCGGGCAGTTTACCGGCCGGGGGCGTTCCCTCAGTCGGGAACCGTCGCCTCCGCCGGATGCGTCCTGGGTAGTGCCGGGCGCCGCATCTGCGCCAGGGCGACGCCACCCACAACCAGCGCCGTGCCCGCGGCCAGCCAGATCGTGACCTCCTCGCCCAGGGTGACTGCGCCCAGCGCCACGGCGAACACCGGGATCGCGTACAGGTAGGCCATCGCCAGCGAGGCATCCAGATGCTGCAGCGCCATCGTCCAGGCGACGTAGGCGGCCAGCGTGCAGACCACGCCGAGATAGGCGACCAGCAGCCAGTCCCATACGCCCAGGCCAGAGGCCGCGTCCAGCGAGTCGCCCGACAGCAGCGGCAGGAGCAGCAGGGTGCCGACCAGGCTCGCGGCCGAGCTGACGGCGATCGGGCTGTGACTGGCGATCAGCGGCTTGGCCATCACGTTGTAGAGGCTCCAGGCCACCGGGGAGGCGAGCACGATCAGCGGCCCCTTGGCATTGGCGAACGAGATCTCCTCGCCGGCGCCCAGCAGCACCACCACGACGACGCCCACGAAGGCGACGACCAGCCCCAGCGTGCGGGCTGCGGAGAACCGCTCGAGCCGCAGCGCGATGGCCAGGGCGAGTGTCATCGCCGGCGCCGTGGACACGATCACCGACGCCGTGCCAGAGGTGGTGAAGCGCTCGCCCTCGTTGAGGGCGATGTGGTACACGCCGACCACCAGCAGCCCGGCCACGCCGATCCGCGCCAGCTCGCCGCGGCTGGCGCCGCGCAGCCCGCCCGACATCCGGTAGGCCAGCAGAAAGCCGGGCGCAGCCACCAGGTAGCGGGCCGCCGCGATGTCGGGGCCGGACAGGCCGGCGTCCAGCAGATGCTTGATTGCCGCGAACGCCCCACCCCACGCCATCACCACCAGGGCAAGCAGCAGGTGGGCGCGCGACCGGTTCACAGTCCGTGAGAAAGTAGCAGCATGGCCTACGAGAAACGGGTGGAGATCCGCTGGCGTGACATGGACGGGTTCCTCCACGTCAACAATGCGACGTATCTGACGTACCTCGAGGAGGCCCGCGACGAGTTCTATACCGGCCTGCTCGGCGATCACGTGCAGCGGATGGTCGCCCGCCGGGTCGCCATCGACTTCGAGAGCGGTCTGACGCAGGACGACGGCACCGCGGTGGTCACCCTGACCGTGGTCAGGCTGGGCACCAGCAGCGTGACCACCAACGAGGTGGTGACCGCCGCGTCGGACGGCCGCGTGGCGGCGCGGGCCGAGACCGTGATGGTGCACACCGACGAGGGGAGGGCCGCTGCCGCGCCGTTCCCCGACGAGGCCCGGGCACTGCTGGAAGGCGTGGTGGAGGTGAGGGCGTGAGCCCGCTGATCCACTGGGACGACGTCCCCTGGCGCAAGCGCATGGTGGGCGAGATCGGCGGCGGCACCCAGGACCTGGGCACCGCCGCCGGGACCGTCGGCACCGGACTTCGCCGGTTTCAGATCGCTCCCAGGATGCGCTCAACCCCGCCCCACGCCCACGGTGCCGAGGAAGAGATCTTCTTCGTGCTGTCGGGGAGCGGTCTCCTGTGGCAGGACGGCGAGACGTGCGACGTTCGCGCCGACGACTGCATCGTCCATCTGGCGGACGACATGGCGCACACGCTGCGAGCCGGCGACGAGGGTCTCGAGGTGCTGGCATTCGGCCAGCGGGTGCTGAGCGAGAACTGCTACCACCCCCACTCCGGCCGCGTATGGGCGGGTCCGACCGTGGTTGCGGCGGAAGGGCCGAAGGACATGTACGAGCTCGACGCCCAGGCCGGGCCGCTCGCCTTCCCGCCGCCCGGCGAGCGTCCGCCCAACGTGGTCGCACTGGCCGATTGCACGCCCATGGTCGGCGCCGAGGGCGATGTCGCCTACGAGTCTCGCGGCCTGTCGCACACGGCCGGGTCGGTGCAGAGCGGCCTCGGGCACGACCGGATCCCAGCCGGCAACCTGGGCACGGTGCCGCACTGCCACTCCGCCGAGGAGGAGATCTTCGTCGTCCTCGAAGGCTCCGGCACCCTGCTTCACGGCGACGAGCAGCTGCCGGTGCGGCCCGGCCACGTCGCCGGCTTCCCCCCGGGGACCGGTATCAGCCACGCGATCCGGGCCGGCGAGGACGGCATCACCTATCTGACCTACGGGACACGCGACCCCAACGACATCGCGTACTACCCGCGCTCGAACAAGGTCGCCTTCCGCGGGGTGAAGCTGATCGCGCGGCTGGAGAGCCTCGACTACTGGGACGGTGAGCGGTGACCACACACCTGGTGCACTGGGACGACGTGCGGCCGCGGGAGCGCCGCCACCAGCACATCGCCTCCGAGTGGCTGAACCTGGGCCGCGCGGCGGGCAGCATCGACATCGGCGTGCAACGGATCCTGGTCGACCCGGGACGCCGGTCGACGCCGGTGCACGTGCACGGCGCCGAGGAGGAGATGTTCTGGGTGCTCGGCGGGTCGGGGCTGTTGTGGCAGGACGGCGCCACCTGCGAGGTCGGCCCCGGCGACACGATCGTCCACCTCGCCGACCGCGAGCGCCACACGCTGATCGCCGGTGGCGGCGGCCTCGACCTGCTGGCCTTCGGCACCCGTGTGCAGCTCGAGCTCTGCTACCTGCCGCGGGCGGCGCATTCCTGGGCCGGGCCGGTGGTGCTGCCGTCGCCCGGCCTGTACGACCTGTTCCCGCTGGACGACGAGGCCGAGCCGCTGGAGGTGCCGGATCCCGGCGCGCGGCCCGCCAATGTGATCGCACTGGCCAACGTGCCCGGCTCCTCACGCGACGGCCGCGTGCGGACCGACCTGGGCCGGGCCGCGGGCTCGCTGCGAACGGGCATGAAGCACCTTGCCCTCGAGCCCGGCACGCTGTCCAGCCCGCCCCACTGCCACTCAGCGGAAGAGGAGCTGCTGGTGGTGCTGGAGGGCGACGGCACGCTGCTGCTGGGGGACGAGGAACTTCCGGTGCACGCCGGCCACGTCCTGGCCCGGCCGCCGGGCACCGGCATCGCCCACGCCTTCCGCTCCGGCGCCGGCGGCATGCGGCTGCTGGCCTTTGGCACCCGGGAGCCCAACGACATCTGCTACTACCCGCGATCGAACAAGGTCTTCCTGCGCGGGGTGGGCGTGATCGGGCGGATCGAGCAGCTGGACTACTGGGACGGCGAGGAGCTGTGATCGTCGAGCCCTCCACCCTGGCCGTGTTCTCCGCCGCGGCACTGGCCCTGCTGGTCGTGCCCGGCCCCGCGGTGACCTACATCGTCGCCCAGAGCATCAGCCATGGCCGCTCGGCCGGGCTGGCATCCGTGGCCGGCGTGCACGCCGGCACGATGGTGCACATCGTCGCCGCCACCGCGGGGTTGTCGGCGCTGCTGGTCAGCTCGGCGCTGGCGTTCGACGTCGTCAAGTACCTCGGCGCGGCCTACCTGATCCTGCTCGGCATCCGGGCGCTGCTCGGCGGCGACGTCGAGGTTGAGGCGGCGGGCACCGATCAGGCCGACCTGTGGGGACTGGCCCGCCAGGGCGCGGTGGTCAACATCCTGAACCCGAAGACGGCGCTCTTCTTCCTCGCCTTCCTGCCACAGTTCGTCGACACGTCCCGGGGATCGGCGAGCGCGCAGATCCTGGTGCTCGGCCTGCTGTTCGCCGTGCTCGGCCTGTTCTCCGACGCGGTGTACGCCGTGGCCGCGGCTGCCGCCCGCGACCGGTTGCTGTCCAACCCCCGGCTGGCCCGCTGGCGGGCCAGGTTCACCGGCTTCGTGTTCATCGCCCTGGGCGTGACGGCGGCGCTGACCGGCCGAAGGACGACGAGTTGATGCCGGCCGGCGCCCGGAGGCGCCGGCCGGCGGAGCGATCTATGCCGCGGGCAGCAGCTTCGAGATGGTGATGTAGCCCGCCTTCGAGGCCGTGATCGTGACGTTGGCCTTCTTGGTCGGCTTGACCCTGAAGGTGGCCTTGCCGGTGCTTCCGGTGGTCTTGGTGACCAGCGAGATGCCCGCCCCCTTGACGGTCACGGTAGCCCCCGGCACGACGTGGCCGGCGAAGTCCTTGATCGTCACCGTGAGGCTGTTGTACACGCCCTTCTTCAGGTACGGCAGGGAAGCGGTGATGGCGATCTTGGCAGCCTGGCTGACCGACTGGGCACCCGACCACTGGCCCTGGTTGCCGTCGTTGTCCACCTCGGCGACGCGCCAGAAGAAGGTGCCGCCATTGAGGTAGTCGGTGCCGTCCAGGCTGGGGGCGTAGCTGGTGTTGTCTGTGGTGACGCTACCACCGGAGATCAGCGTCCCAAACGACGTGCTGCGCGACACCTGCACCTTGTACTGCTTGGCCCCTGGCCGCGAATCCCACGAGAACACAATAGCCTTGGGGCCGGACCCGGTGGTCAGGCCGGTCGGCGCGGGGATCGAGCGGTCGAACGACTGCACGTCCGAGTAGGCGCCGTGAATCACACCCGTCGAGTTCGCGAAGTTCGCCCGCACCCGCCACTGGATATCGCCCAGCCCGGTCAGCTTGACCAGCGTGCCGGCGGTGGTCTCATAGTTCGATCCGTCGGTGCAGTTGCTGCCCGAGCCGGAGCAGATGATGTCGAAGTCGTACGACACCGCATTGGGCACCGGATCCCACTGCCACTGCGGGATCAGCGCGCCCGCGGTCGGATTGACATATCCCGTGAACGTCGCGACCGGATAGGTCTGGGTGAAGCTCCGGGTGGGCGACCAGGCAAGCGGGTTGCCGACCTTGTCGATAGCGCGCACGCGCCAGTACAGCGTGCCCTTGTCCTCCGGGAAGCTCTTCGTCTCGCTGGTGTACGAGGTGGCGAACGTCGTCACCTTCTCGATGATCGAGCTGTCGGCAAACGTGACGTTGTTCGACACCTGCAGCTCGTACTGGTATGCGCTCTCCGACGGCACCCACGAGAACGTGGGGTGGCCCTCGACGGTCGCGGCGTCGAGCGGTGTGCGAAGCTCGGTCGGGTTCGTCTGCTTGAAGAAGGTCTCGTACGCCCCGTTCCGCACGTCCACTCCCACTCCCGAGCCGTTCGTGCTGGGCGCCGGGATCACCTTCCAGTAGAGCGGTGTCGTGAAGTCCGGCAGCGACTTGGGACTGGTCACCATCGCCCGCGGCGCGTAGGCCGGAATCCGGGTAACCGCATAGTCGATGATGCCGGTGGCGAACGTCGGGTCGGTGCTGACCAGCACGTGGTAGGACTGCGCACCGGCCACCGGGTTCCACGTGAACAGCGGCAGCCGCGGCAGTACGACGCCCGACTGCGGGGTCAGGTAGTCGTCCTGACCGATGAAGCCGGAAGCGCAACTGGGGGAGCAGGCGCCGCCGACCACGTGGTCGGTGAACTGGAAGCCGTACGTGTCGGTGGCGACCACGTCCTGGGCATTCACCGAGCCGCCGTCACCGACGTACTGCCACGATGCGGAGACGGTGCCGTCCCTCTCGGGCCGCACCCGGACGCAGTACTTCTTGGTGGCGACGAGCTTGTCGCTGATCAGGCCGTCGCCAGCGGGACTCATCAGGACACCACTGATCTTGGCCGGGGCCGCGGCCAGCGGGGTCCAGAACGTATTGCGGGTCTTGATGTCGTACGCCAAGCCCGATGACCAGTTGCACCCCACACCGTCTGTGTAGTACTGCAACTGGACGTCGTAGTACGAACCGCCCGGCACGGGATCCCAGGCCACAATCGGCACCTGGGTCTGATATCCGTCGGTACCAGGTTCGACGTCTGCTCCGACATCGCCATCGAGGTCGCTCATGTGCAGGTTCTGGATGGTCGGCGGACCGGTGTCGTAGATCTGGTTGAACGTGTCGCCGGGCGTCGGCTGGTCTCCGCCGTAGCTCCAGTCGCCGGCGTAGCCGCTGCCGTCGACCGCGCGCACGCGCCAGTAGTAGTCGCTGTTGACGAGGATCTTGTTGGGCGAGATTGAGGTGCTGATCGTGCGCTTGCTGAATTTTGTCGATGCCGCCGACCAGTTCGAGTCGTTGTTGATCTCGACGTCGTAGGCGACCGCGCCGCCGACCGGATCCCACGAAAGCACGGGCTCGAAGATGGCGTCATCCGCAGCCGCGTCGCCGGAGCCGTCGACGCCGTCGGTGACGGTCAGCCCGGTCACCGTGGACGGCCACACCCAGGTGAACAGCTGGGGCGTCGAGTACTCGCTGACATGGCCCTTGGCGTCCACCGCGGCCACCGCCCAGTAGTGGTCGCCGGACGGCTTCAGCCACGAGGTCGGGCTGTACCAGGTGGCGGCCGTGTCGACCGGGGTGACGCCGGACAGCGTCGGGTCGTCGCCCCACTTGACCTTGTACTTGGAGGCGCCATCGGCCACGTTCCAGCTGAAGACCAGCGGTGTCGGGTAGGCGACGACGTCGCCGTTCAGGGGAGCAGCCGGCTCGGGAGCGGGCGTGAGCTTGTCCCAGCTCTGGACGTCGGACCAGGGGCCCGGGTTGCCGGCGGAGTCGATGCCGCGAACGCGCCACTGCCAGTTGCCATCCTTCTCCGCGATCGTCAGCGTGGCCCGCGTGTTGCGGGTCGTGATCGTGTAGCGCGGCGGGTTGAAGGCCGAGTCCGTGATCTGGAACTCGTACTTCACGGCACCATTGACGGCGGTCCACGAGAACGCCGGCATCGGAGAACCCGTCGTGGTGGTTGTCGCGATCGGCACGCCGAGCACGGCGAAGCTCGGGGCGGCGGCGACGAGCGAAAGCACGGTCAGCGCCGTGACGACGGTGGCAACACGGAGGTGGCGACGACTCACGATGGTGGACTCCTAAGAGGCGAAGGACGGCAGGCGTTGCGCCGCGGGAGCGCAGAAAGACGCTTTTCAAACCATCGACGTATCGACCACCCGAGGCGTCCCCCGGACGGGTGCCAGAAGGCTCACCCGCAGGGGTCAGTACTGACGTACGAGGTGGGCGAAGCTAGTAGAGCGCCTGGGCCAGTTCGCGGCGGAACCGCTGCGCCAGCGGGTGATCCTGGCCGAGGTCGCGAAAGATGCCGACCATCACCTCGCGAAGCCTGTCGCGGGTGTCCCCGCTGGCGGCCCGGACGGCGTCCAGCAGCAGCTGCAGCCCGCGCTCCGTGTCGCCGGCTTCGATGGCGGCCAGCGCCGGCCCGGCCGCCTGGTCACTCGAGAGCTCGAGCCGGGCGACGCCGGCCAGCGCGCCCGGATGGGTGGGCTCGAGCTCGAGCGCCCGCCGAAGCGACCCCTCGTCGCCCAGCTCGACCAGCCGGTCTGCCTCGGACGGCAGCAACCGGCGCAGAAAGGCCTCGACCATCGGCTTCGGCAGGGCCCCGGTGAACTCGTCGGCGACCCGGCCGTCGCGAAAAGCCTTGACCGCCGGAATGCCCTGGATGCCGTAGGTCGCCGCCGTGCGCGGGCTCTGGTCGACGTCGACCTTGACCAGCTCCAGCTCGCCATCGAGCGCCGCCACGGCGGACTCGATCACCGGGGCCAGCTGCAGGCACGGGCCACACCAGGGCGCCCAGAAGTCGACCACCACCGGCACCTCTCGGGACCGGTCGATAACGTCCTGGTGGAAGGTCTCGTCGGTCGCATCGCGGGCCATGCGGGTAGCTTAATCCGCCTTCCGGGACCGGGCCTCAGCCGCCGTCGTCGCCCTGCTCACGCAGGTAGCGCTCGAACTGGCGGGCGAGCTCATCGCCGCTGGGCGCGTCCTCCTCCTCGGCCTGCGCCTCCAGCTGCTCGACATAGGCGAGAACGTCGGGATCGTCCGCGATCGCCTCGGCCACCCGCAGCTGGTACTCGCTGGCCGCGCGCTCGAGGTCGCTGCTGGGACCGGGGGTGTCGACCAGCTCCGACAGCCGGTTCAGCAGGGCAACGGCCGCGCGCGGGTTGGGCGTCGCGGAGATGTAGTGCGGCGTGGCCGCCCACAGGCTGGCCGACCGCAGGCTGGCCCGCGCACAGGCCTCATGCAGCACACCGACGATGCCGGTCGGGCCCGAGTAGTTCGACCGGGTCAGGCCCAGCTGGTCGATCAGCGCCTGGTCGGAAGCCGTGGAGGATACAGGCACCTCGCGCGTGTGCGGCGTGTCGGCCAGCAGGGCACCCAGCGTGATCAGCAGGTCGACGCCCAGGTCGACCGCGATCGCGCACACGGCGTCGGTGTAGGAGCGCCAGCGGAAGTTCGGCTCGCTGCCCAGCAGCAGCACCAGGCCGCTCGACTCGGACGCGTAGAGCTCGGTCACCGGCCACTCGATGTGGCGCACGTAGCCGTCCTCGAGCTCGACCCGCGGCCGGGTCTGCTGGTAGTCGACGAACGGCTCGGAGTCGATCACCGCGAAGCGCTCGGCGTCGGTCGCCGCGCGCAGGTAGCCGGCGGCCAGGCTGGCGCTCGCACCGGCGTCGTTCCAGCCGCGGAAAGCGGCCACCATGGTCGGGCGCTCGAGCTTGGGGGTGCTCTCGAGCTCGATGAAATCGGGAAGGTCCACGTCCGCAGTCTGACATACCCGCTCCGAGCATCGATACTACGAGCATGGAGGGCATCGACCTGTTCGTGGTTGCGTGGGTCGTGGCAGCAGCGCTGATGGGGCTCCGGCGCGGCTTCGCCGGACAGGTGGTCGTGCTGCTCGGGTTCGCCCTGGGCGCTGCCATCGGCTCCCGGATCGCACCGCACCTGTTGAGCGGTGGCGAGCGCTCGCCCTGGCAGCCAATGGCCGCCCTGGCCGGCGCGGTCGCCGGCGGGCTGATCCTGCAGCTCGCCGCCACCCCGCTGGCCGACGCTCTCCGCCGGCGCCTGGCCGGCCCGCTGAGCACCGCCGACCGCCTCGGCGGCATGGTGTCGGGCGGCCTGCTCGGCCTGCTGGCGCTGTGGATGCTGGCGGTCGCCGCGCTGCACCAGCCGGCCCTCGGCATCCAGCCGCTGGTCCAGCGCTCGGCCATCCTGCCGGCGTTGGTGCGGACGCTGCCGGAGACCTCGCTGCTGCGCGCCCTTCAGCGGTTCGACCGGCTCCCGGTGATCGCAGCGGCCACCGGCCGCCAGCTGCCGGCGCCCGACGCCGCCATCGCCACCCGCGCGCCGGTGCTGCGGGCGCGGCAGGGCATCGTCCGGGTCGAGGGGGCGGCGTGCGGGCTTGGCCTGCAGGGCACGGGATGGGTGGTGCGACCCGGACTGGTGGCCACCAACGCGCATGTGGTCGCCGGCGTCGACGATCCCCAGGTGGCCGTCGGCACGGAGCGGCAGCCCGCCCACGTGGTGTTCATCAGCGCCCGCTCCGACATCGCCCTGCTGCGGGTGGCCGACCTGCGAGCCCGCCCGTTGCGGACGGCCCCCAGCCCTGACGAGCCGGAGCCGGTGGCGCTGGCCGGCTTTCCCGGGGGTGGCGCCTACAGGCTCGCCCCCGGCACGGCCGGGCGGCCGGTCACCGTGTTCGCTCCGGACGCCTATCAGAACGGCATCCGGCCGCGCACGGTGGTGCCGCTGCGCGGTGCGCTTCGCCATGGCATGAGCGGCGGCCCGGTGCTCGACGGACACGGCCGGGTGCGGGCGATGATGTTCGGTGCCAGCGAGGAGGGTGACGGCGGATTCGCCGTGCCGGTCGAGGACGTGCTGAACGCGCTCGACGATGTGGGCGGACACGCCGACACGGGGCCGTGTGTCCGCTAGGCTCGCGGGCATGAGGGCCGTCCGGGTGGGCATCATGCGTCATGTGGCAACGGCGGTCGTCGTGCTGACGCTGCAGTCGATGGCGGTGCTGATGACGATGCGGCGCGACCCGGTCGCCCGCTTCGAGGGCACCGTGATCTCGGCGGCGTTGTGGTGGACGACCCGTCCGCAGCCGGTTCGCGCACGGCCGCGGCCGTCAGCCGCCGGCCGGTAGCCTCGTCAGACCGCGTGCCGCATCGCCGGCGGCCGGTTAGCACGCAGCGCTTCGGCCAATGCCTCGAGCGCCAGCAGGTTGTGGCCCTCCAGGAACCGGTCGACATGCTCGAGAGCGATCCGCATGCCTCCGGCCAGCGGCTCGAACCCCTCGTGTCCCTTGAGCGGGTTCACCCAGATCAGCTCGTGCGCCTGCCTGGCGACCGTCGTCAGCTCCCGGTCGAGCAGCGCCAGGTCGCCGCGCTCCCAGCCGTCGCTCGCGATTACGACCACCGCCCCCCGGGTCATCCCCCGCCGCCCGTAGCGCGTGTTGTACGTCCGTAGCGACTCGCCGATGCGGGTTCCCCCGCCCCAGTCGGGCAGGAGCGCCGCCGCCCTGTCGAGCACCGTGGCGGCATCCGCCCCCGCCAGCTCGGCGGTCAGCCGGTGAAGCCGCGTGCCGAAGGCGAACACCTCGACGTGCCGGGCGGCCCCGTCGGGCGCCGCCAGCGCCTGCAGGAACATGATCAGTGCCCGGGCGTAGGGCTCCATCGAGCCGGACACGTCGCACAGCACCACCAGCTTGCGCGGCACCAGCTTGGGCCGGCGCCAGGAGCGCTGGAGCGGCAGCCCGCCGGTGCGCAGGGCCTGGCGCAGCGTGCGCCGGGCGTCCAGAACTCCCGCGCCGTGCGCCGGCGCAAGCCGGCGTGACCGGCGCAGCGGGTGAAGCGACGCCAGATCGTCCATCAGCCGCCGCAGCCGGCGCAGCTCGTCGGGCGTCATCCCGGCGAAGTCCCGGCGCCGCAGCAGCTCGTCCGGCGAGGCCACCGCGGCCGCGATCGCCGGCTCGTCCTCGGCCGCGGCGTCATCGTGCTCGATCAGCTCCTGCACGGCGACCGCCGGCGGAGCCTCGGCGGCGGGCAACTGGAGGCCGAGGTCGACACCCTCGCCGGGGGTCACCGGCGCCCGGTCCCAGAACGCCCGGAAGGCGGCGTCGAACACAGGCAGGTCGTCGCGCCGGGAGACCAGCGTGCAGCAGAGCGCCTGGTAGACCTCGTCGCGGCGGGCCAGATCGATCGCATCCAGGCCCTGGATGGCGTCCTTCAGCCGGCCCGGCCCGACCTCCAGCCCGGCCTCGCGAAGGATGCGGCCGAACGTCACCAGCTTGCGGGTGACAGCGTCGCCGCGGCTCATCGCCGCCGGGCCTCGCCCACCAGCTCCACCAGGCCGGCGTCGCGCACGCGCTCGACGTCTTCGTGGTACTTGAGCACGGAGCCCAGGGTGGCGTCGACCACCTCGGCGTCCAGCTCCTCCTGGCCCAGCGCCAGCAGCGCCTGCGTCCAGTCGATCGTCTCGGCGACGCCGGGGGCCTTGGCCAGGTCGAGCTCGCGCAGGCGGCCGACGAAGCCGGCGGCCTGGGCCGCCAGCCGCTCCGGCACCCCGGGCACGCGTGCGCGGACGATCTCGATCTCGCGCTCCAGCGAGGGGTGCCCGATCCAGTGGTACAGGCATCGCCGTTTGAGCGCGTCGTGCAGCTCGCGGGTGCGGTTCGACGTCAGAATCACGCGCGGCCGCCGCTCGGCGGAGATGGTGCCGATCTCGGGGATGGTGACCTGGAAGTCGCTCAGCAGCTCGAGCAGGAAGGCCTCGAACTCGTCGTCGGCCCGGTCGATCTCGTCGATCAGCAGCACCGGCGCCACGGGGTCGGCGTTCTCGACCGCATCCAGCAGCGGCCGGCGCTCCAGGAACTCCCGTGAGAACAGCTCGTGCAGTGTCTCGCGGGCGTCTCGCGCGGCCCCCGCCTCGAGCGTGCGGATGTACAGCAGCTGACGGGCGTAGCTCCAGTCGTAGAGGGCGTGGGCGACGTCGATGCCCTCGTAGCACTGCAGCCGGATCAGCCGCCCGCCGGTGACCTCGGCCAGCACCTTGGCGAGCTCGGTCTTGCCGACGCCGGCCTCGCCCTCGAGCAGCAGCGGCTTCTCCAGCCGCATCGACAGGTGCAGCACGGTGGCCAGACCGCGATCGGCCAGGTAGGCGTGCTCCCGCAGCGCCCCGGCCAGCTCGTCGACGCTCTGCGGTACCGGGGGCTGTGCCATCGGCTTGACGATAGCAGCGACCCCCGCGCTAGTACCGGCCGGGAGTGGCGGCGACGGTGTTCTCGATGCCGCCGTCGATGACGATCGTCTGGCCGGTGATGTACGAGGCGCTGGGCGACACCAGGAACGCGATCAGGTCGGCCACCTCCTCGGCGGAGCCCAGCCGCTTCATCGGCACCAGCTCGGCCATCTGGGCCAGGTCGTCGCCGTACTGGCGGGTGCCCTCGGTGTCGATCCAACCGGGCGCGACAGCGACGACGCCGATCCCATGCCGCCCCCACTCGACCGACAGCACGTTTGTCAGCGCCTGCACGCCGGCCCGAGCAGCTGAGGAGTGCGCCATTCCAGGAATGCCGCGGGTGGGACAGAGCACCACCGAGACGATCCGGCCGCCACCCGACGGGATCATCGAGCGCTTGGCCGCCTGCTGCATCAGATACCAGGGCGCGTCGAGGTTGAGCCGCCTGACGGCCGCCCAGCCGTTGGCGGTGATGTCCTCCGCAGGGGCGACGAACTGGCCGCCGGCGTTGTTGACCAGCACGTCCACCCGGCCATGGCGCTCCAGGCAGAGGCTGATCAGGGCGTCCGCCACCTCGGGCTCGCGGATGTCGCCCGCCAGCGTCGCGCAGTCCTCCCCGATCAGCGCCCGGGTCTCCTCCAGCGGCTCGGGCCGGCGGCCGGCGATCACGACCGAGAGGCCGTCGCGGTGAAGCGCGAGCGCGGTCGCCCGGCCGATCCCGGTGCCGCCGCCGGTGACGATCGCAGCCGGGCTCATTCGGCGCGGTAGGCGTCGGACGACATCGAGAGCATCCCCTGGGCCAGCTTCTCGAGCTCGATCGAGGCGGCCAGCGGCACGTCGTCGGAGCGGTCGATCAGCGTCCTCGTCACCTGCAGCGCCAGCGGCGGCTGGGCGGCCAGGGTGCCGGCCAACCGCAACGCGGCGGCCTCGGCGTCGCCGGCCGCCACCACCTGCGCCACCAGGCCCATCTCGAGCGCCTGGGCGGCGTCGAACCGCTCGCCCAGCAGGATCAGCTGTTTCGCCCGGGCCACGCCCACCATCCGCACCAGCCTGGTCATGCCGCCGGCGCTGGGCAGGATTCCCAGCGACACCTCCGGAAAGCCGAACACCGCGGTCTCGTCGGCGACGCGCAGATCGGCGGACAGCGCCAGCTCGGCACCACCGCCGATGGCGTAGCCGTGGATTGCCGCGACCGACGGCTGCGGCAGCCGCGGCAGCACCTCCCAGATCTGGCCGGGGCCGCGGTAGTAGTCGTAGGTGCCCTCCGGGCTGGGGTCTCGGAACTCGGTCAGGTCGGCGCCGGCGCAGAACGCCCGCCCGGAGCCGGCCAGCACGATCACGCGGGATGTGCGCACGGCGCCCGTCTCCAGCACGGCCATGAACTGGGCGATCAACTGCTCGGACAGGGCGTTCAGCTTCGCCGGGCGCTGGAGCCTGATCAGGCAGACCCCCTCGGCCGGCTGCTCGACGGTGACCAGCGGCTGCTCCACGGCGCAGGACTGTATCGAACCAGCGGTTCAGGGGCCCGGCGAACCGGTCGGGGGACATGCGGCTACCGCAATCCGAGGAGGCTTTTGGGGGTATCCGTACCTCAAGCGAGGGTCTGGGGTGCCGATACGTCTGATATGGCCAACATGCGCGGTCGCATCCACGATCGAGACCGGAGGGAGCTCGAGGTCCTCCACCGCGTCGCGGTGACGCTGTCGCAGTCGCTGTCCCTGAGCGACGTGCTGACATCGCTGACCCGTGAGCTGGTGTTCGCCGTCGGCCGGGCGGACGAGTGCGCGATCTCGCGGTGGGACGAGGGCGACGACACGCTGGTGGACGCTGCCGCCTGGACGATGCTGGGCCCGCCGGCCTGGCCGCGCGGCCAGGAGGTCAACGCCCTAGCCGACTATCCCGAGACCCGCGACCTGCTGATCGCGGGGGCCGGTTACCGAGAGTTCCGGCTCACCGATCCCACTGTCCGCCCGGCCGACCGCGAGGTGCTCGTGCACTGGGGATGGCGCTCGTCGATCGAGCTGCCGCTGACGGTGGAGGGCCGCTCGGTGGGCCTGATCGAGGTCGCCGACTACCGCTCGTCACGAGCCTGGTCGCAGCGCGACGTGACCTTCTGCCAGACGGTCGCAAGCCAGGCCGCGCTGGCGGTCAGGAACGCCCAGCTCTACGAAGACCTTCGGCGCCAGGCCGACCACGACCCGCTGACCGAGGTGCTGAACCACCGGGCCTACTACGAGCGCCTGGCCCAGGAGCTGGCACGGGCCCACCGCACCGGCGCGTCGGTCGGCGTGCTCGTGCTCGATCTCGACGATTTCAAGTCGATCAACGACCGCCGCGGCCACCTGGCCGGCGACCGTGCCCTGCGGGACACCGCCAGCGCCGTGATCGCGGCCTGCCGGTTGTGCGATGTGGCGGGTCGGCTGGGCGGCGACGAGTTCGGCGTGGTGCTGCCGGACATCGGAATGGAGGTAGAGCTGGTCGCCCGCCGGGTGCTGGACGGCGTCGCCGCGCGTGCCGGGCTGGCGGCTTCGATCGGCGTCGCCGTGTCGGCGCCGGGCGAGACCGATCCGCTGGCTCTGATGGGCCGTGCCGACGCATCGCTGCTGCAGGCCAAGCGGGCCGGCAAGCGCCAGTACCGCCTCTCAGCGTGATGTGAGGTGCCCGCTGCCGGATGGGCAGCCCATGGATCTAGTGTGCGGATCGATGTTCCCCCGGCACCTGCTCCTGTTCGCGGCGCTGCTGGCTTCGGCCTGCGGGTGCGGCGGCTCGGACGCCGGCGAGACCGTGGGTTCCGTGCCTTCCAGCGGGCGTGCCGAGACCGGCCCGGTGAGGCTCGTGCCCGTCGCCTCCGGGCTCGAGCGGCCGCTCGACATGGACGTCGCCCCGGGAGATCCCTCCACCCTCTACGTGACCGAGAAGGGCGGGCAGGTGCTCGCCGTCAGGGACGGGCAGATCGCGGCCACGCCGCTGCTCGATCTCAGCGGCCAGGTCTCCACGAGCACCGAGCAGGGCCTGCTGTCGATCGCGTTCGACCCGGCGTTCGCGACCAACGGCCTGCTCTACGCCGACTACACGAACCTGGCCGGAGACACCCGGGTGGTCTCCTACCGGGTGGCGGGCGGCCGCGTCGACCCCTCAACCGCCCACCAGTTGCTCGCGGTCGATCAGCCGTTCAGCAATCACAACGGCGGCGACCTGGTGTTCGGCCCCGACGGTCTGCTCTACATCGGCCTCGGCGACGGCGGCTCGGGCGGCGACCCGGATCGCGTCGCCCAGGATCCGGCGAACCCGCTGGGCAAGCTGCTCCGGCTCGACGTCCGCACGGCGGGCGCCCAGCCGGAGGTGTTCGCCCTGGGTCTGCGGAACCCCTGGCGGTTCAGCTTCGACCGGCGTACCGGCGACCTGTGGATCGGCGACGTCGGCCAGGGAGCGTGGGAGGAGGTCGACAGGCTGCCCGCGGCAACCGGGCCGGGCGCCAACTTCGGCTGGAGCGCGTACGAGGGGAACGAGCGCTACAACGACGATCAGCCGGCGGCGCCGCCCCGGCTGGTGCGCCCGGTCGCGACCTACAGCCACAAGCAGGGATGCAGCATCACCGGCGGCTTCGTCTACCGGGGGCGTGAAGTTCCCGCCCTGGCCGGCGCCTATGTCTTCGGCGACTACTGCAGCGGCCTCCTGTGGACGCTACGGGACGGCGGCAGGCCGCGGCTGATGGGCCTTCGCCTGCCCGGCCTGACGTCGTTCGCGGAGGATGCCTCAGGGGAGCTCTATGCCCTGTCGGACAAGGGCCTCCTCTACCGGTTCGGCACCGGATCCCCACCACCCTGATCGCCACCGGAGGCTCTACACTTTCATACAACGACCATCGGAGGTGCAGCATCCGCTGCCTGTTGCTCGATGCCACCATGCGGCCCACCAGCCTCGTCTCGCGCGAGCGAGCCGTGACGCTGGTGGTCTGCGGCACGGCGCAGGTGATCGCCGAGGAGCCATCGGTCGTCTACCGCTCCGAGCGGCTGCGGGTGGCACTGCCGGTGATCGTGCAGGTGCCCGCATACGTCGAGCTGCGTCCGATCGTCAGGCGCAACGTGGTGCGGCGGGTGCTTTTCTGCCGTGACAACTGGCGGTGCTCGTACTGCGGCCGCGACGCCGGGCC
>Ga0207674_10004225_pt1 | contig 17326 bp, 16 predicted proteins | sample KBSCornC72_FD_184303 | JGI IMG/M metagenome (GOLD analysis project Ga0207674, IMG submission 184303) | Corn rhizosphere microbial communities from Kellogg Biological Station, Michigan, USA - KBS Corn C7-2 (SPAdes) (version 2) | ecosystem: Host-associated > Plants > Roots > Rhizosphere > Soil ... | reverse complement strand
CGATCGTCCCACAAGGCATACGAAACCGTTCTTTCCCTCCACCGCTGTTTCATAGCCACGCCTTCCGAGGACCAGCACCTTGGCCCCGCTCGAAACGGAGTTCGGGCCGGCGCTGCGGGCCATCGCAATCTCCGTATCGCGGTCCATCAGATATGGATCGATTGAGGCCAAGGTGGAAGGCGCTACATTGTCTTGCGAGTGCATCCGCCACAGCGTCAAAAAGCCGAACGTCAATGCAGAGCTCAAACCAAACACAACGAACTTTTGGCCGCGCATCATTTTCTCCTTGGAGATTGCTTCTTTTCTGTCCTATTCCTTTGTTCAACTTGCGCCGGCGCCCGGGCATTTCTTCAGGCGCTCAGCATACACGCGGATCTGCAACGCCCCACGGTACGTCCCGATGCCATCTACGATGCCCACTTCTTTCGAGCTTCGAGGGCCGCCTCGCGAACCGCCGTACGCAGCGGATCAAATGCCCCACGCGACATCTTCTGTACAGCAGGTGGCGCCTTTTCCGGCGTCCCCGTGCCATACGGCGGCTGCGGGTCGTACTCCAGAGCTAGCTCAAGAAACCGGGCGTAGTCCTCGCCCCGCAACTGCGCTGCGACGCGCAGGCCAAAATCAATTCCCGCCGTAATTCCGCCGGAGGTGATGCGGTTGCGATCTTCAACGACGCGATTTACCACAAGCTCGGCTCCAAGCAGCGGCAGGAAGTCTCGCACCGACCAGTGCGACGTCGCCTTGTAACCGCGCAGAAGACCGGCCGCGCCAAGGATCATGGACCCTGTGCACACACTCGTCACCAGCTTGGCTGTCTTTGCCTTACGCGACAGAAAGTCGAGGGTCTCTGCATCCTTCATGACTGCGACAGTGCCTTCGGCCCCGCCCCCTACAAACAGAATGTCAACAGGATCGGCACAGTCGGCAAAGGTCTTGGTCGGCTGAATGCTAACTGCGGTATCGCTCCTCACCAGGTCCTTCGTCTTGGCGACAAGCTCGATGTGAACGTTTCCAAGGTAGCCAAAGACCTGTTCCGGGCCGACGAGATCGAGAGCGGTCATGCCCGGATAAATCAGCATGGCGATTTCTTCCGGCTTCTCCGGCTTGGCAGTTGACTGCTTGTATCGTCGGTTTGCTGTTGCCCTACCGTCATCTTGGCGAAGGCCGCGCTCAAAGCCGCGCCATATAACTGTTGACTGAATTCCCGCCGGTTCTTATCGACACCTTTGTCTCTCCTGCGCCTACCCTTTGCTTACTGCGGATGGAAAGCTGGATTGCGCGCCGAAATAACACTCAATGGATATCAGCTTCCCGGTCTCGTCGATGTGTAGATACTCAACATTACGGAACGACTTACCGTTCTGGGTGTAGCAAAGATACTTCACAAAAGCGTCCTCCGGTCCGATGGTAACCCGCTCCAGATCGAAATCTTTGATGAAATTGATCTGGGTGTCCCAGCATTGCGTTTTGAAAGTGCTTTTGCTGATGTGGTCGTCGCCGGCTGCGCTCGAAAAGGTAAAGTTGTCGGCGAGCATGTTGTTGAACGTAGTGAAATCCTTGTCTTTCCAAGCCGTGTACCACTTACGGATGAGATCCTCGCTCATCAAGTTGGGGCCTCCCTTTTCGCTGGCCCTTACAGATGCGGGCAGGGCTACCGCACCCGCCAGTGCGCCAGCTCCCGTCGCGAGCAGATTCCTGCGCGACACTGTGATCTTTGCCATTGTTTATTCTCCTTTTCACGATGCCGTCCGTGCATGTTCTTTTAATGTCGCGAGAAAGAAAAAAGTTCCGCTCCCGCTCCATATTCGTATGCCTATCGAATCGTCGCAATATGATCTACACGGGTGAGATCCTCATGACCTGTCCAGTCGCTTTGTTTTGTTGACACGTGATATCAACCTAGACTCTTAAAGGTAGAAATCTCGAACCAGGACCGTGGGTTCGCAAGATTTGCCTCGAGTTCGGTGTGCGTCTGTTGCAGAATCCCCTTGTCTTTGCGTGCAGCGCGCCGCACGAGCATTACCACGGCAGTTAGAAAGCGCACTATGCTCGTTCGGTCTGATATGGACAATTCCCGATGAAGGTAGCTGGCCGCGCCGTTCCACAGTGGGTAATTGTCATAGCGCAGTTGAGTTGAATCTACCCTCGCGAAGCCGATCGTTTGAGAAAATACTTACGCACGCTCACTTGAGCGTCGAATCTTAAGAATCCCCGACGCAACCTGCGGTTTTCGCAGACTTTTACCCTTCCCCGACTCCTGACGCTCGCTCGATCTCCTCCACTATTGGTAGGGCGAAGAGAAGGAAGCCAGCTTACGCAATCTTTGATACCCATCGAAGCGCCGCGTCCATCAACATACCTACCAGTATGCATGCTAGAGAACAACAGAGTCAAGGCATAAAGCAGCCGTCAAGGCTTAAGAAGTCCCTGGCCCTCCTTCTACATTTCATATTGATTCCTAGAGCCAATTCCATTATCGGAAGATCTTCTGCCCTCGAGATAGGTGTTGTCCCCGACACTCGATGGCTTGCGCGTTTCTGGAGATGCGGATTGGGGAGCGCAAATACAGAATCGTTTAGTTCGTCACAAAGTTCTCCGAAAGCGTCACTGGTGGCCGGAAGAGTGCTCATACGCGTGCAGGGGTCGAGGGGCCAAGTCGTTCCTCGACAGCAGTTAATTCTCAGCTTCACAACATTTAACTCCGGAGGCTTGACCATGAAGTCTGATTTTCTTCGCGGGTGCTTGTTAGCATTCGCGGTCCTTACATTTGGGTCGGCATTAGCATTCGGCCAGGAAGCAACACTTCTTGGCGCAGTGACCGATCCATCGGGCGCTGTGATCGCCAATGCCACAGTCACAGCGACTAACACCGATACGGGCGTAGCCCGTACTATCACAACCAATGACGCGGGCCAGTACGTGCTTCCAGACATTCACATCGGCCATTACAACGTGAAGGCCGAAGCTCCTAACCTCAAGAGCGCGGAGCAAAAAGGTGTCGTCATCCAGGTAGGCGACCGCACGCGCGTGGACTTCGCGATGCAGGTGGGCGCCACAACTGAGAGCGTCACCGTTGAAGCGACTGCCGTCAAGGTTCAAACAGACACCGGCGAACAGAGCAACCTGATTACCGGCCGGCAGATATCGGACCTCGCGATCAACGGCACGAGCTTATTCCAACTTGCTGCGTTGGCTCCCGGAGCATCGAACGACATCACTAATTACAAGGATGTCCCGGTCGGCGGTGATACCAGTGTCAGCTTCAATGGCCAGCGCACCGCCCACAATACATTCATGATGGACGGCGGGGAAAACTACGACCGCGGGTGCGGAGGTTGCGTAACTACGGCTCCTTCAAGCGAGGCAATTGCGGAGTTCCGCCAATTGACTTCCAACTATAGCGCCGAATACGGAATGGCTACTGCCGGAACCATCACCATGGTCATCAAGTCCGGCACCAACAAGTTCCATGGCACAGCATGGGAAAACAACCGCAACGACGCCTTCGATGCTCGCAATTTCTTTTTCCCCGATCCACTTAAGAAGCAAGAATTGCGCATGAACATCTTCGGCTTCAATGTCGGCGGCCCGGCTATCAAGAACAAGACCTTCTTCTTTTACAACATGGAGTGGCGAAGATACATCGACGGTGGTTCCACGAACCAGACGGTTCCAGATACGGCAACCTATGGGGGTGACTTCAGCTCGGTTTCCACGCCGATCATGGTTCCGAGCACTTCACGAGTGTGTGATCCTACACAAGGCTGCACTGTCAATCCTCTATTTATAAACTGCCCCGGCGGTGTTGCGCCGGCAGGCATCGTGCCCGGCAATCAGTTCCCCGGAAACGTTATCCCGTCCTGCATGATCAACCCTAACGCGACTGCACTGCTCGGTACCGGCTTCTTGCCTGCGCCGAACTCAGGCATCAGCAACGGTGTGGGGAGCTTCGTCGGGGGCGCCAATAGTGTGACGAACCTGAAGGAGGAGATGGTCCGCATCGACCATAACTTCAACCAGAAGTTTTCGGTGTTCGGTCATTTTGTTGCTGAGCAAATTAGCCAAGGCTTCAACACGTCTCAGTGGACTGGAGACAACTTGCCTACGGTTGGAGATACCTTTAACAATCCGGCCTACAGCTACGTCATTCACACCACTCACACCATCAGTTCATCGCTTCTGAACGAAGTCGCCTTCAACTACAACGGCAACCGCATCCATATCACTCCTTATGCCGCCACCGGTATGAAGAGCTTGTCTCTCCCGACATGCTCTGCGCCATGCGATTTCAGCAACGCCCGCCTGTTCACGGGGCCGAATCCGATGAATCGCATTCCTCACATTTTTCTCGACAAACAAAGCGGCGCGAATTTCGAGATCGGCTCCTGGCCGTGGGTCAATAAGGCCGACGGTTACCAGCTTCGCGATGACCTCTCTTGGACTAAAGGTGCGCACCAACTCAAAATGGGTGGAAGCTGGGCGCTTTACAAGAAGGCGCAGCAGCTCTTTGGAAGCACTCAGGGCGAACTTACCTTCGAGGGTAATAATCAGAGCTACACAGGAAACAGCTTCGCTGATTTCCTGCTTGGAACCGCGTCCAGTTATAAGGAGCAGGCTGTCCAGGACATACGCACTTGGCCTAGCGTTTCCTGGGGCGCCTATGTTCAAGACGATTGGCGCGCGACGAACAGGTTGACCCTGAACCTCGGCGTGCGGTGGGATGGCATGCCTCACACCTACGAAGCCAACGACCGTGTAGGCAACTTCTACCCGCAGCTCTATAATCCGGCACTCGCCGCCACCTTTGATACCCAGGGCAATATCTGCAGCGGTCCAACCGATCCAGGTTGCACCGCCGCAAGCCCCGGGCTCGGCACCAGCCCGAACCCCATCCTGGCTGGCGTTCCGCTTTACCTGAATGGAATCGGCGTTGCCGGTAACAACGGCATACCTCGGGGTCTGGTGAACAACCACTGGGCGACCTTCGGTCCGCGGCTCGGGTTTGCTTACGACCTGACGGGCAGTGGCAAGACAGTCGTACGCGGCGGATTTGCCGTTATGTACGATCGCATTCAAGGCAACGACATGTACAATGCCGGTGCAACCTTGCCCTTCAGCCTGAACGTTGGCGCGAGCGGCGTGGAGCTACAGGATCCGAACGTACTGCTGGCGACCGGCGCGGTTCCCACGTTCCAAACCATCAAGGCGGCGGATTTCAACCCCGGCGGCGGCTTGGATATCAATACCTACAAGCCAACCACTAGCATGCAATACAGCGCCGGTGTTCAGCATTCGTTTGGGCCGAAGACCGTTCTATCTGTCTCGTACGTAGGCAATCAGAACAGGCACTTGAACGACTATCAGAACATTAACCTTCCTTCTCTGGCTGATCTCCAACAGATCGCCACAAACAGTCTTCAGTACACGGCGGCACCTAGCCTTCCCTACAAGGGCTTCAGGACCCTGGGTTTGTCGAAGAACGAGGCCACGGGACACTACAACTCCCTGCAGATTGATTTGAACACGCAAGCCTCCAGGGACCTTCAGCTTCGTGCTTACTACACGCTTTCACGCTCGATCGATCCATCCACTGGTGGCAGCGGTCAGGACTTGAATGCAGTTTCCAATCCCTACGTAGGGTGGCGGTACGATCTTGGGCCGAGCCAGTTTGATCGCACCCACAATTTTTCCGCCAACTTCATCTACAGCATCCCGGTGCTCCGCAACAGCTCGAGCCGCGCGCTGAAGTCGGCGCTTGGTGGGTGGCAGGTCTCCGGGATTGTCACGATCGAATCCGGCATACCGATCAATGTCAGCGGGGGCAGCTCCAATGTCGTTGGTCAATTCAACCGGCCTAACCTGAACGGCAAAATCAGCTACATGCATCAGGCGGTAGCATCGACAGACCCGTTCCAGCACATCCAATACTTCAACACCTCGGTCTTTTCGGATCCCGGACCGGGCAATTGGGGCGACCTCGGCCACAATGCTCTCCGCGGACCTGGTCGTGACAACTGGGACCTGTCTCTCTTCAAGACCATTACCTTGACCGAGAGCAGCGGGTTGCAGCTGCGGCTGGAGACCTTCAATACGTTCAACCACACCCAATTCCGGAACTCTGACAACGGTCTGGGCGACAATCGCTTCGGTCAGTTCACATCGGCGTACGACGCGAGAATTGTCCAGCTCAGTGGGAAGTTCTACTTCTAACGGTTGGTACCTCTTGTCCGCCCGCAGTAACTTGCGGGCGGACAATTGGAGACCACGGAAAAGCCCTGGCGGAAAAACCTCTCCATTATTTTGTTCCGGAGCTCATTCGGGTGGACTTTGCTTACGATTGACCGGCAGTGGCAAGACCATGGTTACAGGCCGCCTTGGCATCATGATGAGATCGTATTGAGCCGCCATATCAGGTTCTCCTGTTTAATCGATGGCGTCTCTTCGACGAAAGCTTTTCCAAGAAAGCGTGCAGAATCTTCTTGGACGATGTATTCAGACGTTCACCGCCATGCTTGTCCGTGTTCTGGGTTCTGGGCGACCGTAGTCTGCAGCTTCGTCGCGAAAAAACCACTTGACCAGCGGCTCCGACTTCGCTCTGGCAAGCGTACCGAGTTCAATTAGGCCGAGCCGAGAAGCAGTAACTCAACAATCGCTGCGAAGACTTCTTAAGAGGGTGATGGATGCGATCTGATAGTTCTTATTCAGCTTCCACAGATTCAGGACACGGCCTTCACATCGTGCCCCGGCCGTCCGTCGGCGACGTTGAGAATTCACCAAGAGAGCTGCTTGGCAGGGCCGAAATCACCAGTAACTTCACGATGGATTCGTTGCATCAGATCGCCCGCCAGACAGCTATGGGCGAAACCCTCGACGAAGTCTTGGCCACCGCGTTCACCTTCATCAACACCCTCGTAGATAGCGAGTCTTGCATCGCCTATGTCTTGCATGCTGGGAGATTCGAGTCCTGGATCTGGCAAACTCCCAAAGCTGGTAGAGATTTCGCTCACACTCTGAGTCAAGAGCTGCAGAGATCGCTATCTGAGCACAAGGTCCCGATCGCGCTCACGTGTGCCCCGACGATCGATCGCCGCATCCGCGTCTTTGAGCACTGGTCTCGTGATCCCGGCGAGACCTTTATTTCCATTCCGTTGGTCTCTAGGGAAAAGCTGGTTGGCGCTATCAATGTTCGACATGCGCCACGCGTTTACCTCCATCGGGATGCCAAATTGCTTTCAACACTGGGCTTCATCATCGGAGCAGATATTGGCATCTCACTCGCAGAAGCTAAAATTGCAGCCCTTCGCGAAGAATGTGAAACTAGGAACGGGTGATCCGTGCGTTAGCGGCCAACCGTGATGGGCATCCCCCTCTGAACACGCTTGACGCGTACTATGGCAATGTGCATACTTGTTGGTATGTTAGCTGTCAACCGAACATCCAAACGCAAAGGGGCTGGACCGCGCGATCCAGAGCGCACGCGAAAGCAGCTATTGAAGGCCGCTTTCGACGAAATTCACCTGTCTGGCTTCCGCAGTGCTGATATGGATGCGATTCTCGGCCAGGCGGGCGTCACCAAGGGTGCGCTGTACCACCACTTCGAGAGCAAAGAAGCACTGGGGTATGCGGTTGTAGACGAGATCATTGCAGATATGACGCACGACAGATGGCTGCACCCATTACGGAACGCAACAAATCCCCTCGATACGCTGGTTGGCATTGTTCAAGCCACATCGATGAAACCCCAGGACTGCCAGCGGGGCTGTCCGCTAAACAACCTTGCTCAAGAGATGTCTCCGATTGACGAGGGGTTCCGCATTAGGACGGCCAAGCTCTTTAAACACTGGCGCCATGCAATCGCTAGAGCGCTGCGCACCGGACAGAAACAAGGGGCGGTGCGAACCAATGTGGATCCCAACGAAGCAGCCACCTTTTTTATTGCGGCATATGAGGGCTACTTCTCACTTGCGAAGAATTCGCAAGATGCGCGGGTGCTGCGATCAGGACTAAAAAACCTGATCGCTTTCCTAGAAGGGCTGCGCGCGTCATAGCGGCAGATGTGGGTCGTAGTGCTAAAACATTTTTGTTTTGGAGCCACAACATGCATACCAGTATGTATGAGAAGCGAATCGCAACGGTACTCGCTGTTTTGGTCGTGACTGCATGCGCTAGCGTGCATGCGCAAGTACCGTCAAAGCAGTCCCTCGATCGGGAGTTCGCGGCGCTCGGAAGCGGGTTCGTCTCTACTACAGCACAAGTGAATGGGACAACTCTCCATTACGTAAGTGGAGGGAAAGGCCGCGCGATCTTTTTGCTGCATGGTTTTCCCCAAGACTGGTATGCATTCCATCGAATCATGCCACGATTAGCGAAGCAGTTTACCGTGGTCGCCGTGGACCTGCGCGGCATAGGTGGTTCCGCTGCCAGCGCCGGTGGGTACGACGTTGCGAATATGGCGAAAGACATTCATGAATTGGCGGAGCAGCTGCATTTGGAGAACGTGTACGTTGCCGGTCACGATATTGGTGGAATGGTGGCCTATGCTTTCGCCAGACTTTATCCGGAAACCAGCCGCGGGGTGATGATGCTTGACGCGCCCCTGCCGGGTCTCGGCCCCTGGGAGGAGATCAAAGCCAATCCCGTGGCGTGGCATATCAATTTCCACCAAGTGCCGGAGTTGCCGGAGCGACTACTGGCCGGTCGGCAGCGTATTTACTTCCGCTATTTTCTCGCCCCGAACACTTTCAGCGATCCCGATGTGGGCCATTACGTGGAATCTTATGCCGGTCCCGAACATCTGCGCTCGCTGTTAGAGATCTACCGTGCTTTTCCGGCGGATGAGAAGTTCGACGCGGCACAGGGAACTGCGATTAACGTGCCTCTGGTGGTGGCTACCGGCGGAAACTCGCCTTTCGAGAAACTCATGCCGAGCATCGCCGCATCTTTGCGTGCTCATGGGTGCGCAAAGGTCAAGATTGAGGTGATCAAGAACGGCGTGCATTATCTCGTGGAGGAGCAGCCCGATGCCGTGGCTGAGCTTATCGAGCGCTATGCCTCTTTTTAACTTTGCGTCTGCATCACAACGATTCAAGGAGAGAGCCAAATGAAAGAAGAGTTGGTAAAGATAATGGCATCGGGATTCCTTGCGCTGGGCATAGCCCGGCAAACGCAAGCACAGGACGCGAAAGATCCTTATCCCAGCATGGCCGCGCTCGATCAGTACCTCATCGCGGACCGCGACACCGAAATCGCATTGGCACGAACCGGAGCCCCCTCGTCCATCTCCCACGATGCCACCGTCATGGTTCTGACGCCACACGGCTTTGAAACCGGAGCCGAAGGCAAGAACGGTTTCGTTTGCATCGTGGAGCGGGCGTGGACGAGTCCACGCGAAAGCGTGGAGTTTTGGAATTATAAGAATCGCAGCCCGATTTGCTACAACCCGCAGGCTGTGCGAACGGTCCTGCCCTACACATATATGCGGACCAAATTAGCGTTGGCGGGAAAATCGAAGGACGAAATCCTGGATGGCATCAAGACGGCAGTCGAAAAAAAGGAACTGCCCGCCCTGGAGGCGGGCGCGATGTGCTACATGACTTCGAAGCATGCCTACCTCACCGATAAAGGCATAACCCATGATGGGGCCCACACCGTGGCTCATGTGATGTTTTACACCCCGCGGATAGATCCTGCGGACTGGGGCGCGAATATGGATAATTCTCCCATTGCTATTGACCCACGGGCGAAGAATGACCCGGAACCGTTCAATATATTCGTCATGTTTGCTGGATCGTGGTCGGACGGATCGCCGGCTCCGCTTCGTTAAGGTCACAGTTGCAGATCAAGTTGGAAATCGTTAAAGACAGCAATTCAATGCGAGATCACACAATCGCCAGGCAGATCGGCTCTCGTAGTAAGGGAACCCGGTGGCTCATAACATCAGTGTTTAGTGTGACTGTGTTTTTGCTTTTGTCACTTGTTCCGGCTCAGGCGAGAACGCTTGACTCGAACTCTGATCCCGAATCAGCGGCTGCAAGCATCCGCCCATTCAAAATACATGTTCCTGACTCCGTTCTTGCTGACCTGCATCACCGTTTGGTCGAGACCAAATGGCCGGACCAGCTGCCTGGCACAGGTTGGGAATACGGAGCCGACAAAACAAAAGTCAGGGAACTGACGGAGTATTGGCGGAAGGGCTACAACTGGCGTGCACAAGAAGCAAAGATCAACCGCTTTGATCAGTTCACCACGGTAATTGATGGGCAACAGATTCATTTTATCCACCAGCGTTCGCCCCGCCCCCACGCCATACCCTTGATGTTGATTCACGGCTGGCCTGGTTCGATTGTTGAGTTTCTGGAGTTGATCCAGCCGCTTACCCAGCCGAAAGACCGCAACACGCCCGCATTTGATGTGGTTATTCCCTCCCTTCCCGGGGTCGGGTTCTCCGGACCAACCACCACCCGCGGCTGGAATCCCGATCGTATGGCCAAGGCTTTCATCGTGTTGATGAACCGGCTGGGCTATTCCCGCTATGGCGTTCAAGGCGGCGATTGGGGTTCCACCATCGCACGCGACATGGCCCACGACGCGCCGGAGCACGTTATCGGCGTTCATGTGAACCTTCTTGTCCTGGATCCGCCAAGCAAAGATGCCGTAGCGCAAATGAGCGACGCTGAGCGCAAGCGCTATTTATACTTTGAACGGGAAGAAAGCAGCCATTTCTTCATCAAGGCCAGTGAGCCGCAGACTCTGGCTTATGGATGTGCTGATTCCCCGGTTGGATGGCTGGCCTGGGTGATGGAGATATTTCAACAAGGCACGGACAACAACGGCGATTTTCTCACCGCGGTCAATCGCGACGCCTTCCTTACTGATGTCACGCTCTACTGGGTCACCAACACCGTGGGCTCGTCTATGCGGATCTACCGTGAATACCGCCTGACTGGCGAAGGAAAGAAGCCTCAGCCCCGGGTGACGGTTCCGATGGCGTTTGCGGATTTCCCCAAGGAGATGTTTGCCTGTCCCGTGCGCTGGGCCAAGCCGACCTATAACGTTGTGCAATATAACCGGATGCCGAAGGGCGGACACTTCGCGGCTTTGGAACAACCCGATCTCCTGCTTGACGATATAAGGACGTTCTTTGCTGAGGTGCTCGCACGCTGAAACGGAGCGTGATCGACACTCGATAATGGAGCATTAGCGGTGACAAAAGAAGAATTCGAAGAAAACGGCCACCAGGCATCCCTGATCCCATCTACGCCCGTGCGCGACGAATGCAGCACCCTTGCAATCGAAAAAAGCGGTGTCGATCACGTTCTAAAACCATCTAGGGTAGCTCGAATCAGGAGAGCTTTAGATGCGGCGTTTCGATGCAATGCGGAGGATTGCGCTGCGGGATCGGCCGACACTCTGCCGCAACGGCAGCGTACCAGAATCGCGATCAAAGCTAACGGGAAAATTGTTTTCGTTGATCCGCTTGAAGTTATCGTCGTTGAAGCCGAAGGCAACTATGTGTCACTGCGGCATGGGTCTGACTCCTACTGGCTGCGGGAGTCCATCTCGGTCATGGCGGAGATACTCAAGCCGTACGGTTTTATTCGGATTCATCGATCCGTACTTGTTAACAGTTTGTTTGTGGAGCAGATCAAGTCGCTGCCGGCGGGGGCATACGGACTTCGTACAAGGGGTGGAGAAGAGTACACAGTTACACGGACCTACAAGAACAATCTTAAATCGTTGGCAGCAGCCTGGATCGGGACCGACATTTTTCTTAATCCATAGGAAAATCAAAAATCAAAGCTGGCCGCCCCTGCTCCACAAGAACGATGCTCATAAGAAGACTGTCTATGGTGGCGAGGGGATCCTTACATGGACGGTTGAGGGCACACCCATCGAGGTTGGTCTAGGGCAAGCGCTTTGTATCCGTGGCGCGGTACACCGCTTCGATAATCTAGGTAGCAAGCATGCCCCCCGATGTAACAACCCTTCGCCGAAACACACTATTTCTTGAATCTCGAATGGTGGGCGCCGTTGACACTGAGGCATTTATAGAAGATTGTAGGTAGCACCAAGGCTACTCAGGTTGCTCTCCTCATGGATTCCTTATGAGCGAACGGGTTCGCATAGAGACTGGCCATCGTACCTTTTTGTGTCTCCTGACCTCTGCAGTTTTTGCCTTCCTACCTCTATCCGCATACGGGCAGTGCAAAGAGCCCCCCAATCCAAAGACCGCGGTCGCGGCGCCGCGTATTGGTGCGGCAGTAGCAGGCGCAGCGCAGGCGCGCACAGCAAACGCAGCCACGGAGTTTGGAAAGCCTGCCAAACCGGCACCCCCCAAACAAGGGGTCCCGATGATGTATAAGCCGCAGTTCATCGACGTTCCGGACCTAAGCAACAAGACGATCGACCAGGTTAAAGCAGAGGTCGCGAACATACTTACGATGCGAACCGTAAACAACAACAACCCGGGATGGATCGTCCGGCGGCAATTTCCAGAAACAAATAGCCGGGTGCAGATTTGCTCTCCGCTCGACCTTTGGATGGTAGAGCCAGTACCGCAAATGACGAGAGTGCCGCCCATCGTGGGCGTACCGGAGACTAAGATCCCTGGCCTACTCGAGAAATTCCATTTGAAGTACGCCGGTTCGAGGCCAAAAGACTCAAACGAACCAGTTGGCACTGTCGTTGACCAGGATCCAAAACCTGGGACGCCGGAGCCGTGGAGCTACGGAGTAATTGCTTACAAGGCGGTAGGCCCTCCGCCACAAATCGAACCGACACCCACCGTGCATCTGACGGCGGATGCGACAAGCATAAAGCCAGGAGAGACTGTGAGGTTTGTCGCAAAACTCGAGCCAAACTCGCCGGGGGCACAATTCTTTTTCGATTTTGGTGATGGACAATCCACGACGCAAGAAGACCCGGAAGTGCCGCATCAATTCGTCGCGGATCGCGATTACGAGGTCACGGTGACCGCCAAGCTCGCTAAGCAGCATGTGCAAAGTGAACCTCTTCGAATTACGGTACATTCGACAAAATACACACTCGACCTGACCTGGACCCCGCTGCATCCTGCTGCAGGACAACCAGTCGTTTTTACCGCGACGTTAGATCCCCCGAATCCAGCGATCGGCAAAGGGCCTTATTTCTTCTCTTTCGGAGACAAATCGAAACTATTGAAGCTGGAATCACCCAAAAACATCTATACGCGGTCTTTCGCAAGACCTGGCCCATACCCAGTGCGCGTTTGGCTGAACGGCGAACACGGCCACATCATTGAAAGCCTCCCGGCTGAGTTGTTCGTTGTGGTACCGCCGCCTCCGCCGCATCCCCCAAGTTGGTGGGAAAGGTGGGGCAAGTCTGCGGTCGCGGCGGGAGCGATCGTTCTGGTGGCGTTTTTTGTGGGCTTGTACGGCACCAGCAAATATTTGACCGGGTTGGTCGCGTTCCGCGTGATGGGAAAAATAGGAAGTGTGCATTTGCATCAGCCCGGGAATGCAGGGTTGGAAGCGGCCTTCGGATTCAGGCTCGAACGGCCAACGGTCACCGCCGCGGAGTCTCACAGCCCAATCGTCGCCAAGGTAGAGAGGATTCAATGAGTAAAGCGAATTTGAAGGCGAGCGAAGCCAATTTGAAGATGAAGGACCTGTTTGAGGTCGGGAACGCCAAAGACCCTTCGGAAGGAAAGAACGAAACCGCGAGGCCAGAACTTGAGGCCTCAAAGGCGGTCACGGCTCTCAAGGAAGAGGTTGCCAAAAAATCGAAGTTGGTCCGTTGGAGCGTGGTCGAAGACGTTCTGGTCGACAAGACTGTAGAAGTACTAGACATTCCCGTGCTGACGTTCTTGTTGCCGGCTTGGCAAAAATACCGGGAGATTCATGAGTTTGCGGACACGGAAAAGCATCCAGCGGGAGAAACAAACCTCGTATCCCTGGTCGAACATACGGTGAAGGTGGAGCACTATCCGTCTTTGCAGGTGACCTATCGCGGTGTCGACATTCCCAAAGCGAAGCTGGAATTTACTCTGTTGGGGGTGTTGACTCTCGAGGGAGTGGTTCTGAAAATCCAGGACGGGAAAATCAAATCCATTCAAGGTGGCGCGGTGAAATGGAGTGGCGAGCTGTTGCTCGAAAAGCGATCGATCTTGAAGAAGGAATCCAAGTTCTACGATTTGACTGGAAACATTGATCTCGGCGAGGGAATAGCTCTATGAGTCTAGACCTCGAGGTCTCATGTTTGAGAGCACCTAAAGGCGGCCCCCCCGAGAAGCTGGTTGCGTCCGCAAGAGTTTCAAACGTGTTACATCCCGCGGCAAACGGCTCGAAAACAGCGCAGCACGACGGTTCAAGCAAAATCTTCTGATTTCGCGTTTGTATTCTGAATCAGTGATTTACGTCCCGGTTCGATGAATCAGTGCACAAGATGCAGTGCGTTTTCCCCTCATTCGTATCACCTCAGATCCCACTTCTTGCCTGTGATCTTCGAGCCACCGATACAGCCTCGGTAATACAAATGGGGTGAGCAACGTCGATGTCGCTAACCTTCCGATAACAACGGTTGCCAAGGGCCGCTGGACTTCCGCCCCGGCGCTGGTGGCCAATATCATGGGAATGAAACCAAGGCTGGCGACCAGTGCCGTCATCAACACTGGGCGCAGTCGGATGGTACCGCCTTCCACAATAGTTCTCCTTTTTGGGATACAGTCAATCAAAGTTCTAAACGAGAGGGTGTACATATGAATCGGTCCCGCAGGGTGATTGTCCTGACCATGCTGCTCGTGCTGACCGCCACCTTGATAGGTGTTTTTATGACTCGCGGGGTCATGGCATATCTGCCGTTCTTGCAAGCCAGGAAGGGGAATTGGAACGGAGCCTATGTTCCGCTTGGAGTTGTGGATCAACGGCCTTGGCAGACAGCGGCGACTTTAGCGGCGTTGGCACAATCGGCCGAGGAGAGGAAACTCGCAAGAGACGCTGAGCGACTTGCGGATCACGAAGTCGATCAGGCGTTCTCGCAGTCGCTGAGACAGGCAAGCCTGACCAAACCAAATCTTAGCGGCAAAGCATTGGCATTGCAGCAAAGGGTGGCCGAGCTTCAGGAAACCATTAAGAACGACGAAGCACGGATTGCGTCGCTTACTGCAGCGGCGGGCAAGAAAGCCGCAGGTGCTATTTCTAACAGCAGCGACTTGGAGATCGCGAAGGCGCAACTTCAACTTGATCAAGCCGAACTGGCGGATTCGATAGAAGACCTCGCCCGCGAAAGCGGAGATCAGAGGGTCAAGCTTCAGCAGGAGTTAGCGGCGCGTCAGGCTGCCATGAAGCGGTACAGGGACAGTGCGCCGCAGGACGATGGGCAGACTGCCGTCGCCTCCGCCGAACAATACAGGACGTTGGCCCAGCAGCTATCAACATGGCGCTCGTTGCGCAATAGGAAGACATTGCTTGCGCAGGCTCAGCAGTTGGCTAAGGACGACGCGGCTGCTCTCACCGGTGATGAGGTAAGGCTGAAGGCAGAAGCCACTGGCCTTGAGGCTGCAGCCGCTGGAGAGTCTGCTTCGGACCGAATCGAGCGACTGCAACGGATCAGTGCTCAGCAAAGCATCCTGAGTATCCTCAGTGATCGCCTGGGAGCGCAACAGCAACTTGGCGCTCTCTACGGACGGTGGGGAGAGCAGGTGGAGTTGCAACAAAAGATCGTAATCCACCTGATATTGCAGTCCCTGGCTCTCCTTGCGGCGATAAGCATTTTGGCGATCCTGGCGGGCTGGGGGCTCCAACTGGCATTGGAGAGGATTGTTCATGATTTTCGGCAAAAACAAACACTGAAAACAGTCGTGAATGTAGGAACACAACTGGTCGGGCTCTTACTAATCCTGTTAATCATTTTCGGCGTACCACAACAAATGCCAACGATTTTGGGGCTAGTGACCGCAGGACTGACAGTGGTGTTTCAGGATTTCATCCTGGCATTCTGCGGCTGGTTTGTTTTGATGGGACCAAACGGGGTGAGAATTCGGGACTGGGTAGAGATCGACGGTGTCGGAGGGGAGGTGGTAAAGCTCGGGTTGTTCCGAACCTGGCTGCTGGAAACAGGGAACTGGACCGCTCATGGGCATCCTACAGGAAGGAGAGTCTCATTCTTGAATGGCTATGCCATCCGTGGAAAGTACTTCAACTTCTCAACCGTAGGACAGTGGATGTGGGATGAGATTAAGGTAAGCGTCCCGCCAGGTACGAGTATTCATCCCCTTCTCAAGGGCATTTACGAAGCGACGATCAAGATAACGGAAGCTGATGCGAAAATGGCGGAAACCGAATGGAAGAGGGTAACGCATGAGGAAGGATCGCCACAGTTTAGTGCCATGCCATCGGTTAACTTGAGGCCAGCCGGAGTTGCTGTGGATATTGTCATTCGATATATCACTCGTGCGGGAGTGAGAGTGGAGACTCGGAACAAGCTGTTTGCGATGATCGTTGATCTGATGGAAGTTGGGTCGAAGGATAAAAATCCGGCCGCACTGTCGCCGCAAGTGTGAATGGCAGTCCCAGAATCGGAAGAGCCATGGGGAGAGGGAACTTGCCCTCCCGTACGCAAAATCGCGACGATGATGAATCCTTTTGTTCCCAGCGGGGCTCTTCCTAAATGAGAGGAAAATCTTTGAGTGCCACCATCAGCGTAGACGAGCTTTCGCAATTATGCCGTTCAGGCCAGAAACCCGAAATTATCGACGTGCGTTCGGAAGCTGAATTTGCCGCAGGCCATATTCCCGGAGCGAAGTGCATACCGCTCGAGCAACTCCCGTTCCGCCACGCCGATTTAGGTGATAGCGATCTAATCCTTGTTTGCGAGGCTGGAACGCGGGCCCGCATCGCACAGAAGAATCGTGAACAGCGCGGAGGAACGATTCGCGTGTTAGAACGAGGCACGCGCGCATGGCGTGAAGCTGATCTCCCGTTAGTTTCCCCCCTTCACACGAACTGGTCGCTTGAGCGACAAGTGCGATTGGGCGCTGGGCTGCTCATTCTCGGCGGAATTGCTCTCACCGTGTCTGTAAATGAGATTTGGATTTTAATCCCTACGCTTGTGGGAGCAGGCCTGAGCTTCGCCGGCGCGACTGATATTTGCATGCTGGGCAAACTCCTGACTCAAATGCCGTGGAATCAGTTAAGGAGCAAAGATGTTCAGTCAGCATGCCCTCAGTGAACTGCACCGGGGCAGCTTCTCTCCTGCTCCAGTGGAACAATAGATGCGTAGGCAACGCGATGAACTTCGAGGCGCTGGCGAATGAGCACAAGGACGCCGTCTACCGTCAGATGCTGCGCGT
>Ga0207674_10004224_pt1 | contig 17331 bp, 12 predicted proteins | sample KBSCornC72_FD_184303 | JGI IMG/M metagenome (GOLD analysis project Ga0207674, IMG submission 184303) | Corn rhizosphere microbial communities from Kellogg Biological Station, Michigan, USA - KBS Corn C7-2 (SPAdes) (version 2) | ecosystem: Host-associated > Plants > Roots > Rhizosphere > Soil ... | reverse complement strand
TCCTACGGCGATTGCATGCTGATCCTGTAAGGCTCGCGGCGGAGTCCTGGCGCGAGGGGTTATGGGATAATCGAGTCGTTGGAATTGCGCCGCTCACTTTCGGATTTGCTCGTGAAGGCCCGCCAGCGCTCGTTCCAGCAATTGCTGCTGCAACAGATGACGCGCGCCGCCGCGGTAACGCTCGCGTGCGGCATCATTATCCTGCTGGCTGGCACTCAGTACCTCAGCGCCTTCTGGGTGCTGCTGGTGGCCGTCCTGTCTCTAGGGGCCGGCGTCTATATTGCGTTGCGCAAGCGCCCCTCCGCCTATCGCATCGCGCAACGCATTGATGCGAAGTTGAAACTGGCGGATACGCTCTCCACCGCCGCGCATTTCAGTGAATCTCCAGAAGCGGCCGATGCCGCGCTTCGCGAGAGCCAGCGTTTGCAGGCTGAGCGGCTCGCAGAGTCAGTGGATTTGAAGCAGGCCTTGCCATTGACCCGCCCGCGTGCGTTTTACCCCGCCCTGGCGCTCGCCTTGGCCTTGGCTGGAGTGCTCCTGATGCGCTACGCGGTTCTGGGGTCGATGAATCCGCGCGCTTCTCTGGTGGCGAGTGCCTACGATAACGTTTTCGGCGCGCCCCAGGAGCAACCTAAACTGCGAGGTTCCAAGGACGGCGGCGAACAGCCGGGCGACGGGCGCGACCAGGACAAAGACGCGTCCAAGAACAACGATTTCGCTGGAGACCCATCGGCTAACTTCGACCCGGCGACTCCCGAGAGTCCCAAAGACCAGACTAAGCAGGAGGAAAAGAAGGAACAGGGAAATAATCCCGACGCCAAGGGGAACAACTTCAATAAAGACGCGGCTCCCAACGACAAGAAAGAGGGCACCAAGGAGGCCGCCGGTGGAAAGCAGAGCGACAAAGCAGACCAGGAACCGTCTCTCTTGAACAAAGTCAAGGACGCCCTCAATCAGATGATGAACAAGATGAAGTCGTCTCCGAAAGACTCCGACAAGAACCAGAAAAGCGATCCCACCGAGAGTGAGCAGCAGGCGGCGCAAGAGGGGCAGTCCCAGGAGAAGGGCGATAGCAAGCAGTCGAAGGACGGCAAGCAATCGAATAACGCCCAGGACGGCAGCAACACCGCGCAGATGAAATCCTCGCAGGATACGCAAAGCGGAATGGGCAGCCAGGAAGGCGACAAGACCGCCAAGCAGGCGGAAGCGCTGAAGGCCATGGGTAAGATCTCGGAGCTGTTAGGCAAGCGCGCCGAAAACGTGAAGGGTGCGGTGATGGTGGAAGTCGGGTCCACCAAGCAGCAGTTGAAAACGCCGCTGGGGCAGAGCGAATCGACGCATGCCGAGGCGGGCAGTGAAATCCACCGCGACGAAGTGCCGCCGATCTACGAGCAGTTCGTCGAACAGTACTTCGACAAGATCAGAAAACCAGCCCCCGTCACCACGCCGATTCCGGCCAACGCCGCGCAACAGTAGCGGCCAGCCCGGTTGATCCCCCGCGACCCGGCAACCCGCATTGTTAGCCCACGCGGTTTTGCAGGCGGAGAGTACCGCGTCGCCCAGGAATAGTCCGTCACATGTAGAATGTCTTGGCTAAGTTACAGGGTCCCCGCTGGATACTGGGGCGGAATACGTCTGAAAGGGTAAGCTATCTTGCCTACCATGTGGGCACCATGCCGAATGGGATAGTGGGGATTATCAGCAACTCGGGAAGAGCAAGTTCGTGAATCCGCCGCGAGAAGTGAAGCCGAACTCACGAGTTTCCCCGAACCCGGCTAGTCTCTCAAGTTATTGTAAACAGGCATACTCGCGCTTTAGTTGGATAAAAATCATTTCCCGCGAATAAAATGCTTGTAACGGTCAAATCCAAAGGGTATCTTTACTGTAACTTCTGTGTAATGGGAATCGGTGATTCCCAGGACCATGTTAGTCATCGCAAGCTTGGGTGGTAGTTCGGTTGACAGCTCCCGTAGGGTCCCCTGCGCGGAGATTGTGACCGACAACTGTTGTTTACCCGCTTACCAATCCACCGAGATGTGCCGGCCCACCGGCCGCATCAACTCGTACAAAACTGAAAGAGGCTGAATATGGATACTCTGTCTAATGCCCTGAGACTTACTTTCGTCTCGGCGGGCATTATTTTTCTGGCGCTCACCGGCGTGACAAATGTGCATGCTCAGGAACGCTTCGTGCAAATCCAGGGCACCGCCACCGATCCCAGCGGCGCTTCGGTCCCCAACACTAGCGTCGCCGCAACGAACGCGGATACCGGCCGAGTTTACACCGCCGTCACCGGCAATGACGGTAAATATGTGATTCGTGACGCCGATCCGGGACGCTACAAATTAGAGTTTCAGGCGCAAGGCTTTGCCAAGCAGGAAATCGATAACGCGATTGCAGTTTTGGGCCGTGAGCTGAGGGTAGATGCCAAGCTGCAAGTGGCAACCAGTCAGCAGGAAGTGCTGGTCACAGAGAGCGCGCCGCTAATCGATATCGGCGGGAGCAGTGTGGGTCACAACGTAACGGCGGAAGAGTTTGACCGGCTTCCCAAAGCGCGCACCTTCCAGTCCTTGGTTACTCTATCGCCATCAGTGAACAGCGGAACCCTGGAGAACGGCTTTCAAGTGAATGGCTCGAGTTCGGCGGAGAACAATTTCACCATCGACGGGATTTCCACGAACAGCATCATCACCGGAGCCTCCCGCCAAAACGCGGTGTTTGAGATTCTTCAGGAAGTCCAAGTCAAAACCGGAGGCGCAGACGCCGAATTCGGCGGCGCCATGGGAGGCGTGATCAGCGCCGTTACCAAGTCCGGCGGAAACCGTTTTCACGGCGATTTGCATTACTACTATTCCGGGAATGCGATCAGTGCCGGACCAGTACCTCGCCTGCTGCTAAATCCGAAGGATGACACGACTGTCTCCACCGTTCAGGATCACAAGTATCCGTCCAACACCCACGAAGTGGGTTACTCGTTCGGAGGACCGCTGATCAAGAACAAACTGTTCTTCTTTTCGGCGGCGTCGCCCCAGTTCGTCCATAGAGAAAGCACTTATCTGGCGGATTCCGGAAAGACTCCATTTACAATCAAGCAGGACCAGACGTATTGGCAGGTTTTTAACAAACTCTCGTTCGAACCGTTCTCACACGTTCGAGGTAGTGTTTTTTGGCTGTGGTCACCCACTAAGTCAACGGGAAGCCTGCCGGCCTATGACTTTTTCGGTAACGGCAGCACGTCTAGTTTGGCGGCGTTAGCGCCACGGCCAAATATTGGGTTCTTTGCACCCCAGACAAATTACGGTGGAAATCTGGATTTCACTCTGTCTCCGACCATGCTGTTGTCGGTGCGTGGCGGCCGGTTCTGGGATAACTATAAAGACACTGGGATACCGGGTTTCGCTTCGGTACAATACCAAGCCCCCACTCCAAGCGCTCCTACCCCTACTTTCACGCAGGCGATGATTAATTCGATTCCCGCTAACGAAGTGGGACCTACCGCCTTTTACAACACTCCGCGCTTACAGAATACTTACCACGATTTAGGAGCCCGCACTTACCTTCAGCTCGACGGCAACAAATTCTTTCACTTCGCCGGTCAGCACGAACTCAAAGCGGGCTGGGGATACCAGAAGAACGTGAATAACGTGAACCTGGGTTATCCGGGTGGCGCGTACGTTTATGTGTACTGGGACAAATCGTTCACCAGCAACGCGACGAGCCAGGTCGGGCGCGGAACCTATGGCTATTACGAAGTAGACGATTTTAGAACCGCCGGAACCACCGGCGCAACCCTCGCGAACACATACATCCAAGATAAATGGACCCCTTTCGCGCGGCTGACTTTGAATATTGGCATTCGCTTCGAGACTGAAGTGGTTCCATCTTTCCGTCGCGATATTAAGCAACAAGGGTTTGATTTCGGATGGGCCGACAAGATCGCTCCGCGCCTCGGTGGTTCCTACGACCTGCTGGGCAATGGCAAAGTAAAGCTTTACGCGAGTTGGGGCCGTTATTTTGGCGTAGTGCCTAATTCGCTGGCTCGCGGCGCGTTCGGCGCGGATTACTGGCACGTGTACTATCGCGGTCTCGATAATCCGGACGTTTTCGCGTTGTCTCCGCTGATTCCGAACGTATTCGCCACCAGTGGCACCAATCTGCCGGGCCAGAACCTGTGGAGCAGCGTAACCGGATCGTCACGTGACCGCCGCGTTCCGAACTTCAATACCGTCGCGCCGGGAATCAAACCAATGTCGACCAACCAGACCAACGTCGGCGCTGAAATACAGCTTAGCCCAACGATGGTGTTCCGTGCCGGCTACACCCGCACTTCGCTGGACCGTACCATCGAGGACCAGGGTAGCATCGTAAACGGGGATGAGGTCTATTTTTATGGAAACCCGGGCGAGGGAGCTACCGCCATCACTCCGACTTCCGGTGCAACCAAGCCATTTCCGACGCCCAGACCTCTCCGTACCTACAACGCCCTGGAACTCAGCATCACGCGGCGTTTTGCAAATCGCTGGCTGGGAAGCGCAAGTTATGTTTACAGCCGGCTGTATGGTAATTATCCGGGCCTTTCCAACACGGATGAAGTGCGCAGCCCAACTCTGGGCGTAACCTACAGTAATGCGCAGAATGCAGTTGGAAGCGTGGTTCGCAACGGTGATGCCGCCTCGCGCGCGTGGGACATTGACGAAATCCTGTTCGATTCTAAGGGCAATAAGGGTGTCAACGGTCTGCTGCCAACCGATCGCCCCAACGTCGTGAAACTATATGGCTCCTACACCTTCAAGTTTGGCACTGAGGTGGGCGCAAACTTCTACGGTGGAAGTGGTACGCCGCTCAGCACCTATGCGTGGACGATCAATACGATTCCGATCTTCGTCAACGGACGGGGCGATATGGGCAGGACCGATCCGCTCTATCAAACAGATTTGGTGATCGCTCACGAAGTGAAGCTTGGCGAAACCAAGCGGCTCCGATTTGAGGCCAACGTGATTAATCTCTTCAATCAGAAGACTCAACGGCACCGCTTCACTGACTTGAATCGCGAGCAGCGAACGTCATCACAGATGAACTTGAAGCCGGTCGATCTGACCAAGGGGTATAATTACAACGCTTTGATTCTGGCGAGCCCGGATGGCTCAAAGGCTTACGATCCTCGCTTCGGTCAGACTGACTTGTGGAATACAGGCATGCAGGGAAGGTTGGGTGTTAAGTTCACCTTCTGACCTGGACCTAACTTTTTCCGTACCAACGGGCAGCGTTTCGGCGCTGCCCGTTATTATTGATCCCAACAGCGCAGTTTCAAGCCCGGTCGACCTGCAAATTATTCGTCACCGAGAACACTCCGGAAACGCCATTGGCCTTAATGTTGGCTAGGTTTTTGTCGCCTTCGGTAGCCACCGCGCCTTCCAGGAATACGTGACCGTTCTTCACAATGATGTGTATGGTCGGGACGGCGCGCATGGCATACCGGTCGAGCCCTTCCGTTCCATAGATCGCCCGGTAGACCGCTCTTCGAATCCGATCGTCATTGGGAGAGACCGGCAAAACCTCAATGCGGTTATCAACCCGTTCGACTCCCTCAATTCCCTTGACCGCTCGCTCGGCGTCGGTTTTTAAAGTCGGGCGGGTAACTTGACCGGAGAGGGTAACGGTGTTCCCCTCCACTTTGTACGCGAGATTATCGAAAACGTCGTACAACGGAAGTGTCACCAGTTCATGACGAACTTCCTTTTGAAGGCGCATCTGACCTTTTTCGGACGATGGATGCCGCTCCTGGGCCCCCAGGCCGCCGCCGATAGCCACCGCCAAGAGAACGGGCAGACACTGCGGTAAAAACTTTTTCATACGTAATCCTCCCTCTTACCGCTACTCTATAAGCATGTTTGGGGCCAAAAAAGCGAGAATCAACAGTGCAATAGCGCCAGTGGCCCGGTACGCCCGATTCGGGGTTATTGCTTCTTGGGGCCGCCGGAGGGAAGCGTGGGCTTTTTAGCCGCGAACGTTCGCCGAGGCGGCGCAGGCGGTTTCTTCAGCCAAACCAACCTCAGGTAGGCTGCCGCGGCGCGCAAGCGGACGGCTTCGCTGGAATCGTCGAACTGCTCTTTCATGAGCGGCAACATGGTAGGGTCGTTGCGCAAGGCCAGCGTGTGCACCACCGCCGCGCGCACCGAAGCATCCTTATCCGTCAAAGCCTCCTTCAGCGCGGCCAGCACTTCCGGACTGCGGTCGTTCCCCAGCAGAACCGCCGTAGTGGCGCGTCCGGAGACGCCGCTATCCGAGAGTATGTCCTGCAGCGACGAAACGCCTTCGCCCAAGCCCGGGACCGGGGCGAAGCCGATGCCATTCTTGAGTGCGAACATCATAATGCCTTTCGGAATATGCACCAGACGCAAGGTGTCGCGTTTCTGGGCGGTGAGAAAGCTGGAATGGGTCTTGGCCTCGCGGTCGAGAATGGCAAGCATCGCTGTGCGGCCGCGCGGATCGCCCAGTCCGAATAGAGCCTTGGCAGCCGCGAAGCTCACCTCTGGCGTGCCATCGCCGAGAGCCTGGTTGAGCAGATCCGCGGTGCCTTTGTCTTTGAGGTCCACGATGCTGGCGATGGCGGATAACCGCACATAGACATCTTTATCCGAAAGCGCCGCGGCAATCTCGGAAAGATACGGTTCCCGGGGACCGATCAGTCCCAGGGCGGCTACCGCCTGCTTGCGGACATCCGGATTCTTATTTGACAGGCCTTCGTTGAGAATCAGGTTGGCCCGATTTTCTTCAGACGACGGCGGCGGAGCGGGCGGCCCCACGCTCTTGCTCTGCCCCCAAAGTGACAGAACCCCCAAAGAGAGCAAACATACCCACCTGCGCATTCTGCCTCCTTGGCTCGTGTTAACCAACCGGGTCAACTGGAGTTTAGCTCAGTCCGAGAGCGGCGCGCACGGCCTCTTTCGGCAGGGCCTTCCGATGTTTTCGATGGCGGTGAAGGAGCGCGTCTCCATCCGGTCGATGTAGAGCGAGCCACGCAGGTGATCGAACAGTCCCGCTGCCCGCAGAATCCGCCGTACCGTCGAGCGGCCGACCCCGATGGCTTCCTCGCGCGCCAGCTTCTCGCGTAGATGCTTGTCGTTGAACCCCGCATACTTACCGCGCCAACTCGATGATCCGCCGAAGCAGGTAATCGCGCCGCATCCCAGATCGCAACGTTCTGGACAGGTTCAGAGTGAGGCGCTTCCATCGGACGCCTCGCCAGGTTCTCTGCATCGACTCTCTTAATCGCCTTTGTATGCTCGATTGAACTCCTTGAGCAGCAAGATCTTAGAGCGAAACGCCGCCGGGTCTTGTAGGGCTCGGCTTGCCGGGTCACTAAAGCCTGGGCGAATCCGCTCCCATAGACTCAACGACACGGGCGGCGGGGCGTTCGGATTTAGGATTCCTGCGCCGATGCCGCCACTTGCAGGAGAATAGAGCCATGAGCGGAATCCAGTTCGTTAACGATGAAAAGGGCCGCAAGGTCGGTGTTCTGCTCGACCTTAAGAAACACGGAGCCATCTGGGAAGATTTCTGGGATGGCCTCATGTCTGAATCCCGCCGCAAGGAAAAGGGCATTCCTTACGAGCAATATCGGGCTAGCCGTCTGAAGCGCAGCCGCCCGCGTGGTCAAGTACTGTCTTGACATCATGCTTTCGGTGCAAAAGGAGTTGGATGCGCTCGACGATGTCTTGTTCAACCGTATAGACCGGATCAGTGGCGGGTGCGCGTCGGCGACTGGCGCCTCCGTATATCATCGACGACGCGGCGGAACTCGTCAGCGGGACGCGGATGGCACATCGCCGCGAGGTTACGAATAGGACACCAGCATGGCTAACGGTTTGCTCGCGGTGGTGACCGGCGCGTCGAGCGGCATTGGCGAGGAGTTCGCGCGCCAACTCGCGGCACGCGGCTACGACCTTCTACTGGTAGCTCGGCGCGAGGATCGGCTCAAGTCGCTGGCCAAAGAAATCGCGGCTGCGCACGGCGTCGCGATAGAAGGGAAGCCGGCCGATCTGGTGACCGATGAGGGCCGAGCCGCCATGGTCGAGCGCATCCGCAGCGCGCCTAACTTCGGACTGCTGGTGAATAACGCAGGCTTCGGAGCGTCCGGGATGTTTCATAAAGTTGACCTTGACGTGCAGGATCGGATGCATCGCCTGCATGTGCTCACTACGCTTGCGTTGTCGCATACCGCGCTCGAAAATCTCATGGCGCGGCCAGACGTCGACGGGCGCTGTGGCATCATCAATGTGTCGTCGGTGGCGGGCTTCGAGCAGGCGCCCACCAGCGTCAGCTATAACGCCACCAAGGCCTGGATGACCAGCTTCACGAACGGCCTGGCCATTGAGCTGACCGTGCAGCAATCTCCGGTGAAAGTGCAGGCGCTCTGTCCCGGCTTCACGTACTCGGAATTTCACGACCGCATGGCGATGGATCGCAGTCCGATTCCGAACCAGTTGTGGCTCGACGCCGGATTTGTCGTCGCGGAATCGCTGCGGGCCTTCGACCGCGGCCAGGTGATCGTGGTCCCGGGCTGGCGCTACAAGACCATTGTGGCATTCCTGCGCGCGACGCCGGGCGCGCTGATGCGCCGGATTTCAGCGGCTTTGGGCCGCCGCTACCGTAAGGCAAAAACCTAGAATCCGCGAACTGCGCGCCCCGGAAGGCTGTCGCTGCGGTGCTACACTGACAATGTTATGGCCATCAGCAAGGAACTGCTGGAGATTCTCGTGTGCCCGGTGGACAAAGCGGACCTCGAGCTGAAGCAGAATCCGGACGGCCTGAAATGTGTGCAGTGCAAGCGGGTCTACCCCATTCGCGACGACATCCCAGTGATGCTGGTCGACGAGGCCCGCATCGAAGATTAGGGCTACGCGGAATAGGCTACGCGCGAAAAATGGAATCTCTGCTGGCGCGGCTCCCCTCGCGCTCCCGGATTGCCGTGATCCGCTTGCGGTCGATGGGCGACTGCGTCCTCACCACTCCCGCCCTTGCGTTGCTGAAGGCCTACCGTTCCGATCTGCAAGTACGCATCGTGGTGGAGCCGCGCTTCGCCGGTATATTCGAGGATAATCCGGACGTGGACGAAATCTCGCCGCGCGTGGGAGGCCATGTAGACCTGGTGTTGAACCTGCACGGCGGCACGCGCAGCATGTGGATGACGCTGAATTCAGGCGCCAGGTTCGGCGTCGGATTCGGGCATCACCGCTTTAGCGGCATCTATTCGCAGCGGATTCCCCGCGCGCAGGAGATCCTGGGCGAAGAACGGCCGGTCCACACGGCGGAACATTTGGCTGCGGCGATGTTCTGGCTGGGAGTGCCCCGCGCGGAGATCCCGCGCGCAAGACTGATCGCGTCCAGAAGGCCCGACTACTCGCCCTACGTTGTGCTGCATCCGTTCGCGGCGACCGCCGAGAAAACCTGGCCTCGTGAACGCTTTCTCGCGGCCGCCGACCAGATGCAAGCCGCCGGCCTGCAGCCCATGATCGTGGCCGGGCCAGCCGACGACACAGCGCCGTTCTCCAAATTCCAGGTGCTTCGCAACCCCACGCTGGGCGCGTTGAAGAGCCTGATGTCGGGCGCGGCTTTGTTCATCGGCAACGATAGCGGCCCGGCCCACGTGGCGGCGGCGTTCGGGATTCCGGTAGTAGTTCTGTTTGGCCCATCCGACCCGGTCACTTGGGCGCCTTGGCGCACTGAATCCCGCGTGCTTACATCGCACGGCGGAATCTCCCAGATCGCGCTGGGAGAGGTGATGGCTGCGGCGGAAGCACTGCGTAACGGAGAGGTGAAGAACGAAGCATGAGCGAACTAGGCCGGCTCCTGCGCTTCTCGCGGCCCTACACGGCGTACCTGGTTTTGTCGGTCCTGTTGATGGCCTGCGTGGGCGCGGCGCAGGCCCTTACGGCGCTGCTCATCGGACCCATCTTCGATCGCGTGCTCAATCCCGCATCGGCTGAAGCGCCGGTACTGCTGGCCACGATTCCCATCTTTCGCCACAAAGTTTATCTCTCCGACCTGATGCCTGCATCGATTCATAATGTATGGACTATGGTGGCGGCGGGCATCCTGGCGGTATTTTTTGTCAAAGGTCTGTGCGATTACTGCGCCAACTATCTCATTAACTATGTGGGCTTTTCCGCGGTGACGGATCTGCGCCAGACGGTATTCGATCGCGTGGTGCATCAGGACGCGCATTTCTTCGAAGCCAATTCGACAGCGCGCGTGATGTCGTCGATCATGAACGACCTGGAAAAGATCCAGGTCGCGCTGTCGCAAATTCTGGCCGACTGGCTGCGGCAAAGCTTTACCGCGCTGGGTTTGCTGGCGGTCCTGCTGCAGATCGATTGGAAGCTGGCCGGCGTGAGCCTGACGATGCTGCCTTTCGTGCTGGTGCCCACAGTGCGGCTGGGCCGCCGCATTCGCCGAACCACGCGAAGCGCCCAAGACAACGCCGCAGAATTGAACCAGGTGCTGCAGGAGACCTTGAGCGGCCACCAAGTGGTGAAGGCTTTTGGCGCGGAAGAAGTGGAGTCCAACCGCTTCCGCGACCGTGCCGAGAAACTGCGCGACAGCAACCTGCGCTATGTCTCGCAGCAGGCCATCGCCAGCCCCGTGATCGAATTCTTCGGCGCGATCACCATCGTGGGCCTGCTGACTTATGCGCGGCTGCAAATCAAAGCCGGTTCGATGACTACCGGAGAGTTCAGCAGCTTCGTCATCGCGCTGCTGATGCTATACGAACCCGTCAAGCGCTTGACCGGCATCCACAATATCTTTCAGCAGGCGCTGGGCGCATCGCAGAAGGTCTTTGAATACCTGGACCGCGATCAGCACGTGAAGGAGAAGCCGGGCGCGGTAAAACTCGCGCGCTTTGAGAAGGCTATCCATTTCGACAACGTCAGTTTTCGCTACCCCAGCGTGCCCAATGGCTTCATGTTGGATTCCATTCAACTCGAGGTGAAGCGCGGGCAGGTGGTGGCGCTGGTGGGATCGAGCGGCGCCGGCAAGACCACGCTGGCCAATCTGGTGCCGCGCTTCTATGACGTCACGGACGGCGCGGTGCTCATCGACGGCCGCGATATTCGCGACCTGCGGCTGGCCTCGCTCCGCGACAAGATCAGTATCGTGGCGCAGGACACGTTCCTGTTTAACGACACTGTCGCCGCCAATATCGGCTACGGTTTGCGCCATGCCACCTCTGAGCAGATCCACGAAGCCGCGCGCAACGCCATGGCGGAAGAGTTTATTCTGCAGCTTCCGCAAGGGTACGACACCATTATCGGCGAGCGCGGGACTAAGCTCTCGGGCGGGCAGAGGCAGCGGCTGGCGATCGCCCGCGCGCTGCTGAAGAACGCCCCGATTTTGATCCTCGACGAAGCTACCTCGCACCTGGACACTGAATCCGAACGCCTGGTACAGAAGGCGTTGCAGAACCTGATGGCCCGCCGCACCGTGATCGTGATCGCCCACCGGCTCTCCACCGTGCGCCGCGCCGATAAGATCGTGGTGTTGGATCAAGGCCGAATCACCGAAACCGGCACGCACGATGAGCTGATCAGCCACGGCGGCATCTACCAGCGCTTGCACGACATGCAGTTTCTGGAAGCCGACGCGTAAAACGTTTTGTGCCCACAACGTTGCGGTGTTACCCTAGGCGAAGGAAGGGCGAAGAATGAAGCTCACGCACTTAGCCGAACCCCAGTTGCCTGAAAACGATCTGGCGCAACAGAATGACCGCATTCTGGCACGGCGCACCGGTTTGGCGGGAGCCATCGCGCGTTTCGAGGAATGGATGGCCGATCCCGAGTCGCCGGTGCGCGCCATCCGCCGCCAGCCGGCGAGGCCCGGAGTGTTCGCCGACTTCCCCGAGGCGCTGGCGCCGCCGCTCAAGCAATCGCTGGTGTCGCGCGGCATTCGGCAACTGTACTCGCACCAAGCGGAGGCGTTCGAGCACGCGGCCGGCGGGCGCAACGTGGTGGTGGTCACTCCTACAGCCAGCGGCAAGACGCTGTGCTACAACCTGCCTGTGTTGCAGCGCCTGATTGCCGAGCCGGGCGCGCGCGCGATGTACTTGTTCCCGACCAAGGCGCTGGCCGAAGATCAGCTCGCGGAATTCCAGGGCGCGGTGGATGCAATGGGCTCCGAAATTCGCGCCTTCACATATGATGGCGACACGCCGCAGGACGCCCGCCGCGCCATCCGCGAACGCGCCAACGTGGTGCTGACCAATCCCGACATGCTGCACGCCGGCATTCTGCCGCATCACACCAAGTGGGCCAAGGCTTTCGAAAACCTGCGCTACATCGTGATCGACGAACTGCATTCTTATCGCGGCGTCTACGGCAGTCATCTCGCAAATGTGCTGCGGCGCTTGCGGCGGGTGTGCGAATTCTATGGCTCGTTTCCACAGTTCATTTGCTGCTCGGCGACGATTGCGAATCCGCGGGAACTGGCGCAGGCGCTCACCGGCCGCGAGTTCGAGCTGGTAGCGGAAAACGGCGCTCCGTCGGGCGAAAAGTATGTGGTGTTCTACAATCCGCCGGTAGTGAACAAAGCCTTGGGCATCCGGCGGGGGTACTTGAACGAGACGCGGCGCAACGCGTGCGAACTATTGGATCGCGGCCAACAGACGCTGGTGTTCGCCAACTCGCGACTGGCGACCGAAGTACTGCTCACCTATTTGAAGGATGATCGCGTCGGCGGAAGTGTGCGGGGCTATCGCGGCGGCTATCTGCCCAAAGAACGGCGCGAGATCGAGCGCAAGCTGCGCGACGGCGAAATCCGCGCGGTGGTCGCGACCAACGCACTCGAATTGGGCATCGATATCGGCTCGCTCGACGCCGTTGTGATGGCGGGCTATCCCGGGACCATAGCTTCCACCTGGCAGCGCGCCGGCCGCGCGGGCCGGAGACAGACTACGGCGCTGGCAGTGCTGGTGGCGTCGAGCGCACCGCTGGACCAATACATCATCGAGCACCCGGAATACTTTTTCGAGCGGCCTCCGGAGCACGCCTATATCAATCCGGACAATCTGGAGATCCTGCTCAACCACATGAAGTGTGCAGCTTTCGAGCTGCCGGTGCGCGACGGCGAGAAGTTCGGCACGCATGATGTGGGCGAGATGTGCCAGTTCCTCGCAGATCTCAAGCTGCTGCATCGCTCGGAGGCGCCTGCACGCGCGGGAGCGCCGGCGCGGGGTACTTGGCACTGGACCTCGGACACTTATCCAGCCGACGCCGTTAGCCTGCGGAGTATTTCAAGCGATAACTTCCTGGTGATCGACATCACCGGCGACCATCGGGTGATCGGTGAGGTGGCTTTCACGGCCGCGCTGACGACCCTGCATGAGAAGGCGATTTATCTGCACGAGGCGCGGCAATTTCAGGTGGAACGCTTCGATTATGATGGGCGCAAAGCCTATGTCCGCCACGTGGATTCGGACTATTTCACCGATGCGATCGATTACACGCAGGTGAAGGAACTGGAAGAGTTCGAATCGGCCGCCGTGAATGGAGCCCGCGCGGCTTACGGCGATGTCCGGCTCAACCGGCAGATTGTGGGCTTCAAGAAGATCAAGTTTTACACCATGGAGAATGTGGGCGCAGGCAACCTCTCGATGCCCGAGCAGGAGATGCATACCACCGCGTTCTGGCTGCATTTTCCGGAGGCCTTTCTGGGGCGCTTCGGCGATCTGACACCTACCGAAAAACAAAGCGGCTTGGTAGGGCTTGGCGCGCTGCTGCGCACGGTGGGATCTCTTCGCGTGATGTGCGATCCGCGCGACCTCGGCATCTCGCTCACCGAGGCCATCGCGGGCAGTCTGCAAACTTTCGAGCCGAATCTGTATCTCTACGACAATTATCCCGGCGGCATCGGGCAAAGCGCGCCATTGTTTAAGATGACACGATCGCTGCTCGAAGGCGCTGCGGCGCTGTTACGCGGCTGCCCGTGCGAGGCAGGCTGCCCGGGCTGCGTGGGACCGATCGGCGAAGTGGGCGAAAGCGGCAAAGAAACCGCCGGCCGGATCCTAGCGGAATTGCTGCAGAGTTGAACCTGGCAACTTGATCGCTTCCCTCCGCGGACCGGGGACGGGCTGCAGTTGGCGGCCGCACTCGCTTGGTGCGGAGAACGTGCGCGGGGCCGCTGGTTTGTCTGCGCGGACCGGCGGCTTGCCGCCACCGCGACTGCTGCCGGCTTTGAAGAGCAGAGCTTTTAGCGGGCCCAGCTAAAGCCCAAGCCAGTGCTATAAAGAAAGTCATTCTTCTTGAAGCCCGGGACCGGATTGCTCAAGTAGCGATCGCTCAGCGATATGTTCCAAGTGAGCCATTTGGTCAATTGCGTCGCCGCGCCGACGTCGGCGTTCATGCGGTACTGCCCGGTATCGGAAAGATTATTGAACATGCGGAAAGTCTCGATGAAGCTGGTGCGGGCGCTGAGTTTGTAGTTGAAATCGTCGCCCCAAAACACCTCGGCCGAGTTCCGCGTGAAGGCCGGGCTCGAACCTGACCCGCCAAACGCCGCACGATTCCAATCGATGCCAGCGACTACGCTCAGATGGCTGGCGTCATGCGACCAGACGTGATAACCCAGGCCGCCGCCGATCACCACGCGCAAGTCGAGCGACTGGAATTTATCATACTCATAATCATTGAAAGCGTTCGCGAATATTTTCTTTGCGAGGTTGCGGTCGTAGGCCCATCCGCCGCGCACCGCTTTGGCCGTGGATGAATCCACGCCGTTGATCTTCGCCGAAGAACTGATCGAGTTAAAGTACGCCGTGGTGCGCGTGGTGTTCGATGCGCGCACGAAGTTGACGGGCGTCGTCAGCGTGGACGTCTGCGCGTTGCCCTTCGTACCAGCCAGGCTCAGACTGCCGGTAACGGTCCACAGATCCAGCAATCTGGGATGCAGAAATTTCTGGTAAGTTTTCTCTTCCGCGTCATCGCGAAGCGTCACGACATCCTGGGGATCCACTGCCTGCGGCGCTCCCGGCGCGGCCACTTGAATGCGGTCGCCCTGGGTTTCGATGTTAGCTTTGACGGTTTTTCCTCCGGTTAGCGTCACATTGAGTGGTTGATCGCTCTTTACCATGGCGACGTCAGCCCACTTCAGCGTCACAGTGCCGAAGTTCTTGCTCTTGATGGTGACGTTATCGCCGTCCTTCTTAACGATGTCGCCGGTAATTCGGTCGCCGTCCTTCATGGTGATCTGGTCCGCGAACCCGACGGCAGCGAACAGGGCGATCGCGCAAACGGGGAGTGTAGTCTTCATCTATCCAAGGTACGCGAGTCAGCGGCCGAAAGGACTCGCCGTTTGGCAGACCCAACCGGCGCGGCTCGGTATGGCGGAGCTACAGCACGCGGCGTTTCAGGAAAAAGTACACTGGCACGCCGATCAGCACGATCACCAGTCCTGGCACTGTTGTCGAGGTACGGTAGCCGAACAGTAAAATCAGAATCACCGACGCGCCGGCAATGTATAGCGCGGGCACGTACGGATAGCCGAAGGCGCGGTAAGGGCGCTCCTCATTAGGACGGCGCTGGCGCAGCACGAAGACTGCTGCGATGGTCAGGATATAAAAAATCAGCGCGGCGGAGACCACATAATCAAGCAGATTGCCGTAGAGATTCCCGAACTTGCCGGTGGCCGGATTGAAGGTGCGCGGCAATATCAGTATCGTGGTCCACACCGCCTGCAGGATCAGTGCGACGCCGGGGACGGAGGCCTTATTGATGTTCTTAGCCGCGCGGAAGAACAGGTTGTGCTTCGCCATGGCGAAGCAGGCCCGTGCACCCGCCAGCACCATACCGTTAATGCAGCCGAAGGTCGAGATCATGATGGCGATGGCCATCAACTCCGCGCCGGCACTGGGAAAAACCGCGCCTACCATGGCGCTGGCCACGCGATCGAGCGGCGCCGTTTGCACTTTATCGAAGGGGAGCACCACCAGGTAGGCCACATTCGCCAAGACGTACAAACCGATGACGATCGCGGTCCCGAGGGCCAGCGATAGCGGCACATTACGGCGCGGCGTCCGCACCTCACCGGCTGTGAACGTGATGTTGTTCCACGCATCGGCCGAAAACAGCGACCCGGTCTGCGCCACGCACAAAGCCACAAGCAGGCCGAAGGAAGTCTCCGGCGTCAGACCCGAAGCGATGGGCGTAAATCCGCGCGGCGTCCATAAATCTCCAAAGTTTCCCGCCACCGCTGTGCGATTCCATCCGAAGAAGATGCCGAGTCCGATCAACCCTAACAGCGAACCGATCTTCGCTACGGTGAAAACATTCTGCACCCGCTTGCCATAATGAATCCCCAGCGTGTTGGTGTAGGTGAGGAACAGGATCACCAGAATTGCCACCAGTTGCGCGGTAGAAAGGGAGAGCGCATAGCCGCTGGAGACGTGAATCGGCGCAATCAGGTAACGGTCTTCCGAGATGACCGGCCACAGCACGCCCAGATAGCGCGCGAACGCGACGCCGACCGCCGCGATGGTACCGGTCTGGATCACGCCGAATAGAGTCCAGCCGTAAAGGAATCCCCACATGGGCGAGAATGCCTCGCGCAGGTACACGTATTGGCCGCCGGCGCGCGGCATCATCGCCGCCAGCTCGCCATAGGAGAGGGCCGCGGTAAGCGTAAGGATACCGGTGATGATCCACGAAGCCAGCAGCCAGCCCGGGCTGCCGACATTGCGCGACATCTCCGCCGAGACGATGAAGATGCCGGAGCCGATCATGGACCCGGCCACCAGCATGGTGGAATCGAAGAGCCCTAGAGTGCGCGCGAGTTCGCTCTTCGCGGCTTGAACGGACTTCGCGGGTTGCAGGGGCTGCGCCGATTGCATGGGCCTTTTGTCGAGTATAGCCCGTGCCGCCTGGGCTTAATCCTAGAAATTCAATCCTCGAAGCCCAGGTGCCAGCCGAGCTTTGCACTGTCGAACCAGGAGATTGGCACGCCGAACCAGCGCGTCTTCACCGCCGCTTGATACGCGCTCCTTCGCGCAACCCCATCTAACCGCTTGCCCAACACAAACGCGCACGGACCTTCTCCGAATTGCACGATTCGGCGCGCCACCCAGGACTGCGCGTCCGAGGGCTCCGCCAGCACTACCGGCGTACCTTTAAACCAAGCCAGGCGCGCACCGAAGGCAGCCCTTCCAGCGCACGCACGCCCGCGTCGCTGCGCTCGTACAGGCGCGTGCAGCCGGTGAGCTTCAGCAGCGCGTCCGCGATCGCGGCCTTCCAGCGCTCCACGCCGGTGGCGAGGAACTGGGCGGAGAGCAGGTCGCCGTAGCGG
>Ga0207674_10004223_pt1 | contig 17334 bp, 14 predicted proteins | sample KBSCornC72_FD_184303 | JGI IMG/M metagenome (GOLD analysis project Ga0207674, IMG submission 184303) | Corn rhizosphere microbial communities from Kellogg Biological Station, Michigan, USA - KBS Corn C7-2 (SPAdes) (version 2) | ecosystem: Host-associated > Plants > Roots > Rhizosphere > Soil ... | reverse complement strand
AGCTCATCGGCGGTCACGATGCCATCGCCGGATTCGTCGGCTTCACCCTCAAGTCCTTTCACGACGTAATAGGTGAAGATGCCGTGGCCGCTGCCCCAATCCTTGCTCTCGAAGGATCGTTCACGATCGCGGCTGGCCGTCAGCGAGAACATGGAGCGCGACATGTCCAGCAAGCTCTGGTTCAGCGCCTGCGCTTCGGCGTCGGGAGTGATCGCACCGCTATGGCAGGCGTCGGTCAGGAGCACTTTCCACTTCGCTTTGATGCGCGATCCGGCGACCTGACCGAGGGTGTCCATCGGGTAGCCGGTGCCGGGAATGTTCGCGGGGTCGAGATCGTAGGGGGCCAGATAGGCGCGGCCCGCGGAAATGAAGCCGTGGCCGGCGAAATAGATCACGACGCGATCGTCTTCCTTGGCTACCGATGGCAACCAAGTTTCGAGCTCGCGCTTCAGGTTGGCCATGGTGGCCTGCGCTCCGGAAAGCCGGTGAACATTCTCGGCGCGGAAGTTGCCGCCTTCGGGACTGATAAGGATGGAATAAATCGCGTCGGCGTCGCGTTCGGAAAACTCCAATTGTGATTTGGACGGCAGATTCTTGTAGTTGGCGATGCCGACGATCAGCGCATAACCCCGCGGCACTGCTACCGAAGGTGCGGGTGCGGTGTTGTTCTCTTCGTATTTGAGATCGCGGCCCTTCTTCTGATCCTGCTTGGGCGGCTGGGCCAGTAAGCAGGCCGTGAGACTAAGCAGACTAGCGATGCGCCAGACGGAGTTCATACACCACCGGTCCTGATAACGGAGCGGGCGAGGACACCACCACGCTCTCTTTGCCAATACTGTTGTCCTGAATGAAGAGCAATTCGCGCGGGTTCGGTTTCACCACGCCGTTCATGTTCTCGGGAAGCTTGCCGGCTGGCTTCACCCCGGCGGATGTATCCACGCAATCGCCACGGGCTTTGAAGATGGAGTCGTCACAGCGCGGGGTGATCTGTAAGGGCCGGTCGGCGGGTGCAAGCGGCGGAGGCAGCGGCCGGTATTGCTTGCCCATATCCACAGGGCTCACCAGCCAATAGACCACATCTTGCCCTGGCGGGCCACTCACCTTGAAATATCCCTGTCCGGCCGGTACCAGGTAGTCTTTTGCCGCTTCCACACGGTTGTTGCTCCCGGTATCCGAGCGCGGAAACAGCAACTCATAATCGCGCGAGGTGCCCATGTTGATTACATACAGATACCCTGCTACCGAGGACGAAAAACGAAAGCGGAGCTTCTCGCCGGATTCAAATACGTGCGCGGGGTTGACGGCGATCCACCCTGCTGAATCCTGGCGTTCAACGGCGACGCGGATACGCTGCGGTTCTTGCGCCCACAGAACGCTAGCCGAACTCAACGCGGCGATGGCAAGGAGGCGCATTACTGATGCTTCAACTTCAGATCCACTACCAGGCGCGCGTCAGGTGCGGAACTGCGATTCACTACGTAGGCGGCGGTCTCGATCTTGACCTGTCCACCGGCGGGTGCGGTGTTCTGCGAGACCACCTTCTCGTTGTCGACTTTCTCGAAAATCAGATCGCGCGATTGCATCTGGCTGCGGATGCGGGCGATGACATCGTCGCTCACCGTCGCTTGCGCCATCAGGACGCGGTTTGATTCGGCGGCTGGCTGGACTACGGTGGGATCGGCCGGAGCGGTCTGGCCTCCCATGGAATAGATCAGCTTGTCGAGGCTTTGCTCCGGCTGGCGTGACAGTACGAAGAACAATTTCTCGGTACCGGCCTGTTCATCGAAGACGAATTGGCCCTGGTTGCCTCCGGGCACTAAACGGGTTTCACCGCGATGCACTTGATTACTGCCGTTCGAAACTTCGCGCGACGGGAACAGGACTTGCCAGTTGCCGCTGGACCCTTGCGCGACTACATATAGATAGCCGGTGGAGTTCGCCTGCGCCTCCAGGCGAATACGATCGCCCGAATGGAATACAGTGTCCGCGTCCACTTCCTGATACTCGCCGCCAGCGTTGCGCTTGAGCACGCTGTAGCGCATTCCCAGCGGACCTGATGCGGGCTTGTCGACAACCGCTTGCATGGGGGCAGACGAGGGCGGCTGCGAAGGAGCCGACGTCTTTGCCGGCGTTTTCTTAGCGATGGCCTTGGGCGCGGGTGCGGGAGGCGGCGTTACAGGAGGTTTCACAGCGGACGCGTCAGGCGGAGGTGTATAAAATAATTCGCGCGCACGCAAGGAAGCGGTTCCCTGCCCCCAGGCCGCGGCAGCGGTCAGGGCCAGCAGCAGTAACGATTTCATAGGCACCTCTTCGACCATGTTAGCTCCATACTGATACGCGTTAATCTATCGGCAATCGGCTCGTGGCGGGCTAGGCTGGAAACCGCGCTAGGGTGTTTTACCTAAATAGCCGAGGGCCAAGCGGGGCTTTTTATCCTCCATGTCGCGCTGCATTTTCCCAACCCAGTAGGTGGCCAAAAGCCCAGCGGCAATGAAAATCAGGATGCCAGTGAGAATTCCCAGAGCGGTTTTGAGCATCAAGACTGCGCTTTGTGAAAGGCAAAGAAGAACACGGTTACGGTGAGAGCCGCGAAGGCATAGATCAGGGCCGTGAGCAAGGTCACTACGGCAATCAAGCCGCGCGCGAGGCTCAGCAAATCGAGGATGAAATCGCCCACCAGCAGAATCGTCAACACAAGTGTTCCGATGAATGCCAAAAACGATGCATGCCTGAGAGTCATGCCTGGAGTATGAAGGCTGCCGCCGCGGGCTGCAAGGGCCTTGACAGTTTCTATAATTCGATGATAATAGAATTATGGAATCGTCGCAAGACATCGCCCGGTACGCCAATATGTTCACTGCCATGGGAACCGAGTCGCGGCTGCGCATTATGCAACTGCTGTTGTCGGCACACCCGGAGGGCCTGGTGGTGGGGGAGATCATCGCGGAGTTGGAAGTTTCCGCCTCGACGCTCTCGCATCATCTGGAAAAGCTCAAGCATGAGGGGCTGGTGGATGTCGGCCGCGAAGGTACGTTTCTGCGTTATAAGGCCAATACCCCGGCCTTGCAGGAGCTGCTCGGGTTCCTTTACGCCGAGTGCTGCACCCGGAACAAAGCGATTAAACCCAAGACCATCATGACCCTTTGCAAGTAGGAGAGAACCATGCAAGACATCAAGGAAATCGTTCGCGAGAAATATGGCGCGGCCGCTCTGCGCGTCACCACCGGCGGGAGTTCGTGCTGCGGCGCCGCGGCGGCTTTGGAAGGCTGCTGCGATCCCATCACCAGCAACCTATATGACGCCAGCCAGACCGGGAGTTTGCCGGAAGCGGCGGTGCTGGCGTCGCTCGGATGCGGTAATCCCACGGCGCTAGCGGAATTGCAACCCGGCGAAACAGTGCTCGACTTGGGGTCGGGCGGCGGCATCGACGTCCTGCTTTCGGCCAAGAGGGTGGGGCCGACGGGCAAAGCGTTTGGTCTGGACATGACGGATGAGATGCTGGCTCTGGCGCGCGCCAATCAGCGCCAGGCCGGGGTCGAGAACGTCGAATTTCTGAAGGGTGAGATCGAGAACATCCCGCTGCCGGATAACTCGGTGGATGTCATCATCTCCAATTGCGTCGTCAATCTCAGCGCTGATAAAGGCCGGGTTCTCCGCGAGGCGTTCCGGGTGCTGAAGCCAGGCGGGCGGTTCGCCGTTTCCGATGTCGTGACTCGTGGCGCGATGCAGCCGGAGATTCGCAGCAGCATTCTCATGTGGGTGGGCTGCGTCGCCGGGGCGCTCGAAGAGCAACAGTACAGAAGCAAGCTGGCGGAGGCCGGTTTCGTAAAAATCGACGTGGAGCCGACTCGTATTTATCGCATGGAAGACGCGCGTGCGTTTCTCACCGGCGAAGGGATCGACGTGGACGCCATCGCGCCGCAAGTAGATGGCAAGTTCATGTCCGCTTTCATCCGCGCAGTGAAGCCCACGGCGGCGTGCTGCGGTCCCGGATGTTGTGACTGAGCTTACTTGGCGCCGCTGCCTGGCCGGATCGCGTTGTAGACGCCGGGCATATACGGGTCCCCTACCGGAGGAGGCGCCTGGATCAGAGGAGCTCCGGTTTGGAAAAACACCGGCATCGCGGTCGACGATTGCGTAGGATTGAATCGCAGAGCAATCATCGACAGGTTGCCCGTTGCAGAGTAGAATTCAGCTAACCCGCGGTGCCCCGATATCTCCGGAAACTGCTGCGACAAGACGAATGTCATGTGTCCCATCGCCGGCACCGTGGGCAGCGCATCGATGGCAATTAAGCCATCGGTAGTCTGGAAGCCAACGCTGACGGATTGCGCCGTCGCGGTAGGGTTCACAACCGCGATCGCGGATACAAAACCGTTGGCATCGTCGTAGGGCACCAGTATCCGGTTGGTCGCGCCGACCGCAGGTGCGGTCGAATCCTGATCCTTTACCCCCGGCAGGCGGTTGGTGAAGATGTTGTAGGCTACGATGCCGGCATCAGCGTGGATTTCAGCCCAACCTTGCGTGAGCGTCGCGGCTGTGCCCGGCGTGTGCAGAAACATCGAGGAGCCACTGAGCAACGCCAGCCCGGCGGTCGAGCTCGTTTCGAGGAACGACGGGGTCCAAGCCTGGGTATTGCCGTTGCCGGAGTCGCTATGAAAAAGCAGCGTGGCGGTTGCCGTAGTCGTAGAGGTATTGGTCAGCACGAGGGTGGATTGCCAACCTCCGCCGTCGACGAATTGCGGGACGTAAAGGGTTTGCGCGGACTGCCCGAACACGGGCAGCCCGCTGAGCAGAACACTAATGACCGCTGAAGCAGTGTATTTCATGCCTCAGTATGCGCGCAACCTGTGCTGCGAGTTGTTATCGAGTTGTGAAATGTTTGTGAATTCGATCAACCCTTGAGCCGCGGCAGAATCCGCAGGGCGTTGCCGCGCTCGATCGCCAGCAGGTCCTGAGGCGGGAAGTGTTGTGCGCTCAGGCCGTCGTTTTCCTCGGAGGCGGTGCGATAAGGATAATCGGTGCCGTAGACGATCTGCGAGATGGGCGCCAGGTTCAACAGAGCGGCCAGCGCGCCGGGGTGATTGGCCTGCGCGGTGTCATAGTAGAACTTTTTCAATTCGTACATGACTCCTTTGGGGAGGCGTTTGTCGCGTTCCTTCATGTCGGCCTCCTGGCGGACGAAGCGGCTGAGGAGAAACGGCGTGGTGCCGCCGCCGTGAGAGAGAATCCAACGGATAGCGGGATAGCGCGCGGCCGTGCCGCTGAACAGCAGGCTGGCGGTGGTGCGGGTGGTGTCGGTAGCCCACTCGATGGTCCCCGGGCCCACCTCGTCCTTGATATTCGTGCAGCAGGTGGGCGTGTTGGGATGCGTGTAGATCACCACTTTGCGGCGGTTCAGTTCTTCCCAGACGGGGGCGAAGGAGGCGTCGCCCAGCCAGCGGTCCCCGTAGTTGGTCATCAAGCCGATGCCGTCGGCCTTCAGCGTGTCGAGCGCGTACTCTATCTCGCGCAGGCTGCCTTCAACGTCCGGGAGCGGCAGAGCTGCAAAAAGTCCGAAGCGGCCGGGGGATTCGTGAGCCATCTTGGCGCCGTAATCGTTGATGATGCGGGCCAGATTACGGGACTGCGCGGGGTCGCCGAACCATATGCCCGGGGGGCTGACGGAGAGAACCGAAGTCTGAATCCCGCCTTTGTCCATTTCGGCCAGCGACTGCTCGGTGGTCCACGCGGTCAGGTTTCCGGCGCCGATGGAGGCGATGGTGCTGCGGTAATTGGGCGGGAACAGGTGATGATGGATGTCGATGCGGTGGGGCCGGACGCGCAACCCCTGCGCATGGAGGAGCGGGCGCGGAAGGGCGCTGATCCCTAACCCGGTGAGACCGGCGAGAAATGTCCGCCGAGGGTAATCGTGCTGCGAAATTCGATGACTCATGAGGTGCTCCTTCACGGCCCGGAAGACCGTATAACAGTCTACGCCTGTGAAGGGGCAAGGTGCTTTCGCTGACAACGCTAATCCCGTATAATCGCTGCAGGCTTAGGGGATCGCTTTCGCATGGCGAAATGCTGTTCCGGGCCTTTGGAAAGGGAGGCGGCATGTTGGTCCGATCCACGTTGCTATTGACAGTGCTGACGGCGGCTGGCGCTGCGGCAGCGACTGCTGCTGATGCAGCGCTGGCCGATGCGGCGAAGAACCAGGATCAGAAGACGATTCAGTCGCTGCTGAGCCAGCATGCTGACGTCAATGCGCGTTCCGACGACGGTTCGACGGCGCTACTCTGGGCAGCGCATTGGAACGATCTCAAGACGGCGGGGCTGTTGCTTCGCGCGGGTGCGGACGCCAATGCGGCCAACGATTTTCGTATGACGCCGCTGTCGCAGGCTTGTGTGAACGGCGGCGCGGCGTTAGTCGAGCTGCTGTTGAAGTCGGGCGCTAATCCTAACCTGGCGATTGCCACGGGCGAGACTCCGCTGATGACGTGCGCGAAGAGCGGCAATGTCGAGGCGGTGCGCACGCTGATCTCACACGACGCCGCGATCAACGCCAAGGAGCCTGTGCAGAATCAGACCGCGCTGATGTGGGCCGCCGCGGAGGAGCATCCTGCCGTGGTGAAAGCGCTGATTGAGGCGCATGCCGACTTGCAGGCGCATAGCAAGAAGGGGTACACGGCGCTTCATTTCGCGGCGCGCGTGGGCGATCAGGAGAGCATCCGCTTGCTGCTCGCTGGAGGGGTGAACGTGAACCTGCGAACGCAGCCCGATGTGGCCGATACGGAACCGGGCGCGGAGACGCTAGTGGCGGGGCGAGGGCGCAGCAGAGTCCGCGGTGGATCGTTTTACCGAAAGAATGCGTCGACGGCGGGCTACACTCCGCTGCTGGTCGCCACGGTTCGCGGTGAGGTCGCAACAGCGCTGTTCCTGCTGGATCAAGGAGCGGATCCCAACGTCTTGGATGCGGGCTTCACGCCGCTGCATTGGGCGTCCACCACCTGGGAAGGCTTCACCGCCAACCCTGTGTACGGTTTTGAAAATCCGATGGCTGGAATTCCCGACCGGCAAGTCAAGCTGCAGTTCGTTAAGGCACTCCTGGCGCATGGTGCGAATCCCAACGCGCGCATGACCAAGACGCAGCCGACGTTCGCGAGCGGGTTCCTGGACGCCGTCGGCGCGACGCCCTTTCTGCTGGCGAGTTCGGTGGACGATCTGGAGATGATGAAGTTGCTGCTGGCGGCGGGGGCCGATCCGAAGATTCCCACGGCAAGCAATACGACTGCGATCATGGCGGCGACGGCGCTCCATCACGGAGTGGGCGAGAGTCCGGTTACGGAGGCGCAGGCTCGCGAGGCGGTGAACTTCTTGCTGGGCCTGGGCCTGGACGCGAAAGGCGCGACGATGACTGGCGAGAATGCGCTGTTTGGTCCCGCCTATCGCGGGTGGAATACGCTGCTCGGGCAGATGGTTGATCTTGGGGTCGACGTGAATGCGGTGAGCAAGGCCGGCGTCACGCCGTGGCTGGCGGCGAACGGTCAAGGCGACCGGCTCGGCGGTGTTCTCTATAATAAGGAAGGCGCGGACCTGCTGCTCAAGCATGGCGCCGATCCTAAGCTTGGTCACCCCTGCGAGGCGCAAAACGAGTGCGGCGAGTAATGCTTAGGGCGCTACCAATCCTGTTGCTGGCGGGTGTTGCTTTCGGATTTCAGGCGCCCACTACGCCTGCGCGCGAGTTGGTTAGCAAGTATTGCGTCTCCTGCCATAACCAGAAGTTGAGGACCGCAAATCTGGTTCTAGATGACGCGTCCAACTCGGCCGAGACGTGGGAAAAGGTCATCGTCAAGTTGCGCAGCCGTTCGATGCCGCCTCCGGGCATCCGGCGTCCAGATAATGCGACGTATGATGCGGTAGCCGATTCGCTGGAGTCGGAGCTCGACCGCGCGGCGGCTGCGCACGTGAACCCCGGTAGGACCGCCAGCCTGCACCGCCTCAATCGCACCGAGTACGCGAATGCGGTGCGCGATCTGATCGCAGTGGACGTGGATGCGCAGGCGATGTTGCCACCCGACGAGCAGGCGTTTGGATTCGACACCAACGCCGAGGCGCTGGCGATGCAGCCCGCGCTGTTGGATCGCTATGTAGCGGCGGCGGCGAACATTGCGCGGCGAGCCGTCGGCGATGCCAAGATGCCGCCGGCGTTTGAGCGTTACGGCGCGATCCAAGGCAACTCGAATGAACAGACTTACCTGCGGCAAACGGAGCGTCTGACGGAAGACTTCCCGCTGGGCTCGCGCGGCGGAATTGCGGTGCGCCATTATTTCCCTGTCGACGGGGAATATGTTTTCAAGATCCGGCTGCAGCGGAATTACGAGAGCGTAATCCGTGGGCTGAACGTGGCGAATCAATTCGAGTTGCGAGTGGATGGGAAACGCGTCGGCCAATTCAGCATCGGAGGCGGAGGGGCCGCGTCGCAAGCGAAGAATTTCTTATATGACGGCGACGAGTCGCTGCAGGTGCGCGTTCCGGTGAAGGCCGGGTTGCGGCGGGTGGTCGCCACCATGCTCAAATCCGAGGATGCAGCGGCTGAAGGTGCGGGTCCAGATCGCATTCCGACATGGAGCCGCGAGTCCGACAACGCCGCAGCTCCAGCTGCCATCTCGTCGCTGTTGGTCGGCGGGCCGTATGACGCGAAAGTACCGCAGGACTCGCCGAGCCGGAAACTGATCTTCGCGTGCCAGCCGAATGGCGCAAGCGATGAGGTTGCTTGCGCTAGCAAGATCTTGTCGAGATTGGCGCGGCGTGCGTACCGGCGCGCTGCGAGCAACGACGACGTCGAGACGCTACTCGCTTTCTATAAACAAGCCCGAGCGGGGGGAGGATTTGACGACGGCATCCGCGCGGCGGTGGAGCGCGTGCTCGTCAGCCCCGATTTTCTGTTTCGCATCGAGGCCGATCCCGCAGGCGTCGCTCCAGGCCAGGTTTATAAAATTTCTGACGTCGAGTTGGCTTCGCGCTTGTCGTTCGCACTGTGGAGCAGCATCCCGGACGACACACTGCTCGACGTTGCGATCAGCGGGAAATTGCACGAGCCGGCGGTTCTCGAGCAGCAGGTCTCGCGCCTGCTGGCCGATCCGCGCGCAAGGACGTCTCTGGTGCAGAACTTCTTCGCGGAATGGCTGCAGATCCGCAATGTGCGGCTGCTGAATCCGGAGAGCACCAAGTTTCCCTGGTTCGACGATAATCTGCGCGCCGCCTTCGTGAAAGAGATCGAGTTGTTCCTCGACGCGCAGTTGAAGGAGGACCGCAGCGTCGTCAGCCTGCTCACGTCGAATGAGACGTTCCTTAATGAGCAGTTGGCGCGGCATTACGGAATCCCGGATGTCTACGGAAGCCATTTCCGGCGCGTGACCCTCACCGATGAAAACCGCTTCGGATTGCTCGGCAAGGCGAGCGTGCTAGCCGTCACTTCGTACACTACTCGTACGTCGCCCACCATCCGAGGAAAGTGGCTGCTGGAAAATATTTTGGCCGCGCCGATGCCGGCTCCGCCTCCTAATATCCCCGCGCTGGAAGCCAGCAATAAAGATGGCAAGCCTCTCTCGGTGCGCGAAATGCTGGAGACGCACCGCGCCAATCCGGCCTGCGCCAGTTGCCACGCGCGCATGGACCCGCTGGGATTCAGTCTGGAGAACTTCGACGCCATCGGGCAATGGCGTACTACCGACGCGGGCAAATCCATCAATGCTTCCGGAGTTTTGCTGGACGGCACGCAAGTGACGGGGCCGGCGGCGCTGCAGCATGCCTTGGTGGCGCAGAAGCAGCAGTTCGTCCGGGCGGTGACGGAGAAGCTGCTTACCTATTCGCTCGGCCGGGGACTTGAATATTACGACGCTCCCGCCATCCGCGGGATTGTGCGCGGCGCTGCCGCCGATGACTATCGCTGGTCGTCGGTAGTTTTGGGTATCGTGAAGAGCGCGCCGTTTCAGATGAGGAGGTCAGGTTCATGATCGTCACGAAGAAGTCGCTTTCGCGCCGCACGGTGCTGCGAGGGCTGGGTACAGCCGTTGCGTTACCGTTGCTCGACGCGATGATCCCGGCTTTCGCGGCCACTCCCGGTACTGTGCGACGTCTGGGCGTCGTCTACCATCCCAACGGTGTCATCTACGATCAATGGCTGCCGACGGGGGTGGGCGCCGATTACAAGCTTTCGCCCACACTGGCGGGGCTCGAACCGTTCCGTGACAAATTGATCGTCGTCACAGGGCTCTACAGCGATGCGGCCGAGGCGCTCGGCGACGGCGGCGGCGATCACTCACGCGCTTCCGGGACCTATCTGACCGGTGTACACGTGAAGAAGTCGGATAGCGTTCTCGAAAACGGGATCTCCATGGATCAGATTGCCGCGAAGGCCTTCGATCGCGACACACAGCTCTCCTCGCTGCAATTGACCACGGACGATAACAGCCTGGTGGGGTCCTGCGACCTGGGCTACAGTTGCGCGTACAGCAGCACGCTTTCCTGGCTCACGCCGACGCTGCCCCTGATGTCGGAAAACAATCCGCGTGTGCTGTTCGCGCGGATGTTTGGCTCGAGCGATAGCACCGATCCGCGTGTGCGTGCGGTCCGTCTGAAGCAGGATCGCAGTCTGCTCGATTCGGTCAATGACCGCGTGAATCAACTCCAACGGAAGCTCGGCCGGTCGGACAACCGCAAGGTGGACGACTATCTCACATCGCTTCGCGACGTGGAGCGGCGAATTCAGAAAGCCGAAGAACAGAGCGCGAAACAGATGCCTGAGGTGGCGCAGCCCGCCGGTATCCCGGATAACTTCGAGCAGCACGTCCGGCTGTTGTACGATCTGCAACTCCTCGCCTATCAGTCGGACCTGACCCGCGTAATCACCTTCATGTACGGCCGCGAGCAGACCGGCAGGCCCTATCCGCAGATTGGCGTCCCGGAACCACATCATCCCGTGACGCACCATCAGAACGATCCGGTGAAGATGGAGAAGTGCACTCGCATTCAGCGCTATCACATTGCGTTGTTCGCCGAGTATCTAGAAAAACTGAAGAATACGCCGGACGGCGATGGTTCGCTGCTCGATCACACGATCCTGCTTTATGGGGGAGGCATCAGCAATAGTGACCGGCACACCCACGGTCCGCTGCCGACGCTGCTTTTGGGCGCAGTCAAAGGCGGTCGCCACTTAGTGTATCCGGAACACACGCCGTTGACGAACCTTCAACTCACGCTGCTGAACAAGCTGGGCGTTCCGGCCGAGAAACTGGGCGATAGCAACGGACAATTCACAGAGCTGTCCGCGCTGTAACTAGTCGGCGATAGCCTGCTCGACCAGCGTCTTCACTAATTCGCGATAGTGACGCCGCACCGGGCCCGGTGTGTTGGCGAGAAACACCACCACCATTTCTTCCTTGGGGTCCACCCAGAACATGGTGCCTTGTGCTCCGCTCCACATAAACTCACCCGGGGTTCCAGGGACGCCGGCCACGCCCGGCTGCGTCCGCACAGCCACGCCCAGGCCGAAACCGAAGCCGTCCATATGTTCCACGGGGAATTCATGCAGTCGCGAAACATCCACATTGGGACCGAGCTGATTGGACGTCATATACTCCACCGTCTTCCGGCTGAGGAAGCGGGTGCCTTCAAAGGTTCCCTTGTTCAGCAGCATCTGTGCGAAGCGCACATAGTCGAGCGCCGTGCCCGAGGCGCAGCCACCGCCGCAGTCGTATTGCCACGGCGTCACCGGTAAGCGAAACGTTGAGGGACGGCCCGTGTCCGGATCGACGGGCAATGGCTTCGCGATACGCGCCTGTTTCGATGACGGAACCACGAAGCCGGTGTCGACCATGCCTAGCGGTCCGAGTAATCGCTCTTGCAGGAACTCGCCCAGCCGCTTCTTGGTGACGGCTTCCACCGCCAAGCCGGCTACGTCCAGGCCGTGGCTGTACTCCCACTGCGTGCCCGGTTGATAGTGAAGCGGCAGTTTGCCCAGCTCCTGTAGAAATTCCGCGCCGGATTGATTGGCTGCGCTCTTTAGTTTGGTCTCATACAGCTTGTGGAGAGGGGTGTCGCCGCGATTGCCGTAGCTGACGCCCGCCGTGTGGCGCAGCATGTCCTGCAGCGTAGGCTGGCGGTGTGCCAGCTCGATGCCGCGCGGGCCGGCCACTTTCATATCTTTCAACTCGGGCAGATAATTGCCGATCGGGTCATTCAAAAGCAGGTCGCCCTGTTCCGCGAGCATCAGCGCCGCTACCGCGACCATGGGCTTGGTCATTGACGCCAGCGCGAAGATGGCGTCTTTGGGCATCGGCGTACCAGCCGCTTTGTCCACGAAGCCAAACGATTCATAATAGGCGAGCTTACCTTTGCGCGCGATGGCAACGACAGCCCCGGGCATGCGCCCGTGATCGACATCCTGCTTGATCGCTTGTGCCAGACGTTCGAGTCGCGCGCTGGAGAGACCTACCGTTTCGGGCTTGGCAATAGGCGTTGAATCGGCCGCGGCAAACAGGCTCACGCTTGCAAGCAGAATCGTTACGAATTTCAGCATTTCTACACTCTACTACTAGCCCAGCGTCTGTTCCACGCCTTCGCCGCCGAGCAGACGCCGGTTTAGCGTTCCGCCGGCGAACAGCATCTCTTCGAGTGCTGCATCCACAGCTGGCTGCGCGAGGGCATTGCCGTGGGAAAATTCGATCTGAAACTGCGCACAGCGCCGCATCAATTCCTTGATAAATGCCGCACTGACGCCCTTAGTACGGCTCACGATCAGTTGCGTTAGCTCTGCGGAGATCTCCAGCCCGCGGGCATACAAATGGGTGAGCTTTGCGCGCCCCTCTTCGTCGGGCAGCGGGAACTCAATCGCTTGATCAATGCGGCCCGGCCGCGAAACCAGCGCCGGCTCGATCTGATCGGGACGATTGGTCGTCAGGATGAAGAGAACCTCGGCGTCCTCCCGCAGACCGTCCATCTCATTTAAGAGCTTGTTCAGCAGAACTTCCTCGCCGCCGCCGTGCATGTGCGTACGCTCGCGCGCAATAAGATCCACATCCTCAATCACCATCATGGAAGGCTGCAAAAAGCGGGCCAGCCTGAAATACTCATCGAGCAATCCCACCTGCTCCGCCGTTACCAGCAAGGTGGTATGGTTCGGTAGCTGCGCCAGATAGTGAATGGTGTAGGTTTTGCCAGTGCCCGGCGGGCCATAAAACAAGAGCCCTTTCCGCGCCTGAAACCTCAGGGATTTGAGCTGTTCGCGCACCTTCATGAATCCAGCCACATTGCGGTCGAGCGTCGCCAGAGTCTTGCGCGGCAGAATGACGTCGTCGCGATTGACTTTGGCCAGACGATGAACCTTCACCATGCTGCCGCCGCCCATGGGATCGATATGGCCCTCAAGCGAAATGATGCGTCCCCGGTAAGTTTGGCCCTTGCTGACCAGCAACTCGAGATCGCGGAATAATTCTTGCGAGAATTGAGCGCCCTGTTCACCCGCCGGGACGGCAATTTCAACTTGGACGCCCCGGTTGAGTCCAAAGCGGCCGCCTGGGACCATAATGATAGCGAACGGCAGATCCTTCTCGCGCGATAGCCATAAGCCGTTTTTTAAACAGCGTACCGGCACGGCCTCGCCCACGTCGATTTCGTCGTGTTGCAGCGGCCCGGCATCAATCGGGAAATGGTTACCTGCGAGGGTCTGCGCCAAGGTGGGCGGTTCGTGAGGGTTTGGGGAAAGGATGCCGAGCAGGGTTGTACCCGGGCGGCTGCGCAACAGATTCTCCAGGCCTGACTGGATGTCGACCCTGGCGGTGATGGGGAATTGGCGTCCGGCAGTGGCGATTTTACCCGCCGGCACGCCGAAGTGTTTCAGCAGCGACTTGCGAAGCGGCGATTCTCCAAAACCACGGTTACCGAAGGAGATAGCAAATCCCATCTAGCCTTATATGATATTCCAGAGCCTGCGTCCAGGCGCCGCTCCTGCGAGGCTACCGACATTGGGTGGTATGAGTCGATGGTGCGAACGGTGGGGGTCGAACCCACATGGCTGTTAACCGCTGGAACCTAAATCCAGTGCGTCTGCCAGTTCCGCCACGTTCGCCCAAATGGCTTGAACCAGTGTAACATCCAGCCCGCATACGCCCGGGCTTAAAGTCTTCAACCGCCGCGCCGAAAAGAGCAGAGGGCCGGCTTGGCCCGAGACAGGCGGAGATTGTGGTGGTTAAAATTCTGCGGGGCGGAGCGGAGCGGGACGCTTTGATCTCTAAGTTCGACGTGTCACGAAGCAGCGGACTACTGGGGATCGTCGCGGGGTTAGCATCGCTCTGTGGCTGGTCGGTGCTGCCGTCCTATGTCATCCGGCATCTCTGGTTTATCTCACAAGTTCATCCCAACGCCGGGCTCGGATTCATCCTAGTCGGTTTCTCGCTGCGCCTGGCGCGCTACGATGGCGGCACCCCATGGGTGCATGGCGCCTGCAAGCTATTCCGGATTTCGGTGGGCCTTCTGGGATTGCTTTCGCTGGCCAACATCTGGTTCCACTGGAATTTGGGAATCGACAAATTCATTGTGCGGGATCCCACGGCGGTGATGCCCGGAGCGATGCCGCCCGCGGCTGCCCTGTGTTTCTATACTCTGGGTTGCGCGCTGGTCCTGTTGACGGCGGGGCGCAGTTTGCTATGCCAAATACTCAGCCTGGCGGTGACCACCATTACGACCGCCACCTTGATCGCCAGCAGTTACACCTGGCTCGCTCCTCAGGCACTCCCCGACTATCTCAGCATGCCCGCCGCTACGGCGGTGGTCTTACTGATTTTATCGCTGGGAGTCGTCAGTTCGAACGCGCACCATACGCTGCTGACCGTAATGACCAGCAACAGCGTGGGCGGGGCCATGGCGCGGCGTCTCTTGCCCGCGTCGCTATTAATCCCCATCGTGCTGGGTTTCCTGCGCCTGAAAGGGCAGGACGCGGGGTGGTTTGGGCCAGCCCTGGGTCTGGTGCTGCACGTGGTCGCGACCATGCTGCTGCTGGCTCTGTTTATCTGGTGGAACGCTTCGGCGCTCGATCGCATTGCGCGCGAGAACGGGCGTTTCGAGCATGCGGTACAAGATACGCAGGCGGCGCTGCTGGAGATCCTCCGTCACGTCAACAACGCCGCCTTCGCGCACGATCTCGCTGGCAATCTCACGTTTTTCAATGCCGCCGCCGAACGTTTGTTTGGAATGAACGCAGCCGAGGCGCTGCATCAAAATATCTACGCCGTGGTCACCCCGCAATCGGCGGCCAGCGTGCGTTCGATTTTGTCCAGCAGGCTGATCGGCGGCGCGCGCCAGCCGGAGTCCTTGATTCTGCTGACCAGCGCCGGCGAACAGGAGTGCGCTGTTTTGACGATCCTGATGTGCGATCGCCATGGCAATCCGGCGGGTTTCTTCTCTCTGGTTTCCCCGCTGTTCACGGGCACCTCTGCGGAGGCATGTATCGTGGAGCCGCAACCAGATCCGGTCAGTGTAGCCTGAGGCGGCCCTCAAGGAACCGCAAGCGGCGCCGGTGAGAGCTTCGCGCAGTAGTGCCCCACCAGTTCCAGCAGCATGGACGCGGCCACTGGCTTTGAAAGGTAGTTATCCATGCCAGCGGCGAGGCAGCGCTCGCGGTCCCCGGCCATGGCGTGAGCCGTCATGGCGATGATCGGGATGTGCCGGCCCGTGCGTTTTTCCTTTTCCCGGATCAGCGCAGTCGCTTCAAAGCCACCCATCTCGGGCATTTGCAGGTCCATGAGGATCAGTTCGAAAGGTTGTTCCGCCAGCATCCTTAACGCCACCTTGCCATTCTCAGCGATGGCCACGCTGTGGCCGGCCTTCTGCAGAATCCGCAGGGCGACGCGTTGATTAACTGCGTTGTCCTCGGTGAGAAGAATGTGAAGTGAGGAACTATGGGTTCCCGTTGGCGTGCGGTCGGCGGCCCCGCCGTTTAACGCGGGTCGCACCGCGACCAGGGAAGTGTCGCGTGCGATCGCGGAAAGAATGGCCGAGCGCAACTCGGCGCGCCGGACGGGCTTGGTGAGATACGACGAAACGCCCAGTTTCCGGCAGCGCGACAGGTCATCGCTGCGGTCGCCCGAAGTGAGCATCAGAATCACCGGCTGCACCAGCTCTGGAGAATCGTGAATCCGCTTCACCAGCTCGAATCCATCCATTTCGGGCATGTGGACGTCGGTCAGGACCAGGCTGAAGGGGCGCCCCCGCTGGACGCCGCGCCGCATCTGGGCCAAGGCTTCTGCGCCACTGGCGGCCGGCGCTGGCTGCATCCCCCACCGGCCCAGCATGTCGGTCAGGATGCGCCGGTTGGTAAGGTTATCGTCGACCACCACCACGCGGATTCCAGACAGCGGGACCGCATCCGCCAGGTTCGCGATCTGCCGGAAATCGCTCGAAACGCCCAGCAGCGCCGTGAAGTGAAAGGTGCTGCCTTTCCCGGGCGCGCTCTCGACCCAGATTTCTCCTTGCATGGCCTCGACCAGACGGGCAGAGATGGTCAGACCTAAACCCGTGCCCCCGAACTTGCGCGTAGTCGAGCCGTCGGCCTGCGAAAACGCTTCGAAGATCATTTTCTGTTTGTCGAGCGGAATGCCGATGCCCGTGTCGCGAACCATGAAGTGCACATTCAAGTGATCCACACTTGGGGACTTCAAGGCAACCTCCAGTTCCACTTCGCCCTGCGCAGTGAACTTAATGGCGTTCCCCAGAAGATTCACCAGCACCTGGCGGATCCGGGTGATGTCGCCCACTACATATTCCGGGACTTCGGGTAGCACATCGGAGATCAGTTCCAGGCCTTTCTCGTGAGCCCGTAGCGCTAGCGCCCGGATAGTGTCCTCGACCAAGTCGCGGAGATCGAAAGAGACGGGATCGAGTTCCAGCCGTCCGGCCTCGATTTTCGAGAAGTCCAGGATGTCGTTGATCACCGACAGCATGGAATCGGCCGAGGCCTTCACGGTGTTGAGATAATCCCGCTGTTCGGAAGTCAGCTCGGTGTCGAGAACCAGCTCGGTCATGCCCATTACGCCGTTCATGGGCGTGCGGATCTCATGGCTCATGTTGGCCAGGAATTCGCTCTTCGAACGGCTGGCGGCCTCAGCTCTGTCTTTGGCTTCCAAGAGCTGGGCATTGGATTTAACCAGTTCCGCGGTGCGGGCGGTGACGGTTTGCTCCAGACGGTCGCGATGGCGCGACAGCTCTTCATCGCGGTGGTGGATTTCCGTAAGCATTTCATTGAAGGTGTCGGTAAGCTTCCCCAGATCGTCATCCGATTGTTTGACGGCCCGCGCC
>Ga0207674_10004220_pt1 | contig 17343 bp, 27 predicted proteins | sample KBSCornC72_FD_184303 | JGI IMG/M metagenome (GOLD analysis project Ga0207674, IMG submission 184303) | Corn rhizosphere microbial communities from Kellogg Biological Station, Michigan, USA - KBS Corn C7-2 (SPAdes) (version 2) | ecosystem: Host-associated > Plants > Roots > Rhizosphere > Soil ... | reverse complement strand
CTTGATGATGCGGGTGTAGCCGCCGGTGCGGTCGGCGAATTTGGGCGCGACGTCGTCGAACAGCTTCTGCACGACCTTCTGCCCCGTGAACTCCTGGTCCTCGTCCACCAGCCGGCGGTCATTCATGTACGAGATCACGCGCCGGCGGGCGTTCAACGTGCCCACGCGCGCCAGCGTGATCAGCTTCTCGACGAACGGGCGGACTTCCTTCGCCTTCGCCAGCGTCGTGCGGATCTCGCCGTGCTCGAACAAACTCTGCGCCAGGCTCCGGCGGAGCGACTTACGGTGCTCGGTGTCGCGGCTCAACTGCCGGCCGCGAATTCTGTGACTGCTCATGGTTACCTCTGGTCCATTTGACGTCCGTGGGGCATTTTGTCCCGCAGACGCGGCCCGCAAGCGGGCCGGCTAAACGTTGTCGTCGTCGTCGTCGCGTTACTCGCCGTCGGCGCTGGCGCCTTCGGTCGATTCCGCTTCCTCGTCTTCCAGGTCCTCGTCGTCGTCGTCGTCCGGCATGATCGCCGCCTGCGACTGCATCGGCGCGTCCAGGTCCATGCCCAGGCTCAGGCCCAGGTCCGCCAGTTTGCGCTTCACCTCGCGGAGGCTGGTCTTGCCGAACGAGCGAACCTTCAACAGGTCGCTGTCGGTCTTCTTCACCAGCTCGCGAACCGTGCCGATCTTGGCCGACTCCAGGCAGTTGTTCGCCCGGACCGACAGGTCCAGTTCCTGCACCGTCATCGACAGCTTCTGCTCCAGTTCCGGATCCATCGTCGCGCGGGACGAGTCGCGCATCGCGGCGATCGCGTCGTCGCTGGCCGTGTCCGTCCCCAGCTCGAAGTACTGCACGAACGGGTTCAGGTGCTTGCGGAGGATCTTGCTCGCTTCGACCAGCGCCATTTCCGGGCTGATCGTGCCGTTGGTCCAGATCTCCAGGATCAGGCGGTCGTAGTCCGTCTTCTGACCGACGCGGGCGTCCTCGGTCGCGTAGCGGACGCGGCTGACCGGCGAATACAGGCTATCGACCGTGATGGCGCCCAGCTCGTGTTCGTCACCCTCTTCGGCCAGGTGTTCGCCGGCGGTGACGTAACCGCGGCCCTTACCGACCGTCAACGTCATCTCGAAGCTGACGTCTTCCGTCAGCGTGGCGATGACCAGATCCTTATTGACCACCGTGATCGCCGGATCCGGGTCGATCATCCCCGCCGTGATCGGGCCCGCCTTCTTGACCGAGATCTTCATCTCCTTGGGCTCGTCGGCGTCGAGCTTCACGACCAGCGCCTTGATGTTCAGGATGATGTCCGTGACGTCTTCCATCACGCCGTTCAGGCTGCTGAACTCGTGGTCCGCGCCCTTGATCCGCACGTGCGTCACCGCCGCGCCCTCGAGGCTCGACAGCAGGATGCGGCGAAGGCTGTTGCCCACCGTCGTACCGAACCCGCGCTCGAACGGCTCGGCGGAAAACTTGCCGTACGTGTCCGTGGAAACCTGATGATCGCGAACGACCCGCGAGGGGAGTTCCAAACCGCGCCAGCGAATTCTCATGATCTGCTTCTCCTGTCTGCTTAGCGCCGCGGCCGAATTGCGGAAGGTTACCGCCCCAACCGTTAGGGGCCATCTGTCTTCCGCCTCGTCGGGGGCGCTCTCTTTTGTTCCGTCGAACCCCCGCATGTACCTGCGGGGGTTCCCGCTTTGCTTACACGCGCCGCTTCTTGGGAGGACGGCACCCGTTGTGCGGGAGCGGCGTCACGTCCTCAATGCCGCTGACCTTCAACCCGGCGTTCTGAAGCTGGAGGATCGCCTGCTCGCGACCCGCGCCGGGACCCTTCACCTTCACCTCGATCTCGAGCATCCCGCTCTTGCGGGCTTCCGACGCCGCCTTCTCCGCGGCCCGGCCCGCCGCGAACGGCGTGCTCTTGCGGGCGCCCTTGAACCCCACCGTCCCCGCCGACGCCCACGAGATCGTCTCACCGTTCGTGTCGGTGATCGTCACCATCGTGTTGTTAAACGTCGCCTTGATGTGCGCCACACCCTTGGTGACGCCCTTGCGAATCTTCTTCTTCGCCCCGGCCTTCGCGCCGGCGGCCGCTTTTGCTTGCTCGCCCATGAGTGATGCTAACCTTTCTCTGGCGGATCGTCCGGACTACGCCGTACCCGCCGTGCCGATCGATCTGAATAACGATTAACCAGTGACGCCCGGCAGAAGAGCGCCCAATTAGGTATGAATCGTTACTCGTTACTTACCGAGTTCCTTCACGCCCTTCTTGCCGGCGACGGTCTTACGCGGGCCCTTTCGGGTGCGGGCGTTCGAGCGGGTGCGCTGGCCGCGAACCGGCAGGCTGCGACGGTGGCGATTGCCACGGTAGCTGCCGATCTCGCGCAGGCGGCCGATGTTCTGCTGGATGTTCCGCCGGAGGGCGCCTTCGACCAGGATCCCCTTGTCGAGGATGCCGATGATCTTCGCCAGCTCCTCTTCCGTGAGGTCCTTGGCGCGACGCTGACCGTCGATGCCGGCTTCCTTCAGGATCGCCTTGCTGTTCGTCCGGCCGACGCCGAAAATGTACGTGAGGCTGATCCAGGCCGGCTTGTCGGCGGGAATGTCTACGCCTGCGATACGGGGCATTGTTTTGCTCCAGTTGCTAGTTTCGAGTTGCGCGAGTTGCGAGTAAGCAACCGGCAACGAATCTTGATTAACCCTGCTTCTGCTTGTGCTTGACGTTAGTGCAAATGACCCGCACGACGCCCTTGCGGCGGACGATCTTGCAGTTCTCACAAATCCGTCGAACGCTGCTGCGAACTTTCATGATACGCTTCCTTATCGATTCCTGCCGCCTGAAAAGGCGCGAACCGAGCATTATACGTTTAATTCCGGCGTCTTCAACCCCCCGCGGGACGTCCCTATCGGCCATCCGCTAGAAGTTCGGCGGCCGCCCGTCCGTCAGGACGTCGGCCCCCGTGCTCGTCACCGCCACCGTGTGCTCGAAGTGGGCTGCGGGCTTGCCGTCTTCGGTCACCACCGTCCACTGGTCTTCCTTCATCACGACGTCCCGCCGGCCCATGACGACCATGGGTTCGACCGCCAAGGTCATCCCCGGCCGGAGCTCGAAATCGCCGCGCCGCTGCTCGCCGGTTACGAAATTGGCGACCGACCGCGGTTCTTCGTGCATTGAACGGCCCACGCCGTGCCCGACGAACTCCCGCACCATCGAATACCCGTGGATCTGCTCGACGTAGTGTTGCATCAGACGGGCAATTTCGTTCCAGCGGCGGCCGGGCTTGATGTTCCGGATCGCCATGAAGAGGGTTTCCTTGGTCACGTCGAGGAGCTTTTTGTACTCCGGACTGATCCGGCCGACTGGCACGGTCGTGGCGGTGTCGGCGAAGTAGCCGTCGACCTGGAGGGCGACGTCGAGCGTCACCACGTCCCCTTCCTTCAGGACCCGTCTCCCGGGGATGCCGTGGACGACCTCGTCGTTTACGCTGATGCAGGTGTACCGGGGGTAGCCCTTGTTGGGCTTATATTCCGGGTAGCCCCTGGAGCCGGAAATTGCGCCGGCCGACTCCATTTCGATGCGCGCGAGCTCGTCGAGTTCGAACGTCGTCACTCCGACGACGGCGGCCTCTCGCATCCGCGCCAGGATGTGACACGCCACCTGCCCCGCTCGCCGCATCAGCTCGATCTCGCGGCGACTTTTATAGATGATCGGCATAGCACCAAATTCTAGTACTGCCGGCCCTTGATCCGCTTGCCCTTCTGGCCGGGGCTGCTGAGGAATCCGCCGTAGTTGCGCATCAGGAGGTTGGCTTCGATCCGCTGAACCATGTCGAGCGCGACGCTGACGACGATGAGCAAGCCGGTGCCCCCGAGGAACTGGGCGACCATCGGGTTGACCTTAAGCCAGGTAGCGACGGCGGACGGAATGACGGCGATGACGCAGAGGAACGCCGCGCCGACGTAGGTGATGCGCATCATCACCTTTTCGAGGTAGTCGGCGGTGCGCTTGCCGGGACGCAGGCCCGGGATGAACGAGCCGTAATCGCGAAGCTGGTTGGCCATCTCCTTGGGCTGGAACTGGACGGTCGTCCAGAAGTAGGCGAAGAAGTAGATCATGGCGGCTTCGATCATCAGGTAGAAGAAGCTGCCGCGCTGGAACTGGTCGTTGAGCCAGAAGAGGACGCTGTTGTTGGTGAAAATCCCGCGCAGCCACCCGAGCAGGACGCCGGGAAAGAGCATCAGCGACTGGGCGAAGATGATCGGCATGACGCCGCCGTGATTGACGCGAAGCGGCAGGTACTGTCGGCTTCCGCCGTAAACGCGGCGGCCGCGGGTGTGCTTCGCCTGCTGCACCGGGATGCGGCGCTGGGCCTGCGTGATGAGGATCGAGCCGGCGACGATGAAGACGAACGACAGGACCATGAACACGACCTTACCGAAGACGGCGGTCGTGTTGCCCGAGGCCGAGTCGATCTTGCTTTCCTGGTAGAACGTGATGATCGCCGTCGGCACGCGGGCGACGATGCCCGCGAGGATGATCAGCGAAATGCCGTTACCCAGGCCGTATTCGTCGATCTGCTCGCCCAGCCACATCAGGAAGATACATCCCGCGGTCAGGCCGAAGATCCCCATCAACCAGAAGCTGGGTGTCCCCGCGAACCCGTTGGCGCCGGTCAGCACCAGCGGCGGGTCGGAGTTGTGCATGTAGGAGAGCCAGAAGATTGCCTGGACGACGCAAAGCGGGACGGTGGCGTATCGCGTCCACTCCTGAATCTTACGCCGGCCGGTCTCCCCTTCCTTCTGAAGCTTCTCCAGCGCCGGCATGACCGTCGTGAGGAGCTGGAAGATAATCGAGGCGGAGATGTACGGCATAATCCCCAGGCCGAAGATCGTGCTCTGCGAGAGGTTGCCGCCGGAAAAGAGCGAGACGTAGCTCGCGAGGCGTGCGGCGGCCGACTCTTCGCCACCGCTCTTGGCGGCCTGTGCCTGCCGGTCCGCCAGGGCCTTGAAGCCTTCCTGGTCGACGCCGGGCAGCGGCACGTGATAGCCGATGCGGTAAATCGCCAGCATGAACAGGGTGAAGAGCACCTTGTTCCGCAGCTCGGGAATTCGGAAGATGTTGATCAGGGTCTTGAACATAGTGGACGCTACCTGTTCAACGGAACATACGGGGCGTGGCGGTGGGGATGCAAGTCATCGACACGCGCGCGAGCTCACGGACGACGGAACCACTATTCGGCGGCCGGGGGCGGCGGCTGCGGTGCGGCGCCTTCGCCACCCGGGGCGGGCGTTTCCGCGCCGGCGGCGGCGGCGGCCTTCTTCGACACCTTCTCGCGCGGGATAAACTTCTTCTTGGGCTTGGGGAATTCGAACGTTTCGCCCTTCACGTTCTGGGCGGCGCCACCGGCGCCCGTGATCCCCTCGTGCGCCGACTTGCTGTACCAGCCGGCGACCACGGTCAGCTTCTTGCTCAACTTACCGTTCCCGAGAATCTTCACCGGGAGGTGATCGTTGGGAACCAGGCCGGCCTCGATCAGCGCGTTGGCGTCGACGGTCGTCCCCGCATCGAACCGTTCGAGGTCCGCGAGGTTGACGACGTAGAACCGGTTCTCGAAGTCGTGGTTGGAGAAACCGCGCTTGGGGAAGCGCTTGTGAATCGGGGTCTGACCACCTTCGTGGCCGCGCTTCCAGTAAGGGCCACCGCCGCGGGCGCTGGCGCCTTTGCCGCCGCGTCCCGAGGTCTTGCCCTTGCTCCCCTCGCCCCGGCCCTTGCGGGTCGGCTTCTTGTAGCGGGGGGTGACGGCCGTGATGTCGTGAATCATGCTGCTCATGGGAAGACCGTTGTTAGTTGCGAGTTGCGAGTGGTTAGTTGCGAGTGACTATTCCGCGGTGACGAGTTCGCCGGCGCCCTTTTCCAGCTTGACGCCTCGGCTGCCTTCGACCTGATCGCGGTTTTGGAGTTGGCGGAGGGCGTCGACCGTGGCCTTGACCAGGTTCTTCGGGCTGGTCGAACCGTAAGCCTTGGAGAGGATGTCGGTAATGCCGACGAGCTCGAGGCAGGGGCGGACGCTCTTGCCGGCGGTGACGCCGGTGCCCGGACGGGCCGGCACCAGGACGACCGAGCTGGAGCCACTGCGGCCGGTGACGACGTGGGGAACGGTCGCGCCCTTGAGGTTGACCTTGAACATCTGCTTGCGGGCGTCCTTGGTGCCCTTTTCGACGGCGCTGGGGACCTCGTTGGCCTTGCCGTAACCGATGCCGATGTTGCCCTTTCGGTCGCCGACGACGACGAGCGCGCCGAAGGAGAACGTGCGGCCGCCCTTAACTACCTTGGAACAGCGGTAGATACGGACGACGGAGGATTCGACGCCGGATTCATCGGTCTGACGGTCGCGGTCGCGGCGGGGACCGCCACGGCCTCCGCCTTGTCCTCCTCGACCTCCCCCTTGTCCACCGGGTCCGCGGCGCTGGCCCTGGCCTTGGCCTTGACCTCCGCCACTCATGCCGACGGGGGTTGGGGGGCCCTGCTCTGCGCCGGTGGGGGCCTGCTGCTCGGGGGCCGCGGGCACTGGGGCGGCGGCGGCGGCCGGACCTTGCTGGGGCTGTTCGGACGGGGTTGTCTGATTCTCGTCTGCCATAGGTTCGCTCATTGCTCGGTCTATTAGAACTGCAATCCACCTTCGCGCGCCGCGTCGGCGAGGGCCTTGATGCGGCCGTGGTATATGCGCCCGCCGCGGTCGAAGGCGACCTTGGTGATGCCCAACGCCTTGGCCTTTTCGGCGATCGCCTTACCGATCAACTTGGCGGCGGCAATGTTGCCGCCGTTCTTCAACTCGGCGCCGCGCACCTCGGTGGCGGCGGTACCGACGTGGGCGAGGGTCTTGCCGGCGTGGTCGTCCACGAGCTGGGCATAAATGTGCTTGCTGCTGCGGAAGACGCTCAGCCGCGGGCGCTCCGGGCTTCCGAAGAGACCCTTGCGACCGCTGAACTTGCGCCGTTGGAGGCGAAGGGCTTTTGCTTTGTTTTTGTCTGCTGCCATGTTTTATCAACCTCTGGGCCGGTCGGCTTGTGTTCGAGCGGCCAGGCTTATCGATGCAATTCTCAAATCCGACGATCTCCTGGAATTTATTTCGCACCCGCACCGGCGAACGCCTTGCCGGGCTTGATCTTGACGGACTCGCCCTCGTAACGGATGCCCTTCCCCTTGTACGGCTCGGGTTTGCGGAGCTTGCGGACCTGGGCGGCGAACTCGCCGACCGCCTGCTTGTCACTGCCGCTCACGTGGAGCTTGGTGGGCCCTTCGAGCTGGACCTGGACGTCGGACGGAATGGCCACCGTGACGGGGTTGGCGAAGCCGACCGAGAGCACCAGGTTCTTGCCCTTCATTTCGGCCTTGTAACCGACGCCTTGGATTTCGAGGGTCTTCTTGTAGCCCTGGCTGACGCCGATGACCATGTTGTTGAGCAGGGCGCGGGTGAGGCCGTGGAGGGCCTTGCTCTGGCGCTGGTCGTCGGGACGGGTGACGACGAGTTCCTTTTTGGCGTCGTCGAGCTTGACGGTGATCAGGGGGTGCACCGTCAGTTCGAGCTTGCCCTTGGGGCCGTCCATCTTGACGAGGTGGTCCTGGACGGTGACCTTGACGCCGGTGGCGAGGGGGACGGGTTTCTTTCCGATTCTGCTCATGACTTCTACCTTCGCTTCCCTGCGGGAAGCCGCTAAACGCTAGCTAGCTGACGGTGCAGAGGAGTTCGCCACCGACCTTTTCTTCACGGGCCTTGCGGTCGCTCATGACACCCTTGGAGGTGCTGACGACGCAGATGCCCATTCCGTTGAGGACGCTGGGAAGTTCGCCGACCTTGCTGTAGACGCGGCAGCCGGGCTTGGAGCGGCGGTCGATCGTGTGGATGACCTTGCCGCCGTCCATGGCGTACTTCAGCTTGATGCGGAGGACGCCCTGGCGCTGGTCCTCGATCGTGTCGAAGTCGTCGATGTAGCCTTCGGTCTTCAACACGCCTGCGATGCCGGTGCAGATCTTGCTGTTGGGCACCATCACCAGTTTTCGGCCAACCCGGTTGGCGTTTCGGATGCGTGTCAGCATATCCGCGATGGGATCTTGGTTGTTCATCTATTCAGTCCTGAGTGCTGAGTCCTGAGTTCCGCGAATGGGGAACCGCGGACCGATTCAATTACCAGCTTGCCTTTTTCAGTCCAGGGATGACTCCCGCCAGTGCCAGCTCACGGAGCTTGATGCGGCAGACCTTGAACTTTCGGAGGTTTCCCTTCGAACGCCCGGTGATCTCGCAGCGGAGGTGCGACCGCGTGGGACTCGAATCGCGCGGGAGCTTGGCGAGCGCCGCGTAATTCTTGTCCTTCTTGAGCTGCCGGCGGACCTCGGCGTACTTCTTGACCAGCGCCTCGCGCCGCTTTTGTTTTACTACCCAGGCTGTGGTTGCCATATCGCTTGCCTCTACGGGGGAAAATTCGAAAGCCGTCTTTGTCGTCCTGTTTGATTACCTGTCCTGCTTGCTCGATTCGCGGAAGGGCATGCCGAACTGGCGGAGCAGCTCGCGGCCGTGGTCCACGCTGGCGGCGGTGGTGACCATCGTGATGTTCATGCCCTGCTGGAAGGTCACCGCTGCGCCGTCGACCTCGGGGAAGACGGTCTGTTCGGTGAACCCGAAGTTGTAGTTGCCGACCTTGTCGAAGCCGTTGGGGTCCAGGCCGCGGAAGTCCTTCACGCGGGGGATCGCGAGGGTGATCAGGCGGTCGAGGAACTCGTACATGCGGGCCCCGCGGAGGGTGACCTTGACGCCCGTCTCCATGCCCTCGCGGACCTTGAAGTTGGCGACGCTCTTCTTTGCCTTGCAGCGGACGGGCTTCTGCCCGGCGATGACCTGGAGTTCCTTCTCGGCCTGGTTGAACTTGGCCTTACCTTCGCCACCCTCGGTGGCGAAGCGTCCGAGGCCCATCGAGATGACGATCTTCTCGAGCCGGGGTACGGCGAAGCGGTTGTCGACGCCGAGCTTCTGCTGCAGGGCCTTGACGATCTCGCCCTTGTAGCGTTCGTAGAGGCGCGGCGGCGGGGCCGGCTGTGACGGGGCGCCGTCGTCGGCGCCACCGGCCTCCTGTTCGGCGGCGGCCTGCGCCTTGGCCTTCTTGGCCTGCTTGGCCTTTTCGGCGGCGGGGTGGGCGCCGTCGGCCTTGGGCTTCTTCTGTTTTTCCTTGTCTTTGTCTTTCTCTGACATAGCTGCCTCTGCTGAGCTTTCGGGTCGCTCGCTAAACCGAGCGCCACTGCGCTACTCGTCGTGGTGGTTACTTCTTGCCGGTCCGACCCAGGTCGGTGCCGCTCTTGACGGCGACGCGGTGCTTGACGCCGTCCCTCATCTCGAACCGCACCCGCGTCCCCTTGCCCGTGGTCGGGTCCAGGGGCATGACGTTGCTGATGTGGATCGGGGCGTCCTTCTGGATGCGGCCGCCCTGAGGATTACGTTGCGAGGGGCGAACGTGTTTCCAGACGCGGTTGATGCCTTCGACCACGACGCGGTCCTTGTCGGTGAGGACGCGGAGGACCTTGCCGACCTTGCCCTTGTCCGCACCGGTGGTCACGATCACCTGGTCGCCGCTTTTAATGTGCCTTGCCATCTCGTTGGTTCCTGTCGATTCGATACTTTTCGGAGCCCCGCGCGTGTACGTGCGGGGTTTGAGTCACACCACTTCCGCGGCGAGCGACACGATCTTCATGAAATTCTTGTCGCGGAGTTCGCGGGCGACGGCGCCGAAGATGCGGGTGCCGCGCGGGTTGTTTTCCTTGTCGATCACGACCGCGGCGTTGCGGTCGAATCGGACGTAGCTGCCGTCGGCCCGGCGGGTCACCTGCTTCGTGCGGACGATCACGCAGCGGATGATCTCGCCCTGCTTGATCTCGCCACCGGGCAGGGACTTCTTGACGGCGCAGATGATGATGTCGCCGATCGTGCCGACCTTGCGCTTGAACTTGCCGCGGCTGGACGAGCCGCCGAGCACCTTGATGCACATCGCCTGCTTGGCGCCGCTGTTGTCGGCGATGTCCACGTATGTTTGTTGCTGAATCATGACGAATACCAGTTGCGAGTTGTCCAGTTGCGAGCCGCGAGCGCCGGCGATTGACGTCCCGCGCCGGCGAACGGCGGGTTTATCGTTCCTCTGGGGCCTTGCCGGTCATCACCTCTTCGGCCGACACCTGCACGGCGCGTTCGGGGGCGCGTTCGACGATGCGGATCAGGCGGTGGTGCTTGGTCTTGGAGAGCGGACGGCACTCGGCGATCTCGACGGTGTCGCCTTCCCTGGCGTCGTTGGCCTCGTCGTGGGCGTGCAGGACGGTGCGGCGTTTGAGGTACTTGCCGTACTTCGGGTGCTTGGTCTGGTAATTCACCACGACCTTGATCGTCTTGTTGCCCTTGTCCGAGGCGACCACACCGACGACGGTGCGGAGATCGGCCCGATCGACTACTGCTGCTTTGGTTTGTTCTGCTGACATAGGGTTCACCGTAGATTGCTTCACTTCGTCGTCGTCGTCGTCGTCGCCGCGGCGGCCTGCGCCGTTTTGGCCTCGGCGATCTCGCGCTCGCGGAGGAGCGTCTTGATCCGGGCGATTTCCTTGCGGGTCTTGCCGATCTGCGTCGGGTCTTCGAGCTTTTCCGTCACGGCCTGGCTGCGCAGGTCGAACAGGTGCTTCTGCTTCTCGATGACCTCGCGGCGGAGGTCTTCGACCTTCTTGTCCCGCAGCTCTTTGAGTTTGGCTTTCATCTGATCCTCTGGGTGCTGTCTATCTATCTATCAGTCTCTCTTAGGCGACCGCGTGGCGGCGTTCGACGAACCGGCAGCGGACGGGCATCTTGTGGGCGACGCGGGCGAGGCACTTTTTGGCCGTCAGCGCGTCCACGCCCGACACCTCGAACATCACCGTGCCGGGCTTGACGACGGCGGCCCAGAATTCCGGTTCGCCCTTGCCGCTGCCCATACGCACTTCCAAGGGCTTGGCGGAGATCGGCTTGTGCGGGAAGATGCGGATGAAGAGTCGGCCTTCGCGGCGGAGGAAGTGACTGGCGGCGACGCGGCCGGCCTCGATCTGCTTGGCCGAGATCCAGGCGGGGGAGAGGGTCTGGAGACCGAACTCGCCGAACGCCACGGTATTCCCGCGGGTGGCGTTCCCTCTCATCTTACCGCGCTGGCTTTTGCGGAACTTAACCCGCTTGGGCATATTGGCCATTTGGACACCTTCGTAGCTGGTTGCTGTTTGCTAGTTGCTCGTTATCAGTTCCGACCTTACCGGCGACCGCGGCGGACGGGCCCGCCCGGACGGACGTCGGTCTCCAACACTTCTTCACCGTACATGCCGCGGTAGATCCAGCACTTCACGCCGATCGCGCCGTAAGTCGTGAACGCCGGGGCGTACCCGTAGTCGACGTTCGCCTGGAGCGTGGTGAGCGGAATGCTGCCGACCACCGTCTGCTCGGTGCGGGCGATTTCCGCCCCACCGAGACGACCGGAGATGACGAGCTTGATGCCCTTGGCGCCGGCCTGCATGGTCGACTCGGTGCGCATCTTGAGGACGCGGCGGAAGCTGGCCCGCTTCTTGAGCTGCTCGGCGACGGCTTCGGCGACGAGCTGGGCATTCAGATCCGGATTCTTGATTTCAATGACCTTCACAGGGGCGACCTTGCGCTTGATCATGTCCTCGAGCTCTTCGCGGAGCTTGTCGACTTCGGCGCCCTTGGGGCCGATGACCAGGCCCGGGCGGGCGGTGCGGAGCGTGATCGTCACCTCTTCGCGGGTGCGCTCGATGTCGATGCGGCTCACGGCGGCAAACGGGGGCCGGCGGTTGAGCTTGGCGTCGATCAGCTTGCGGATCTTGAAGTCCTCGATGAGGAACGCGCCGTAGGCGGCCTTGGGGGCGTACCACTTGGACGTCCAGTCCTCGGTGATGCCGGTGCGGAAACCGATTGGATTAACTTTTTGGCCCATAATGAATTTCCGATTGCGGATGCGAATTGCCGATTGGCTTTCCAAAAGCGGGCCGTTCAATCGGCAATCCGCAATCGGCAACCGGCAATCAGTTATTGCCTCTCCTCCAACGACACCACCAAATGGCTCGTCCGCTTCATGATGTTGTACGCCTTGCCGCGATCCTTCGGCATGAACCGCTTCATCGTCGGACCCGGATCCGCCCAGGCTTCCTTGACGTACAGGGCGCCGGTGTCGGCCTCCTGTTCACCGGCGTTGGCGACGGCCGAGCGGACGACCTTGTCCACCAGGACGGCGGCGCGCTTCTTGGAGAACTTGAGCAGCGCCAGCGCGTCTTCGACGTCGCGCCCGCGGATCAAGTCCAGGATCAGCCGCGCCTTGCGGGGGGCGATCCTGGCGTAACGATGGGTTGCCTTGAATGCCATGTGTTCCTCACGTCTTCGCGGATTGCCACCGCTACTCTCAAACCTTCAGACTATGCCGCGATCAGGCCGGCGCGCCGGGGACTGCGGCCTTCTTGCCGCTGTGGCCCTTGAACGTTCGGGTCGGCGAAAACTCGCCGAGCTTGTGCCCGACCATGTCTTCCTGCACGAAGACCTTGATGAACTTGTTCCCGTTATGAACCTCGAACGTGTGCCCGACGAATTCGGGGATGATGGTGCACGCCCGGCTCCACGTCTTGATCGGCTGCTTGGCGCGACGCTCATTCAGCATCGCGACCTTCTTGAACAGCTTCTCGGCGACGAACGGACCTTTTTTTGCGCTTCTGCTCATGTTGAACCAGTTGCTAGTTGCTAGTTACTGGTCGCTGGTTCTCCGGCCGCTAGCAACTAGCAACCAGCAACCAGCAACCTTTTCTCTTACGCGTTCACCGTCTGCGGACGCTGCTGGTGCGTGCCGAACTTGCGGCGGCGGAGGATTAACTTCTCCGACTGCTTGCGCGGGTCGCGGGTGATGCCGCCCTTGGCGGGGACGCCCGTCTTGCTGACCGGGTGACGGCCACCGTTGCTACGGCCTTCACCACCGCCCAGCGGGTGGTCGATCGGGTTCATCGCCTTGGCACGGGTGTGCGGACGAATGCCGCGGTGACGGCTACGGCCGGCCTTGCCGAGGCTGACGTTGATCCAGTCGAGGTTGGAGAGCTGACCGATCGTCGCCCGGCAGGCGCTGCGGACACGCCGCATTTCGCCCGACGGAAGGATGATGACCGACCACTCCCCTTCCTTGGCACCCAGGCGGGCGACGCCGCCGGCGCTGCGCACCAGTTTGCCGCCCTGGCCGGGATTCATTTCGATGTTGTGAATTTCGAGACCCGCCGGCACGTTGGCCAGCGGCATCGCGTTGCCGATTTCCGGCGGGGCGTCCACGCCACTGACGACCGTCGCGCCGACCCGCAGCCCGTTGGGGCAGAGGATGTACGCCTTGTCGCCGTCGGTGTACTTGATCAGGGCGATGAAGGTGGAGCGGTTGGGATCGTACTCGATCGCGTCAACCTTGCCTTGGACGCCGTCCTTGTTCCGCTTGAAGTCGATGATGCGGTAGAGCTTCTTATTGCCACCCCCACGGTGCTTGGCGGTGATGACGCCGTGGTGGTTGCGGCCGCTGGCGCGGCGCTTGCCGACGGTCAGCGACTTTTCCGGCTCGAACTTCGTCAGCACGGCCTTGTAGTCGACGACGGTCCCGGCGCGTCGGCCGGCGGAGGTCGGATTGTACTTTTTAATCGGCATGGTTTTCTCGTCTCTACGTACTGCCTACCGCCTACTGCTTAGAACAAATCGATCTTCGAATTCTCGTCGAGCACGACGATCGCCCGCTTCCATTCCGGCCCGTGAACCATCTTGAACTTCGATCGACGCGGCTTGCCCTTGCGGGTCATCGTGCGGACGTCCACGACCTTGACGTTGTAGATTTGCTCGACCGCGTGCTTGATCTGCGGCTTGTTCGCGTTGTGGTGCACCTGGAACGCGTAGGCGTTGCGGGTCTGCTGCTGGTGCGTGCTCTTTTCCGTGACCAGCGGCTTGATGATGACTTTCGTGCTGTCCATGACTGACTTCTCGCTTTTCTCTTTGGGCTTGTTCAGGCCAGCAGTTGTTCCAGTCCCGACTTGGTCATCAGGAGCGTGCGGTGCTTGAGGATGTCCCAGGCGTTGAGCTTGGCCACGGTCGTGAGCTTGGTGCGGTCGATGTTGCGGGCCGACTTCTCGACGTTCTCGTTCCGCTCGGCGAGGGCGAAGAGACAGGAGCGGTCGATGCCCAGCGCCTTGTACATCTGGGCGACGACCTTGGTCTTGGGGGCGTCGAGGCTCACGTTGTCGAGCACCCGCACGTCGTTCGACTGGAACTTCAGGAGCAGCGCGCTGTTGCGGGCGAGGCGGCGCGCCTTCTGCGGCATCGCCTGGCGCCAGCTCTTCGGATGCTTCTGCTTGGCGTGACCGCCGCCCTTCTTGATCGGGTTGCGGATGCCGCCCGTGCGGGCGTTGCCCGTGCCCTTCTGGCGGAACATCTTGCGGGTCGAACCAGCCACCTCGCCGCGGGCCTTGGTCTGCACTGTGCCCTGCCGCTGGTTGGCGTGGTACATCACGATCGCCTGCTTCAGCAGGCTCTTGCGGACCTCGCCGCCGAGCTTGGCCTCGTCGAGCTGGATCGTGTCGATCTTGCTGCCGGCCTGATTGTAAACGGGTACTTCGATCATTGTCTTATCCGTTGGTCAGTAGTCAGTCAGTATTCCGTTGCGTCCGGCGCGACTCAGGCTTGCTCGACCTTTTCCCGGGCGGTGATGCTCTTGCGGACGAATAACAGCGCCCCGTTCGCCCCCGGCAGAGCGCCCTTGATCAGGAGCAGGTTCTTTTCCGCGTCCACGCCGACCAGCGGGTGGTTGCGGGTGGTCACCTGATCCTGGCCCATGTGACCGGCCATGCGGAGGCCCTTCTTGGGCTTGCCGCACTGACCACGCCAAGTGGCGCGCGACGCGATCGAACCGGGCGAGCGGTGCTTACGCTCGGTGCCGTGCGACGCGGGCTGACCACCGAAGTGGTGCCGCTTCATGACGCCCGCGAACCCCTTGCCTTTGCTGGTGCCAATGACGTCTACGTATTGAACGCCGTCGAAGATCGACACGTTCACCAGTTCGCCGACCTTCTTGTCCGTCGCGTCTTTCAACCGGATCTCGGCGAAGTGGCGACGGGGAGCGTGGCCGGCCTTGGCGACGTGGGCGATCAGCGGGAAGGTGCTGAATTTAGCCTTGCATTCGCCGAAGCCGAGCTGCACGGCATTGTAGCCGTCCTTGCCGTCAGCGGTCTTCACCTGCGTGACGACGTTGGGCTCCGCCTGCACGACCGTCACGGGCACGATCTTGCCCTTGGGATCGTAAATGCGGGTCATCCCGACTTTCTTTCCGAGCAATGCTGGCGTCATCTCATTTCCGGATAGAGGAGCGGGATCCAAACGTCGAATCCGGCTCGTACCCGTCCTCAAAAGTCAGACGGCAAAATACATCACCGCGACACGTGACCCCGTCCGGGGCTGCTGGGTTCTTGGATGAACCCCACGGTGCGGACAACAAAAGTGCCCCTTCAGGCAGGGGCACGCGTACGGGACAGTTAAGTTAGCCTTGCTTGATCTTCACGAACACACCGGCCGGGACGACCAGACGGTTGAGCGCTTCGATCGTGCGGGCGGTCGGTTCGTAGATGTCGATCACGCGCTTGTGCGTGCGCATCTCGAACTGCTCACGCGACTTTTTATCAATGTGCGGGCTGCGGAGAACGGTATACCGCTCGATGCGGGTCGGCATCGGGATGGGGCCGCAGACCCGGGCGTTGGTGCGCTTGGCGTGGTCGACGATTTCCTTCGCCGACGAATCCAGCGCCCGGTGATCATACGCTTCCATCCGAATTCGAATCCGATCGCCCGTCATATCCTGCTCATTTCCATCGTCTTAGCTTCGGGACGGCATCCCGAAGACGTTCCATGGCGACAACGCCTCTTGGCTCGCCCCCGCGAAAGGGCGAGCGGAGAAATCTAGCGTTCGCGGTCACTTTGTCAACGCCCGCACGTCAGAAAATCCAAAATACCGCGGTCACGCGGCCCGACCGGGGGGTCGCTCCTTCGCCCGTCACATTGCCAGTACCGACGCCCGGTTGGGGTTTGACATAATGTTCTAGTGCTTGAAACCGCTGAGGTCGAATCCCCCCCGAAATCATCGCCAAACGGTGGCCTGCGAACCACCGCGATCGTCGTCCTCGCAGTAGCGGCCGCTGCAGCCGGGCTTTACTTCGGCCGGGGATTCTTCGTCCCCATTGTGTTCGCCATGATGCTTAACGCCCTGCTGCGTCCGGTCGTCCGCCGCTTGGAACGGCTGAGGTTGCCGACGGGGTGGGCCGCCGCCATCGTCGTACTCGCAATCATCGGCCTCTTAGGGGGCGCGGGCTTCGCCCTCAGCGCACCCCTCCAATACTGGATCCAGGAAGCCCCCGGACGCTTCAGCGCCGCCGGGGAAAAGCTCGATAGGATCCGCAAGCCGTTCGAACAAGTCACCGAGGTCGCCGCCAAGATCGAGCACGCCACCCAGCCCCCAACCACCCAGCCCGCCAAGGAGGTCGTGCCCGCCCCCGCCTCCGGCGCCCCGCGCCTTGCCGACCGCTTCGTCGGCGTCACCACCAAGCTGGTGACCGGCCTGGTCGAAGTCCTCCTGCTCCTATACCTGCTCCTCGCCGCCGGCGACCTCTTCGTGAGAAAGCTGATCAAGATCATCCCACTCTGGCAGGACAAGAAGGCCGCCGAAGACGTCGTCGAACAATCCCAGCACGCCGTCATGCGCTACCTGCTGATCATGCTGACGATCAACACCGGCCAAGGCCTCATCGTCGGCTTGGTGATGTGGTGGCTGAAGATGCCCAGCCCCCTGCTCTGGGGCCTGTTCACAATCGTGCTCGAGTTCATCCCCTACCTCGGCGCAACCGTGATGGTCGGCCTGCTCGCCATCATCGCCTTCGCCACCTTCGACAACATGAGTCACATCCTCGCCGCCCCCGGCAGCTACCTGCTCATCACGACCCTCCAGAACAACGTCGTCAGCCCCCTTCTCTACGGCCAACACCTGAAACTCAACCCCGTCGCCGTCCTGATCGGCGTCCTCCTCTGGTGGTTCCTCTGGGGCATCCCCGGCGCGTTCCTGGCCGTGCCCATCATCGCCACCATCAAGATCATCGCCGACCACAGCGAAACCCTCGCCCCCGTCGGCGAGCTCCTGGGCGACTGACCGTGTAAAACTTCAAGCCGTAAAACTGCTCTGCTGAAATCCTCTCTTGCCTGTCCGGGGCGGGTGCGTGGGGCCATTCTTGGCCCCCGGGT
>Ga0207674_10004217_pt1 | contig 17349 bp, 14 predicted proteins | sample KBSCornC72_FD_184303 | JGI IMG/M metagenome (GOLD analysis project Ga0207674, IMG submission 184303) | Corn rhizosphere microbial communities from Kellogg Biological Station, Michigan, USA - KBS Corn C7-2 (SPAdes) (version 2) | ecosystem: Host-associated > Plants > Roots > Rhizosphere > Soil ... | reverse complement strand
GAGCAGCGGCCGGCCATGCTCCAGGTAGGCCTCGAGAGCAGCGATCGCGGGCCGCCCGAGCAGACCGATCCGCTCCTTGCGGCCCTTGCCGATGACCCGGATCTCACCCCGCTTCAGGTCGACCGACCCGAGGTCCGCGGCGGCGAGCTCGCTGATGCGCAAACCCGCGGCGTAGGCGACCTCGACGATCGCCCGGTCCCGCAGCGCGAGGGCCGTCGCGAGTGCTGTCCTGTCCGGCGTGGCCACGTCGGCGGCCTCGAGCTCCTGGTCGATGACGGCGAGCAGGCGATCGACCTCGTCGACCTCGAGCACCCGTGGCAGGCGCCGTGGCAGCCGCGGGGTGGCGATCGCCCCCCAGGGATCCCCGTTGGTCGATCCCTCGCGGGCCGCCCACCGATGGAACGAGCGGATCGCCGCGAGCCGCTGGGCGACCGTCGAACGTGATGCGCCAGAGCCCAGGCGGGCGAGGTAACCACGCAGCTGATGACGAGCGGGACGCGTCCAGTCGATGCCCTGCTCGGCCAGCCAGTCGAGGTACGCGCCGACCGCGGTGCGATAGGCACGGATCGTGTGTGGTGATGCGTCCCGGGCGGCCAGGGAGCGGAGGAATCGTTCGAGTGGGAGTTGGTCGGTCGGTGGGTCACTCTGGACGCTGACGCGTCCGTCCCGGGGGGCTGGGCGCCCGGTCACGCCTCCGCGGCCGGCTCGGTCGATCGCTTCGTGCCGTTCGAGCGGCGGGTCCCACGTCGCGACGAACCACGGTTCGCGCCACCCGACCCACCACCGGAGCGTCGCGCCGGCCGCGCCAGCGCTTCGGGGTCGGGCGGGCCACCCGGGTAGGCCTTGCCGGGCGCGACGTCGTCCGCCGGCGTCTCGCTCGTCGAGCCGCACTTCAGGCAGATGGCGGCGTCGCCCTTGCGGGCCAGCGGTCCCTGATCGGCATCGTGCAGACCACCGAGCGGCTCGTTGTTCGTCGTGTAATCGCACTTCGGGTAGTTCGAGCACCCCCAGAAGACGTTCCCGGTGCGTCGCGCGCGACGCGGGACCAGGTGCCCGTCGTTGTTCTTCGGGCAGGCGACCTCGAACGAGAGCGGCTCGGGCGGTGGAGGACCCTCGCGCTTGATGTAGTCGCACTCGGGATAGCGCGAGCAGCCGACGAACGGACCGAACCGGCCGCGCCGACTCACGAGCGTCCCCTCTCCGCACTTGGGACAGACCTCGCCGGTTCCCTCCAGGGGCGGTGGCTCATCGCCGGGGAGTGGCCGGGTCTCCTTGTGCTCGGGATACATCGAGCAGGCCAGGAACCGCCCGTTCCGCCCGAGGCGGATGACCATCGGGTGGCCCTCGGAACAGACCTCGTCCGTCGCCTCGGTGGTGAAGTCGCTTCGGCGCAGCTCGCGACGCTTCTCGGCGACACGGTCACGCAGCGGTGCGTAGAACGCCTCGAGCAGCGGGACCCACGCCCGCTCACCGCGGGCGATCTCGTCGAGCTCCTCCTCCATCCGCGCCGTGAACTCGAGATCGACGTAGTCCCCGAAGTGCTCGACGAGCAAGTCGGTGACGATCCCTGCGACAAGCTCGGGGTGGAGTCGCCGTTCCTCGACCCGGACGTATCCGCGGTCGATGATGGTGGAGATCGTCGCGGCATACGTCGAGGGGCGGCCGATGCCGTGCTCCTCGAGGGCCTTGATGAGCGTCGCCTCGGTGTAGCGCGGCGGTGGCTCGGTGAAATGCTGGGTCGGGGTCACGTCGCGGACGTCGGTCCGGTCGCCCTCCGCGAGCTGCGGCAGCCGGCGGGCGTTCTCGTCCTCCTCGGCGTCGTCGTCACGGCCCTCGGTATAGACCCGTGCGAAACCCTCGAACAGCGTGCGCGTCGAGCTGGCGCGGAGCTCGTACGGCCCGTCGACCAGGTCGACCGTCGTCGTCTCGAGTTCCTTTGGTGCCATCTGCGAGGCCAGGGCGCGCTGCCAGATCAGGCGGTACAACCGAAGCTCTTCGGGCTTGAGCGTCCCCTCGAGCGAGTCCGGGTCGCGCCGGAAGCTCGTCGGTCGGATCGATTCGTGCGCCTCCTGGGCGCCCTTCGAGGTCGTCTTGTAGACCCGGCCCTTGGGCATCGTGAACTCGTCGCCGTAGCGCCCGGCGATGACGTCACGCGCCTCTCCCATCGCAACCCCGGCCATCGACGTGGAGTCGGTGCGCATGTAGGTGATCAGACCGACATGGCCCTCGGGCGTCTCGACACCCTCGTACAGCCGCTGGGCGATCGACATCGTCCGCTTCGGGCTGAACGACAGCTTGCGGCTCGCCTCCTGCTGGAGAGTGGATGTCGTGAACGGCGGCGCCGGAGAACGCTTCTGGGTCCGGACACCGACCTTGCGCACGACCGGGTGGGCATCGCGCAGCGCCGTGACGTGCCGGTCCGTCGTCGCCTCGTCGGGCAGGTCGAGCGCCTCGCCGTCGATCCGGACGAGCTCCGCGGCGAACGTGTCGCCGGCCGCGGTCGCGAGGATGGCCTCGATCGTCCAGTACTCGCGCGCCGTGAACGCGTCGATCTCGCGCTCGCGCTCGACGACGAGTCGGACGGCCACCGATTGGACGCGTCCCGCCGACAGCCCACCGCGCACCTTGCGCGACAGGAGCGGGCTGAGCGTGTAGCCGACCAACCGGTCGACGATCCGCCGGGTCTGCTGGGCGTCGACGAGGTTCTTGTCGATATCGCGCGGGTTGGCGAACGCTTCACGGATCGCCGGCTCGGTGATCTCGCTGAACGTGACCCGGCGGGTCTTCTCCTCGGGGACGTTCGCCGCCTCAGCCACGTGCCAGGCGATCGCCTCACCTTCACGGTCGAGGTCGGTCGCGAGATAGACGAGGTCGGAGCCCTTGGCGGCCTTGGCGATGTCGTTGACCTGCTTGCGCCGGTCTTCGTTGATGACGTATTCGGGGAGGAACCCGTGGTCGACGTCCACGCCGAACTTGCCCTTGCCGGGGTTCTCGGGGAGATCGCGGACATGGCCGTAGGAAGCCAGGACGCGATAGTCGTCGCCCAGGTATCGCTCGATCGTCCGCGCCTTTGCCGGCGACTCGACGATCACGAGGTTCTTGGACACGGCCGGGATATTAGCACCGGCTTCTTCGCGCACCCTCAACGGTGAGCGCGCGACGGGGTCAAGGTAGGAGCCAGCGCGAAGCGCTCTCGCTCTCGGTCAGACCTCGCGGATGCGGCGCAGGAAGTCCTCGTCGATCTCGAGCTCGTCGTCCTCGACGGCCGTCTCCGCCGGGAGTCCGGCGTGGACACCCGCCCCGACCGGGATCGGCAGCGCCACCGCGCCGTCCTCGACGTGGCTCCCGACGACCTCGGCACCGGCCATCGCGGCCTGCGGGATCTCGATGAACGACACGCGGTGATACGGGAAGAGGAAGACCGACTTCGAGTCGTCGACGAAGACCGGCCGCTTGCCGTCGAGCGAGCGCAGGTTCGTCAAGCGAACCACGACGTCGGTCGGGTTGGGGAGCTCGAAGAGGTCGGCGACGAGCGGCTGCTCGTTGCTGATGTGCAGCACAACGTTGCGGAGCATGTCCGCATCGTGCCTACGGGCACCGCCGCGAGGGATGGCCCGAAGGTCCCCTTACGGGTGGTAGAAGTCGATGACGACGCGGACGCGCCCGTGCGACACCCACACGCCGATCCCGACCCGGTCGTACGCCGAGTTCATCAGGTTCACGTAGTGGCCGCCGTTGTACGGACGCTCGCTCTGGAAGAACAGGTGGCTGCCCAGGACCGCGCTGTAGGGGTTGCCGGAACGGCAACCGAGGTTCTCTGCCCAGCGATAGCTGTGGTAACCGGCTCGGCGCAGTCGATCGCCCGGATTGCCGCCACTGAAGTGGGTGCACATGTTGTTGACCGCGAGCTTCTTCGCGTAGGGGCGGGACACCTTCGTACTGATGCCGGCGTCGAGGCGCAGCGCAGCGACGTTCCGTCCGCCCGGGCTGCTGCAGTTGCCGCTCGAGGTCACCCAGCCGCCGGTGCGCGTGCAGTTCATCAGCTTGAGGTAGTAGCGCTCCACGGAGCCCCAGCTGCCGCCGCCGACGGTCCCGCCACCGGTCCGCGGGATGTGCGTCGTGGTGGCCCGTGCGGTGGCGGCTGGCTTCGTGGCCGCCGCGGGCTTCGGCACGACCGTGAAGGTGCCCTTCGCGGCGGCTCCGATGGGGATGTCGCTCTTGCTCGCGGCGGTCGCGGCGACCGTGGCGACCACGGACGCTCCGTACGGAAGGTTCGAGGACGGATCGAACACGAGGACGTGGTCGTCCTCGAGGAACTGGATCGTGCCCGCGACCCGCTTCCCATCGGCGGTGACGGTGAAGGCGGCACGCGTCGAGGCGTGATCCATCTGGTCGGTGAAGCGGACCGAGATCAGCGAGTCGCGCAGGATCTCGCTCGATCCATCGCGCGGCCGGAAGCGCACGACACCCGGTGCGGCCACGGTCCGCATCGCCAGCGTGAGCGGTGCGATCGCAAGGCCAGAGGCGTCCTTCACGCCATCGACCACGACACGGTACTTCGTGTCCGGCGCGAGCGGCTGGCTCGGGATGAACGTGTAGGTCGATGCGCCTCCCGCGGCGGTCGAGCGGGTCAAGGCGCCTGGAACCGGCGGATCGATCTTGATGGCCGGACCGACCGTGGCCAGGTCCACCGGCTGATCGAACGCGATGGTGAACGACGAATCGATGGTCGCTCGCTTGTCCAGCATGCCGGTCGCGGCAAGCAGGCCGGTCGCCGTGTCACGGGTCAGGAAGGCGGCACGGGCCGGCTTGGTCATGGGCCGCCCGCTCGTCGCCAGGGCACCGGCACCGACCGTTACGGTGTAGTAGGTCGACGGCTGCCAGGCGCCCGTCGGGACGATCGAGACGCGCGTGTCGTCCGCGCTCCACTCGAGCTGGAACGGCACCGCCGGCTGGATCGAGACGCTCGATCCGACGGAGTCGCGCTGCATCGGCGCGCTGAACAGGATGCTGGCGGGCGCGCGCAGATCGATGTTCGTCGCGACCGCCATCCGGAAGGCGGCCTGCGTCAGAGGAACGATGTCGCTCGCCGGTGACGCGTTCGTGACGGCCGGACGGGCGGACGCGATCGCGCCGAGTGCCACGATGCCGCCAAGGGCGATCGCGACGCCGCCGCGGATGAACCTGGATCGGCCAAGGACTGTCGACGCGTACACGCCGAGCAGCACAGGCACGGCCAGGATCGCGATGAGGTACTTCCGCAATACAGGACCCGGCTGCGTGGGCGGGGGCGATCTGGATGGGGGTTCCTAGATACGCCCGCATCACCTGGGGGGCGGATGCGCCCGTCAGGGTAGCAAAGCCTGTCCAGAGCGGGCAACCACCCGTCTCCGACCCTCATCGGCCCCTTCCCAGAAGGATGTCTGGAAACCGAGCATCGTGCCGGCCGGCCGATACCGTCCGTGAGCACCCGTGACAAGCCCTTTCCGCTGGAGCAGGGTGAGCGCAGCAAGCACGGTCGCGATCGGCAGATCGGTCGTCGCGACCAGCTCGTCGACCGTCGCCAAGCCCTCGAGCAGCGCCGACGCGATGACCGCCTCGGTCCGACCCAGCTCCTGCAGGGACGCGCCCGTGAGTGTGTCACCGGCGGGTCTCGCGATCCCTGCATATCCGAGGTCGGCGACGAGCTGGGGGATCCCGGTCACGATCTGCGCGACCGGTGAGAACTCGCGCAGGAACGCCAGGCAGCCGGCCGAGGCGCGTCCATCGAGTGCCCCCGGGACGAGGAAGCAACCCCTGCCCTGCTCGAGGGCCCACGACGCTGTGATCAGCGCGCCGGACTTCGCCGGTGCCTCGACGACGACCGTCGCGTCACTCAGCCCGCTGATGATCCGGTTGCGCTGCGGGAACGTGCCCTGTGTCGGGGCGACGTCCGGCGCGAGCTCGGAGACGATCGATCCGCCACGAGCGACGATCGCGTCACCAAGTCGCCGATGTGCGGCGGGCCCGAGTGATGCGTGGCCTCCGCCGATGACCGCAACGGTCGTGCCACCCGCCCGGAGGGTCGCGGCGTGAGCTGCACCGTCGATGCCGAACGCGAGCCCTGACACCACCGTGGCATCGGCCGCCGCGAGCGCGGTGGCGATCCGCGCCGCGATGTCCCGCCCCGTACCCGTCGCGCGCCTCGTTCCGACGACAGCGACGGAGCGGTCGCGTGACAGCGTGGCGAGCGGCCCTCGGACGTACAGGACGTGGGGAGGCATCGCGATCGCGGCCAGTCGGACGGGGTAGGTCGGTTCCTCGACGGTGATCACGCGGACATCGAGCGCGCGCAGGCGAGCGAGGATCCGCGCCGCAGCCTCGGTCGCCTCGACCACACGCTGAGCGACGTCGTCATCGATCGGGCGTTTGCGCACACCGATGTCGGCCCCGGGCGTGTCGGTCAGGCGGCCTGCCGCTCCCGGTCGCGAGGCCTCGGCGAGGACATCCCGCGCTGATCCGTAGCGCTGGAGGAGCGCGGCGAACCCGATCGGACCGAGCCCGTGAACGTTGGCCAGGACGGCCCAGGCGTCGCGCTCCGGGGCATAGGGATCGACCTCGCTCGTGACGGATCCATCCGGGCCCGTCCCGATGCCGATCACTCAGGACGCCAGCGCGGCATGCTTGAGGATCGGCGAGCGGTACCACCCCGCCTCCTCGATGTGCGCCACGTCGATACCGACCGATCCGTCCAGGTCGGCGATGGTCCGCGCGACGCGCAGGAGCCGCTCCGTCCCGCGTCCGCTGGCGAACTCGGCCTCAGCGAGGTCCGCGACGCGGCGTGACGCGGCCTCGGAGAGGCGGCACGCCCGTCGCAAGGCGTGGCCGCGGAGCCGGCCGTTGATCCGCCCGCGATCCCGCGAGGCGCGCGCCCGGGCGGCCGCGATGCGGGCGCCCACCGTCGCGGTGTCCTCTGGGTCCTGCCCGGTGATGAGCGTCGCCGACGGCACACGCGGCATCGACACCCACAGGTCGATCCGATCCCGGAGCGGACCGGACACCCGACGCCCATACCGTTCGATCTCGGGGATCGTGCAGCGGCAACGGTCCTCCGGATACGAGCCGGCGAAGCCGCACGGGCACGGGTTCATCGCGGCGATCAGCTGGAACCGCGCTGGGAAGGTCATCACCTGCCCGGCGCGGGCGATCAGGATGCGACCCTCCTCGAGAGGCTGGCGGAGCGCCTCGAGGACGTCGCGGTCGAACTCGGGGAGCTCGTCGAGGAAAAGGACGCCGGCGTCCGCGCGCGTGATCTCGCCGGGCGACAGGGTCGACCCTCCGCCGACCATGGCCGCGTACGAGAGCGTGTGGTGGGGCGATCTGAAGGGCGGCTGTCGCCGGAGTTCGGTGATCGGCCCCTCCCCTGCCGCCGACGCGACGATGGAGACGGAGAGGGCCGCCGCGTCGTCGAGCGGCGGCAGCAACCCCGGGATCGTCCGGGCAAGCAAGGTCTTGCCGACGCCCGGCGGGCCCGTCATCAGCAAGCCGTGGCCGCCCGCAAGCGCGATCTCGAGTGCGCGGCGGGCACCCGCCTGCCCGCGGACCTCGCGGAGGTCCGGCACGGCCGGGCCTGTCGCGGAGAGCTGCCGCGGCACGGCCTCGCCAGGCGCCGCGATCGTCACGCGCGGCTTCGCGACCGGCGGGCGGTGCTGCTTTCGACGCCTGACGATGGTGGCTGCCGCCGCAAGCGTCGCGGCGCCGATCACCTCGATCCCACCGACGAGCCGCGCTTCGTCGACCCCTGCCGATGCGAGCACGAGGCGCTCGATCCCCCGCTCGGCCAGGGCTGCGGCCATGGGCAGGATCCCCGGGACCGGTCGGACCTCACCGTCGAGACCCAGTTCCCCGATGAACGCCACTGCCGCCGGCCCGGCTCGGACCTGTTCTGACCCGAGGAGGATGCCGATCGCCATCGCGAGGTCGAGCGAGGCGCCGGTCTTGCGCAGCTCTGCCGGCGCCAGGTTGACCGTCAGGCGCCGCGGCGGAAAGGCGAAGCCGGAATTCCGGATCGCGCCACGGACGCGCTCACGCGCCTCCTGGACGGCCGTGTCGGCGAGGCCGACCACCGTGAATCCGGGCAGCCCCGGCGCGACGTCGACCTCGACCCTGATCGGGCGGCCGTCGAGGCCGAACAGGGTGGCGGAAGGGACGACGGCCAACATGCCGTCACGCTACCGAGGAGCGATCACCCCGGACTTATGTGTGCCTTAGCAGCCGCGCTACGGCCGTTTTCCCTCGGGTCAGCGCGCCCCGACCGGCTGCGCCTGTGCGGCCGCGGACGCCTTGTCGACCGAGCGGACGAACTGCAGCACCGACGCGCCGAGCGGCGAATCCGCCTTGGTGAACATGAACGGGGCACCCGAGTTGAGCGCGCTGATCGCGCCGCGGTACTCGTTGACGACCTGATGGTCGATGTTCCGGCGCAGCGCGCCTTCGGCGTTCTTCACGTTGATGCCGGTGAACGCGTTCGAGCGGTTGAGGACCAGCTGGACCTTCTCGGGTCCGTAGCCCAGGTGCCCCATCGTCTCGAGGATGAGCCGGACATTCTTGAGACATGAGAGGTCGGCCGTCATCACGACGAACACCGTCTCGGCGGCCTCGAAGACACCGAGGTTGACGTCGTCGAGCCGCTTGTCGACGTCGACCAGGATGTAGTCGTACATCGATGTCAGCTGGTCCGTGATGAACGGCAGGTGCTCGGGTCGGACGAGCTCGGCGGTCTCCGGCGAGGGCGGCGCGAGCAGCAGGTCGATGCCGGAGTCGTGCTTGACGATGACGTTGCGGATCAGGTCCGCATCGATCGAGGGCGCCGTGACGATATCGACGATGCTCTTGCGATCGAGCCCGAGGTCGAGGAAGACGCGGTGGTCGCCGAACTGGAGATTGCCATCGACGAGGCACACCTTGCGCCCAAGCTCACGGTGGAACGCGATCGCCGCGTTGATCGCGATGGTGGTCGTGCCGACGCCACCCTTCGCGCCATAGAAGGCCTGGATCCGCCCCATCGGCGGGCGAGCCAGGAGCGTGTCGCGCGGCGCGAAGCGCGCGAGGAGACTCTTGATACGGGCGAGCAGCTCGGCCGGGTGGAATGGCTTGATGAGGTAGTCGTCGGCCCCGGCACGAAGACCGCGGACCTTCTGCTCGACCTCGCGCTCGGCCGTGAGCATGATGATCGGCACGTGCGAGGCGCCTGCCTCCTGCTCGCGGATCTTCTGGGCGACCTGATACCCGTCGAGCTTGGGCAGCATGACGTCCAGCAGGACGAGATCGGGGATCTCCTGACCCCACAGTCGGAACCCTTCGGCGCCGTCCCCCGCGATGACGACGTCATAGCCCTCCTGCTTCAGCGTGTACTGGAGCAGTCGCTGGACGTTCGGATCGTCATCGACGACGAGGATCTTGGCTGCCATCTGACCTCCAGGGCATCACCGCGAGGGGCACCGGGGTCGACCCTAGCCACCCCGGAGTCGCGATTATAGGTCGCGTTCCCGGTCGCGCAGATCGTGGTCGCGAGCGGCGCGGAACGCCATCCGTAGATGGTCCGTCACGCGACGCTCATAGTCCTGTGGGGCGGTCGCGTGGGAGCGGCTGTGATCGGCGCCGGCGACGGTCCACAGCTCGGCGGTCGGTCCGCCTGCCGCGGCAAGTCGTCGGGCATCCTCGAGCGGGACCGTCGTGTCCGCCTCGCCCTGGATCAGCAGCAGCGGGACCGGTGCCACGAGACCGATGACACGCATCGGCTCCGTGTCGCGTGGGTCTGCACCGAGCCGTCGCGTCGCTCCGTCGAAGGCGCGGGCGGCGAGGAAGTGCCGCAGCGGGGTGCCCACCCGGTTCGCGACCGCGAGCTCCGCCTCCGGGCTGACCGACTCGGCGACGACCGCGGCGATCACCGGGCGCGGTGCGTCGAGCTCGGCTTGGGTAGCGTCGACGGAGGCATCCGCGGCAGCCAGCGTCCCGTCGCCGAGGACCGCGACGGCGGTGATCGCCGCCATGCCGCCCATCGACGTGCCGAACAGGCCGACGCGCCGGATGCCGCGCTCACCGAGCCAGGCGAGAGCACCGGCGATGTCCTCGACCTCGAGCATGCCGAAGGTCGAGGGACCGGCATCCGAGTCGCCGTGTCCTCGGAAATCGAGGCCGAGGACGTTGGCCGTCCGCCGCAGGAACGGGGCGTACTCGACGAGATCGGGCGCGACGGACCCCGAGTAGCCGTGAAGCACGAGGATCGCCTCATAGGGATCGGGCGTCCAGTCGGTGTCACCGGCCTCGGCCCGGAGCCAGCGAGCGGCGAGCCGGAGACCGTCGCGGGACCGAAGCCTGATGACCTCCCCACCGAGCGCATCGAGCTGAGCGGTGATCCCGGCTTCCCCCGGTGCCACACGCGGCGCATCCAGCAATCGATCGCCGGCGCGTCGTCCGAGCGCGCGCAGCCCCACGACCGAAACGGCCGCCGCAGCCGATGCCGCCATCGCTCGCCTGATCATCGACGCGGCGTCGTCCCGGCCGTCTCGAGCGCGTCGAACACGATCCGGCTCCACGTCTCGAGGTGTTCGGCGCCCGCGGCGATCTCCGCCGGCGTCGCGAAGGCCCCGGACAGCTTCTCGGTCTCGCGAACGCTGACCGGCCGTCCCTCGGCCTCCGCGAGGATGACGACCCCGAGGTGGACAGCGCCGACCTCGGTCGTGTCGTCGTTCAGCAGCGCATACGGCGTGAATACCGGCTCGAAGTCCGCGACCAGCTCCTCGTGCCACTCGCGCCGGAGACCCCCCGCCAGGCCGTCATCGCCCGGATCCACGTGCCCGCCCACGCCGATCGACCAGCGGTCGTGCAGCCGGGCGTCCCCGCCGGCCTTCGTCCGTCGCATCAGGAAATAGCGTTCGGCGTCGCGCAGCACGAGGTACGGGATGATCTGCTTGAAGCTCGGATCGACCTCCATCGCCGCCCGCGGCTCGTAGCGGCCGTGGTCCGTGACGACCGCGAGGAATGCGTCGATCCCCTCCGTCCGCAGGCCATACCACGATGCCTGGTCGGGCACGAGGTCGCGCGGCACGACGAGGACATGCTCGACCTCGAGGTCCGTCATCGAGCCATCGAGTCCAGCCGCTCTCGCGCGTCACGCAGGCGCGCCTCGATGGCGGCTGGGTCCGGTCCATCGACCGTGTCGAGGTCGTCGAGCCATGCCTGCAGGATCTCGATCACGTCACGGATCCGCTCCGCGATCGGGCCGGCGTTGGTCGACACGATCCCGCTGCCCATCTCGACGTCGCCCCTGGCAAGGCGTGTCATGTCGCGCCATCCGGTCGCGGCAAGCTCGGCCGCGGCCGGCCATCCAGCGCGGTCCGACCCGGGTCCGCCGGCCACGGCTTCGACCAAGGACACCGCCAGGACGAGCGGCAGATGCGAGATCGCGGCGACGGCGGCGTCATGGTCGGCGGCATCCATCCGCATCGGTCGGGCGCCCACGGCCCGAGCGAGGCCCTCGACGTGCTCGCTCGCGGCATCGTCGGCCGTGCCCGGCACGACGACCCATGGCCGGTCCACGAACAGCCCGGGTTCGGCCGACGCGTACCCGCTCGTCTCTCGGCCGGCCATCGGGTGCCCGCCGACGAACCGCAGCCCGAGCTCGGCCGCGCGGGCGACGATCGCTGATTTGGTACTGGCGACGTCGGTGATCACGACATCCGGTGCGAGGGCCGAGCGCCACGGACCGGCAAGCGCGTCGAGCTCCTCGAGCACGGTCGGGGCAGGACCGGCGAGCACGACGAGATGGGCGCCGTCGAGCGCCGCGAGAGCCGTCGGAGCCGCGGCGTCGATGACCCGGTCGCGGACGGCCGCTGCCGGGCCCTCCCCGCTCGGTGACCAGGCCACGAGCTCCATCCCGTCGCCGTCGGAGCCACGCTCACGGAGTCCGCGGGCGATGGATCCGCCGATCAACCCGAAGCCGAGGAACGCGATGCGCATCGGGCCGAGTATCGCAGCCGGGCGGCACGACCGAGACGCGTCGCCGAAGCCGCCGAAGCCGCCGCATCGCCTCTAGCTCGGCGTCGACCGCCTCCTACCGATGCGACGTTCCGCGATGCGCCGTTCGACCCCGTCGGGCGGCCCCGGGCTGTCCGGCGGGTTCTGGCGGCGATTCCGTTCGCGCCGTTCCTCGCCACGCCGTTCCGGGTTGAGGAATGCGCCGCAACGCGGGCAGCGGCGCTCCTCAGAGAACAGCGAATCGAGCGGCGAGACGGTATAGATCTGGCGCCCGCATGACCAGCAGGCGAGATGCGGCACGGGTGTCGATCAGCCCTTTCCGATCAGCCGACGGCAGGCAGGCCGGCGAGCGCGGCCTCGACCTTCTCGCGCGGGTACTCGTAGTCCTCGAGCGTTCCATCGAGATACCGCTCGTACGCCGACAGGTCGAAGTGACCGTGGCCGCATAGGTTGAACAGGATGACGCGGGCCTCGCCGGCTTCCCTGGCCGCGAGGGCCTCGTCGACCGCGGCGCGGATGGCATGCGTCGGCTCGGGCGCGGGCAGGATGCCCTCGGCCCGCGCGAACTGCACACCCACCTCGAACGCCGAGCGCTGGTGGACGGCCTGCGCCTCGATGTGGCCGCCCTCCTTGAGCAGGCTGACCAGTGGGGACATGCCGTGGTAGCGCAGACCGCCGGCATGGATCGGCTCGGGGATGAAGTCGTGGCCGAGCGTGTGCATCTTGATCAGCGGCGTCATCTGCGCCGTGTCACCGAAGTCATACGTGTACGTGCCCCTCGTGAGGCTCGGAGCGGCCTCGGGCTCCGCGGCGATGACGCGGTACTTGCGCCCACCACGGAACGTCCGGCCCAGCCACGGGAATGTCAGCCCGGCGAAGTTGGAGCCACCGCCTGCGCAACCGATGATCACATCCGGCTCCTCGCCGGCCATGCCCATCTGCTCGATCGACTCCTGGCCGATGACGGTCTGGTGCAGGAGCACGAAATCGAAGACCGAGCCCAACGAGTACTTGGTGCCCGGGTGCGAGACGGTGTCCTCGATCGCCTCGCTGATGGCGATACCGAGTGAACCCGTGTTGTCGGGCGTCGCCTCGAGGACCTTCCGGCCGTACTGCGTGTCCGGGCTCGGGCTTGGGACGACCTCCGCGCCGTACGTCTCCATCAGGATCCGCCGGTACGGCTTCTGGTCGTAGCTGGCGCGGACCATGAAGACCTTGACGTCGAGACCGAAGACCGACCCCGCGAAGGCGAGCGCGCTGCCCCACTGGCCGGCACCGGTCTCGGTGGCCATCCGGGTCACGCCCTCGGCCTTGTTGTAGAACGCCTGGGGAAGGGCGGTGTTGGGTTTGTGGCTACCGGACGGGCTTCCGCCCTCGTATTTGTAGTAGATGTGCGCCGGCGTATCGAGCGCCTTCTCGAGCCGGTGCGCGCGGTACAGCGGGCTCGGCCGGTAGAGTGCATAGGCTTCCCGGACCTCATCGGGGATCTCGATCTCCCGTTCGGTCGAGACGACCTGCTTGATCAGCTCCATCGGGAACAGCGGCGCGAGATCGCCCGGGCCGATCGGCTGGCCGGTCCCTGGATGCAGGACGGGCGGCGCCGGCTCCGGCAGGTCCGCCGCGATGTTGTACCAGGACCTCGGGATACGGCTCTCGTCAAGGACGAATTTCGTCTGACGCGGACCAGCGGCGATGGCAGACATCCGTGACCCTCCCGGAGGTCCCGCCGCCGTGAGGTGGAGCGGTCGGGGCCGCGAGCCTAGCGCGAGCGGCGGCGAAGGCGCAACCGCTGGGGTCGGACGGCGTACGCCGCGCTCATCAGCGTCATCGGCAGGACCAGGATGATGCCGCCCTTCGTGCCCTTGCCGGACGTGCTCTGGCCCTTCGCCTTGCCGCACGGATGGTGCTCACCGCCGACCTTCGAATGGCCCGGCGGCGGACCCCACTTGGTCGGGCACGGTGGGTGGTCCCTGTCGGCCTTCGGCGGGTTCACGACGACCTGTGTGGGTCGCGGCGTCGGATCGGCGGTGGGTTTCGGCGTGGGCTTGGGCGTCGGCTGAGCGGTCGGCCGCGGGGTCGGGTTGGGGGTCGGCTGCGCCGTCGGGCGAGGGGTCGGGTTGGGGGTCGGCTGCGCCGTCGGGCGAGGGGTCGGGGCGGGCGTGGGGCGCGCGGTCGGCGCTGGCGTCGGCGTCGGCGGCTGTGCCGGTCGTTCGGTCGAGGTCGGGGTGCCGACCGGCGCCGGTGTGGGCTGGACGGTCGTCGGCGTGCCAGTCGCGATCGGGACGAGCGTCGGGGTGGCCGGGGCAAGAACGCTGCCGGTCGGCGTCGCCGTCGGGCTCGACGACGGTGTGCCGGACGGCGCGGTGATCGGGCCGCCCGAGGGTGCGCTCGTCCCGCCCGGAGTCCCGGATGCGCCGGTCCCGCCCGTCGATGCAGGCGTCGGCGTGGGCACGACGGCGACCGGCGGTGGTGACGGGGACGTCGATCGCTGCGACAGGCCGAGCCCGCCGGCGCCGAGCACGATCGTCGCGAGCACGAGGTTCAGGATGCCGAGGCTCAGGACGAGTCGGGCGCGTTGGGCGGACGTCACGAGTCGATCCGAAACTCCACTTCGGACAGGTCAGGGGCCCGCTGATGGTACACGTCGTCATCCGCTCCGCGCGATCCACCGAGGGCGAAGAGTGCTACTGGGACGTATCGGGCGGGGCCGCCGCCGGTGATGCTTTCGAACAGGCCGAGCCGGTCGATCTCGGCCCCGATCCGGCGATCGGCCATCGCCGTCGCGAGCCGATCGGCGACCATCGCTCCCGCGGCGACGCCGTCGGAACGGGCGACCGTCAGGTGCGGGCGGAACGGACGCTCCTCGGCTGGCCAGCCGGCGTCCTGGAGGGCGTTCTGCGTCGATCGGGCCAGATCGCCGAGTGGTTCCGCGCCAGCTTCCAGGCCGATCCACAGTGTCCGTGGTCGTCGACCCGGCGGGAACGAGCCGGCACCGGCGAGCTCGATCTCGAACGGACCCGGCGCCGACCGGGCGGCCTGCGCGACGGCATCGACCGTGGCATCGACGCGGTCGGGGAGTGTCGGGCCAAGGAAACGCAGCGTCAGGTGCAGCCCGTCGAGGCGTACCCAGCGGACATCGCGGGCCCCCTCGGCAAGCGGCATCGCTCGCACGCCCTCGACGATCGACTCGATCTCGGATGCCGCTTCATGCGGCAGCGGCACACCGACGAACAGGCGCTGGCCGGGCACGCTCTGGTCGGGGCGATACCGATCGACGCGGCGGCCGCTCAAGGGACGTCGGCCTTGGCCTCGACCTCGCGCTGCCATGTCCGGCGGTCGTCGCGGAGGACCTGGAGCGCCTTCTCGCGGTCCTTCCAGCCGATGACGTCGACGGCCTTGTCCTCGAGCGCCTTGTAGGTCGCGAAGAACTGCTCGATCTCGACGAGGCGGTGCGGTCGGACCTGGTCGAGCTGCTCGATGTGCTGCTGATGCGGATCGCCGAGCGCGACGCAGAGCACCTTGAAGTCGTAGCCCTTCTCGTCGCGCATCTCGAGACCGCCGATGGGCCGCGCCCAGACGTGGCAGCCCGTGAAGGTGGGCTCGTCGATCACCAGCAGGGCGTCCGTGTGGTCGCCGTCACCGGCGCGCGTTTCCTCGACGAAGCCGTAATCGAAGTTGTAGAAGACCGCGCTGCTCAGGACCCGATCGAGCCGGTAGACCCCGGCCGTCTCGTCGAACTCGTACTTGTTGCGAGATCCACGTGGGATCTCGACCACGACTTCGATGACATCCGGGTACTCGCCAGGGCTTTGCATGGCGGCACGATACCGCGGCGGGCTCAGGTCCCCGCGGGAACGTCGAGACGGATCACGAGCTGGTCGTCGATAGCGCTGACCCACAGGTGCTGGCCGTCGCCGACGACGTCGCCGCCGGTCTTGAACGGGGCACTGATCGTGCGGTGGATGGCACCGGACGCATCGACGTACGTCAGGAACGGATCGAATTTTCGGATCCAGACGCCGGATGCGTTCGCCCATATCGAGCCGAACTGCCCGGTTCCCAGGCCTGGCACCGTGTGGATCGTCTTGAGACTCACGGGATCGACGTGAAGGAGGTCATCGCCCGCCGTCACCTAGACGCCACTGCCCGCAGCGCTCACCCAGTTCGGGGCGTTGATCTCCGCTTGCGCCGTGACGCTCCGGGTCGTGAGATCGACACGAAGCACACGGTCGGCTCCTTCACAGACGACGTAGATGACTTCCGCGAACGCGCCAAGATCGTTGCAGGCGACGGGGAGGCCGATCGGATCGCCGACCTCCCCGCTCGCCTCGTCGACACCGGCCAGCTGGTCGCCGTCGCCGGTCAGGACCCAGATACGGCCGCTCGCCGCCACGAGCCTGCCCTGGACGGCGATCTTGCCCGCGGGGATCGGCGCGACCGTGTCGTTCGTCGCTGGCTCGACGCGGACGAGGTCGCCGGTGTCGCACGCCCAGATGGCACTCGCGCTGGATCCGATCCCCTCACACGGTGCATCACCGGTCTCGTGCACCCGGATCTCGGCAGCGACCGTCGTGGCCTGTGCATCGATCCGGTCGACGAAGCCCTGCGGGCGCTTGACCCAGACCGATCCGAAGCCCGTGACCATCCAATCGGGGTCGCTCTTGACTTTGACCTCGGCGGGCGCAAACGACGTGTACGGCTCGGCTGGTGGGGGCGTCGCCGGCTGCCCGGCACACGCCGCGACGACGATCACGGCGATCCCGATCACGCTCATCCGACCGACAGTCACGCCCAACTCGGACTCCCTCCCAGTGCCCACGATACCGGACCGCATGAGGGTCGCCCGACGGGTCAGCCCTTCGGCTCACCCCGTCGTGCGATCGGCAAGACCAGCCACAACACGCCATAGAGCAGGACGGCCCCCACGGTCGCGATGGCGGCGGCCATCCCGCCCTGGGCGACATCGACGACGAGGAAGACCGAGCACGCGATCCCGATCGCGGTGCACACCAGCCCGGCGATGATCAGCTTGTTCGAGTCGAACAGCATCTCCTCCTTGATGTCCCGTCGGAAGTTCAGGCGGTGGTACGCCGAGGGGGCGATGAAGAGCGCGGCAGCGGCTGCGCTGAAGAGCAGCGCGATCGTGTAGATGGCGCGATCGAGGTCCGACGTCTTCGAGAACCCCTGCTGGAAGGGCAGGATCAGCAGGAACGCGAACAACACCTGGACGCCAGGCAGGGCAACCCGGACCTCATTGAGGAGCTCGATCAGCTCGCGGTTGACGCGTTCCCTCTCGGTCTCATCCGCCATGCGAGCAGGGTACGCGGCGCT
>Ga0207674_10004215_pt1 | contig 17351 bp, 16 predicted proteins | sample KBSCornC72_FD_184303 | JGI IMG/M metagenome (GOLD analysis project Ga0207674, IMG submission 184303) | Corn rhizosphere microbial communities from Kellogg Biological Station, Michigan, USA - KBS Corn C7-2 (SPAdes) (version 2) | ecosystem: Host-associated > Plants > Roots > Rhizosphere > Soil ... | reverse complement strand
AGCCGGCGCTAAACGTTCTAGCCGCCTATGAGGTACAGCCACGCGTCGCAGGAAGGTCAGCCGATTCATCACACCCGCCGCCACGACACGGGACGGAACGCGCAAAGACCCGCCTTATTGCGCTTATCCCCATCCGGCTGGCAATGTGGCCTCCCGGGCGCAGATCTGGGTGATCGGCGCGGCTGGCCATGCTCATTCGTCTGCCGAAGAGCGGAAGGTCGTTAGGCGTGCGGGGTTCTTCCGGGGTGGGCCGCAACGTTCGGACGGACCGTTCACGACGGAAGAACCCCTGCCTTGCTAGCGTGGCTGCCATGCCGAGGGATCTACCTGAGCTGCGGGCGTCGCATGAGGATCGCGACCGCGTCGTGGACACCCTGCGGACCGCCGGCGGTGACGGCCGGCTCACCGCCGAGGAGCTCGATGCCCGGGTGGAGCGCGCGCTGTCAGCCCGGACCCAGGGCGAGTTGGCCGCACTGGTCGCCGACCTGTCGGCCGCGATCGCGACGAAGGACGTCCTCGTGGTCAAGCAAACCGGCGGGAAATGGACGCGGGCCGGACGCTGGACGGTGCCGAACCGCATCGAGGTGCGAACGAAGCTGTGCCGGGTCACGTTCGACTTCACCGATGCGGTGATCACTTCGAGGACTGTGCGCATCGACACGGACATGCAGCACGGCAAGCTGGTCATCGTCGGCGCACCCGGCATCGTGATCGACGCCGACGGGCTCAACCTCGTGTTCTCCAAGACCAAGCTCCGCTCGGACAGTGCCGCCGACCCCGGGCTCCGCATCGAGCTCGTCGGAACGCTCAAGCACGCGAAGGTCGTTGAGCGGCGGCCGTGAGCCTGTCCTGGTCGAAAACCCGGTTCGGCACGATTGCATGTACGGGACGTGGCAAGTGATTTTCTGCAGCGTCGGCTTCAACTGGTGTTTGGCCCGGTAGGCGGGGGAGCCAGGGCTCGTGTTGGGGTGGCTATGCGCGTGGCGCGTACTGGAGGGAACGAAACGGCCAGCGGTGTTCGATCCAGGCCAGGACCGCATGGTAGAGCACCGGGTCGAGGGCGGCGTGGTCGGTGCGCACCCAGGACCTGACCTGTGCGTGCTGTCCGCCCGTACTGCCGCCCTGCTGGCTGTCGCCGGGTAGCGGGTAGATGTACACGCAGCCGATGACATCGCCCCCGGCGGTGCTGAGCACGGTGTAGGTGAACCCGCGGCGTTCAGCGAAGTCCTGTGCGTGGCGTTCGAGGTCGCGGAGATTGTCGGTCAGGCTCATCGGATGAGGCCAGCCCGTGTCGGCGAATCCGGGGGTCGCCCGGATGTGGTCGATGCTGGCCGTCCATGCGGCGTAGTCCGCGGCGTTGTGCTGGGGCCCGAGTGGTTCCAGCCGGAACTGCTCGGCCGTCAGCCCGTCGGGCACGGCGAAATCCGCTGGGACGAACAGCTCGTCACTCATCAGCCGATACTAACGGCCGGTCTCCTGCTTCGGCTTCGCTCCGCGGCAGGGTCTCTGACGCTGACGCCCGGGAGGCGGCGCTGCCCGCCCGGCGGCCAGGGGTCGCTGACCGGCATGGCGACCTTTCCCGAGAGCCTCCGGCACCGGCCATAACCCCATCCGCCTAACGCGCGGTCGGCAGCCCGCTGCCGATCACTGCCTCAGGCATCCAGAAGTGGGCGTTCTGCGCGCCTGGGGTCCGGTGGTGGGGGGAGGAGGCCGCTGAGGATCCGCGCGAGGATGTCGCGGTAGCGGTCCGCCGGGTGGCTGGCTGCCTCCGGAGGGCTGGTGCCGGGAGGTGATGACGGCGTGGCGAGCAGTTCAGCCAGGCGCGGGCGGTGGCCGGCGGCAAGGGCGTACCGCAGGTAGGCGGCGTTGCGCTGCTGCCGGCCGGGGCCGTCGGCGAGCTCGTTCTGGACGAACAGCGCGGTGGCCGCGTTGAGGAGGCCGAAGGCTTCGAGCTTGGCCGCGCTGCTGGCGGGGTGGGGGGCGAGCGCTTCCATGACGTGCTCGAGGAGGACGAGGCCGTTGGGGCCGAGCACGGGGCGGGTGGTGAGCAGCGGCGGCAGCCAGGGGTGGCGCCGCATGATCGCGCGTGCTTGCTCGCCGATGTCGAGCAGGTCGCCGAGCCAGTCGCCGGTCGGCGCCGTGAAAACGTACTCGGCGCCGGTGGCGTCGACCATCAGGTCGAGCAGGTCCTCGCGCGACTCGAGGTAACGGTACAGGGACGCGGCTCCGGTTCCCAGGTGCGCGGCGACCCGCCGCATCGATACCGCGTCCAGGCCTTCCCGGTCCGCGATCGCGACGGCAGCGGCGGTGATCTCGTCCCGGGAGTGCCCGGCCGGGCGGCCGGTCGCCGCGTTCTCAGGGCGCATCCAGATCACGGCGCCACTTCCGCCTGCTGCCATCAGCGCTCCCGCCCTTCCGTTTGCGAACACCGTACCCGAACTGTTAGCCTACTTTGCGAACGATGTTTGCGAAGTCGGCTGGAGGGTTAAGGTGGTACCCGGTTCCGGGCATGTGCGATACGCAGTCAACGGCCCGGCGCGGATCGCATTCGAAGATCTCGGCGGCGCCGGCGGCGATCCTCTGCTGCTGATCATGGGGCTGGCCGTATCACGGTTCTGGTGGCCGGATGCCCTCGTCGCTGAGTTCGTCCGCCGTGGCTTTCATGTCGTGGCCTACGACCAGCGCGATGCCGGGCAGTCCACCCATTTCGCGGATGCGGGGACAGCCAGCCCGCTCGCGGCGGTGCTGCGCAGGCACTCGCCGGCCTACAGCGCTGAGGACATGGCCGATGACGCGGTCGCGGTACTGGACGCACTCGGCTGGGACTCGGCGCACCTGTTCGGCCACTCGATGGGCGGGCAGGTGGCTCAGCGCACGGCCTTGCGCCATCCTGGGCGAGTACGCAGCCTCACCTCCTCGGCCTCGCTGCCCGGCGACGTCGGCGGCCTGGTCGCGGGCCGGTATGTTCACCTGGGTCTGGTGGCCAGGCTGGCGCGGCTGAAGGTCCCCGAGGGCCGCGACGGTGACATCGCGCTCGCCGTCGCGGCTACCCGCGCGCTCGCCTCCCCGGCCTATCCCTTCGACGAGCAGACGGTACGGGCGATGGCAGCACGGGACGAGGTCAGCGGCGTGCGTGACACCGCCGCGCAAAGCCGCCAGGCCGGCGCCAAATGGCACGGCGGCCGGCTGTCCCAGCTCCGCGTGCCAGCTCTCGTGCTGCACGGCTCCGACGACCCGCTGCTGCGCCCGGCCGCCGCCCGGCACACGGCCAAGGCGATCAGCGGAGCCCGGCTGGTCATCTTGCCCGGGGTCGGCCACTACCTGCCGGCCGAGGTGTACCCGCAGATAGCCGGCGAGGTCCGGGCCCTCGCCGACCAGGCCGCCTCGGCATCGTCACAAGCCAGCACGGGCTGAGCTACGCCTGCCCGTGCCTACACCGGCACCCCCGCCGGGCGAGCCGCACCGCCCTGGAGCAGACCACACGGTGGCCCCGCCATCTCGACCACCGGGATCTTGCTGGACATGGTGACCCGCCAGATCATGATTTCGTGCGGCACGAAAAAAGGACGCCGCCGGGGTTGTATCAGATGCGCCCGGCCGGCCCACTGTATGGAAAGGGCGATAATCACCGACTCGAGGCGCTGATCATGACGGCAAGTGAGCCTGCCGGGAACGTCGATGCGTGACGACCAGTCAGTCATCGCGCTGGTGACCCGTGCGGCCGGGGATGACCAGCAGGCCTGGGACGAGCTGATCGAACGCTACGCACCGCTGGTGTGGGCCATCTGCACCCGGTACCGGCTGAGTAATCATGACATCGAAGATGTCGGCCAGAGCGTGTGGCTGCTGCTGGTCGAGCAGCTCGGCAAGCTGCGCGAGCCGGCCGCACTGCCCGGCTGGCTGGCGACCACCACCAAACGGGAGTGCCTCCGTGTCGTCATGGCGGCCCGTAAATCGCAGCAGCTGGGGAGCACGGTGGATGACACGCTGTTCGCGGACGAGCGGGCGATCGACGAGCAGATTCTCATTGCCGAGCGGAACGCGGCGCTGCGGGCGGGCTTCGCCGAGCTTCCACCGCACGCCCAGCAGCTGCTGGCCATGCTCTTCCGTGACCCGCCGTGCTCGTATTCAGAGATCAGCGCGACGTTGGGGATCCCGATCGGGAGCATCGGCCCGCAGCGCGCCCGTTGCCTAGAACGGCTTCGGCATTCGTCAGCTCTCACCGCATTCGGTGAGATCGAATTCTCAATCAGCAGTCCGAGAGGCGGCCACGGTGCTTGATAGCTGGACTGACGATCAGCTCCTGGCGGCCCTGGGCGCCGCGATCCGGGCACGCCAGGCCGTGCCGGACGCGCTCGTCGAGGTGGGCAAGGGCGCGTACGCGTGGCACCGTATCGACGCCGAGCTGGCGCAACTCACCTACGACTCCATGACGGACCTGACCGCGGCGGTGCGGTCAGAGACGGCATCCATCCGGGCCCTCACCCTCACCTCGCCTCACTTGTCCATGGAGCTCGAAGTCAGCGAGGACTGCCTGCTCGGCCAGGTGATCCCGCCGCGGGCGGGCACCCTCGAGGCACAGACCGGCGCGGGCGCGAGCACCGAGACCACGGTCGATGAGATCGGCTGTTTCGCCGTGGACCCGACACCAGCCAGCCCGTTCCGGTTGCGTTTCCGGGCCGCCGACGGCACCGACGTGCTGACCGGATGGATCACGCTGTGAGCATCGGCGCCGCACCGCTTCGGCGCCCCGGCGCGTCAGCCAGCGCCGAGGCAGATGAAGGACCAGCCGGTGGCCAGGGCCGTCGCGTCGGACTCGGACGCACGGCGGGCGTCCCGCAGGGCCTTGGCCAGGCTGGCACCGCCGCGTAGCTCCCGGTGCAACGCGACCATGAGCGGCACGACCGCGACGTCGTTCACTGGTACCACGCTCGCGACGATCCCGGCGGTGCCCAGCGGGATCAGCGAGCTGGCCAGCCCGAGCACCTCGTCGGCACCAGCGGGCGCGGTGACGCCCGAGTCGCAGCTCGACAAGACCAGGTGATGCGGCCCCCGCCGCAACCGCTCCAGGTCGTAGACGGTCAGCGGTCCGTCGTCGAGCTGCAGCGCGGAGAACAGCGGGCTGTCGGCGCGGAAAGTGCCGTGCGCCGCGATGTGCACCAGGCGGGCGCCGTCGATCGCGCTCAGGACTCGCGCCGCCGTCGCGGTGCCGTCACCGAGCACCACCGCGCCGGAGTAATCGGCGGCGAGCTGAGGGACCTCGGCCCCGCGAGAAGCCAGGCCGGGACCGCGGATCAGCACCACCGGGCTGGCCGTGGCGTTCTGCCCGGCCGCCGCGGCCTGGATGTCAGCGCCTGCTCGCCGGGCCCGGAGCCACGACGCCGCCGACGGGGCCACGCTCAGCGCCCGTGAGCGCAGCCGCGGCAGCAGCCCCCACGGCACGGCTTGCAGCTGGCCAGGCGGCACCACGATCACATCGCCGTCTCCTAGCTGCTCACAGGCCTCGCCGAGCAGTACCCGTTCGAGCGCCCCGCCCATCCTGGTCAGCCGATCGCGTACTTCTCCTGAAGGTGGCACGGTGGGCCCGTAGGCCAGCCGCCGCAGCATGAACCGGGCGAACCGGACATCGCGGGTGGCTTGCTCGGCCGTGCCGGCCGCGAACCGTCGGACCTTGCCGCTGCCGCAGACCAGCACATGCAGCTCGCCCCCGATGTCGACGATCTCGAGCAGCCGGTCATCGCCGAGCTCAGCCAGCAGGCCGGGCACGTCGAATCCCGCGATGCTGCTTTGTGCGGCGTTACGCCGGCCGGTGCCCAGGGTCCGCAGGGCCCTGGCGCGGACGGCCCGCTCCAGTCGCTGTTGTTCATAATTGAGCGAAGCAGTGCGTAGTCCCAGGCTGCTGGCCCGGGACAGCCTGCTGCTGACGTCGCGCATTGCCGCGAGATCGGCTTGCCATCGTTCATCGCCGTGCGGGCGCACCGGTGGCACCGACAGCGCAACCGCGCGCCATCGTTCGCTCCAGGCCAGCATCAGCCGGGGTCGGCCGAGCCGCAACGCATGCCGCTGGCCGAGAATAGCCAGCTCGGCGCCGTGTGCCGTCGTCTGCGCGCGCAGTTCGGAAGAACCCAGCATGCTGCGGTACTCGTCGATGACGTCCAGGCCCCGGCGGCAGGCGTACATCAGGCGCTGCGGATCGCCGACCGCTTCGGCGCGTAGCGCCTCGGCCAGCCACGCGATTCCCCGGGACAGCGCCGGCCCGTGCCGGCGGCCAACCGCGGCGGCCGCGAGATGCTCGCTGGCCACCGCCGTCTGGCCGAGGGCCAGCGCGACCCGGCCGGTCGCCAGCCGGGCCAGCGGCTGGTCGGGCGAGCCCAGCTCAGACAGCTCCCGGACGCATCGCTGAGCGTCCCGGAGCAAGGCGGCGGTCACCGGTCCCGCCCGGACGGCGGCGCTCACCCGCGTCAGCTCGGCGTGCGCCCGCCACCACTGCCGGCCCTGCCGGTCGAACATCTGGCGGGCTTCAGCGGCCCTGGCCAGCGCGATGCCCGGCTGCCCGGCGGCGAGCGCGCAGCTGGCCGCGGTCAGCAGCAGTTCGGCCCGCTTGGTCGGCCGGCCGTGGATCCGGTCCAGGTGGCTGATGGCGTCGTCGGCCTCCTGCATAGCGTCCCGGGCCAGCCCCGCCGCCGTCAGCGCGGCGCACCGGTGCATGCTCAGGTCAGGCTCTGAGGCACCGAGCCGGCCGAAGCGCTCAGCCGCCTCGTCGAACCAGGTCAGCGCCTCCGGCAGGTCACCGAGCCGGAGAGCGACCAGCCCCCGGTTCACCGTGGTCTCCGCTGACTCCAGCTCCTGACCGTTCGCGGTGAACAGGTCCCCGGCGCGCCGCAGGTCCGCGGCGGCGCGGCGGGCAGAGCCTGACGACAGGTAGCTGACCGCCCGTTCCTGCAGGGCCCGGGCTTCCCAGAGCTGATCGCCGGCCAGCCGCAGCGCCGTCACCGACCGGTTCAGGTCCTCCAGCGCCTCACGGTGGTGGCCCAGGAGCAGCAGCGCGCCGCCGCGACGCAGCAGCGTCCGGCCGCGCAGCTGCCCCGTTGACTGCCGGACCGCCGCGTCCAGGGTGTTGCGCCCCGACACGGTCCGGCCCGCGAAGACCAGCGCGACCCCGAGCGTCGCGAGCACGTCGGCCTCGCGGTCCGCCGAGCCGGCCCGGTGGGCTAGCCGCCGGGCGATCCGCAGCTCGCCGATTGCCGCGTCGATGTCCCCGTACTCCCGGAGCACGATCCCGATGGTCTGCCGCGCGATCGAGGCCTCCAGGAGGCCGGGATCATCCCCGAGTACCTTGCGGGCACGGTCCAGCGCTTCGTTGGGGCGGGACAGCGCCAGCGGAAGCAGATCCGCCGGGTCGTCTCCGCCCAGCTCGGCAGCAGGGGCCATACACATAGATCCTTAAGCAGGGAAGGAGAAGTAGCAACGTGATTCCTCCGCGGCCGCGCCGATTCCTGCCGAGATAGCCCGATTTCTGCGCCCGCGGTGTATCAGACTCAGCACAGGGCTTATCCGACCTATCGACCAGCACTGTCGCTCAAAGGGGGCATCAGATGGACCCGGTGTTCGACGCCCAGTACCTCAGGATGAAGGAAGCGCTCAATGATGCGGGCTACCGGGTTGCGGTCGCCTATACGCGGGCCGGCGAATTTGACTACGTTTACCAGGTCGACGTGCTGCTCGCCCGGGAGGCCAACGTCCCGCAGCTGCGTGATGTGCTGCCCCGGCTGCGGCGGGACTCCGCGGAGTCGCAGTCGGCGTACGGAGATCTCGTGCTGCTGCCGATCGGCGGCGACGGCCAACACGACGACGATGGCCACCTGACCGTCCCGGAAGCACTCGACCTCATCGAGCGGCGCGTCGGCCGGGAGAGGATGTACGCCGACGGCGAGCCGCTGGCCACGGCGGCGCACATCGTGCACACAGCGAAGCTCTGCTCGGCGACCGAGCCCGAGGTGCCGGGCGGGCCCGCGCCTGCGCCGTACCCGCCGCCCGCCGCGCCGGGTGCCGGCCAGAACAACATCACGCTCGGGATCAGTGACACCGGCCTGTGGCAGCAGCCGCCCGCGAACCTGCATCCCTGGCTGGCAGGTGTCGTCGGGGTGGCCGACCCGCCGGGCCCGGCTCTGGCCAGCGGCCAGCTGACCATCCCGTACGAGGGCGGCCACGGGACCATGGTCGCGGGCATGGCGAGGTGCATGGCGCCCGAGGCGAACGTGTACGTCGGCAATCACTTGCCGCATTCCGGCGGAACGCTGGAGTACATGCTCGCCCGCGATCTCGAGGGGCTCATCGCCGGCCAGTCTCCGGACCTGATCAACTTGTCGGCCGGCGGCTACACCCACGGGAACGTGCCCCCGCTGTCCTTTATCGAGTTCCGCCAGCGGCATCCCGACGTCACGCTGGTCGCCGCGGCCGGCAACGACAGCACGGACCGGCCGTTCTGGCCCGCGGCCTTCGACTGGGCGATCGCCGTCGGCGCGCTCGGCGCCGATCTGCAGAACCTGGCCTGGTTCAGCAACTACGGCAACTGGGTGAACGTCTACGCGCTCGGCGAAGGCGTGGTCAACGCGTTCGCCACCGGCGTGTACAACTATCACCTGCCGCCGCAACAGCCGGCCACGCAGGTCTTCGACGGGATGGCCAGGTGGTCGGGCACGTCGTTTGCCGCGCCGATGGTCGCCGGGCTCATCGTGGCCGAGATGGCGCGTAACCAGTCGTCAGCCATGGACGCCTGGCAGGCGGTGCTCGGCACCGCCGCGAACACTGGCGGGTTCGGCCCGGTGCTGCTCCCGTGATGCTCCAGGCTCGGCCCCGTCGTCGCGCCAGCTTAGCCAGCAGGTAGCCGACACCACGCATTCCTGCTAGCTCCAATGCGCGGCACCGCAGACGCTGGAACGCTGGTCACATGGCGGCGCTCAGTGTCCTGATCGTGGACGACAACGGGTTGTTCCTGGAGGCTGCCCGCGATCGCCTGGAACAGGGAGGCGTGCGCGTCGTCGGTGTTGCCGCTACCTCGGCTGAGGCACTGCGGCGGGCCGAGGAGCTCCGGCCGGAGGTTGTCCTGGTAGACGTCATGCTCGGGAGTGAGAGCGGGTTTGAGCTGGCCCGGCGTCTGGCCGCACACCACCGCGATGACGGGACTGTCGTGATCTTGATCTCGACCTACTCGGCGGCCGATTACGCAGGCCCTATCGCCGAAAGCCCGGCGGCGGGGTTCTTGCCTAAGCAAGAGCTGTCGGCGGATGCGATTCGCCGGGTCATCGATGGCCACGGACCAGGAGGCGCATCCAGCGCGCCCGCGGGTTAAGACTCGCCGCGGCCGGCGGCTACGGGGCGCCGCCCGGCAGCGCGGTTGCGGCCATCGGATCGGCCGGAAGCTGGACGTGCAGGGTTGTTCCCTGGCCAGATGGGCTCAGGACCAAGATAGTGCCGCCGAGGGCCTCGACCCGGTCTCTGAGACCGATGATGCCGGAGCCGCGGCTCGGGTCGGCGCCGCCTACGCCGTCGTCGCTGATCGAGAGGGTGAGGGCACCGTCACGAGCGTCCACGCACACGTCGATGACCGAGGCCTGTGCGTGCTTGGCGACGTTGGTGATCGCCTCCGACGCGATGTAGTAACCGGCCGCCTCGACGTGCTTATCAAGCCGCGGGCCGAGATTCAGGTCGAGTTCGACCGGTACCGCGGAGCGCCGGGCGAGTGCCTCCAGCGCTGGGCCGAGCCCGGACTCAGACAACAGGGCCGGGTGGATGCCGTGCGAGATCTCCCGCAGTTCGTCCAGGGCGGTACCCAGACCATAAGCCAGCCGCGACAGCTCGCCTTGGATGTGGCCCGCGGGCCGGGGTGTCATCATCTCGATCATCTGGGCCTTCAGCGCGAGCGAGACCAGGCGCTGCTGAATACCGTCGTGCAGGTCACGCTCGATGCGCCGCCGGGTCTCGTCCGCGGCGGCGACGATCCGGGCGCGCGAAGCGGACAGCTCGGTGCGGCTCTGGGCGTTCGCGATGGCGGTTCCCACGAGCTCGGTGAACTCGGCCAGACGGTCCTCCGTCTGATCGGGGAGCGGCCCGTCAGTCGAGGCGATCGTCACCAGCCCCCAGACAGTTCCGTCGACGATGATGGGCGCTCCCGCGACGCTCTGCAGCCCCAGCTCGCGTGCCTGGGCGGCAAAGGCGCCGCGCCGGTTTGAATAGTCCTTCACGCGTCCCGTGTGACCCGTCTGCCGCACTCGTCCGCCCAGCCCCGAGGGATGGTACGGCCATCGTGTGCCGGGCTGGAACGGGTGCGGGCGGTCGCTCCAGGCCGCGGTCACCGTCGTCGTGTCGTCGTCTTCATAACGCTGAACCGCGGCTACCGGCAGGTGCATCACCTCAGCAACCTCGCGTGCGACAGCGGTGAAGACCTCTTCTGTCTCCGCGCCCCTGGCTACCAGCGTGGCGACGCGCCGCAGCGCCGCCTGTTCTCCCGCCAGCCGCTCGATCTCGGCCCGTGCGTCACTATTCGCGATCGCCGTCGCCATGAGCTCGGTGAACGCGCCGATGCGCATCTCGGTGCCAGCGGGCAGTGGCTCCTGTCCCGAGGAGCCGACCGCCATGACCCCCCAGAGCCGTCCCGCCACCAGGACCGGAACCCCGACCGCAGCGCGAACCCCGATGGAGCGGACGTTCTCGGCCACCAGGCCGGTAGCGTCGCCGTAGTCGTCGATCCGGGCCGGCTGTTGCGTCCGCAACACGCGGCCGATGACGTTGTCCCCTTCCACCGGTACCCGCGTGCCGACCGGTATCGGCGGCCCCGGCAGGTTCCAGGACCCGACCACCGTCGCGGTCTGATCCCGCTCATAGACGATCAGGTGGGCACTATCGATGTGCAGGAGTCTCGCGGTCCTCGCGGTCTCCTCGGTCACGGCGGCGAAGACTTCCGCAGGCGAGGGCTGGCTTGCGACCAGCGTGGCCACCCGCCGCAAGGCCGCCTGCTCCTCGGCCAGTACACCCCGAGCCTGTTCTGACCCGGCCGCGCGGCGGCCAGCCTGAGTCGCGAACCCGCCGACGATGATCGACACGGCCAGGAACAGGGCGAGCACGAACACGGTGGCCCCGTCGAGGTTACGCAGCGGGGGCAGGAAGTACCAGTCGAACGCCTCGATGGTCACGACCCCGACGGGGAGCGCGTACAAGATCCCGGCGAAGCGGGCGACGGCCAGCACGACCAGCAGGAAGAACAGGCCCAGGAGCACAGCGGGCACGTGAGATCGCGCGGCTGTGCTCACCACAGCCGCGGCTACGAACGCGGCGACGCCCACGACAACGGCCAGGACGATCTCCACCCAGAACCGTCCGCGCCGCCGTTGTGACCACGAGGTCACCCTGGCTACCTGCTTAGTCGACTTGGTGCCGTCCAGCGGGCCCGCAGTGCCCGCCATCATCCGAGCCTGTCACCTCAGCCCTTGGCCCGCAATGGCGAGGGCTGGGCCGGGGACGCCCGGCTGGGCCAAAGACCCAGACGGCGGCCTGCGCGGTCTGCCCCAGTTACGCTATCCGCCCGGCAGCGGCTAGTCGATAATGCAAAGCATGACGAGCAGCGGCAGGACCGCCTGGCTCGCCCCCGGTGGAATGGGGCGAGCCCCGTGATGACCGTGCCGCGGGTGGTGCTGGCCGAGGACGATGTCCTGCTTCGTGAGGGCCTGGCCAGTCTGCTCGAGCGCTCCGGCTATGAGGTGGTCGGGCAGGCCTCCGACGGCACGCAGCTGCTTACCCTGGCGCGGGAGGCCGGGCCCGACCTGGTAGTGGCCGACATCCGGATGCCGCCCACGCACACGACCGAAGGGCTGGAGGCGGCCCGGGTAATCCGTCAGGAACTGCCTGATACCGCCATCCTGGTGCTGTCCGCCTATGTCGAGGTCGAGCACGCGATGGAGTTGCTGGCTGGCGGGGGCGGCGTTGGCTACCTGCTCAAGAGCCGTATCGCCGATGTGGAAGAGTTCCTGGACGCGGTGCAGCGGATCGCCAGGGGTGGTTCGGTCGTGGACCCTGCGCTGGTCCAGGAGCTGGTGACCGCCCGCCGGCGCAAGGACCCGCTCGCCACGCTCAGCGCCCGGGAGCGCCAGGTGCTCGCCCTGATGGCCGAAGGACGCTCCAACGCCGGCATCGCACGGCGCCTCTTCGTCACCGACGGCACCGTCGAGAAACACATCAGCAGCATCCTCATCAAGCTGAACCTGCACGAGGGCGACGATGACCACCGCCGCGTCCTCGCCGCGATCACCTTCCTCAAGGCCCGCTGAGCCTAGAAGGCACGCATGACGCCGTCCGGCGCCAGTCCCGGCGACCGCCCGGCTTCGGGGTAGCAGGCAGCCCGCGGTAGGGCTGGCTGGGGGGCCGGCCTGGGGGCTCGCGCCGATGCGACCAGACCGCCGAGGAGGCATCGTCGGTTACACGGCGGAATCGTCAGCGTCGCCCTGGCGCAGGGGCCCGGGGCGGTCCACAAATAGGGAGTTAGCAATGATCAGGTCGCTCACCCGCCAGGAAACACCGAACCGCCTCCGGATGCTGCTGGCCGTGCTGGCCGTCGCCGCGGCCTCGGCCATCCTGGCGGCGTGCAGTTCATCCGGCACATCCTCCACTAGCGGCAGCGGCAGCACCGGCACCAGCAGCCCCGCCGCGGCGACCACGGGCAACCTGAAGACCACCACGATCGGCGGCGCGACGGTGCTGACCAACGCTAAGGGGTTCACGCTGTACTCGTTCGCCCCCGACACGCCCACCAAGTCCAACTGCAACGGGGCGTGCGCAACGTTCTGGCCGCCGGTGAAGGGGCCGGCTACCGCATCCGGGGTCAAGGGCACCTTCGGCACCATCAAGCGCTCCGACGGCTCGACCCAGGCGACCTTCGACGGGCACCCGCTGTACACCTTCGCCGCCGACACCGCCCCCGGCCAGGCCAAGGGCAACGGCCTGAACGAGAACGGCGGTGTGTGGCACGAGATCACCACCTCCGGCACCGCAGCCCCCGCGCCCGCCAGCACGTCGTCATCGAGCGGCGGAGGCTACGGATACTGACCCGGCCGACACGGAGGACTGACAGATGACGGAGCGGCAAGACATGACCAGGCTGACAACGGTAAGGGGCGCGGGCCGGGCCGCGCGGGAGCACGCAGGACGGACAGCACCCGGCTGGGCCGCGGTAATTCTGCGGGTGGCGGGTTCGGGTCTCCTGATCGCCACCGCAGCGATCCATCTCGACCTGTACCTGACCGGGTACCGGACGATCCCGACGATCGGGTGGCTGTTCCTGCTACAGGTGATCGCGGCCTTCGGCCTCGGGCTGGCCGTGCTGGTCATCCCCAGCCGGCTCGTCGTCGCGAGCCGGCTGGCTGCCGCGGCGGGAGCCGGCTTCGCCCTCGCCACCCTCGGCGGGTATCTCCTGTCGGTCTGGACCGGGCTGTTCGGGTTCAAGGAGGTACGCACGACGGCTGGCATCGTCGCCGGTGTCATAGAGGTGCTCGCGTTCGTCGTCCTGGCCGCGCTCGCGCTTGCTCCCGCGGCGGCGAGCGCCCCGGCGGACAGCCCGGCAGCGGCCCCGGCCCGGTTCCCCGCCCAGATCCCCCCGGCCGCCACCAGGGCAGCCGGACTGACCGCCGCGGGCCTGGCGGTTGCGGCACTGGTGCTGTTCGGGCTGGTGCTTGCCGGAGCCAGCTCTCCGGCACCCGCAGCCACGGCCACGGGCACGGGGACGGGCACGGTCCTGAAGACCACGACGATCGGCGGGACCACGGTACTGACCAACGCCAAGGGCTTCACGCTCTACTCGTTCGCCCCGGACACCCCGACCGCATCCAAGTGCTACGGCAGCTGTGCCGTGTACTGGCCCCCGGTGACCGGCACCCCCGCAGCCGGGCAGGGCCTGCCAGGCAAGGTCACCACAATCACCCGCACCGACGGCTCACACCAGCTCACCTACAACGGGCACCCGCTGTACACCTACATCGCAGACACCGCTCCCGGCCAGGCCCGGGGCAACAACATCAACCTCAACGGCGGCGTCTGGCACGAAGTGCCCGCCTCCCGGTAAGAGGAGAACCACCGATGGCTCCACCGCGCACGATGCCGCTCGCCGGCCGGATGCCCGGCCGGCGAGCCGGACCAGCGTCGTGGGCTCTGGTCATCAGGTACGCCCAGTGCTCTGACAGCGGCCTCGATCCCGATCAGTGGTTCCCGGTCAGCGCCGACACCAGCCGGGCCCGCCAGGAGGCAGCCGCGGCCATCGCTATCTGTGCGACCTGCCCGGTACGCGGCCACTGCCTGACGCTATCGCTGCGGCACTGGGACATCGGGCAGCACGGTGTGTGGGGAGGCCTGATCGCCGCCGACCGAGCGCGACTGCGCCACCGGGCGCTCGCCGGCCGGATGGCAGGCCGCGGGCTCTCCGTCGTCCGGGGTAATGACACGTGAGCGGACATCGGCAAAAGGCTGATCCTGATCGGTGCTGGAATTGCGGAAAGCCGGGGGCAGTCCTCGGTCTCGCCGGCGACCGGAGGAATTGTCCCGAGTGCGAGGTGACCTGGGGGTCCGAGTGGTCAGCCACGCGCGGTGACCTAAATTATGTCTGCTGGATGGGCACCGTAGTCTTCTGCGTTGATTTCACGAAGCCGGAATCGCTCGGAGCCCCAGCGTTATATGCGCACGAGCCCGGCGATCGAGCAGATACCCGGTCCGTTAGGAAATAGAGATTTGAGTACCGAACGGGCTCTGGCGCACATCTCTGGATGGTTACGGGCTGCCGTGCCAGCCGGGTTATGGAGGCTGGGGCACACAACCCCCGCAAGACGGGGGTAGGGGCACACAACCCCCGGACCACCCACCGCCGGCAGTGATCAGTGGTGCCGGTGAGGTGTTATCACCCCGAGATTCGCGCCAGAGCCCCGAACGGACGTGGTATTTGCCACTCGGCCAGCGGGGAGAGCTTTGCCGGGTGGGTGATGATATGCACGTCGGTTCCGCTGGAGCCGCGGATGACCCGGGATCTGATCCGGGTCCTGGGCCGCAGTGCTCCCAGCCGGGTGCGGTTGCGCCTGCCGAGGACCAGCTGGGTGGCGTTTTCGGTGCGGGCCAAGGTCAGGAGCGCGTCGGGAATGTCGAGGTCTGCCAGCTGGTGGTAGGTGCCGCCAATCGATTCGGTCAGGCGACGCTGCGCCGCGAGAGCGATGGCGGCGGCGTCGGCAGGCCCCCCGGGGCGGGCGACATGGACAGCCAGCAGGTCTCCGCCGGAGCGAGCGGCGATCCGCGCCGCCCGCCGGATCAGGGCCTGGCCTTCCGGGCCTCCGGTGAGCGCGACCATGACCCGTTCCCGGGTCGGCCGACCCTCAACAACATCGCCATCGGGGCGCGACCGCTGCCGGTTCTGGGTCAGCGAAGCGGCCAGCCAGAGCAGGGCGAGCTCGCGCAGCGCCGCCAGGGGCCCGACGCGGAACGCACCGGACAGTGCTGCCTCGGCGTGTTCGCGCGGGTAGACCTGGCCGCGGGCTATCCGGTCTCGCAGTGCTTCGGGCGTCACGTCTACCAGCTCGATCTCGTCCGCGGCGCGGACGACCGGGTCCGGCACGGTCTCCCCGGCCGGGACGCCGGTGATCTTTTCTGCTATGTCGGCGAGGGAATCCAGGTGCCCGATGCCGACTGTGGTGATCACGTCGATTCCGGACGCCAGCAGTTCAGCCACGTCCTGCCATCGGCAGGCGTACCCCAGGCCGGGCACGTTGCTGTGCGCCAGCTCATCCACCAGGGCGACCTCCGGTCGGCGTGCCAGCACGGCGCCGAGGTCCATATCTCCGGTGGCTGCGCCGGGGGACTCCGCTGTGGCGGGCGGAACGATCTCCAGACCTGCGAGCATCCCGGCGGTGACGGGCCGCCCGCTTGTCCGCACGCCGGCCACGACCACGTCGGCGCCCTGCTCCGCACGCCGGTGACCCTCACTGAGCAGCGCGCAAGTCGCGCCGGCTCCGGGCGCGACACCCAGGTAAACCCGAAGCCGCCCCCGGGTCGCCGGGAGCCGCATTAGTGGACGATGCTGAGCGCGAGCCGTGGCGGGCAGCCGTGCTGCACCAGCCTGGCCACCTGATGCCAGTCGACCTGGTCGGCGACGGTCTGAGCCAGCGACCACGGAATCCCCAGCCGGCTGAGTTGCCATACCCGCCATTCATGGACCGGGTCGTGGTGGTCGATGGCCTCGTGGCGCGGTCGTGCCGGTGGTGATTCCGCCTTCGGAGCCTTCCTGTCCATGACGTTCTCCTCTGCTGGCAAGGCGTTCTCACACCGACGATGCCTCCTCAGCGGCCTCGCCGCATCGGGGCGAGCCCCCAGGCCCCTACCCCGGCCACCACGAATTCCGGACTGCCAGCTAGCTGGAATCGCTGGTCAGCCGAACGGATCTCCGGGAGGCAGGCGAGCGGTGAGGACCGTGCCGGAACCGGGCGGGCTGTGCACGGCGAGGGTGCCGCCGACCGCTTCCACGCGGTCGCGGATGCCGGTCAGGCCGGACCCGCAGCTGGCGTCGGCGCCGCCCACCCCGTCGTCGCTGACCTGGACGGTCAGCATGCCTTCAAGCATGTCGACCTGGATGTCGACCGCCGATGCGCGGGCATGCTTGACGGCGTTGGCGAAGGCCTCGGAGACCACGTAGTACGCGGTCACCTCGGATTCTGCAGGCATGCGGTCGTCCGCGTGCAGGTGCAGCCGGACCGGGAGCGCGGAGCGCTGGGCCAGCACGCGCAGCGCGCCGCCGAGCCCGGCCTCGACCAGGATGGCCGGGTGCACGCCACGGGCCAGGTCACGGATCTCGTCGAGCGTCTCGATCAAGACATTCGCTAGTTGATCAAGATCATCCCGGATGGCGGGCAGGCTGTCGGGCACCCTGTCCCGGACGCCGCCCAGCTTGAGCGACAACGTCACCAGGCGCTGCTGGACGCCATCGTGCAGGTTCCGCTCGATCCGGCGGCGCATCTCATCGCCGGCCGCGACGATGCGGCGGCGGGAGGCGGTCAGGTCGGCGGCGAGCCGCTCGACCTGCCGCTGGCGTTCGGCCAGCTCGGCGGCGTTGCGTTCGGCCTGCTCGCGGAGCGCCTTTTCCCGTGCGGCCTCCTGGCCGGACAGCCTGCCCACCCAGGCGGCGAGCACCGGAACCGCCAAGGCCAGCACGACCGTGGTCTCGATGGCCTGGATGCCACCGGCGAACTGGTCGTACGGCCGCGCGTAGAAGAAGTTGAACGACAGCGCCGCGCTCACGCCGGCCACTATTCTCGGCAGCCATTCCGCCCTGG
>Ga0207674_10004211_pt1 | contig 17357 bp, 15 predicted proteins | sample KBSCornC72_FD_184303 | JGI IMG/M metagenome (GOLD analysis project Ga0207674, IMG submission 184303) | Corn rhizosphere microbial communities from Kellogg Biological Station, Michigan, USA - KBS Corn C7-2 (SPAdes) (version 2) | ecosystem: Host-associated > Plants > Roots > Rhizosphere > Soil ... | reverse complement strand
CCGCCGACTCGGGGTGCGGCCTCGTCACAGCACGCCCGTGCGGCGAGGCTCCCCATCAGTCGTCCGATGCCCCATTCCCATCGGGTGGCGTCCTCGGAGGTCGTCACGACGTTCACGAGGCGACCCAGCGCGTCATTCCTATAGGGGCCGGGCCGGTCAACCCCGTGTTCTTGTAGTTGATCTTTTCTTCTGGTTCTGCGCCGGGTTTGTGGCGCGTCGAAGTAGGCGCCGAGGTCAAGAAGACGACGCCGCCATCTCGAGCGCGTACACCGCGCTCAGCGTGATGATCGCATCGGCAGCATTGTTAGCAAAGCAGTGAGACTGACCGTCGACGAAAGGGTGTCGCATCTCGCTCATCAGGCGACGACATGCCGCGCCCCAGACGCCGAGGACGACGCCGAATGATCCGATGCGGCCCTGTTCTCGGTCAAGATCATGATGCTGACGCCCGTGACGACTGCCGCGACGAGAACCAGCAGCGCCACGGGCACGAAGGATCCGAACTCTGCGTACAGGGCAGTAGCGATGATCGGGGTGAATCCCCCGCCGATCAGGGAGCCGAGCTGGTATCCCAAGGAGACGCCCGAGTAGCGCACCTGCAGGGGGAAGAGCTCGTGCATGAAGGCGGGGAGCGGCCCCTGCAGCGCAGCGACCAGGACCTGGGCGACCACGATTCCCAGCGCCACCAACACGAAGCGGGTGGTGTTGATCAGGAGGAAGGCAGGGAACACCCAGACCGCGAGACCGACGACCCCACCGAGGTACACCTTCTTCCGGCCGATCCGGTCGGACAGGATCGCGAAGAGCGGGATGGCGATCGCCTGCAGGAGTGCGCCGATGATGACGGCGGCCAGGACTGCGTTCCGGGTCATCCCCAGGACGGTGGTGCCGTAGGACAGGACGTAGGTGCCGAAGATGTAGAAGCCCACGGCCAGCAGGATCAGTGTCCCCGCACCGAGCAGCACGTTCTTCGGATGCTTCCGCAGCACCTCCAGAACGGGCGATCGTGTCGGCGTGGGAGCGGAGGTCTGTCCGGCCTCCTGCATCGCCGCGGTCTCTTCGAGCTTCAGCTGGGCGAACATGGCCACCCCGATCAGGGTGAAGCTGAGCAGGAAGGGGATCCGCCAGCCCCACGCCGCGAACTGCTCGGGCGTCGTGGCGGTCGTGGTCACCAGGAAAACCGCGCTGGAGAGGATCAGGCCGATCGGCACGCCCAGCTGGGCGAAGCTGCCGTAGAGCCCGCGTCGTCCCTCGGCGGCGTTCTCGGTTCCGACCAGGACCGCACCCCCGAACTGTCCGCCCACCGCTATGCCCTGGAGCAGGCGCAGCACCACCAGCAGCACGGGCGCGAGCGCACCGATCCTGTCGTAGTCCGGGAGCAGGCCGATGAGCGTCGTCGCGGTGCCCATCATGAACAGGCCGACGACCAGCGCCTTCTTGCGCCCGACCCGGTCACCGAAGTGACCGAAGATCATTCCACCGACGGGGCGAGCCACGAAGCCGACACCGAAGGTCGCGAACGCGAGCAGAGTACCGGTCAGCGGGTCGGTCGATGGGAAGAAGAGCTTGTTGAAGACCAGCGCCGCCGCGGTCCCGTAGATGAAGAAGTCGTACCACTCGATCGCCGATCCCGCGGTGCTCGCGACCACGATCCTCGACAGTGAATTCCTGGTGTGTGCCGCGCCGTTCGACGTCATCGTCCAAACACCTCTCGTGTGGATGCGGCCAGACTGATGGCCCGTGGCTCGGCGCCCTCAGGCGTTTGGCGGTCCACGGGTGGTACGGGTCGTGTCAGCGGTTGGTGCAGCCTGCGTCGACCTGGTGTTGCAAGTAGAGCCGATACGCCCGACTCATGTCAACATTTACGTTGACGACGACGGTGACGACGGCCCGCAGGCCCGATATCGGTTGGCCCGCGGGTACGCCTTCTTCCTCGCTGCAGCGTGTTTACCGGGTGGGTGGGGTCTCGCTGGGGGGTCTCGGTGATGCTGTCGAGGCAACTCTATCAACGTTGGTGTTGACATACCCGGGAGGGGTCCGTACTGTCGGCGGCGTTCCCTAGGAGGAGGCCGTCGTGTTCGAACTCGACCTGTCCTACGAGCAGCGCGCACTCGTGAACAGCATCCGTTCCGCGTGTGCCGGCTTCGACGACCACTACTGGACCCAGCACGACCGCGATCATGTCTTTCCTGACGCCTTCTTCGAGTCGATGACGAAGGTCGGCGTGGTGGGCATGTTGGCCGATGAGGAGTACGGCGGCGGTGGTGCATCGATCGAGGACGCCGCGCTGGCGCTGCAGACGATCGCCGCCAGTGGCGCCGGTATCAACGGTTGCTCGACCGTGCACTTGTCGATGTTCGGCTTCCATCCGGTCGTGCGCTGGGGCTCGCCGGAGCTGAAGGCGAAGTACCTGCCGCGGGTGGCCTCCGGTGAGATCCACGTGTCCTTCAGCGTCACCGAGCCCGACGCGGGCAGTGACACCACGCGCATCTCGACGCGAGCCATCCCCACCGATGACGGCTGGGTGCTCCGCGGCCGCAAGGTCTGGATGACCAAGGCCCTGCAGTCCACGTCCGCGCTCGTGCTGGCCCGGACGTCGGCCGTGGGGGAGACGGCGCGCCCCGTCGACGGGCTGTCGCTGTTCGTCGTCGACCTCGACCCGGCCCACGTCGACATCGTCGCGATCGACAAGATGGGGCGAAACGCCGTTGCTAGCTGCGAGGTGGCCTTCGACGACCTGCCGATCCCGCGGGAGAACCTGGTCGGCGAGGAGGGCAAGGGCTTCTACGCTCTGCTCGACGGGCTGAACCCGGAGCGCGTGCTGGTCGCCTCCGAGGCGATCGGGTTGGGCCGGGTGGCGATCGAGCGGGCCGTCCAGTACGCGAATGAACGGGTCGTCTTCGGCCGGCCCATCGGCAAGAACCAGGGCATCCAGCACCCCCTGGCCGACGCCCACATGCAGCTGATGGGCGCCGCGGCGATGGTCCGGATCGCCGCGCGCCTCTACGACGACGGCAAGCCCTGCGCGGCCGAGGCCAACACGGCGAAGTTCCTTGCCGGTCGAGCCGCCTTCTACGCCTGCGACCGCGCGGTGCAAACCCACGGCGGGTTCGGGTATGCGACCGAGTACCAGGTCGAGCGCTTCTTCCGGGAGTCGCGCCTCCTCCGGATCGCACCGGTCAGCGAGGAGCAGATCATGAACTACGTCGCCGAGCGGGAACTGCACCTGCCCCGTTCGTACTGAGCGATCGGCACCCGCCTGCAAGGGTCGCCCGGCAAGCCCAGCGCGAGCTCTTCCTCCGTCGCGAGGCTCGACTCAGGCGCCCCCGGGCAGGCGGCCCGGGTGGCGCGGTGGGCGGCTGGTCAACGGACCCGTTGAGGATGCCTGGAGCATCCGAAGGGGTCGCTGAAGTCGTTGAAAGGAATGGGTTGACGGCGTTGCATTGCCGTCAACGTCAGTGTCGATAATCTGCCGCGACGTCGTCAGTGGTGGAGATCCCCCAGAGTTGGGAGCACGCATGAACGACAGTGAGGGCCGCCTCTTCATCGGCGGCCGGTGGGTCGAATCTTCGTCAACCGAGTGGCTTGTTTCCATCAACCCGGCGACCGAGCAGGAAGCGGGGCGGGTGCCGGCTGCGAACGCTGAGGACGTCGACCGCGCTGTCGCGGCGGCCCGCCGGGCGTTCGATCATGGGCCGTGGCCGCGCATGTCGATCGGGGAGCGCGCCGACGTGCTCCGCTCTGCGGCGGCCTACCTGCGGGAGCACACGGAGGAGATCGCCAGGGTCATCACCTCGGAGATGGGTTCACCGATCGCTCAGTCTCTCGGCGTCCAGGTTCCGCGGGCCTACCAGATCTGGGAGTACTTCGCCGAGTTGGGCAAGACGTTCCAGTGGACCGAGCGGCGGGACGCCTACGACGTCGTCAACCAGGCCTCGGAGATCGTCATCGAGCACCAGCCGATCGGCGTCGTCGCCGCCATCGTGCCGTGGAACGGTCCGCAGATCGTCGCGGCCATGAAGTGCGCGCCGGCCCTGATCTCCGGCTGCACCGTGGTGCTGAAGCCCTCTGAGGAAGCGGCCGTGAGCTTCAAGTTCTTGGCCGAGGCGTTCATCCAAGCCGGTCTGCCGGAAGGTGTTCTCAACATCGTTCCCGCCGACCGGGTGGTCAGCGAGCACCTCGTGGCGCACCCCGACGTGGACAAGGTGTCGATCACCGGCAGCGTCCCGGCGGGCAAGCGCGTGAACGAGCTCTGTGCGGCCCAGATGAAGCACTGCACCCTGGAGCTCGGGGGGAAGTCGGCGGCGATCCTGCTCGACGATGTCGACCTCGAGGTCGCGATGGCCTCGCTCGGTCCGATCATGGCCTTCATCAACGGGCAGGCGTGCAACGCCCCTACCCGGCTGCTGGTCCCGCGGAGCCGGTACGACGAGTACGCCGCCGCCCTGGTCGAGACCATGCGCGCGCTGCCGTACGGCGACCCGTCCGACATGAACACTTTCGTCGGGCCGCTGGCCTCCCGTCGCCAGCGCGACCGGGTTGTTTCCTACTTGGAGCTGGGCAAGCGGGAGGGCGCCACCGTGGCCCTCGGCGGTGGCATCCCGGCTGACCGTCCGGTGGGTTGGTACGTCGAGAAGACGGTGTTCACGAACGTCGACAACTCCATGCGCATCGCCCAGGAGGAGATCTTCGGCCCGGTCTACTGCGTCATCGCCTACGAGGACGAGGCGGACGCGATCCGGATCGCCAACGACACCCCGTTCGGACTGGCCGGCAGCGTCTGGACGTCCAACCCGAAGCGCGGTTTCGAGGTCGCCCGTCAGGTGGTCGCCGGCACGGTCGGAGTCAACTCGCACACGATCGACATGGCGGGTCCTTTCGGCGGCATGAAGGACTCCGGCTTCGGCCGCGAGTGCGGTGTCGAAGGTATCGCGGACTACACGCAGCTGAAGACCCTCATGCCGCCCGTCGGCACCTACGTCTGAGAGCGAGGAAGAACATGGGCAAGCTTGATGGCAAGGTCGCCTTCATCACGGGTGCGGCCCGCGGTCAGGGACGCAGTCACGCGGTGAAGCTGGCGTCCGAGGGCGCTGACATCATCGCGACCGACTCCTGCACGGACACCAAGACCGCGGCCTACCCCATGGCGACGGAGGAGGACCTCGCGGAGACCGTGCGTCAGGTCGAGGCGCTGGACCGGCGCATCGTCGCGACGAAGGCAGACGTCCGAGACCACCATCACCTCAAGCAGGTCGTGGCGGCGGGGGTCGCGCAACTGGGTCGCCTGGACATCGTGTCGGCCAACGCAGGCATCTGCACGCTCCAGGAGTGGCACGAGGTGACTCCGGAAATCTGGCAGGAGACCATCGACATCAACCTCACCGGCGTGTGGAACACGTGCGTGGCCGCGATTCCGCACCTCCTGGCCGCGGGCGGAGGGTCGATCATCATCACGAGCTCGACTGCCGGCCGTAAGGGTCTCCCGTTCTTCGCTCCGTACGTCGCAGCGAAGACCGGTGTCGTGGGCGTGGCCAAGTCGCTGGCCAACGAGCTCGCGGAGCGGAACATCCGGGTCAACACCGTGCACCCGACGGGGGTGAACACCACGATGCTGGACGGCCTCGGCGGGATGTCCGCGATCATCGAGCACCACCCGAAGGTCGGCCCGCTCTATGAGAACGCACTCCCCGTGGAGCTCGTCGAGCCCGAGGACATCAGCAACGCGGTTCTGTGGCTGGCGTCGGACGACGCCAAGTACGTCACCGGCGTCGAGCTCTCGGTCGATGCCGGGGTCACCATCCGCTGAGGCGGGTCACCGCGGACGGGGCGGTGGCGCACCGGGTTCGCTCGCTGCGCCACCGCCCCTCGTCGCGTCCGACGTCGGGTGAGGGCGTGCCCGTCGGGACGGCCGCGGCATGTGCAGCCGTCTGCGTGTTCGGCAGGGTGCGCCACGACGGCTGCGGCTCCCTCTCCGGGCCTGAAGCCCGGCGCGGGAGCCGCAGCCTGGTTCCGTCCCTTACCGCGGGGGCGGTGTACGGGGCGCGCGCACGGTGGGATCCGGCAGGGAGCGGGCCGCGGTCAGGACCTCGCCGTCCCGGGTCAGCACGTGGCAGGCGTCGCCGAGCTGGGGCGCGAGTCCGAGCCCGACGGCCATCCAGGCGCCGGTGGAGCGCGATTCCCGGTCGTAGGGCAGGTGCTCGTTGATCTGGAGGAAGAAGCTGAGCGTCGTCAGCTCGGTCAGGCTCAGCAGCAGGCTGGTCAGGTGGGTGCAGCCGGCAGTGCCCCCGCCGACCTCCAGGACCGTTCGCCGCCACCCCGCCCCCAATGACCGGCCCACCAGCGCGGCGCAGGCGGCCAGTGCCCGCGGGCACAGCGGATAGGGGTGCACGGGCGCCTCCGCCGCGAGCTCCAGCACCTCCAGCTCCCGGGTCACTCGCCCGACCACCACGAAGTCGTGGACGACGATCGAGTCGCCTCCGGTCGCCGCGTAGTCACCCCCGAACGACTCGTCGGTCAGAGTGGCCCGGATGCCGAAGGTGCCGTCGTCCCGCGGGATCACCTCGAGCAGGCGCCTGCGCTCCATCCGCACCGCGGACGACCCGGTCACCGGGCGGCCGTCGGATCCGGGGAGCCTGCCGCGACGGCGTCCACGCGCGAGAGCCCGGTGCGGGTGACCCGCCAGCCGTGCGCCTCGCGGTCCCAGCTGGTGGCGCCGGGTCCGTCGGCCCGCAGCTTGTACTTCTCGATCTTGGCCGTGGGGGTCCGGGGAAAGTCGTCGACGATGTCCAGCCACCGAGGGATCATGAAATACGGCATCACCGCGGCGCAGTGCATCAGCAAGTCCTCCGGGGTCAGCGACGAGCCCTCGCGTAGCCGAACCAGCACCCACACGTCGTCCTCACCGACAGGGGACGGTGCGGCGACTGCCACGGCCTCCGACACGGCCGGGTGCTGAAGGACCAGTGTTTCCACCTCGAAGCTGGAGATGTTCTCCGCGCGCCGTCGGATGGAATCGGACTTGCGGTCGTCGAAGAAGAACCATCCGTTCTCGTCGACGTGCCCGCGGTCCCCGGAGTGCAGCCACAGGTTGCGCCACGATTCGACCGTGCGCTCCGGCATCCCGATGTACCCCGACCCGACGAGGTACGGGCGGCGTGGCCGCACGCAGATCTCACCGGTGGTGCCGACAGGCACCTCGTTGTCGTGGTCGTCGAGGATGGCCACGTCGTAGTACGGGCTGATCCGGCCGCACGAGCCGGGCTGGTAGTCGTCGTGCACCCCTCGGAGGAGTGGTAGCCCCACTTCGGTGGAGCCGAACACCGTCGTGATGGTGCAGCCGAACCGCTGCTCGAGCTCCTCGTGGACGTCGCTCGGGTCCGGCACCGAGTAGATCGTTCGGATCGTGGTTCGCGCGTCGTCGGGCTGCGGGGGCCGGGACAGCAGCATGTTGCAGATGCCGCCGACGCCGACGAAGTTGGTGACGCCGTGCTTGCGCACGTCCTCCAGAAAGGTGGAGATGCTCAGCCGCGGCAGCAGCCGCATCCGCCCCCCGCAGACGAGGGTCGCCACGGTCAGGAACTTCGCGCCGATGTGGAAGAACGGCAGGAAGTTCATCACGACGTCGTCATCGCGCAAACCGTTGATGTCGGCGTACATGTAGCCGTAGGCCGTCACGTAGTGGTGCGTGAGCAGTACGCCCTTCGATGGCCCCGTCGTCCCCGATGTGAAGATGATTCCGGCGAGGGAGTCGTGCGGGACCGGCCGGCCGAGGTCGGATTCGTCCGCGGGGACCGTGAGCACGTCGAAGGCACGGCATCTCGCGGGTAGCGCGCCGGCCTCGTGGCTGCCGCGCACGATGATGCGTTCGAGCAGCGGCAGGTTCGGGGCGCTGCCCCGGACGGCGGCCAGGTACGCAGCATCCACGATGCAATGGCTGGTCTGCCCGACGGCGAGCTGATGCTCGAGCATCGCGCCGTGGTAGGCCGTGTTGATCGGGATCTCCACCGCGCCCACCTTGCCCAGCGCGAACCACAGCGCCAGGTAGTCGGGGGAGTTGTCCATGAGGACGGCGACGTGGCTGCCCTCACCGATGCCCTGCTCCAGCAGGTTGCGGGCCACCCGGTTCACCCGGGCGTTGAAGGCCCCCCGGGTGTGGACCTCCTCGCCGAAGGTGAAGAAGACGGCCTCGGGATCCTCGGCTGCCCGCCGCTCGAGCAGTCTCACCAGGACGACGTCCTCGGGCGCGACGGGTGCGAAGTGGCTGTACGTCATGCGTCCTCTCCTTCGAGGGTGCGCCAGCGGGCGATGGCGTCGAGCGCATCGGGGTCAACCAGGCTGTCCCGGCTCACGACGGAGTCGACCGCAGCGCCCTGCAGGATCCGTTTGACCGGGGTTTCGAGCTTCTTGCCGGACAGGGTCCGCGGGAGCGCGGACAGGACGACCAGGTCGTCAGGGACGTGCCGGGGCGACAACTCCGATCGGAGCCGACGCCGGATCTCGCTGCGGACCCGCTCCTCGTCCTCCGGTTGCGGGCCGACCACGAACAGGATCAGCCGTCCGGTGCCACCCGCCGGGTCCTCGAGGTGCACGACGAGGCTGTCGGTCACGCCGGCGACGTCCTCGGTCACGGAGTAGAAGTCCGAGGTGCCCAGGCGGACACCGCCGCGGTTCAGCGTGGCGTCCGAGCGGCCCGAGATCACGCTGGCGCCGTCGTCGTAGAGGCAGATCCAGTCACCATGGGTCCACACGCCCGGGTTCTGGTCGTAGTAGGCAGCGCGTAGCCGCCGTCCGTCACGGTCGCAGGCCAGGCCGACCGGCATGGACGGCATCGGCGTGGTCACCACGAGCTCACCGGGCACGCCCAGCAGGGAGGAACCGGATTCGTCGAGCGCCGCGACGTCCACCCCGAGCATCCGCACCGGGATCTCACCGGCCCGGACCGGGCTCAGCGGCGAGGCCCCGACGAAGGCCGAGCAGATGTCGGTACCGCCGGATGCGGAGCCCAACAGCACCGTGGGGGAGACGTGCTCGTAGACGTATTCGTAGCCCTCGGCAGGCAACGGTGAGCCGGTCGAGCCCAGGCCACGCACGGTGGAGAGGTCGTGGGTGGTGCCCGGCCGGAGACCGGTCGCCCGGCAGGTCATGAGGAACGACGCTGACGTGCCGAGGTAGGTGACGTGCTCCTCGGCGGCAGCGCGCCACAGCGTGTCGAGGTCGGGCCAACCGAGGTTGCCGTCGAAGCAGACCACCGCCGCGCCGTGCAGGAGAGCGCTGACCGCGTAGTTCCACATCATCCAGCCGGTGGTGGAGAACCACAGGAACCGGTCGCCCGGGCCGACGTCGTTGTGCAGCCCCAGGGCCTTGGCGTGCTCCAGCAGGATCCCGCCGTGTCCGTGCACGATCGCCTTCGGCAGGCCGGTGGTCCCGGAGCTGAACAGCACGTACAGCGGGTGGTCGAAGGGGACCCGCGCGAACTCCAGTGGCCCCTTCTCCCGCAGCAGGGTGGCCCAGGGCAGTCCCTCCGGTAGGCCGTCGCCCAGGTAGGGGATCGAGACGACCTCCCGGACCGAGGGCAGCGCGGCACGGATGGCGGCGACCTCGTCGCGGCGGTCGATCGCCTTGTCCCCGTAGCGGAGCCCGTCCACGGCCAGGAGGACGACCGGCTCGACCTGGGACAACCGGTCGACGACGGCGCGGGTCCCGAACTCGGGGGGGCAGCTGACCCATACGGCGCCCAGCGAGGCCGTGGCGAGGAAGGCCACGATGGCCTCGGGGATGTGCGGGAGGTAGCCGGCCACGGTGTCACCGCTGCGGACCCCGAGCCCGACCAGCCCGGCGCGGCACCGTGCGACCTGGTCCCGCAGGTCGTCGAAGCTCAGCTCCACCCGGTCCCGGGTCTGGGAGAGTCCGATGACGGCGGGTCCCTCGGTGCCGGGATGGCGGAGGGCGTGCTCGGGATAGGACAGGGCGGCCGCGGGCAGCCAGGTGGCCGGCATCGTGCGGTCGGCCAGGAAGGAGATAGCTCCGTCGATGCGCAGCTCGAAGAACTCGGCGACGGCGCGCCAGAAACCGTCCAGATCGGCGACGGACCACGCCCAGAGCTCGTCGTAGCTCCTCGGAGTGGACCGGCCGGTCTCGGCCAGCCACGTGCAGAACCGGCCCATCCGGGTCCGCTCGAACGCGTCGGGGGCCGGGCTCCACAGCTGCTCACCGCGTGCCGAAGCCGGCGTCGCCGTGCTCATCGGACCCGCTCCCGGTGGTGCGCGCTTCCGCGACTCTTGGCCTCGGTCAGTACAGCTGCGGTGTGCTCGCCTGGCGCCGGGGGTGGGGTGGGTAGCGGCAGCGGGCTCCGCGACAGTCGTGGGCCGGGCGCAGGCTGCGGCACGCCACCGACCTCGAGGTAGGTGTGCCGGGAGACGTGGTGGGGGTGTTCCAGGGCCTCGGGGAAGGTGAGCACGGGGGTGACGCAGGCATCGGTGCCGTCGAAGGTCGCCGCCCAATGGGCCTGGTCCTGCGAGGCGAAGATCGTGGCCAGGGTGCCGGTGAGGGCGCGGCAGGACTCCTCGTCGTCGCGCCGCCAGTCGGCCGGGTCCAGGTTCAGTGTGCGCAGCAGGATCGCGAAGAACTGCGGTTCGATGGCGCCCACCGCAACCGCGCGCCCGTCCCGCGTGGCGTAGGTGCGGTACCAGGGGCGGCTGCCGTCGAAGGCGTTCGTGCCGCGGGGTCCCCACCGGCCGGTGGCCAGCATGCCCATGGTGGTGGCCGTGAGGCCGGCGACCCCGTCGGCAATCGCGGCATCGACGACCTGTCCCCGGCCGGACCGCTCGCGCTCGAACAGGGCTGCCAGCACCCCGAAGGCGAGGTAGAGACCGCCACCGGCGTAGTCGCCCAGCAGGTTCAACGGCACCGGCGGCGGCCGGTCCGGATCCCCCATGGCGTCCAGTGCGCCGCTGAGCGCCACGTAGTTGACGTCGTGCCCGGCCGCCTGGGCCAGGGGGCCGTCCTGTCCCCAGCCGGTCATCCGGGCGTAGACCAACCGCGGATTGCGGGCCAGGCACTCGTCCGGACCGATTCCCAACCGCTCGGCGGCGCCGGGCCGCATCCCCTCGATGAGGACGTCGGCGGTGTCGAGGAGACCCAGCAGCGCGGCGCGGCCGTCGTCGTCCTTGAGGTCCAGGACGACGCTGCGCTGGCTGCGTCGCCGGGGATCGCGCCCGGGCGGTACCGAGGTCGTCTGCTGTGTGGGCCGGTCGACGACGATGACGTCGGCACCCAGGTCGGCAAGCAGCATGGCTCCATGCGGGCCGGGCCCGAGTGAGGCCAGGTGGACCACCCGGACCCCCTGTAGGGGAGCGGGGGAGGACGAAAGCGTCGAGTCGCCGCTCATCCGAACCGGGGGTCCCTGCGCTCGGTGAAGGCGCTGAAGCCCTCGAGGGCGTCCTCGCGGCGGTAGCCCTCGAGGGCGACATCGGCCTCCCAGGCGAAGGCCTCGGCCAGCGGCATGTTCTGGCCCTGGTATGCCAGCTCCTTCGTGCGTGCGACGGCCCAGGGGCTGTAGCCGGCGATGGTCCCGGCCCACTCCATGGCGACGTCGACGACGTCGTCGTCGGCGACCACCCGCTGGGCCAGTCCGATCGCCGCGGCCTCCTCCCCGTCGACGGTGCGCGCGAGCAGGAGCAGCTCCAGTGCCTTGGACAGGCCGATCAGCCGGGTGAGGCGCTGGCTCTGCTGCGCGCCCTGCACCGCTCCCCGCCACAATCCGGTGGGACCCATCCGTGCACTGCGGCCGACCACCCGCAGATCGCAGGCGAGGGCCAGGGCGAAGCCGCCACCGACGGCGTAGCCCTGGATCGCTGCGATGAAGGGTTTCCAGATCGGCCAGGGGCGGGGGATCGGCGGCGGGCCGCTGCCTTCGGGGCCGAACGAGCTGTTCTCCTGGTAGGCGTCGATGTCGCCACCGGAGCTGAACGCCTTGTCGCCGGCACCGCGGATCACCGCGACGCGGATGTCGTCGTCCTCCTGGATGCGCGTGTAGGCCTCCGTCAGCCCCGCCCGCATCTCGGCGTCCACGGCGTTGCGCTTGGCCGGGTTGTCGAGGACGACGACGGCGATGCCGTCCTGGACGCTGAAGTCGATGCGTCCCATCAGTGGATCTCCGTCCGTCGCACGGGCCCGGATCGCTGGATCCGGCTGTGGAGGGGGCGGCCGAGGACGTGCTCGGCGAGGCGGCCTGCGTGCAGCAGGGCGGCCAGGTCGATGCCGGTGGGCACGTCCATCTGCTGCAGGGCGGCGACCAAATCCTCGGTCACCACGTTGCCGCTCTCACCGACGTCGCCCTGGTCGACGGCGGACGGCTCGCCGCCGACGCCGCCGAGGCTGGCGTCCACGATGCGGACACCGGCCCCGATCGCGGCCAGGGTGTTGGCGATGCCGACGCCCCGGTTGTCATGGAAATGGGCGATGAAGTCGACGTCGGGCCACTGGGCGACCGCGGCGGTGAAGAGCTGTGTCACGCCCCGGGGGTCGGCCATGCCAGTCGTGTCGCCGAACATGATCGAGCGGACACCCCGTCCGTACGCCCAGTCGACCAGCCCGAAGACGGTGTCCGGCTCGACCCGCCCCTGGATCGGACAACCCCAAGCGGTGGCGACGCCGATCAACGGGTCGATGTCGGCCTCGCCCAGCGTGTCGACCATGGCGGCGACCTGCTCCTTGTGGGCAGCGTGGGCGCGCCGCAGGTTGGCCAGGTTGTGCGGCTCGCTCGCGGAGAACGGGATGCCGCAGCGGTCAATTCGGCGGACGCTTCGGTGGGCCTCGACGACCCGGACGGCGCCACGCACGTTCACGGTGAGGACGCGGATGCGGACCGACTCGTCGATCCCGGCGAGCACCTGTTCGGCGTCGGCGAACTGGGGCACGACCGAGGCCGGAACGAAGGACGCGGCGTCGATCTCGCCAACCCCGCTGGCCGCTGCGGCGGTGATCACCCGCAGCTTGTCGCCGGTGGTCAGGGTCTCCGGCCAGCCCTGGATGCCGTCCCGGGCCCAGGCCTCGCAGACCGAGATCGAGGAGGGTGCGCTGGGGGCGGTCACAGGACGGCCACCGGGTTCACCGGGCTGGCGGCCCCGCCGACGAGGCGGAGCGGAGCCACGACGAGCAGGAACTCGCTGCGGCCCGTGGTCGCCAGCTCCTCGAGGTCCATGAGCTCCAGGAGGTGGACGCCCCGGTCCCGGATCAGCGCGACGTGCATCGGAGCGGCATCGGTCGGATCGGGGGAGGGACCCGCCTCGACGGCCACGTTGTCCGCACCGACCAAGGCGAAGCCCTGCTCGTCGATCCACGCCGCACACGATGGGTCGAGGCCTGCCCATCGCTCGGCCGTGGCGGTGCCTGCCCGCCATCGCGCCAGCCAACCCGTGCGCACGAGGAGTGCGTCACCGGGTGCGGGCGTGACCCCGGCACGGTCGAGCGCGCGCTCCAGGTCGTCGGTGGTCAGGTTGTGGTCGTCGGAGCTCGAGGTGCCGTCCGGGGGACCCGCATCCACGAACAGCGCGCGGGTGACGATCGGCCCGGCCTTGTCGATCCCGCAGCGGGCCGCCCCGCGGCTGGTCACCTCGCTGGCAGAGAAGCCGTTCCACATCTGGTGGTCGGCCCACACGTGCGCGAGAGCGTCGAGATGCGTGGTAGCGCCGGTGGGAAGCACGAGGGTGTCGTCGGCGAATCCGAAGCCACGCTCGCGAAGACCCGCAGCGTAGTCCCCGCCGTCGCGGACCATGAAGTGCTGGACCGACGGCCGACGCTCGGCCACCGGTCCCTGCCCGGAGCGAAGGGGCAGCCCGAGCGAGATCGGAACTCCGGTCCGGACCGCGGCGAGTCCACGGAGGGTCGCCTCCGGGGTGATGCGGTTCAGCGCCCCGCGCTCGTCGTCGTCGCCCCAGCGGCCCCAGTTGGACACCTGAGGAGCAGGCCCTGCCGTCTCCGGCTCGGCGGTCACCGGGTCCGCCAGGCGGGGAGGCGCTTCTCGGCGAAGGCCGTCGTCCCCTCACGGGCGTCCGACACACCGAGGTTGACCGTGAGCGCGGCCTGCAGCATCTGCAAGCGTGTGTCAACGTCACCGTTGACAGCGGTGTAGAACGCCGTGCGGCCGAGGGCGACGGCTTGAGGGGAGGCCTGACGCAGCTCGTCGGCCAGGGCGGCGACCGCCTTGTCGAGCTCGTGGTGCGGCACGACGTCGGAAACGAAACCCAGCCGGGCGGCCTCGGGGGCGCTCATGCGGCGCGCCGTGAGCATGAGCGACAAGGCCTGCTTCGGCGGCATCCAATGCAGCAGCGGAACGGTGATCATGTACGGCCAGAGGCCGACGTGCACCTCCGGAACCCCGAATTCGGCTCGGTCGCTGGCGACCACGAAATCGCAGGCGAGCGCCAGGCCGAAGCCTCCGGCGAGCGCATAGCCCTGCACCCTGGCGATGGTCGGCTTGCCGAGCTGCCAAAGGTCGCCGAACAGCTCGGCCAGCATCCCGCGGTTCCGGTGCGCTTGAAGGGCATCGCCGTCCGCGGCCATCTCGCGGAGGTCCCCGCCTGCGCAGAACGCCGTGTCGCCCGCACCTTCGAGGACGAGTACGCGCGCCGAGTTGTCGCGAGCCACGGCCGCCACGCCCTCGCGCAGCCCGGAGAAGACCGACGCGCTCAGCGCGTTGCGCTGCGCGGGGCGATTGATGCGGAGGCGAGCGATCCCGCCAGCGACGTCGAGCAGGACGTCGTCAGTGGCAGCAGTCATGTCAGTTGCCCCTCCCCGGGTCGCTCGTCGATGGCGCCGCAGTTGATGCTCTCAAGTTATCAACGTCCGCGTTGATAGTCAACGTCCCTGCTAGATTGTGGGTTCGACGTGAAGGAGTGTTGATGAGTTCGATCGGGTCACGACGCGCGGCCGCCGCGGCGGCTGCTTCGGACAGCCCCGCCTACCAGGAGCGGCGGGATGCGATCCGCGCCGCGGCCGGGCGGGTGTTCCACCGCAAGGGCTTCGCGGCGACCAAGTTGAACGACGTTGCCGAGGAAGCCGGCATGGACCGGGCCTCCCTCTACTACTACGTCGGCTCCAAGGAGCAACTGTTCCGTGAAGTCGTCTCGGACGCGGCGTCGGCCAACATCGTGGAGGCCGAGCGGATAGCGGCCTCCGAGGCGACGGCGCGGGTGAAGCTGGCCCGATTGATCGAGTCGCTGATGACGTCGTTCGAGCGGCATTTCCCCTACCTTTACGTCCTCGTGCAGGAGGACTTCCAGAAGTTGGACCACCGCCCTGAGCAGGCGGACAACGAGTGGATGGTGGTGCTGCAGGACTGGAATCAGCGCTACGTCAACGCGGTGAAGTCCATCGTCGCCGGGGGGTTGCGGTCGGGGGAGTTCCGCAGTTCACTGCCGCCCGGGATCATCGCGAACGCGCTCATCGGCATGATGAATTCGTCGCACATGTGGTTCCGGCCGAACGGGATGATGGACGCGTCGGAGATCGGTGCGGGAATGGCGGACATGCTGTTGGACGGCCTCGCCACTTCGCGTTCGAGTTGAGTCGCGATGTCGTCCCGGCACGGTGATCGACTCCTTGGATGAAGTGTCGCGCCGCCGGCCGCGGCCGACCTGACCGACCCAGGCGGTCGAGCCTCGGAACTCGGCGGCGGCGAGGACGCCCTCGGTGAGCTCCTCGATGGAGCCGATGACGACAGCCTGGCCCGGCCGCGTGTCTACCGCGGTCGACTTCGAAGCACGCCCGCCGGTTCGGCACTTACTCGTGGCCGTACGGCACCGCGCGCGGGCGCCCATCCGCCGACGCCTGTGCAGGTTCGGCACTGGCCATCCGCGGCCAGGGTGTGAACGGGCCGGCTCTCAGGATTTACGGGACCGGCCGGATCGGGTCGCGTGGCGTGCGCGAGCAGCCCTGGCGGCCGGTCCGTCCGGTGCGACTCCACCGACCGGTGACCGGTCGCTCGGGCGGCGGCCTCAGCGGTAGGCCTCACTTCTCGCAATAGCCGAGGTCGACCTTGACCTGGAGCCCGGTCACGTATCGGCTCTCGTCCGAGGCCAGCCAGAGCACCGCGTTGGAGATGTCGCGGGGGTCGGCCCACGTGACCGGCAGCATGTGCATGGACTGGAAGATCTCACCGTAGTCGTCGGCCGTGGGGTTCTCGAGGTCCGGGCGGAAGAGCCGGTACATCGCCTCGTTCTTGATCATTGCGGTGTCGACCGAGGACGGGTGGATGGAGTTGACCCTGATTCGATGGGGCCCGAACTCGTTGGCGAAGGATTTCATCAATCCGACGACGCCGTGCTTGGCCGCCGTGTAGTGGGCGAACGCCGGGAAGCCCTTGATGCCGGCGCTGGAGCTGATCAGCACGAGCGAGCCCCCGGCGCCACGATCCAGCATGGAGGGAACGGCCGCGCGGACGGTGTTCCAGACGCCCGTGAGGTTGACGTCGATCATGTCCTGCCAGACCTGGGCGCTCATCTCGCGAGTTGACGCGTGGCTGAAAATCCCCGCGTTGGCCACCACGACGTCGATCGGCCCGATCTGGGCAATGCCCGCCTGCACGGCGGACCCCATCTGCTCGAGGTCGCGCACGTCAGCCTGATGGATGGAGATGCGGCGGTCGAGCGCCTCGACGAGCCTCGCCGTCTCTGCGAGGTCGTCGGGGGTGGACATCCCGTAAGGGACGCTGTCGATCTGGTCGCAGAGGTCGACGGCGATGATGTCCGCTCCTTCCTCGGCCAACCGGATCGCATGAGACCGGCCCTGCCCGCGCGCAGCACCCGTGATCAGCGCGACCTTGTTCTCGACTCGACCCATGAGTTCCTCCTCTGTCGCGTCCCGCGGGGGACATGTCGCGGAACGAGCGGCGTGGCTCCGACGGCTTGGGCGCGGTGCCTGTAGCCCCACGCCATCGGTTGCAGGAAGACGGTAGGACTCCAGTGGCCGATGGTCAACGCTTTTGTTGACTGAGGCTGACGGGTCACCTGGTGCGAAGTGGATCCGGAAGTCTGCGCGGTGGGCAACGCGGGCTGCCGCCCTCCGGAGTGGCTGCCGTGGCCGATGGGCCGGTCTGACGCCCGCCACTCGGGCGGCACGGTGGCCGGCCCGACACATGCGCGCAGTGCCATGCGGTGGCCCGGCCGCAGGCTCTAGCTGCTGCCTTCGCCGTCGAGCCGCCCCTAGTGCTAGCTGCCGCTAGGTCGTCGTCGCCTCGGTGGACCCGTTCGGATGCGGCTTGCAGTGGCGGCGTTGGGGCATGGCCGCCGCTGGCCGCCGCTGGGTGAGCGTGTCCGGCACCGCCGTCGCGGCGAGCGTTGTCTGGCTCGGTCGCCCTA
>Ga0207674_10004209_pt1 | contig 17366 bp, 15 predicted proteins | sample KBSCornC72_FD_184303 | JGI IMG/M metagenome (GOLD analysis project Ga0207674, IMG submission 184303) | Corn rhizosphere microbial communities from Kellogg Biological Station, Michigan, USA - KBS Corn C7-2 (SPAdes) (version 2) | ecosystem: Host-associated > Plants > Roots > Rhizosphere > Soil ... | reverse complement strand
CAATGCCATTGCAAGTCTCCTTTCGTCCCTGGTGTACCAGTGTGCCTTATTTTGAGATAGATCGGGCTATGATTATTAGCCTTCGCCGTTTCTCAGGCTCGGGAGAGTTCATGGAATTGTGACATATGACCACTACTCTCTGTACCATCCGCCATCCACTGCACCCGCTGTGCGCTGCAAAGACGTGAGTCCAGACATGGACTGTGGAGGAGTCGCTGTTCCCCATGGCCTGGAGCTTGACCATATTCAGGATGATGGACAACCACGCACCGGGTCGAGGTCAGTTCGACACGGACGTTATAGCGGGTAAGCATTAAAAGAAAAAGATCCCACGCATCCAGCCTTGTGTGGAATCTCGATCATCCAGGCAATTGAGAACCGAACCGTTGACCGATTCCACTCGTCAGAGCCCTCGTTCCCCTGTGAAGCCAATTGGGTCCAGAAAAAATGCGGCTTGCCCAGTACCTCGGGCAAGCCGCATCGGAGTATGAGGTTAGAAGGCATACCGCAGGCTGAACTGCAGTTGCCGTTCAGACGAGTAAGTATTGCCCTTTGCGGTAACCTGACCAAACGTTCTGCTGGTCGGGTTGTTGTCGGGGTTATCCCAGTTGGGATGGTTGAGGTAGTTGAAGGCTTCTGCCTTGAAGATCAGTTGATGATTTTCGTGGCTCGGAATGATATGGAAGCCCTTCTGAAGCGCGGCGCTGAAGCTGTTGTAGCCGGGGCCGTAGACTTTACCACGCATTCCTCGCGGGGCAAAGGTGCTGAGGGCCGCTGGTGACCACGCGGTCGACCCTGCTCCCTCATACCACTGATCCGCAGTCTTGCCACCGGAGAACTTGTGAGGAAGTGCCGGGTTGTGATTGACGATATAGAACTGGTTGCCCGAACCCGGCCCGACTCCAGCCTGATCGAGGTTCCGCGTGACGCTCTGCGGACGGCCTGACTGCGCCTGAATGGTTCCGGAGAACTGCCAGTCGCCAACCAGGGTACGAACGAGCGGGTTGCTGGCGTGAGTGCCGTATGGGATGTCCCAGACGTAGTTCGTTACCAGCACATGCCGGGTATCGAAGTCGCTCGGTCCATACATGATGCTGTTGTCGTAGGCGTTGGGAATGTTGGTGCCGTTCGACGATCCATAGTCGAGGCTCTTGGACCAGGTATAGGCAACTCCAAAGAGGAAGCCGTGGTTGAGGCGGCGCTTCAAATTCGCCTGCATGGAGTGATAGTTCGATCCGCCCGTGTTCTGGGCCTCGATGATGGTGGAGTAGCCCTTGTACGGACGCAGCGCATCCGGGTTGATGCCCTTGTTTTGCGGGAGATTCCTGGTTCCCAGCGGCAACTGGTTGACATTCGCCAACTGTTCGAGATGGTAACCGCGGCGACCAACGTAGCTCAGGGTGAAGACGCCGATCTTCTGGAACTCCTGCTCCATGGTTACGTTCCATCCCCAGGCTTCGGGGCTGGGATACGTATAGGAGTGGGAGGTGAAGGCGAGCGGGGTGGCGTTGATGCCGATGCCGCCCGGATTGTCGACACTGCCGAGAGTAACGTTCGACGCGGGCTGGAACGGAGCGTTACCGCCAACGTGAACCGTATCGCTGATACCGAGACGCTGCACGTAGCGGCCGACACCGGCGCGGAAGACCGTACCCGGCGTCACCTGGTAGGCAAAGCCGAAGCGCGGCTGGATATCGCTATAAACGGTGGGAGAGTAGCCGCTCTTGTAGCCGCGGAAGAGGCGCGCATAACCGTCGCTGAGGATGGCGTCGGGAACATGTCCCTTGGCCTTGCTGGGGAAGCCGCTGCCCGGAATGACAACTCCGTTCAGAGGATCTCCGCCCGTGAGGAAGCCCGTGGTGGGATTCACTGTTGGAGCGAGCGACGGATCGTAGTCCTTCTCGCTGAAGAAGGCCTGATTGCCCCAGAGCGCATGGTACGGAGTCATAACGCTGTAGCGAATGCCGTACTCAAGCACGAGCTTCGGGTTGACCCGCCACTGGTCCTGGGCGAAGCCCTCGAACATGTTGCCGCGGAACAGCGTGTAGGAGCGCGTGCCGATCTCGCCGTAGGTATCGAAGAGGCCGAGTGCAGCGTTCGCTATGCCCGACTTAGTCGTCGGGCCACCGCCACGGTTATCGGTAAAGACAAACAGGCCGTTCTGATTATTGGTCGTTCCGGGCCGTGTATTGTCTACGCTGATCTGGTCGTAGTTGTTTTCACCGGCATACTCCCACAGGCCGCCGATCTTGATCGTGTGGTTACCCCAAACCTTGGTAAGGGTGTCACCAAAGTCATAAACAATACCGCCAGAGCGCGACGGATATGGGCCGCCATCAAGCGTTCCGAAGTTGTTGATTTGAAGAGTCGGAATCTTGTTGGGAACTACCTTGCTTGCGGAGCCATACAAGTAGGGGTAGTTAATGCCGTACTTGGTGCGATCATAGAGGCCCGAAGATGTATCGATGCCGATGGTGACGTGATCCGCGGCGCCCGAGACATAAGCATCGTTGACCATCGTGGGGCTGACAGTCCAGGTGTAGTGGAAGACAGCGATCTGGTTCGGCCGATGGAAGATACGAGGATTGGTATTGAAGTTGCCGAAGTGCGGCTCGTAGTCGTCGTAGTTGTAGTTCAGCAGACTGAAGCGGAAGTGATGCGCCTCGGCGGGAACGAAGTCGATGACGACCGAGTCTTTGCGCTGCTTCTCGGTGTAGGGTGCGGAGTCGATCCAGTTATGGGTTGAGGTTTGCGCTGCCGAGGGAAGAGGATAGGCATTAAGCAGACCAATACCATTGGGGCTGAGCGCAATACCGCATTTCCCACCACTAAAATCGTTGTTGGGGCAAGCCACACCCGTATTCGGGTTCACAAGCTGTACGGGAGCGTTGTAAAAAATATTCGGCGTAACAAGCAGTTCGCTGAAGTTGCCGGTCCGCATCAACGCCGTTGGAACTGTCTGCTGAGAGAGGTCATCGTGGTTGTAGCGCGTCCACTCCTGTCCCACGAGGAAGAAGAGCTTCTTATGATCCTTGTTGAAGTGGCCGGGAATGAAGATGGGACCGTTCAGGTTCCAGCCAAACTGGTTGTAGTGGAAGCCCTGCCGCGCGGTACCCGAATTGTTGCGAGCCCAGGTGTTGGCGTTCAGAGCGGTGTTGCGGAAGTACTCGAAGGCGCTGCCATGGAACTCGCTCGTGCCGCTCTTGGGAATCATGCGGATCTGACCGCCGGAGGTACGGCCATATTCAGCCGGATAGCTGGTGGTCAGCACCTGAATCTGCGACGTCGAGTCCACGTCGGCCACGCCGACGCTGGTGCCGTTGGAACGGGTGCGCACCATCGGTGCTCCATCATAGGTCAGGACGCTCTCCTGGGAACGCGCGCCGTTGACGTTGATGCCGTTATCAAGTCCAAATGAAAACGATGCCATCGGCTGGGTACGCACAACGCCAGGCTCAAGCTGGGAGAGGTACATCGGATTGCGGCCATTGAGCTGAATACTCTTGACCTGCTCCTGCGTAATGAGCTGGCCAACCGATCCGCTCTCTGTCTGCACGGTGTTGGCGCCTGCCACAACATTGACCTCGGTTGAGGCCGAGCCGACCTTCAGCGAGATGTCGATCCGACGGCCGATGCTCGGATCGAGGTGCACGTTGGTAAGCGTCGTCGTCTGAAAGCCGTCGGCCTCGGCGCGAATGTTGTAGTCGCCCGAGGGGAGGTTGGTCAGAATAAAATCGCCGCCCTGGTTGCTGGTAAGGGAGCGATCGGCACCGGTTGCGTTGTTATGAATCGTGATCTTCGCACTGGGAAGCACGGCGCCCGACGAGTCGGTGACCGTGCCGGAGATCGACGAACTATCTGATTGAGCAAGTACCGGAGCCACGAGTGCAAATGCGCACAACATGGCAAATAGCAGCGTGAGACGGCCACCGAACCACTCTTTTTTCATCCCTGCCTCCAAATTTTTGATACACGTTGAAAATGTCGTTTTTGATACACGTCAAATATCGTATGATTGCGTTATCACAACGAGCATCATGTTCGCCCGATGACGTACTGAATGTCAATGAAAAAATAATGATTTAGCTGTTGAAATCTAAGCTTACTATTGTGAATGCTGTGTTAGCTCTCCCATAAAACATTGTAAAAAGGGCTTATGTGCGCAAGATATCCCCTAGCAGGAAAGCAACTCTGGACGACGTAGCGCGGGCTGCCGGAGTCGGCCCCATGACCGTCTCCCGGACGATTAATGGCCACCCTTACGTGGCCGCCGCAACCGCAAAAAGAGTTCAGGCGGCTATACGGCAACTGGGATATCGACCTAATCGCGCCGCTCGCATCCTGACAGGGCAGTCGTCAAAATCCATTGGCCTGATCGTCCCCGATCTTGCGGACAGCTTCTTTTCCGTTGTCAGCCATGCCATCCAGGACACGGCGCGCCAAGCCGGCTACCTCGTCTGGCTGGCAGCTTCCAATGGGGACCCCTCCATTGAGGAGGCGCAGGTTGAAGAGATGGCCAGCCACCCTGTCGACGGCATCCTGCTTGTCCCCTCGGACAGTCACAGCAAGTACTTGAAAACACTGGCGTCCGGGTCGACCCCTATCGTCACCATCGACCGCCCCTCCGAGACGGCTCTCACCGACTCGGTCGAGGTCGAAAACCGCGTCGGGGCGCGTACGGCGGTGGAACACCTCATCGGACATGGATACAAAAAGATTGTCTGCCTGGTGATGAACTCCCACCTGCGGCCGGTACGGGAGCGCGTCGCAGGCTACGAAGAGCGCATGCGACAGGAAAAGCTCTCCCCCAAAAAACTGGTGTTGTCGAATGAAGCAACCGCAAAGAGCGTTTTATTGGCACTGTTCAACTCGGCGGACTGTCCCGACGCGTTGTTTACTGCAAATAACGCATGCACGACCTGCGTCATCAAGGTGCTCCGAGCGCTCAAGATCGAAGTGCCCAGGGATGTGGCCCTGGTCGGCTTCGACGACGTCGACTTCTACACTCTGCTGAAGCCTCCCGTCACGACCGTGCGCCAGCCCGCCGCTGAACTCGGACGCACCTCCGCGCGCCTGCTGCTGCAAAAGATCAAGAGCGAGTCCTCGACGTCCACCACCAGGACGGTTCTCCCGGTAAAACTCATCATTCGCGAATCGTGCGGATGCAAGAGTCAAAATTAGGGAATCGGCAGGCCCGGGGCGGCAGGCGTAAAGTTAAGACATCTCCTCAAAGGGGGCGACCGACCCGTGATGAACACTCCAATCAAGCGCGTCTACGAACAATCTGATAGGGACGATGGAGCCAGAGTCCTCGTCGACAGAATCTGGCCGCGCGGCCTGACCAAGGAGAAGGCTCACGTCGATCTCTGGCTCAAAGAGATCGCTCCCAGCAACGAGCTGCGCAAATGGTTCAACCATGACCCGAATCGATGGGCGGAGTTCAAAACCCGCTACAACGCAGAGTTAAAGAAGAATCCTCAGCAGGTCGCGCTCTTGAAAAAGAAGATTGCCGAGGGCAAGGTGACCCTTGTCTACAGCGCAAAGGACGAGCAGCATAATCAGGCCAGGGCCCTTCAGCAGTTCCTGAAACGCTGATTCTCCCACCTGGGTACAGATGCTCCCTGTAGCAGCATAGGTAAATCGCTACGGGAGTCTTCGGGAACAACCCAATTTTTTCGAACAATCCCGACGAAATGCCTTATTAATATCGCTTACTCTCCGCGTCCGAAAAATAAAAATCTTTGATGATGAAGTTGACTTTAGCGCTTAAGCTGAAGAGGATATCATGCTCTTACGGAATGCCGCGGTTTACCCCAGCCGGTCCAGCGCCTGCCCCAGATCCGTCACGATGTCCTCCACGTCTTCGATCCCGACGCTGACGCGGATCAGCCCATCGGTAATGCCCAGCCGCGCTCGTCCCTCGGCGCCTACCGCCGCGTGAGTCATGCTGGCCGGGTGGCAGATCAACGTCTCGACCCCGCCCAAGCTCTCCGCCAAGTAGCACAGCCCGAGCGACTTCGCAAAGAGATTCGCCCGCTCCAGCGTGCCCAGGTCCATCGAGAGCATCGACCCAAACCCGCTCTGCTGACGCTTCGCCAGTTCGTGCTGCGGATGCTCTGCCAGCCCCGGATAGAAGACCCGCTTCACCGCCCTGTGTCCATTCAGGAAGTCGGCAACCGCGCGACCGTTGGCATCATGCTGCTTCATTCGAACTGCCAGCGTCTTCACGCCGCGTAGCAGCAGATAGCTCTCGAACGGCGACAGAATCCCGCCCGTGCATTTCTGTACAAACCGGAAGCGCTCCGCCTGCTCCGGTCTGGTGCACACCAGAACTCCACCCAGGCCATCAGAGTGTCCATTGAGGAACTTTGTCGTCGAATGCATGACGATGTCCGCGCCCAGCGCGATCGGCTGCTGTAAATAGGGCGACAGAAAGGTATTATCGACGCTCAGTTCCACGCCATGCGCATGGCAGATGTCAGCCACCGCGCGAATGTCCGTAATCCCCATCATCGGATTGGTCGGCGTCTCGATGTGCACCAGCTTCGTCTCCGGTCGAATCGCCGCCGCGACCTTCTCGGCCGCGCTGGTATCGACATAGGTGAAGGTCAACCCATAGTTCGCCATCACCTTGTCAAACATCCGCGCCGTACCGCCATAGACATTGTCCGAGCACACCACATGGTCGCCCGTCTTCATCATGGTGCACATCGCCGTAATCGCGGCCATGCCGCTGGCAAACGCATGTGCGCTCGTCCCGCCTTCGAGCGAGCACAGGCTCTCCTCCAGCGCGTCGCGCGTCGGGTTCGTCAACCGCGCATATTCATATCCTTTATTCCTGCCAATCTCTTCCTGCTGATACGTCGAAGTCAGGTAGATCGGCACATTCACGGCGCCCGTCAACTCATCCGGGGCCTGCCCGTCGTGAATCGCTCGCGTCGCAAACCCGTGCTTCTTCGTCGTTGCCATCCCCTCACTCCCTCTCCCTGAAGTTCTTCACTCCAGGATTCCCTTACTCAAATACCGCTCCGCCGAATCCGGAATCACGGTCACCACCCGCTTGCCCGCACCCAGCTCCCGTGCAATCTCCACCGCCGCATACACCATGGCCCCGGCGCTCGACCCCGCAAAGATTCCCTCTTCTGCCGCCAGCCGCTTCACCATCGCAAACGCGGAGTCATCCATCACCTTGATAATCCTGTCGCATACGCTGCGGTCGAAGGTGACAGGCACAAACGACACACCGATTCCCTCGACCTTGTGGCGGCCCGGCAAACCTCCCTGCAACACGCTTCCCTGAGGTTCCACTGCGGCGTTAATCACCGACGGCTGAAATTTCTTCAAAAATCGAGCCACCCCGGTAAAGGTTCCTGCCGATCCGACCCCCGCGACCCACGCATCGATACGGCCTTCCATCTGCTCCCAGATCTCTGTCGCGGTGGTCTGCTCATGGAAGTCCGGATTCGCCGGATTTTCGAACTGCAATGCGGCGAATGCGCCGTCAGTCTCCCGCTCAAACTGCAACGCCCGCCGAATTGCACCTGCGATTCCCTCGGCCTCCGGAGTGCGAACCACCGTCGCGCCAAGCCCTCGCATCAGGATGCACTTCTCCTCGGCGAAGCCCTCCGGCACGTACAGCCTCACCTTGTACCCGCGATTGACGCCGATCAGCGCCAGCCCCACGCCGGTATTTCCCGCCGTCGCCTCGACGATCGTCGATCCGGCTCGCAGCACGCCTCGCCGCTCCGCATCGAGAACGATTCCGAGCGCAGCCCGATCCTTGATGCTGCCGCCCGGATTCAGAAATTCCAGCTTGACCCATATTTCGGCCCCGCCCGCCGGACTCAGCCGGCCCAGCCGCACCATCGGCGTCTGACCCACCAGGTCGACGACGTTGTCCGCCACGCGCATCACTGCGGCCGTTTCCCCGGATCAGCGAGAGCTGCTCCATTTGAATTCGCCGAACTCGCGCCATCGGCCTTCGCCACCTTCGGGAAGTAGCCCGCCCGCGTCCGCACCGACAGTTTTCCCATCCCCTTCGCCTTCGCTTCCACATGCACCTGCCTGTAGCCGCCCAGTTCCGGAGACTTGGTCGAACGATAGGCGATGGTGTACTGCGTCCGAATGTCCTTTGCCACCTCGGCCGCAATCGCGTCCACATCCTTCACCGACTTGGGGAAGTAAGCGACGCCTCCGGTCTCCTCCGACAGCGACTCCAGAACCCGGCGCGCATGACGTGCCTCGCGCTTGTCCGTATCCTGCCCGAACAGCAGCCCGATGCTGTAGATCACCGGCCCGTCGATATCCTGAATTCTGCGGATCGTCTGCTCCAGCGTTGCGGTCGAAGCGTTGTCCTCGCCGTCCGTAATCACCAGCAGCACCTGCTTGGGATGCTTCGCGTTCTTTGCCGTGTAGTCAGCGGACGCCACCAGCGCATCGTAGAGCGCCGTCCCGCCGCTCGACTTGATATAGTCCAACCCCTTCTGCAGCTTGGTAATGTCGCTGGTAAAGTCCTGGTCGATGAACGCTTCCCACGAGAAGTCCACGACGAACGCCTCGTCGGCGGGGTTCGACAGCTTCACCAGGTCGAGCGAAGCCTCTTCGACAGCCACGCGCTTGTCGTACATCGAGCCTGAGCTGTCGATCAGGATGCCGAGTGAAACCGGCAGGTCTTCGTGCCGGAACGAGGCAATCGTCTGAGGAACCCCGTCCTCGTACACATGAAAGTCGTCCTTGGTCAGGGTTTGGATGGAACGCCCGTTGTTATCTACGACGGTCGCGTTCAATCGTACCTCGTAGGCGTCTTCCCGCAGGGTATACCTGCCGCCCGCGCCCTTCTGAATCGTTCCCAGGGGAAGCCCTTGCGGAGCCTCCGTAGCCGGCGCGGTCTGCGTCTCCGGATCGGGCGACGGCACCGGATCGCGGTCTACTGTCAGCGATGGCGGCTGACTCGCGGCCTGCGGCTGCGTTGAAGCCGCCCGTTGACCAGCCCCTGCCGTCTGTGCCCACGCGCTCACCGCACTCGCACCCGGCATCCACATCCCCGCCGCCAGCGCAAGCGCCCAAAACCCCCTACTCCGAAGGTGCATAGTACCCCTGGCGATTGTGCACCGTCAGCGGGGGAAGTCCCGGCGGTGGAACCAATCGTATCTTCAATTTACGCCAGTTCCCGTCGCGCTTCATCTCCGAGGGCGTATACCCGATCACATATTCGTTGCGCAGCTCCGCGCTGATCCGGGTAGCTATGTCTCCCAGCTCCCCTACATCCATGACTCGGAACATCCGCCCTCCGGTCACGTCGCACATATCCGCCAGCAACAGCGGTCCCGTCTGCTCCTCGGGAGTCGGTGCATACATGTCGAAGATCCCGATGGCATAGATCTGCACATCGCTCTCCCGCACCGCCCGCCGCAACTCGCCCTCGGTATAGCGGCTCCGATTGTCGCCCCCGTCGGAGATGATCAGAAGCGCCTTGCGGTCATACTTCGCATCCTTCAGCTTGTCCACGGCCAGGTAGACCGCGTCGATCAGCGCCGTCCGTTTCTCCGGCTTCAGCATCACCATCCGCGCCGCGACGTCGTCGACCTGAGAGGTATAGTCCACAATCACCGCCGGCCGGTCGTTGAATCCCACCACGAAAAACTCGTCCAGCGGATTCGAGGTACGCAGAAACTCCATCAGCGCCTTCTGCGCCCGCATGAACTTCGACGACATGCTCCCGCTCAGATCGAAGACGACCCCAATCGAAACCGGAGCGTCATCGGTCGCGAAGCTCTTGATGATCTGCCCCGTATTATTGTCGAAGACCTGAAAGTTCTCCTTCTCCAGTCCGGTCACCAGCCGGTTCATCGGATCGGTTACCGTCGCCGGGACCAGCACCAGGTTCACATCGACCCGTATCCGTGCATTCCGGTTCGAAGTCGCATGAGCAGCCACGTTGCCCGCGCCCTCGATCACCGGCTTCAGATCCTCCGGCGTCTTCGCGGCGGGCGGCGGAGCTTGCGTGTGCACCTCGCCCAGAGGATTCTCCTGCGCTCTGCCCATCCCTCCCCAAGACATCGCACACAGGGCCAAAACGGCGAACAGCCGCCCCATCCGCCGCCATCCCCGCTCATGAACCGTATCCAGCATAAAGAGCACCCGAACCCTCCCCGCGACCAGGAAGGAATCTCCGACCATACTCCTTCAGCACTCAAATGAAACGACTGCAGCCGCCTGCCGCAAAGACCCCCAGAAGAATAGACGCTATCTCAAAATCATTCGTTACCCCATGCCCCCATTTTCCTCGGCGTTGCGGCCTCATACTGCGCCAGTCTCCTGCTGCACCACCAATTCCTCCAACACCCGTACAATGACTGAATACCTTATTTATCTGGAGAAAACAAAAAGCATGGCCCGCATCTACCCCTTCCGCGCCCTTCGGTACGACACCTCCCGCGTCAAGATGGAGGACGTCGTCACCCAGCCTTACGACAAGATCACCCCGGCCATGCAGCAGCGCTACTACGAAGCCAGCCCCTACAACCTCATCCGCGTCATCCTGGGCAAGCAGTTTCCCACCGATACGGACGAGGAAAACTGCTACACCCGCGCCGCCGAAACCCTCCGCGACTGGCGCAAAGAGCGCATTCTCGCCGAAGAGGGAGAACCCGCACTCTACGGGTACTCGCAGACCTACACCGTCCCCCACACCGATGAGATTCGTGAGCGCCGCGGCTTCATCGCCCTCGGCCACCTCTACGACTACGCTGACAAGGTCATCTACCGCCACGAGCAGACCTTCCCCAAGCACAAGTCCGACCGCCTGAGCCTCTTCAAGGCCACCCGCGCCTACTGCGAGCAGATCTACATGCTCTACTCCGACCCCGCGTTCACCGCCGAAAAGCTCATCTTCGGGAATGACGGCAAGTACGGGGGCACCGACGGCAAGCAGGTCGGCGACGCCTCCCCCGCCGATCTCGCCATCACCGACGAGTACGGCGTCGTCCACAAGGTCTGGAAGCTCACCGATCCCAACCTCATCAATCTCATCGTCACCGCCATGGCTGACAAGAAGCTCATCATCGCCGACGGCCATCACCGCTACGAGACCTCGGTCGCCTACGCCAAGGAACGCAGCGCCCAGCTTAAGCTCCCGCTCAACCAGCCCTACCCGCCGATGGGCGAAAGCTCAAAGCTCGCCCAGAGCCATCTCCCCACCCCTCCCTTCCCCGAAGCGGCCATGATGATGACCTTCGTCAACATGGAGGCGCCCGGCATTACCATCCTGCCGACGCACCGCGTGGTCTACGACATTCCCGAGTTCAGTTCGCCCGACTTCATCACCAAAGCCTCAGCCTTCTTCGACGTCAAGGAACTCGACTCCCCCGATACCGGCATCCTCGCTAAAACCCCCGGCGTAGCCTTCGTTGCCGCGACCGGAGACGGCAACTATCTGCTCACGGCCAAAAAGGACGTCATCGCGAAGGAACTCGCCGACATCCCCGTCCGACAGGCCCAGCTTGACGTCGTCCAGCTTCACTCCATCGTGCTGGAGCGGATCCTCGGCCTCACCGCGGACTCCATCACCAAACTGGGCAACATCCGCTACATCCGCGAGGCCGACGAAGCGGTAGGGCTGGTCGCCAGCGGCGAAGCCGACATCGCCTTCCTCATCAAACCCATCACCCTGGCTCAGCTCAAGGACGTCTCGCTCTCCATGGACGTCATGCCGCAGAAGTCCACCGACTTCTACCCCAAGCTGCTGAGCGGCCTGGCCATCTACGCCCTCGACTAACCAAACACAGGCGCGGCCATCCCAAGATGACCGCGCCGACTCTCTCGAAAACTGTCATTCTGAGCGCAGCGAAGAACCCCGCATTTTGCTTTTGCCGTTGCTTGTTCCTAATTTGGTGACATTGGGGTTAAGAGGCCATAACGAAAAAGACTCTAAAGCAAGTAGAAGCTTTTTCCCCTCGCGTTGGGTTCCCAGATAACGAGAAGCGCATTTATGGCTCAGGGCTCTATGCCGCAAGTGGCTTCATAACGTTTCCACACCGCTGGATCGTCCGTGACACTGAAAATCGGTTCCATTGTTTTATGTTCCATGATCTCGGTCACGCCATCCACGGTGACTGCTGTGTAGGAGGGGTAGCTAAGTGGCGCTCCGTCTCTAAAAGGGTCCTTCAAGGAAAACTGTCCGCATCCGGTGCTGCCCTCAGTTCTCTGAAGAGAATGCATTGCATGGTCCTTCATAAGAAATCCTGCTCTGCTTCCCCAAGGGTAGGAGTAGTAGTTCATCGTTACAGTGACATCTGCGCGTGCAACATCTGACGGCAATGGAAGCCATCGTGGAAGCCGAGAAGCTTTGTCCAACTGGAACGTAGATTCTGGAAAGACGCGACAACCCACGTAAGTTAGAGCCAGCATCATTGCAAGAGTTATCCAGAGATACTTTGTCCTGAAGCGTGAAAGCTGTGTGGTCATCGGTGAGCCATCTTGTTCTGCTCCTGCGTTGCCTGCAATGTAGTCTATCAACGCAGGTCTGCTGCCGCGGGAGCACTGTAGATCCTCAGAGTCGGCTTCTCATCTCCAATCTGGTTCTAATAGTTGAATTGATGGAGTGCGAGTTTCGTAACAGGCTTGTTAAGCCTTCCTTCTCACATTTACGAGGAATCAATACCTTCCCCCTTCTGCCACAATCCCACCACTCAACCAATTACAATCAACCCAACCACATTGACTCCTCCCCGGAAGCAATTCGTCGCCGCTATCCTGCTCCTCCTCAGCAGCTTCGCTCCTCTGGCCCTGGCGCAAACCCAACCTCCAGCTTCGCCGCCGCCCGCAAAGCCTCCGTTAATGGTCCCCTTCACGCCCCAGCCGAAACCCGCTCCACCAGCCCCACCCCGCACGCTGATCCTGCTTGACCCGGCACACGGCGGTCCCGATACGGGAGCCCATCTGCCCAACAATCTCCTCGAAAAAGACATCACGCTCTCCTTCAATAACCGCCTTCGCGCTCTGCTCACTGCCGCGAACTTCGCCGTCATCTCTACCCGTACCTCCGATCCTTCCACTCTCTTCACCACCGACCAGCGCGCCGAGATCGCCAATCACGCCCGCGCTGCCGTCTGCCTGACCCTCCACGCCACCGGCAGCGGCACCGGCATCCACCTCTTCACCTCCGCCCTCACTCCGCCTGCCCGTTCTCCCCATATCTTTCCCTGGGATACCGCCCAAGCCGCCTCCGTTGCGGACAGCCGCCTCATCGCCGCCGCCATCCGCTCCGCACTGACCCAGGCCAGACTTCCAGCTACCTCGGCGCGCGCCTCCATTCGCCCGCTCGATAACCTCACATGCCCGGCGATCGCCATCGAGATTGCTCCTCTGGCCGATCCCAGTTCCAGTCCTACTCCTGTCTCCGACTCCGCCTATCAACAGCACATCGCCGAAGCTATCGTAGCCGCGCTTACCGACTGGCGCACCGCCAACCTCACCGGAGCCGGCCGATGATCCCCCGCTACCAGCGCGTCCTCTTCTGGAGCCTCATCGCCGGAATCGTCCTTATGGGCAGTTTCCTCATCCACGGCTGCCGCCAGGCCCACCAGCGCCTTACCGCACTCAACGACGCTACCCCCATTGCCGCCCCCACTACTGCCAGCACCCAGGAGATCACCCTCTACCTCGCCAACGACGCGGACGGTTCTCTCGCTTCCGATCAGCGTGAACTAGCCCTGCCCCAGGACCCCACCCTCCGCGCCCGCGCCCTGCTCGAATACCTGCTGGCCCAGTATTCCCTTCCCACCTCCACCCACCCGCTCCAGAGCGGCCCCACCGTCGACGATGTCTTCTTCATCAACCTGCCCCTCGCAACGCCCACTGCTCGCAACGCACTTAGCCCAGCCACCGGCATGCCCTCGCAGGACAAGTCACGCTCCTCCCATCCCGCCAAATCCACCAGCCAACTGGCCATCGTCAATCTTCACGGCTCCTTCGTCGAAAGCCATCCCTCCGGCATCCAGGTGGAAGCCCTCACCCTGCTCTCGCTGATCGCAACGCTCCATTCGGCCTTTCCCGAGGTCACAGAGGTTCGCTTTCTCGTCGCTGGCCAGCCCCGCGACACGCTCGCCGGCCACGCCGACCTTACCCGCGTGTACTCCGCTACCGCCGCCACCCCGACCGAAACTACAAAAAGGACAACGGACACTCAGCCATGACCACGAAGCCCCTCATCCTTCCTCCCAATCCCACCATCGGCGTCTTCGACTCCGGCTTCGGCGGCCTTACCGTCCTCGGCGCTCTGCTTCCCCTTATTCCTGGGGCGAAGTACATCTACCTCGGCGACACGGCGCGTCTTCCCTACGGCTCCAAGTCCCGCGAGACTATCGCCCGCTACGCGGTCTCCAGCGCGAAGTTCCTTGAAGAACAGGGTGCCGACCTCCTCTGCGTCGCCTGCAATACTGCCAGCGCCCTCGCGCTGACGGAGATCGAGCAAGCTCTCTCCATCCCCGTCGTCGGTGTTATCCAGCCGGGAGCCGAGGCCGCCTGCAAAGAATCCTCCCGCAGCGCCCTTGTACTCGCCACCGTTGCCACCACACAGTCCCACGCGTATGCCCAGGCCCTCACCGCCCTCGGCCTTACCGCCACCGAAAAGGCATGCCCTCTTCTTGTCCCCCTCGTCGAAGAGGGCTGGATCGACCACCACGTCACCGCTGAAGTCCTTCGCATCTACCTCGCCGAAGCCTTTGCCGAAGCGCCGGATGCCCGGACGCTACTGCTCGGCTGCACCCACTACCCTCTGCTCCAGCCACTCATCGAGCGCACGCTCGCCCAGATGAACCATCCAATGACCATCATCGACTCTGCCGCCGCCACCGCCGTCCGCGTTGCCGAGTACGTCGCTCCCAGCCCTACCGGCAATCCCGCGACCTGCCGCTTCTACGCCACCGATTCCATCGAGAAATTCCAGCGCCTCGGCACCGGCTTCCTTGGCCATCCCCTCGCCGAAGTCCATTTGCTTGATCTCGGCGGCTAGAATAGATTGCCCAGGATTTCAATCTTTTCTCGCTTTTGCTGACGCAAGGGGAGCGCCCGATTGAGCCCGACCTCGGTTCTCAGTTAGATTTAGAAGTGATAAAGGAGAATGTATAGATGAGTTCGTCAAACAAGTCAGAGTCCTGGCTGGATCGTTGGTTCCCTCTGTTGGTCATCGTCTTCGGATTGCTCTTCGTCACATTGTTGGTAAGCTTTCACCCGATGGGGTAAGCGCATCCCAAGCCTCATGGCCAGTTACGCTCCCGGTCTCACGCTTGCAAGCTCGCGGGCGTGAGCATCTTACTCGCGATCTGCTCGAGTTTTTTCAAGCGTGTTTTACTCAAAGGCCTGTTAAATCCTGACGTTAGGCCTACAGATCAGGGAAGCTTCCGACTCATTCCCGAATTAGGCAACATTCAGGAGTCCCTATGCCATACCTGCTCAAAACGGAACCCGACAAATACTCCTACGACGATCTCCTGCGCGACGGCGAGACCACATGGGACGGCATCACCAACAACCAGGCCCTACTTTACCTCCGGAATATGAAGAAGGGTGAGAAGCTGGTCATCTATCACTCCAACGTCGGTAAAGCCGCCATCGGCACCGCCAAGGTCGTCTCGGTTGAGGGCATCGATCCCAAAAACCCCAACGTCCGCATTAAGCCAGTCAAGCGGCTGAAGCATGAGAAGACGCTCGCGGAGATTCGCGAAGCCGCCGTCTTCAAAGACTCCATCCTCTTCCGCCAGTTCCGACTCTCCGTCGTCCCCCTTACCGACGAGCAATACGACTGGCTCACACTCTCCTAAAGCAATCTGTTTTCCTGACAGATGGCAACCGATATCCCACTCCGACACACCTGCGGGGGGAATGCTCTAAAGATCGGCGTATCTCCTCTTCCACATTTATCTACCTGTACAACTTTTGTTCGTTACGTTTCATACTGCCTTGCAGGTATATTTCGACAAAGGTCGCACGCAATGCCTTTGCTTTCTTGGATCGATAACCGAACGCTGCTCGGCTGCCAGATTCTGATTGGCGGAGTATTCGCCCTCGTCTTCCTTGGCATGAAATACATGTACCCTCGCCTGCGTGGGGCGGGGATCTTCTCGCTCGGCTTTTGCGCCAGTATGGTCGCCTGTGCGCTCTTCGTCGCGCGCGACCACATCTCCGAACTCGCTTCTGTTGTCCTTGCTAACGCCCTTGTCTTCACCGCTTTCGCTCTTTTTTACGATGGGACGCTGCGCTTTTTTCAAAGCCCTCGCAAGGCCGACCTTCTGTGGATCGTCATCGCTTTCTCCACGGCTCTGCAGGCCTACTTCACCATTGCCCACGACCGCCTCACCCCGCGCTTCCTTGTGGCCGGACTGACCTTCTTCCTCATACGATCCCTTATTGCCATCGAGCTCTTTTTTCAATCCACCGGGCGGCCTTTTATCAGGGGTTTTGCTGTCCTGATGAGCGTCTACGCCTTCTTCGGCCTGACCCGGATCCCCCTTATCCTGTTCAATGGCACTCCCCAGATATTTCTAGAGCAGGACGCCCTGCAAACCTCATCCCTGGTCTTCAACATCATCTTCGTCTGCATCATGGGCCTCTGCTTCCTGCTCATGCTGAGTGGCGAACTGATGGCCGCGCTCGAAAATCAGTCGTTCGAAGATGTTGTCTCCGGCGCGCTCAACCGCCGCGGCATCGAACAGAAGCTCGCCATCGAACTTGGCTGCGCCAAACGCAGCGGCGTGGGCCCATCCGTCGCGCTTGTTGACATTGATCACTTCAAGGCTATTAACGATACCCGCGGCCATGCTGCCGGCGACAAGGCCCTGCGCCAGATTGCCCTCGCCATCTCCTCGAATCTGCGCAACTACGACTTTCTCGGGCGCTACGGCGGAGACGAGTTCCTCGTCATCCTTCCCCAGGCTTCCTGCCAGGATGCGCAGAGGGTGGTCGAACGCATCCAACATGCGATCCACTCTCTTTCGACCGCAAAGAACAGCTTTCCCATCACGGTCAGCGTCGGCATCACGCAGGCGATCCCATTCGAGCCGTCCGACTCCCTGCTCGCTCGCGTTGACGCCGCTCTCTACGAGGCCAAGCACGCAGGGCGCAATTGCAGTCGCATCGTCACTCCGTCACAGACATTTAAAATTCCCGAGCCCACCGCCTGCTTCCCCACATAATTCCTTCGCTTACGTCTGTGGCCTTCGGAAGGCGTAGATCACCGCCAGCAACGGCGGCGCCAGCAGCACTCCCCAGAAAGGGATGATGATGCCCAGCACGATCGGCCCCAGAAAAGCCGCCCACCATGGCACCTTCGTGGTCCGGTGCAGGACGTAAGGCCCGATCACCAGCCC
>Ga0207674_10004201_pt1 | contig 17381 bp, 18 predicted proteins | sample KBSCornC72_FD_184303 | JGI IMG/M metagenome (GOLD analysis project Ga0207674, IMG submission 184303) | Corn rhizosphere microbial communities from Kellogg Biological Station, Michigan, USA - KBS Corn C7-2 (SPAdes) (version 2) | ecosystem: Host-associated > Plants > Roots > Rhizosphere > Soil ... | reverse complement strand
ACTATAGTTAAACAACAAGATTGGTTGGTTAAGTTGTCGTTTCGGATGTTTCTCGCGGCAGTGGCGCTCCGCGCGGCGGCGGATTAGCGTCACCGCAATGAAGCTCGCGGCCCTCCTGTTGCTTCTGCTCACAACGGCGCCGGTATCGGCACGCGGAGACGTCGTTTTTGCCGGCGGCGCGTGGGCGGCGATCGACCGCGGCTCGGTTTGCGAGGCCTTGTCGCGGTCGCAGAAGGTGCTGCCCAGGGACAAGGTCCAGCCGGTCGCCGGCTTCAGCTTCACGCCGGACCACAACCGCTGGGGCGAGTTCCACGCGCGCTTGAGCCGGATGCCGCGCGGTGATGCGACGGTGATGCTGAAGGTCGGCGACCAGCCGTTCCTGCTGGTGACCCGCGATGGCTGGGCGTGGAGCCGGGGGCCGATGCAATCACAGGCAATCATCGCGGCCGTTCGGAATGGCGGCTGGATGCAGGTCGAGAGCCGCGACGGCTTGGGCGTGCGCTTCTCCGACCCCTATCTGCTCGACGGAGCACCGACCGCGATCGACGCGGCGGCGGCGCGCTGCGCGCTTCGCAGCGCTGGCAAAATCCGTTGATAATCCCTAGATAAGAGCCTTCCAATGAGCGCCGATACGACCCTCATGCCCATTCCGGGCCGCCAAGATGCCGTGCCGGTGCCGCGCGCGGCCGCGACGCGTGCCGACGGACGGGTCGAGCTTGTGGGCCTGAGCAAGGAGCAGATCCGCGCCGAGCTCGAGGCGGCGGGGCTGGAGCCGAAGCAGGCGAAGCTTCGCTCCAAGCAGCTGTGGCACTGGATTTACAACCGCGGAGTCACGGACTTCGCCGCGATGAGCGACGTCGCCAAGGCGCAGCGCGGCTGGTTCGCCGAGCGCTTCGTCATCTCCCGGCCCGAAGTGGTCGAGGCGCAGGTCTCGTCCGACGGCACGCGCAAGTGGCTGCTGAAGACGCACGACGGCCACGATTTCGAGATGGTGTTCATCCCCGACGCGGACCGCGGGACTTTGTGCGTATCGAGCCAGATCGGCTGCACGCTCAACTGCCGCTTCTGCCACACCGGGACGATGATGCTGGTGCGCAATCTCGACCCGGCGGAGATCGTCGGCCAGGTGATGCTCGCCCGCGACGCGCTCGGCGAATGGCCCTCGCAACCGGAAGGGCGGATGCTCACCAATATCGTGATGATGGGCATGGGCGAGCCGCTCTACAATTTCGACAATGTCCGCGACGCGCTGAAGATCGTGATGGACGGCGACGGGCTCGGCCTGTCCCGGCGGCGCATCACGCTTTCGACCAGCGGGGTGGTTCCGATGATGGCGCGCGCGGGCGCGGAGATCGGCGTCAACCTCGCCGTCAGCCTCCACGCGGTAACCAAGGAAATCCGCGACGAGATCGTGCCCTTGAACCGCAAGTACGGGATCGAGCAGCTGCTCGAGGCGTGCGCGGCTTACCCGGGCGCGAACAATGCCCGGCGGATTACGTTCGAATATGTGATGCTCAAGGACAAGAACGACAGCGACGAGCATGCGCGCGAGCTGGTGCGGCTCATCCGCAAGTACCGGCTTCCGGCGAAGGTGAACCTGATCCCGTTCAATCCATGGCCTGGAGCGCCGTACGAATGCTCCGATGACGAGCGCATCGCCAAGTTCAGCAACATCGTCTTCGAAGCCGGAATCTCGGCGCCGGTGCGCACGCCTCGAGGCCGCGACATCGACGCGGCTTGCGGCCAGCTCAAGACTGCAGCAGAGCGAAAGCGGAGGAACGCGAGGGTCGCCGCGTAAGGAGTAAGGACATGTCGCTGATCGGCAGGCTCGTCGATAAATTGCTGGCCAAAGGCAGCATCACGCTAAAGCTGCCCGGCAAGAAACCGGAGACGTACGGCCCGGGCGGGGACAAGCACCTCACCGTTCGCTTCACCGACCGCAAGGTCGCGTTCGACATTATCCGCAACCCGAGGCTCGGCTTCGGCGAGGCCTATATGGACGGGCGGATCATCATCAAGGACGGGACGGTCCTCGACCTTCTGCGGTTGATCGTCGGCGCTAACCGCTGGGAGGATTGGGGCGAAGGCCGCAGGGCGTTGTCGAAAGGCAAGGCGACGCGGACGCTCAAACGCCTGCTGCTTCCCAACAATCTGAAGCGCGCGCGCAAGAATGTCGCGCATCACTACGATCTCAGCGACGAGCTGTACGAACTCTTTCTCGACGAGGACAAGCAGTACAGCTGCGCCTATTGGACCGATCCCGCGCATGAGACGCTCGAGCAAGCGCAGCTCGACAAGAAGGCGCATATCGCGGCCAAGCTCGCGCTCGAGCCGGGCATGCGCGTGCTCGACATCGGCTGCGGCTGGGGCGGCATGGCTTTGTTCCTGCACAAGGTCGCCGGCGTCGACGTGCTCGGTGTCACCTTATCCGAACATCAGCTCAAGATCGCTCGGGCGCGCGCGGAGGCCGCGGGCGTTTCCGATCACGTCAGGTTCGAGCTTAAGGACTATCGGCTGCTGGACGAGAAGTTCGACCGCATCGTGTCGGTCGGCATGTTCGAACATGTCGGCGCGCGCCGCTATGACGAGTTCTTCGCCAAGTGCCGCGAGCTTCTCAAGACCGACGGGGTGATGCTGCTGCACACGATCGGCAAGCTCGGGGAACCGTCGACCGCGCCCGACCCGTTCACCGACAAATGGATCTTCCCGGGCTATCACCTGCCCGCACTGAGCGAGATGGTGACTTCGAGCCAGAAGGTTCGGCTGATCGCCAGTGACATCGAGAACCTGCGGCTCCACTATGCCTACACGCTCGAGCATTGGCTGAACCGCGCCACCGCGGCGCGCGAAAGAATCATCGCGATGTATGACGAGCGCTTCTTCCGCATGTGGGAATTCTACCTGGCCGGCGGAATCGTGATGTTCGAGAACGGCGCAGCCTGCAATTACCAGGTGCAGTATGTGCGTGAGCGTACGGCGCTTCCAATCACGCGCGACTACATCGCGGAGGCCGAAGCGCGCTACCGCAAGATCGCGAGCGAGCCGGCGCCGGCGGAGAAAAAGCCGCGCAGCGCCGGCCGCAAGCAGAGCCTGGAGCCGGCCTAGGGCTCAGGCGGCGCGGTTCTTCGCGCGTTGGGCCTTGCTTGCCTGGCGACGCTCGTCGGGCGTGAGCACGCCATCATGATTTAGGTCGGCGGCGTCGAACTGCTGAAGTGCCGCCGCTTCCGCTTCCTTCAGCGACACGCGCCCGTCCTTGTCCATGTCGGCAAGATCGAACATTCGTACCAGCGCGCTTCCACGCATGCTGCCGTGCCGGACCTTGATCTTTCCGGCAGCGGCCGCGGCCTCGAATTCGGCGCGCGTGACGACGCCGTCTTTGTTGGCATCGGCGTGGGCGAACAGCGACCATGACGCGGGGCGGCGGCTTGCCGGTTTCCTGCCCTTTGCAGCTAGCCGGGCAGTATGCGCGACCTCGACCTCGGCCTGAGTGACCTGCCCGTCTTGATTGGTGTCGAGCCGGTCGAACATCTTCGCCGCGCGCTTCGGTGCGCTTTTTGCACTTCGCTCGTCGAACTGCGCTCGGGTGGTCGCGATCTCGTCCTTGGTGATGAACCCGTCATGGTTGAGGTCGAGCTTCTTGAACATCTGCTCGACGCGTGCACCGACCTCGGACCGGTTCTGGTTTGACGTGAAAAAGCTGTGGCGCGCATGCGCCGTCGGGGACGTCAAGGAAGCGGACGATGCGGTTTGGGAAATTGCGGGCGAGGCGGTGAACAAGGCGGCGAGAACGACGCCGCCGGATACGTACAACTTCATTTCCGATAACCTCCAGAAGGACATTACCGAGCACGCAAGTGGTAGAGGCAGTCTGCAGCCGATTGCAACTGCCGTTCGCCGGGAGAGCCTAGCTCGGCCGATGCTCGCGCCGCATTTGCTCGTGCGCCTGGCGCATTTCGTCGGGCGTTAGCTTCCCGTCATGGTTGAGGTCGGCGCGATTGAAATGCTGGAGCGCGGCGGATTGCGCTTCCTGAAGCGACACGCGCCCGTCATGATTCGCGTCGGCCATTTCGAACAGGTGGCCGCCCATGCCCATCCCGTGCACGCCGTGCATGCCCATGCCCTCCATATGCATGTGCATCCGCTCCATGCCGTCCATTTCGGGCATGCTTCCGTGCATGATCATGACCCGGCGCTCGCGCATCTGAGGTGTCGCAGCCATGAACTCCTGGCGGCTGATCATGCCGTCATGATTGGTGTCGAGCCGGTCGAACATCGCACCGCGGTCGCCCATCATCGGCCCATGTTCCTCCATCCTCTTGTGCATTTCGGCGCCCATGCCGGCGAACCTCGCATGCGAGGCTTCGATCTCCTCGCGCGTCACATAGCCGTCCTTGTTCGTATCGAACCGTGCAAACATCTCGCGGACGTGGCGAACGACTTCGTCCCGGGTCATCACCCGATCGGACATGACCCTCATGTGCATGCGCTCGCGCATCTGCGGAGCGGGCGGCAAGGGCGGCATCGGAGCGACGGGCGCGGTTCCCTGCGCAACGCCGGGGGGCAGAGGCGGGGCGGTTTGCGCGACGGCCGGTGTGACTGCAATCGCCAGAGCGGCAATGGCGCCGCCGATCAACAGCTTCATCATGGTGCTCTCCTCTCCCAAAATTGAGGAGCAGCTAAATCAACCAAGCTTGCTGGCGATTGAACGGAAGCGAAACGATCAACGGCGGTAGAAGGGCTGCACGCTGAGATAACCCCATTTCTGTCGCCGACCGGACCGCCTCACCGTGGACAAGGCCCGGGCGAGCTCGCCCTTCGGATCGAAGAACTGGGCCTGGCAGGTGACGACCCAAATCGTGCCGACGCCGGCGGCTTCCGGCGAACGGACGAGTTGCTCCATCGCTTCGCTCGTCATCGACGGAACGGCGGGCGAGCCCGCGCGGCGAGGACCGGGAGCGGCAAGGGCAGGATAGTCGGCGGGAACGCCGTGGCGCGGATAGGTCGATGCCGGCCCCGCAGCGCGGAGCGGCAGGGCGCTATCGTTGGGATAGAGCCAGACGGCGTCGCCCGGGCGGACGTTCTTCTGAAGATAGGAGTCGACCTGGTCCCATTGCTCGGTCGCCGGGCGAAGGGCCATGGCAATCGTGCTCGGCACCAGGGTCACGGCGAGCGCGGCGGCGAGAATGACGCGCTCCTTGCGAGCCTGCGTCCGCGCCAGCGCAGCGCTCATCGTGAGATAGCAGGGCACCAGGGTCGCCGTCAGCGTGCGCGGCAGGAACAGTGGCACGAACAGCGCCGAGATGAGCGCCGTAGCGAGCGGCGGACCCCACCACAGGACGAGGAGCGCGCGATTGGCGGTCCAGCCGCGCTCAACGAAGGCCTCGCCGATGGCGCGCTTGGCGCAGAGGAACAGGATCAGCGCGGCGACCGCCGACCCGATGGTCAGCACCTCGACCGGAACGCCGTACAGGCTGAGCAAAGTCAGCAGCATCTCCGGCTTCCACGCCAGCCAGCCGGTGCCCCAGTCGCGGGTCCTTCCGGCGATCAGCCACAGGCAGGGGAGGTAAAGCAGCACGATCGCCGCTGCCGCGAGGAGGCCCCGCGCAATGCGCTTGCGTGGCGCATCCTTGAGCCAGGCCGGCAGCAAGGCGAAGGCGAGGCAGGCAGCGTAGATCGCGCCGAGCGCGTGACTCCACAAAGTCAGCTCCGCGCCAGCGACGAGGATGATCCAGCTACGGGGCGAACCCGAACCGCCGTCGCGAAAGTCGGCGAACAGGCGAAGCAGGCCGAGCATCGCCAGCGCGTAGGCGAAGGCCATCGGTGCGTAGGGCCGAGCCTCCTGCCCGTGCTCGACGAGCGTCGGGCCGAATCCGGCGAGGAAGCCGGCAAGACCCATCAGAAGCAATGGGCGCCCCGTCGGCCGCAGCCGCTCCAGCTCGCGCGCCGCAAGCATGACGACGGGAACGGCCGCCATGCCAAGCAGCGCCGACGGCAGCCGCAGGGCGACGGCGCTACCGCCGAACAAGGCGCGCCACGCTTTAAGCAGCGAATAATAGAAGGGCGGGTGGGTCTCGTAGGTCGGGACCACGGTCCACAGATCGTGCCAGCTCTGCGCCGAGAACCAGGCGCTATACGCCTCGTCGAGCCACAGCGGGCGCATGGAGATCCCGATCAGCCGCACTGCGAGTGCGGCCACGGTCAGGACAAGGGCTAGCCGCAGCGGCGTAATCCGCCAGTTGAGGCGGGTGCCGGCAAGCGGTGCTGGCGATGCTGCAGCGGTGTCCATGGTGGAATTAGCCCTAGGGCAAAGATGGTTAATAGCTTGTAATCTGGCGCCCCGGCTCATGGACAATTGGAGGAGTGCCGCTAGGACGCGCCGGGACAAGCGCGATTGCGGGTGTATGACCAAAGGGGATGAAGCCGCTCCGGCGGTTCAGGAGGCTGGCGCGGCGCGGCCCTGGTGGGAAACCAGGGTGTGCGTGCTCGTTGTCATGCTGGCGACGATGATCCCCTTGATCTACCCGCCGATCCCGCCGCTGGTCGACCTGCTCGGCCACATGGGCCGTTATCGCGTCGAGCTCGACCACTCGCCCTTCCTCCAGCGCTATTACGATTATCACTGGGCGGCGATCGGCAACCTCGGCGTTGACCTCCTGATCGTCCCGTTCGGCAAGCTGCTTGGGCTCGAGCCCGCCGTGAAGCTGATCGTGATGCTGATCCCGCCGGCGACGGCTGCGGGGTTCATGTGGGTCGCGCATGAGGTGCACGGGCGAATCCCGCCGACCGCCTATTTCGCGCTGCCCTTCATCTACGGCTACCCATTCCTGTTCGGGTTCGTCAACTTCACCTTGTCCGTCGCGCTCGCCTTCCTCGCCTTCGGCTTGTGGCTTCGGCTCGGCCGGCTCGAGCGGACGACGCTTCGCGGATGGTTGTTCGTCCCGATCTCGCTCATCGTCTTCTTCTGTCACACCTACGGCTGGGGATTGCTCGGCCTGATGTGCTTTTCGGCCGACGCGGTGCGGCTTCACGACCGTGGGCGGACGTGGTGGCGGGCGGGGCTCGAGGCTGCGCTTCACACATCGGTAATGGCGCTGCCGATCTTCGTCATGCTGATCTGGCGTAGCGAGACGCACGGCGGCCAGACCGTCGACTGGTTCGACTGGAAGGTCAAATGGCACTGGATCTATTCGGCGCTCCGCGACCGCTGGAAATGGTTCGACATCGGTTCGCTGATCGTGCCGGTGCTGGTGTTCCTGTACGCGATCTTCAGCCGCAAGCTGACGCTGTCGCGCAACCTCGCCTTCTCGGCCATCGTGCTGGCGATCTCGTTCGCGATCATTCCGCGGATCGTGTTCGGCTCGGCTTATGCCGACATGCGGCTCGTGCCTTATCTGATGGCAGTTGCACTGCTCGCGATCCGCTTCCGTGGAGCGCCCGACCGGAGGACGGCGCACGTGCTGGCGGCGCTCGGTCTCATATTCTTCGGCTCGCGCACCGTCGCCAATACGGTCAGCCTCGCGATGGCTGCGGACGATCAGTCGGCGAAGCTCGAAGCGATTAACATGATGCCGCAAGGCGCTCGCGTCATCAGCCTGGTCGGAATGACGTGTCAGGAATATTGGCCGATGCTGCGCAACGGGCATCTGGGGGCCATGGTGATCGTGCGGCGCGACGGATTCTCCAACGACCAATGGCTGCTCGAAGGCGTCAACCTGCTCGACCTCAAATATACCGCGGCCGGCTATTTCGCGGCGGACCCGTCGCAGCTGGTCCGGCCGAACCGCTGCGTCGACCCGCTCCATCGGATGATCGACGACAGCCTGGCGAACCTGCCGCGCCACGATTTCGACTATGTTTGGCTGATCGACGTGCCGCCCTATGATCCGCAAACGGTGGCGGACATGAAGCCGGTCTGGCGCGGACCGGGGAGCATCCTCTACAAAACGCAGCCATGAAACTGTCGATCGTCGTTCCCTGCTTCAACGAGGAAGCGTGCCTCGCCGAGCTGCACCAGCGGCTCGGCGCTGCCGCGCGTCAGGCGGTCGGCAGTGGTTATGAGCTGGTGCTGATCAACGACGGCTCGCGCGACGGAAGCTGGGCGGCGATGCGGCGAATGGCGGCTGAGGATCCGCATGTCGTTGCCGTCAACTTGTCGCGAAACCACGGTCACCAGCTTGCGCTCACGGCGGGTCTCGACCTCTGCCGGGGCGAGACCATCCTGATCATCGATGCCGACCTCCAGGACCCGCCCGAGCTTCTGCCCGCGATGCTGGAGACGATGCGCGATACGGGTGCCGATGTGGTCTATGGCGTGCGCCGAAGCCGGGCGGGCGAAACCGCGTTCAAGCGCGCGACCGCCCACGGCTTCTATCGTTTGCTGTCGCGTGCCACCGAGGTCGACATTCCGCTCGATGCCGGCGACTTCCGGCTAATGAGCCGCCGAGCGCTCGACGCGCTTCTCGCAATGCCCGAGCAGGCGCGGTTCATCCGCGGAATGGTCGCGTGGATCGGGTTCAAGCAGGTGCCATTCCCGTACGACCGCGCCGAGCGATTCGCCGGGGCGACCAAATATCCCTTGAAGAAGATGATGCGCTTCGCCTTCGATGCGCTCACCGGATTCTCTTCGGCGCCACTGAAGCTCGCGAGCCATGCCGGTTTGTGGCTGTCGTTCGGCTCGGTGCTGCTGATCCTCTACATCGCCTACGCCTGGGCGGCCGGGCGCAATATCCAGGGTTGGACTTCGCTGATGCTCGTCGTGGTGGTGCTGGGCGCGATCCAGATGTTCGTCCTCGCGCTGATGGGCGAATATATCGGCCGCCTCTACAATGAGGCGAAGCGGCGGCCGCTGTACATCGTTCAGGAAGTGGCTGGGGGCGACGGGCAGGAGGCGCGGCTCGGCTATCTCGCTTCGGCGACCGCGAACAGCGACAGGCCTGGCGGCAAGGGCAAGCGCCCGACCAGGTAGCGCTCGGCTGCGAAGACCTTTTCGAGCGCAGCGTTGAGCGGCGCCGGCGGAAGCTTCACGTCGGCGTCCTCCTTGCCGCGCAGCTTCGATGCCGCGCGTTCGACGACCGCGAGCGGGAAGAGCAGGCTGTTGAAATAGCCGAGCTTGACGAGCACCAGCGGCGAAGCCTCGATCAGCCGCCTCAGCGCCGGCTTCGAATAGCGGCGCTTATGGTGGTTGACGACGTCGTGAGCCGACCACATCCATTGATGCGCCGGAACCGCCATCACGAACTTGCCGCCGGGCTTGAGGCGCATAGCGATCGAGGCGAGCGCAGCCGCATCGTCGTCGATATGCTCGATCACGTCGAATGCGCCGATGAGGTCGTAATGGCCTTTCGGAACGTCCGCGAGCTCGGGAAGCGGAGCGCTCATCACCGCGCGGCCGAGGCGCTTTTCCGATAGCGCGCGCGCCTCGTCGTCGAGCTCGAGACCGTCGACGTGGCCGAACTCGGAAAGCATCGCGAGATTGTGGCCGGTACCGCAGCCGATCTCGAGGATCGCGGCATTCGCCGGCGGCCGCGCCTCTCGCCGGATCAGCTCGGCGAGGACCTCGCGGCGCGCGCGATACCACCAGTGGCGCTCGTCGAGCTCGGCCATCTGCTGATAGACGACGCGCTCCATCAGCGGAAAACCAGCTGGCGGTTGAGGAAGAAGGTCGCGAGCGGCGTGACGAAAATCGCCGGGATCAGCGGCCACCAGGTCGGCCCATGCACGAGCGGTCCCGTCAGCACCCAGGTGAAGACCTCGTTCATCAGGAATCCCGACGTCTGCACGGCGAGAAACTTGACCTTGAGGACATTGTCTTCGTGGCGTCCATGTCCGCGGAAGCTCCACCGGCTATGCAGCACGAACCCGATGCTGACCGAGACGAGGAAGGCAACGACCACGGCGAGGACCGGAGTCATCACATAGGTCGCAAGGTACCAGTAGATCGCCGAATAGAGCGCGGCCAGCGAGAAGCCGACGATCGCGAACCGCACCAATTGCCCGAACGTCTCGTGAGGAAAGTTTAATCTGGAAGCCATGCCCCGGCTGCTTGCCGTTTAAGGTTCAGCGGCTACAGCGCGAAACATGCCTCAAAGCAAGGAGCTGGACTTTGAACGGCGCGCGTTCGAGCTGATCGAACGCAAGTGGAAATGGGTCGTGCTCCTCGCCTGGCTCATCTTCTGCGCCTGGTGGATTTACTCCAGCTGGAACAACATCCGCTGGTTCGCGCTCGGCGACACCGACGACAATATGCGGATCATGCAGGTCAGAGCGCTGCTGCACGGGCAGGACTGGTTCGACCTTCGGCAATATCGGATGAACCCGCCCTTCGGCGCGAACATCCATTGGTCTCGGCTCGTCGACCTGCCGATCGCCGGGCTGATCCTCGGGCTTCGGCCGTTCCTCGGCGGAGCGGCGGCGGAGCGCTGGGCGGTGGCGATTGCGCCCATGCTGCCTTATTTGCTGCTGCTCTTCTCGCTCGCCCTGACCGCGCGGCGGCTGCTCGGGCCCGGCGCTTATGTCTTCGCCTTTCTGACGATCATCTTCGCCGGCTCGACCAACGGCATGTTCTCGCCCGAGCGGATCGATCACCATGGTTGGCAGCTGGCCCTCCTCGCCCTCAGCATTTCGAGCCTGGCGGACGGCAATCGGGTCCGCGGCGGCCTGACCCTCGGCATCTCGACTGCGCTGTCACTGGCGATCGGGATGGAGATGATCATCTATCTCGCGCTCGCCGGAGCAGCGGTCGTGCTGTTCTGGGTCGACGACGTGACCGAGCGCGAGCGGCTTCGCGCATACGGCGTGGCACTCGCGGGAGGGACCGCCTTCTGCTTTCTCGTCTTCGCGTCCTACGCGAATCGGGCGCCGGTGTGCGACGCCTTGTCGCCAGTCTGGACGTCCGATTTGCTGCTGTGCGGGGCGATCGCTTTTGGCCTTGCGTGGCTTTCGCCCGACGATTGGCGCAAGCGGCTGGGCCTTGCCGTGGCGGCGGCGCTGATCGTCGGCGCATATCACGCACTGATGTGGCCGGATTGCCTGCAGCGGCTGGAGCACGTCTCGCCTGAAGTCGAGCGGCTGTGGCTGAGCCACGTCAAGGAAGCGCGGCCGGTCTACATGCACGGATGGCGCATCGCGACGCTGATCGTCGCGCTGCCGATCACGGGCGCGATCGGCTGGCTGCTGATGATGTGGCGCAATCGCGCGGACCGGGATTTGCTTCGCCGCACGATCGGGGCAGCTCTTCCGGGCTTTGCCGCCTCGCTGCTGCTGCTGTGGCAGGTCCGGACCGGACCGGCAGCACAGATGATGGCGGTGATCGGCGGAGCGGCGCTGATCTGGTTCCTGCTGCCGATCTTCTGGAAGAGCAGCAACTCCGCGATGCTGGTGCTCGGCGCCGCCTGCGTCGTGTTGCTCGGCGCAGGCGCTGCAGTCCCGCTCGTGCTCCGCTTCATTCCCGAGCCGGCTTCGACCAAGCGCGATCTCGAGATCGGCAAGGCCAACCGCCTGTGCGCGTCGATGTGGGGACTACGGCCGGTCGCGCTCCAGCCCAAGGGGGTGGTGATGACCTTCGTCGACCTCGGACCTCGATTGATCACGGTCACGCACCACGATGCGATCGCCGGCCCCTATCACCGCAACGGTGAGCAGATTGCAGACGTGTTCAATTTCTGGCGGGGCAGCGCCGACCAGGCGCATCGCCTCGCCGCGAAATACCATGCCAATTACGTGCTGAGCTGCCCGAACAGCTCGACGACGACGATCTTCACGTCGGAAGCGCCGCACGGCTTCTATGTTCAGCTCGAGCGCGGGCAGGTGCCCAAGTGGCTGACGCCGGTGCAGCTGCCCAAAGATTCGCCCTATCGGATGTGGAAGGTCGTCGGCTGAGCTTTAGCCGAGGACGTGTGGAAAGCTCTGCTTGAGCCCGTCGATCACGAATTGGGCGGCAAGCGCGGCAAGGATCACGCCGAGGATCCGGGTGATCGCCGCTTCGACCTTGTCGCCGATCAGCTTCATCAGCGGCCCCGCGGCAAGCAAGGTGATCATGGTGATCAGGATGACGACGGTGATCGCCGCAAGCACGACCGCGATGTGCAGCGGGTCCTCTGCCCTCGACACCCACAGCATCGCGCTGGCAATCGAGCCGGGGCCGGTGATCATCGGCATCGCCATCGGGAAGACGCTGATGTCCTCCGCCTGCGGCGTCCCTTCGATCGAGTGAGCGCGCTCCTCGCGCCGCTGCGTACGCCGTTCGAGAACCATGTCGACCGCGATGTAGAAAAGCAGGATTCCGCCGGCGATCCGGAAGCTCGCAAGGCTAATCCCGAGCCAGCCGAGCAGCGGCCGGCCAAGCAGCGCGAAGAACATCAGGATCGCCCAGGCGATTACCGACGAGCGGATCGCCATCGTCCTGCGATGTGCAAGCGGAGTGCCGCGGGTCAGGCTGGCGAAAATCGGGGCGCAGCCCGGCGGATCGATGATCACCAGAAAGGTGACCAGCGCCGAGCCGAACAGCTCGATCATCTGCGTTTGGGCGCCGGGTCGGTCGCGTGAAGGACTTCGACGTAGCGACCCTTGATCCATTGGAATACGCGAATCGTGCGCGTGCCCGTCGGGGTGACCTTCCAATCCCAGCCGAGCGTCTTGTCTGCGGATTCGCCGCGGCCATTGTCCTCCGGCGTGGTGCGCGCCTCCGTCGGATTCAGTTTGGGCGGCGGCGCGATCGGCGCACCTTTCGCGCGGCCGTCGCAAGTCGAGTGGTGGACCTGCACCGTTGTCCGTGCCGCACCTTTGGCCGGCGTTGGAATCCCGCCGTCATAGACCCACCGCCATCCTGCGGACGTCGTGCGCTGCCACACCGTCGTGAAATAACCGGCGAGCTTGCCGTCCTGCGTGAACCACGGACCGATGTTGACCGCGGTGCGGCCGTCGCACGAGACATAAGTATCCGCCGGCCGCCAGCTGATCGACCGCGGCGGGTCTTTCAGCGGCTTGAGGAAGTTGCGCGCCCAGACGGCCTGCGGCGTGAACATGACGGCATCACGGTCGGCCCATTTGCGGAACGCGCTCCACTGCCCAATCCGCTTGGCGTCGCGCGCGAAGGCGTGCTCGGCGTCGATGGCGGTCGGAACCGGCGCGGCGGCGAGGAGCAATGCGGCGATCACAGCGACTTCTCGTAAGCGAAGCCGTCGTGCCGCGCGGCCGAGACGAAGGTGTTGCGGATGAGGCACGCGATGGTCATCGGCCCGACTCCGCCTGGTACCGGGGTGATCGCGCCGGCGACCTGTGAAGCAGACTCAAAATCGACGTCGCCCACCAGCCGACCCTTTTCGCTTTCGCTCGGCACGCGATTGATGCCGACGTCGATGACCGTCGCGCCGGGCTTCAGCCAATCCCCCTTCACCATCTCCGGCCGGCCCACGGCGGCGACGACGATGTCTGCACGTCGGACGACGTCCGGCAGGTCGCGGGTCCGGCTGTGGGCGATGGTGACTGTGCAGCTTTCGCGCAGCAGGAGCAGCGCCATCGGCTTTCCGACGATATTGGAACGCCCGATCACCACCGCATCCTTGCCAGCCAGATCTCCGAGCTCCGCCTGAAGCAGCTTGAGGCAGCCGAGGGGCGTGCCGGGGACGAAGCCGTGGAGACCGATCGCGAGGCGGCCGGCATTGACCGGATGAAAGCCGTCGACATCCTTGTCGGGTGAAATCCTGGTGATGATCACCCGTTCGTCGATTTGCGGCGGCAGCGGGAGCTGGACGAGGATCCCGTCGATCGCCGCATCCTCATTCAGTCGATCGACGAGCGCGACCAGTTCCTCTTGCGCCGTTGAGGCGGGCAGGTGGAACTCGAAGCTTTCCATCCCCGCTTCGCGCGTCGCCTTGCCCTTGTTGCGCACATAAACCGCAGAGGCAGGGTCGTCGCCGACGAGCACGGCGGCGAGACCTGGTGCCCTACCGGTCGCCTCCTTGAAGCGCGCGACTTCGCCCGCGATCCGCTCGCGCAAGGCCAGCGCGGCGGCCTTGCCGTCGATCACCTTCGCCGTCATCCGCCGTAAGTATATTGAACGTAGACACCGGTCAGGAGCTTCTGCAGCACCTGGATCAGGATCAGCACGACGAGCGGCGAGAAGTCGATACCGCCGAAATCGGGCATGACGCGGCGGACCGGCCGATACAGCGGCGCGGTGATGCGGTCGATCGCAAGCGCGAACGCCCGAACCCCGCTCGAGCTGGTGTTCAGCACGTTGAACACGAACAGCCAGCTCAGGATCACCTGGACGATGATCACCAGGCTCACGATGCTGAGCAGATATTTGAGGATGTCGATCAGCGCTCCAACCATGGTGAGACGCTTAGCCGGGCGAAACTTACGGTGCAAACCGCTCCGGCTCGGCGACGCTGAGGATCTCGGCGAAGTCGCCCGCGGCGTCGCTCCATTCGGCGACCGGCGTCCAGCCGCCGGCGAGCAGCAGAACGCGCCCGCCGCGCTGGCCATATTTGTGGCTGTTCTCAACGTGGATCGAGGAGCCCATCGCGAAGGTGAAGCTGCGGCCCGAGATGGTGAAGGCGACATCACGTTCCGGCACGAGATGGATTTCGATCCGCGAGAGGATGTCGTTCCAGCGCGCGTCGTGGCGGAAGGCGTCGACCGGAATGTCCCCGTCCAGCTCGCGGTTGATTCGGGTCAGGAGGTTGAGCGTGAACTGGGCGGTGACGCCTTCGGGATCATCGTATGCCGAAATGAGCCGGTCGATAGGCTTGACCCGGTCCATGCCGATCAGCAGCTGCGAGCCCGGCCCAAGCAGCGCGCGGAACTGGCGGAGCAGGTCGGTCGCGCTCCACGGCACGAAATTGCCGATGGTCGAACCGGGGAAGAAGCCGAGCCTGGGCAGCTGCTCGAGTCCGCCTGGAAGCGTGAACGGCCGCGCGAAATCCGCGATCACGGGGATCACTTCGATCTTGGGGAAGCGCTGCTGCAGATCGCGCGCGCTGTGTTCGAGATAATCGCCCGAAATATCGACCGGCACGTAGGCGGCCGGCGCGATCGCCTCGAGGAGGATCGGCGTCTTGGTCTGCGAGCCGGCGCCGAACTCGACGACCACGGAGCCCTTTGGCACCAGCGCGGCCACCTCCGGCATGATGCTGTGGAAGATCGCGGTCTCGGTGCGTGTCGGATAATAAGACGGAAGCCGAGTGATCTCCTCGAACAGCTCGGAGCCGCGGCGGTCGTAGAGCCAGCGCGCGGGGACGGCCGGGATCGGCGCCGACAGACCGGCGAGCACGTCGTCGCGGAAGGCGACGATCTGCGGATCAAGCGTCTTGAGCAAGGCGCACCCCCGTGAACTGCCAGCGCGCGGCCGGCGGGAAAAAGTTGCGGTATGAGGCGCGACTGTGGCCGCGCGGAGTCGCGCAGCTCGCGCCTTTCAGCACGAACTGCCCGCACATGAACTTGCCGTTGTACTCGCCGACCGCGCCGGCCGCGGGAGCGAAGCCGGGGTAGGAAGCGAAGGCGCTCTGGGTCCATTCCCAGACGTCGCCGAACATGCCGCCGCCCGGTCGCGGGGCGACCGCGCCGGGCCGGTCGAGCTGGTTGCCCAGGTTCGGATCGGCGGAAGCTGCGAAATCCTCCCATTCGGCTTCGCTCGGAAGCCGCGCGCCGGCCCAGCGGGCGAAGGCGTCTGCCTCGTAGTAGCTGACGTGAGCGACCGGGGCGGCGAGATCGATCTCGCGCCTGCCGGCGAGCGTGAACTCGGTTCCGTCCTCGCGCCAGTAGAGCGGCGCTGAAATACCTTCCTGCTGGACCCACGCCCAGCCGTCGGAAAGCCAGAGCGTCGGCGTCGAATAGCCGCCGTCACTCACGAACTCGCGCCATTCCTTGTTGGTCACGCGCCGGTTGGCGAGCTCGTGCGGTGCGAGGAGGACGCGGTGGCGGGGCCGCTCGGCGTCGAAGGCAAAACCTTCGTCGGCGGCGCCGATCTCGACAACGCCGGTCCGGCTCGTCACCCACTCGTCATTGCGAGGGGCCGAAGGCGACGAAGCAATCCAGTCATGGCCGCTCTGGATTGCTTCGCTCCGCTCGCAATGACGGAGCGGAGCATAGGCCGGCTCGAGCGGGTTCTCGGCAAAGGTCGCGAGGATATCGGTGAGGAACAGCTCCTGATGCTGCTGCTCGTGGTTGATGCCGAGCTCGATGAGCTCGAGCGCGGGCGGCGAGAGCGATGGAAGCGCCCACTCCAGCGCTTCGTCGACATGAGCGCGATAGGCGCGGACCTCGTCGAGTGAGGGACGGCTGAGCATGCCACGGCGCGGGCGGGCATGGCGCGGTCCTTCGGCTTCGTAATAGCTGTTGAACAGATAAGACCAGCGCTCGTCGAAGGCCTTGTAGTCAGGCACGTGATCTCGCAGCACAAAGGTTTCGAAAAACCAGGTCGTGTGGGCGAGATGCCACTTGGCCGGCGACGCGTCGGGGAACGGCTGGATCGTCGCGTCCGCATCGGACAGCGGGGCGGCGAGGCCGAGCGTCAGTCCCCTCGTGGCGAACAGCCGTTCGCCAAGTGCCTTGCGGGCTCCGTTCGAATCCTCCCGGGCCATGGGATGCGCCCACTGCCACGAAACAAGTGTCGGGAAAAGGACAAAGTTCGCTAAATGTTCCGCCCCTGCGGTTATTCGCCGCGCGTTCCGCCCGGTTGCCAGAGAATGTCGCCGCCCTCGCGCGCTGCGACGAAGCGCGCGGCGACGAACAGGTGGTCGGAGAGGCGGTTGAGGTAGGCGAGGAGCTGCGCATTGAGCGGCTCGGCCTCGTTCAGCGCGACGGCAGCGCGCTCGGCTCGGCGCGTGACAGCGCGGGCGAGGTGCAAGGCCGATACGCCCGCGGATCCGCTCGGCAGGATGAAGCTGGTCAATGGTTCTAGGCTCGCGTTCATTTCGTCGATCTCGACTTCCAGCCGTGCGACCTGGCTCGCCACGATCCTCAGTGCTCCGTCGACTTGTCCCGGCGTCGCAATGTCCGCACCGAGATCGAACAGGTCATTCTGGACCTTGAGCAACTGGTAGGCTGTGTCTCCGCCGCCTAGCGCGGCAATGGCGACCCCGATCGCGGCGTTCGCCTCGTCCACCTCGCCGATCGCCGCCATGCGCAGGCTCGACTTGCTGACCCGGCTTCCGCCGACGAGGCCAGCGCTGCCGCCGTCACCCGTCCGCGTGTAGATCTTGTTGAGCTTGACCAAGCCGCGCTCGCGCTAGTGGCTCGAAGATGCGCCGGCGATCGCCAGGATCAGGATCACGATGACGATCGCGACCGCCTGGAACAGGACACGGCGGCGCATCCACATCTGCGACTGCTCGCCAGTCACGTCCTTGCCCGAGGCCATGGCGATCACGCCGCGCACC
>Ga0207674_10004199_pt1 | contig 17383 bp, 17 predicted proteins | sample KBSCornC72_FD_184303 | JGI IMG/M metagenome (GOLD analysis project Ga0207674, IMG submission 184303) | Corn rhizosphere microbial communities from Kellogg Biological Station, Michigan, USA - KBS Corn C7-2 (SPAdes) (version 2) | ecosystem: Host-associated > Plants > Roots > Rhizosphere > Soil ... | reverse complement strand
TCCATGTCGGCATCGCGGCCCATCGAAAGCACACGGACCTCGTCGCCGTATTTCTCGCCGAACAGCGCCATGGCGCCGGCGGAGATCGCCTCGTCAGGGGTCATCAGCCGCGTCGTCACCGGCTCGTTCGAGCGGATCTGGGCGTTCACCTCGGCTTCGACGGCTTCGATGTCGTCGCGGGTCAGCGCGGTCGGCTGCGAGAAATCGAAGCGGAAATAATCCGGAGCGACGAGACTGCCCTTCTGCGTCACGTGCGTGCCGAGGCGGCGGCGGAGCGCGGCATGGAGCAGGTGGGTCGCGCTGTGGTTGGCGCGGACGCGGTCGCGGCGCTCGGCATCGACCCGCTGGTGGACCGTCTCGCCGACCGACAGTTCGCCCGCGACGACCTTGGTTTGGAGCACGTGGAGCTTGCCGAGCGGCTTCGCCGTATCCTCGACCTCGCCCCTGAAGCCCTTCAGCGTGGTCAGCGTGCCGGTGTCGCCGATCTGCCCGCCGCTCTCGCCGTAGAAGGGCGTCTGGTTGAGCAGCAGATCGACCGTGTCGCCGATCTCGGCCTGCTCGACCCGGGCGCCGTCCTTGACGATCGCCAGCACCACACCCTCGCCCTCGTCGCCCGAGTAGCCGGTGAATTCGGTGCTTCCGAACTCTTCGGCGAGGTCGAACCACAAATCGTCGGACGCCTTCGAGCCCGAGCCTTTCCAGGCCGCCCTCGCGGCCGCTTTCTGCGCCGCCATCGCGGTGTCGAAGCCGGCGCGGTCGACCTGAAGCCCCCGCGCCCGAAGCGCGTCTTCGGTCAGGTCGTAGGGGAAGCCGTAGGTGTCGTAGAGCTTGAACGCCGTTTCGCCCGCGAGCGTACCGCCGGCAGCCAGGTCTGCCGTCGCTTCGTCGAGCAGCTTGAGGCCGTTGACGAGGGTCTGGCGGAAGCGCGTCTCTTCTTGCTGCAGCGTCGCCTCGATCAGCGGCTGGGCGCGAAGCAGCTCCGGATAGGCCCCGCCCATTTCCGCGACGAGTGCAGGCACCAGCCGCCACATCAACGGCTCGCTCGCGCCGAGCAGATGCGCGTGGCGCATCGCCCGGCGCATGATCCGGCGCAGGACATAACCGCGGCCCTCGTTGGACGGCAGCACGCCGTCCGCCACCAGGAAGCCAGACGTGCGCAGATGATCGGCGATGACCCGGTGGCTCGCCGCCGTGTCGGGCGCGTTGTTGCCGGTCAACGACTGCGACGCCTCGATCAGCGCCTTGAACGTGTCGGTCTCATAATTGTCGGGCGTGCCCTGGAGCACCGCGGCGATGCGCTCGAGGCCCATGCCGGTGTCGATGCTCTTCTTGGGCAGCTCGGAGACGATCTCGTTCGCCGCCTGCTCATATTGCATGAACACGAGGTTCCAGATCTCGACGAAGCGGTCGCCGTCCTCGTCCGGGCTGCCCGGCGGCCCGCCCGGGATGTGGTCGCCATGGTCGTAGAAAATCTCCGAGCATGGCCCGCACGGCCCGTCGTCGCCCATCGCCCAGAAATTGTCCTTGGTCGGTATGCGGATGATGCGGCTGTCGGGCAGGCCCGAGATGCGCTTCCACAGGTCGAAGGCTTCGTCGTCGGTATGGTAGACGGTCGCGGTCAGCCGATCGGGATTGAGCCCCCATTCCTTCGTCAGCAGATTCCACGCGAGCTCGATCGCGCGGTCCTTGAAATAGTCGCCGAACGAGAAATTGCCGAGCATCTCGAAGAAAGTGTGGTGGCGCGCGGTGTAGCCGACATTGTCGAGGTCGTTGTGCTTGCCCCCGGCGCGGACGCATTTCTGCGAGCTGGTCGCCTGGCTGTACGGCCGCGTCTCGAGGCCGGTGAACACGTTCTTGAACGGCACCATGCCGGCGTTGACGAACATCAGCGTCGGGTCGTTCTGCGGGACCAGCGGCGCCGATTGCACCCGCGCATGGCCGTTCGTCCCGAAAAATTCGAGGAAGCCGCGGCGGATGTCGTTGGTCGAGGTCATGCGAACGCGATGTAAATGTCGTGCTGCGCTGCGGCAAGGAGCAGCCGCCCGCCGCAAGGTGCCGGGCGGAGGGTCGAGATGCCGAATGAGTTGGGCGCTCGAACGCCTGTCTTTTCAGCAATTCGAAGCGCTCGCCGAATAAATTCCGTCGGCTACTTAATATTCCGCGTTCGAGTGCCTATATAGACGTTGCTACAGTCGCTAATTGACGGTCTTCGGCGCTTTGCGGCTCCTTTTTCCTTCTCTCTCGCTTCTCCTAGCATCCGTGGATTCCACTTCGGATTCCATCACAGAAGGAATTAGATATGCCAATCGGTACAGTGAAGTTTTTCGACAATTCCAAGGGCTACGGCTTCATCACCAATGAGGCCGGAGGCAGCGACGCCTTCGTCCACATCAGCGCGGTCGAAGCCGCCGGGATGAGCACGCTCGAGAAAGAGCAGCGCCTGTCCTACGACCTCGAGAACGACCAGCGCGGCAAGACCAGCGCCGTGAATCTGCAGTCCGCCTAACCAGCGGCCTTCGCTGCGGCGGGGGAAAACGACGGGCGGGTGCCATGCGCATCCGCCCTTTCTTTTGCGATTGGAGAGCCCACCATGTCCGTCCAGCACGAATTTTACGCGCAACGCGCCGCGGAAGCCCGGGCCATCGCCGACGCAGCGACGCTCGACAATGTCCGCGACCGCTGGCTCCGCTCGGAAGCGAGCTGGACCGAACTGGCCGATCGCAGCCAGCGCAGCGAGAAAATGCGCGACAAGCTGATCGCCGAAAAAGCAGCGGAGCGGGCCGCGTTGCAAGCCGCGAACCCGGCATGAGGCGCGCCTAGGCAGACCGGCACGCTCGCCCGGCTCGACGCGCTGGACTGCAAACGCTAGTCGACCGCCATGGCGAAGCGGCGCAAAAGCACGATCCCGACCTACAAACGCCGCCGCCCGCGCTCATGGCCACGGCGGATCTTCGGGTGGGTCGTCAGGCTGGTCGTCGCTTTCTTCCTGATCTCGGTGCTGTGGGTCGGGCTCTATCGCTTTGTGCCGCCGCCGACGACGGCGACCATGCTCGGCGACTTGCTCGCCGGACGCGGCGCAACGCGCGACTGGATGCCGATCAGCCAGATCGACGGCGACATGGTCCGCGCCGCGATCGCCGCCGAGGACAGCAAATTCTGCTCGCATAACGGGTTCGACTTCGAGGCGATCGAGGATGCGATGAAGCGCAATGCCTCGGGCGGGCGGATCCGCGGCGGCTCGACGATCAGCCAGCAGACCGCGAAAACGACCTTCCTGTGGAACGGCGGCGGCTACGCCCGCAAGGGCGTAGAGGCCTGGTTCACCTTCCTGATCGAGCATCTGTGGGGCAAGCGGCGGATCATGGAGGTCTATTTGAACAATGCCGAGACCGGCATCGGCACCTATGGCGTCAATGCCGGCTCCGAGCGCTATTTCGGCCATGATTCAAGCGCGATGAGCGCCACCGAAGCGGCGCGGATCGCGGCGGTGCTGCCGCTGCCCAAGAAACGCGGCGCGGTCGCGCCCAAAGGTTTCACCCGCCGCTACGGCAACACCATCGCGGCGCGGATCGGAGTGGTCGGGCGCGACGGGCTCGACGCCTGCGTCTACGCGGGCAAGGCGGCGCCGCCGAACAAGGCGCCGCCTGCGGTCACAGCCAAGCCGCGGCCGCTGCCGGGCGAGGAATATGAGACGGCCAAGCCGCCGCCGCCGGCCGAGGATGTCGATGAAACGCCGCCAGTGAACACAGTCGAGCCACCAAGCGCGCCGGTGCCAGCCGCTGGCGAGAATAGTGCGGAGCAAGTCGCTCCCCCACCCCAGCCATCGCAAGGGATACTTGCGACCTGCCTAGTTGTGAATCAGGTGACGGGCGAGAAGGGTCGCGGCCCCTGCCCTGAGCCGTCCAACTAACTGACGAGTGCCAGCTTCGGCGGCTCCTGCGTTCCAAGTTCGACGCTGCCCTCGCCCGTGATCCTGGAAATCCGGGCCGCCAGTTCGCCGTCTAGAACGAAGTCCCGGCCTGCCAGCACGACCGCCTGTCCACCCGAAGCGAGCGGTACGAGGAAGCGGACGACACCGCTGCCACCGCGAGCATCGGCCAATTCGCGCGCAACCAGCGGGATGCGCTCGGCCGAGGCGACGCGGATCGTCATTTCGAGCCGGGTCCGCCTGGCCAGCGAGTCGAACGGCTGGAAGCGCTTGACCGTCACCCGCGGAGTCTCGTCGCCGGCCCGGCAGTCGAGCTCGACCGTGAGCAGCCCGCAGGTCTGATTGCGCGCCGCCGCTTCCAGCGCCTCGCTCGGCTCGTCATCGAAGCAGGTGGCGGTGAACTGGCCCGAGCTGTCGCTCAGCGTGGCCATCATGTAGCGCCGGCCGCGCGCCGAGGTCCGCCACCGCGCCTCCTCGACGAGGCCCGCCATGGTCGCGCCGATCCGCTCGCCCTCGGCGATTCGCAGCTCGGCAATTTCGGCGAAGGTCCGCACCTTGTGGGCGGACAGCAAGTGCTTCTGGGCGTCGACCGGGTGCGCCGAGAAATAGAAGCCGAAGGCGTCGCGTTCGGCGGCCATGCGCTGCGCCACCGTCCAGCTCGCGTCGCGCGGCAGGCGGATCGGCGCGGCTCCCGACGAATCGACTCCGAACAGGCCCGTCTGGCCGCTCTCGCGCTGGTCCTGGGCGCTGGCGGCATGGGCGAGGATCGTCTCCGCCGCTGCGTAGACCGCGGGCCGCTCGGGCTTGAGACCGTCGAACGCGCCGGCGGCGGCGAGGCTCTCGAGCTGGCGGCGGTTCAAGAGCCGCGGGTCGATGCGCGCGGCGAAATCCTCGAGACTGGTGAACGGTCCGCCCCGCTCGCGCTCCGCGACCAGCGCCTCCATCGCTTTCTCGCCGACGCCCTTGAGCGCGCCGAGCGCATAGCGGACGGCGCCGTCCTCGACCGTGAAGTAGGCGTGGCTGGCGTTGATATCGGGCGGCAGGCATTCGACCCCGCCGCGGCGCATGTCCTCGACGAACACGCCGAGCTTGTCGGTCAGCGCCATGTCGAAGCTCATCGAGGCGGCATAGAATTCGGCGCGGTGATGGGCCTTCAGCCAGGCGGTCTGGTAGGCGACCAGGGCGTAAGCCGCGGCGTGGCTCTTGTTGAAGCCGTAGCCGGCGAACTTGTCGATCAAGTCGAACAGCTCGTTGGCCTTGGCCGCCGGGATCCGGTTGTGGGTCGCGCAGCCTTCGACGAAGCTCGCGCGCTGGGCGTCCATCTCCGACTTGATCTTCTTGCCCATCGCCCGGCGCAGCAAATCTGCTTGCCCGAGCGAGTAGCCGGCGAGCAGCTGCGCCGCCTGCATCACCTGCTCCTGGTAGACGAAGATGCCGTAGGTCTCGGCGAGAATGCCCTCGAGCAGCGCGTGCGGATATTCGATCGCGACGCGCCCGTTTTTGCGGTCGCCGAACATGCCGATATTGTCCATCGGCCCGGGCCGGTAGAGCGCGACCAGGGCGATGATGTCACCGAAGGCGGTCGGGCGGACCGCCGCCAGAGTCCGGCGCATGCCTTCGGATTCGAGCTGGAACACGCCGACCGCGTCGCCGCGCTGGATCAGCTCGTAAACCGCCGGATCGTCCCACGGCAGGGTCGCGAAATCGACCTCGACGCCCTGTTCGGCGAGTAGCCGCTGGCCTTCCTTGAGCACCGACAGCGTCTTCAGCCCGAGGAAGTCGAACTTCACCAGCCCCGCCGCCTCGACGTATTTCATGTCGAACTGGGTGACCGGCATGTCCGAGCGCGGGTCGCGGTAGAGCGGCACCAGCTCGTCGAGCGGCCGGTCGCCGATGACCACGCCGGCGGCATGGGTCGAGGCATGGCGCGGCAGCCCCTCGAGCTTCATCGCCAGATCGAACAGGCGCTTCACATCCGCGTCGTCGCGATATTCGGCGGCGAGCTCCGAAACCCCGTTCAGCGACCGCTCCAGCGTCCACGGGTCGGTCGGGTGGTTGGGAATGAGCTTGGCCAGCCGGTCGACCTGGCCGTAGGGCATCTGCAGTACGCGGCCGGTGTCCTTGAGCACCGCGCGCGCCTTCAGCCGCCCGAAGGTGATGATCTGCGCGACCCGGTCGCGGCCGTACTTGCCCTGGACGTAGGTGATCACCTTGTCGCGATGGGTCTCGCAGAAGTCGATGTCGAAGTCGGGCATCGACACGCGCTCGGGGTTGAGGAAGCGCTCGAACAGCAGGCCGAGCGCGATCGGGTCGAGGTCGGTGATGGTCAAAGCCCAGGCGACGACCGAGCCCGCGCCGGAGCCGCGCCCCGGCCCGACCGGGATATCGTTGGCCTTGGCCCATTTGATGAAGTCGGCGACGATCAGGAAGTAGCCGGCAAAGCCCATCCCGGTGATGATCTCGAGCTCATATTCGAGGCGCTCGAGATAGGGCTGCTGCTCCGCGGCCGCTCGACCCGCGAGCCGTTCGGCGAGGCCCGCGCGGGCGTCGCGGCGCAGCTGCTCGTCCTCGTCCTCGCCGAGCCGCGGCAGGATCGGCCGCCGCTGCGGCGCGGCGACCGCGCAGCGCTGAGCGATCACCGCCGTGTTGGCGATCGCCTCGGGGAGGTCGGCGAACAGCTCGGCCATCGCCGCGCCGTCCTTGAGCCAGGCGTCGGGCGACGACGTCGCGCGGTCGGCGCTTTCGACATATTCCGAATTGGCGATGCACAGCATCGCATCGTGCGCGGCGTGGAAGCCTGGGTCGGCATAGGTCGCCGGGTTGGTCGCGACCAGCGGCAGGTCGCGGGCGTAAGCGAGCTCGACCAGCGCGTCCTCGGCCGCCTCCTCGACCGGGTCGTTGCGGCGCGCGATCTCGACATAGAGCCGCTTGGGAAACAGTCCCTCGAGCCGGTCGCAATAGGCGTCCGCCTTGATCTGCTGGCCGTCGGCAATGAGCCGCGCCAAGGCCCCTTCTCCCCCCGCGGTCAGCGCGATCAGCCCGTCGTTAAGGCCCTCGAGCCGCGCGAAATCCACATGCGGCACCTGCTCGACCGGACGGTCGAGATGGGCGAGCGAGACCAGCTTGCACAGATTGGCATAACCGTCGTCGTCCTGGGCGAGCAGGACCAGCCAGTCGATCGCCCCGGGCTCGCCGCCGATTTCCGGCGGCCGGGCCACGGCGAGCATCGCCCCGATGATCGGTTGCACCCCTTTCCCCGAGCAGGCGTCGCTGAACGGCATTGCGCCGTAGAGCCCGTTGCGGTCGGTGAGAGCGACCGCGGGGAAGCCGAGGGTCGCCGCCCGGCTGGCGATCGTCTTGGGCTCCATCGCCCCTTCGAGCATGGTGTAGGAGGAGAAGACGCGGAGCGGAACGAACGGCTGATTCACCAGTGCAACTATGGGGTGCAATGGCACGGCGCGAAAGCGTTTCGGGCCGACTTATCCACCACTTATCGAGCCCGCCAGCGGCCCTCCATGATGTCGCGGATCTCGCGCATGCGACCGACGTAGGCATCGGCCACGCACTGGCTGGTGGGACAATGGTCGCGATAGGCGAGGAAGCGCTCGCGGGTGTTTTCGAGCAGCTGGCGCTGAACCGGAGTCGCTGCGGTCAGGGCGCGCCGGTACTGGTTTGCCATGTTGAGGTCGAGCGCGGCGAGACGGCTGTCCGAGCAAACCGCGCTCTCGCCTGGTGTCCCGGCTCGCGCGCAATCGAAGCTTGGCCGGCCCGGCGAACCGGTGGCGGGGCCTGGCACGACGTTGGCCGACTGGGCGGCCGCGACATTCTCCTCGGGCGCCACGGCATTGCCGTCCGGCGGCACCGGCGCGCTGATCCGGGTGAGCGTCACCAACGCGGCGATGAGCGCGTCGGCATTGCGCAGCAGGACCGCATCGCCGCGCCCGTCCCCGGCCGGCTGGATCGTATAATCCATGTCCGCCATCAGGCTGTGACGCCCGCCGCTCGCGACCACGCCCGGCGGCAGGTCGAGATAGAAGGTTCCGGAGCAGTTCAGCGCCCCGCTCGCCTGATCCTCATTCTCGAGCACCGGATTGTCGACGCGCAGCACCGCCGCCGCCGCAATCTCGGTGTAGGTCTCCTGCTCGGAACCGCGCTGCTGCGCGGCGCGGGCGAAGAGCTCGCGCTTGACCAGATCGTAGGTGGCTCGGGCCGAGCAGCGCTTGCCCGCGTCCGCTTGCTCGGCCTGCTGCTCGACCTGCGGGTTGCTGAGCTTGTCCTGATCGGGATTGCGATTGGCCCCGAGATACCACACGGCCGCGAACAGGGTCAGCACCGCGACGGCGATGAGCGCCGCCGCCGTCGCGCTCATCCGGAAGCCGCCCTCGCCGTTGTCGTTGCCCTTGGTTTCGCTCATCGCGACGGCCCCTCCACCGACGACCCCATCTTCTTCGCGGGCCAGGTGAAGAACAGCGGACGCCCGACGACGTCCTCGATCGGGACCAGTTCCAGCCCACCCATGAATTTGGGGACTCGGCTGTCCGCGGAATTGTCGCGATTGTCGCCGAGCGCGAACACGCGTCCCGGCGGCATCGTGACCTCCGCCATGTCGTCTTCCGAGCTCGGGCCCAGATCCTGGATCAAATGGGGTACCTGCTCTCCGGGAAACTGCTCCCGGAACAGGAAGGCCTCGGTCGCCGGAAGGTACGGATAAGCGACCCGGCGGCGGCCGGCTGCCTCGCGTTGAACGGGCTGGCCATTGATCGACACGATCCCCTTGGCGAGCGCAATCGTGTCCCCGGGAAGAGCAGCGAGGCGCTTCACGTAAATGTCTCCGCCCGACGTCCTGATCAAAACCAGCTGGCCCCGCTGCAACTCCTTCGGCCGGCTCATGGCAGCGATGAAGTGATCGCCCTTTTCCAGGGTAGGCTCCATTGTCTCGGACGGAATGTAGAAGCTCCGAACGCCCGCGACGGAGACGCCGGAGAACGCCCAAATCGCTGCAGCCGTCACCGCCGTTCCAAGTCCGATGACCCCAGCAGCGCGCCAGTTCACTGCAAACGGCCCTCGTGGAGCCGGACGACGCGGTCCATCCTCGCCGCGAGGCGCTCGTTGTGGGTCGCGACCAGCGCCGCGCTGCCCTCGCCGCGGACGAGGTTCAGGAATTCGGCGAGCACGGTATTGGCGGTGTGCTCGTCGAGGTTGCCGGTGGGCTCGTCGGCGAGCACCAGCGGCGGCTTGTTGGCGAGCGCGCGGGCAACCGCGACGCGCTGCTGCTCGCCGCCCGACAACTTCGCCGGCCGGTGATCGAGCCGTTCAGCGAGGCCGAGCGTGCCGAGCAGCTCCTTCGCCCGAGCCCGGGCCGCGTCCGGCCGGGCGCCGCGCACGAGCTGCGGGATGACCACATTCTCCAGCGCGCTGAACTCCGGCAGCAGGTGATGGAATTGATAGACGAAGCCGAGGAGGTCGCGGCGCAGGCCGGTGCGGCCGTCGTCGTCGAGCTGCGCGGCTTCCTGCCCCTGGAGCTGGATCGATCCGGCGAAGCCCCCTTCGAGCAGTCCGACGGCCTGGAGCAGGGTCGATTTGCCTGAGCCGGACGGTCCGAGGAGCGCGACGATCTCGCCCGGCCTGATCTCGAGATCGACTCCGCGGAGCACCTCGATCGTGACATGGCCCTGGATGAATTTGCGCTTGAGGTCGCGCGTGACGAGGACCGCGTCACTCATAGCGCAGCACCTGCACCGGATCCGTCCGGGCCGCCTTCCAGGCCGGGAACAGGACGGCGGGGAAGATCAGCAGCAAAGTGACGATGAGGATCGCCGCGACCTCGACGGGATCGGTCCTGGACGGAAGGTCGGTCAGGATCCGCACCGACGGGTCCCACGCGTTGGCACCGGTGACGTAATGGACCAGGTCCACCGCGCCTTGGCGGAAGAAGAGGATGATCGCGCCGACGATCAGGCCGATCAGGATTCCGATCATCCCGATGGTCAGCCCGACGGTCATGAAGATGCGCAGCACGGTTTGTCGCGACGCGCCCATCGTGCGCAGGATGGCGATGTCCTTGGTCTTGGTTCGCACCAGCATGATCAGCGACGAGGCGATGTTGAATGCGGCGACGACGACGATGATCGCAACGATGATGAACATCATCACCCGCTCGATATCGAGGGCCGAGAACAAGGCCGAGTTCATCTGGCGCCAGTCGACCATCACGCCGCGACCGGCGACGAGCGGCTGGAGCGGTCGCAGAATCTCCTCGACCCGGTCGGGATTGTTGGTCTGGACTTCGATGACCCCGACCGAATCGCCGAGCATCAGCAGAGTCTGCGCATCCTCGATCGGCATGACGACGAACGCCTTGTCGTAATCGTAGATGCCGACCTCGAACACTGCGCCGACGGTGTAGGTGACGATTCGCGGCACGGTTCCGACGACGGTCGAGCGTCCCTCCGGACTGATCAGGCTGATCTCGCTTCCCGGGCCGGCGCCGAGCTGGTCGGCGAGCTTCGACCCGATCGCGATTCGCCCGCTCCCCGGAGTGATCGACTTGAAGTCGCCGGCGACGACGTTGGACGTCAGCGTCTTGTTCGACAGGATATCGGGCAGGCGCATGCCGCGCAGGATGACGCCTTCGACCCGGCCGTTGGCCGAGGCCATCAGCGGCTGCTCGACCAGGGGCAGCGCCGACGTCACCCCCGGCGTCTTGCGCGCCGAGTCGGCGATCTGCTGCCAGTTGCCGAGGCGGCCGTCGAAGCCCTGGATCACGGCGTGGCCGTTGAGGCCGACGACCTTGTCGAACAGTTCGGCGCGGAAGCCGTTCATGACGCTCATCACGACGATCAGCGCCATGACTCCGAGCGCCACGGCAACGACGCTGAACGCTGCGGCGACGAAGATGAACCCTTCGCCTTTTTGCGGCAGCAAATAGCGCCGGACCATGATCCGCTCGAAGCGGGACAGAAGACTCATGCAGTGAGCCTCGCCAGCGCGCTTTCCAGGCTGAGCTCCTCGCGCTCACCGGTCGCGCGGCTCTTAAGCTCGACCGTCCCGGCCGCGATCCCGCGCGGGCCGGCGACCAGCTGCCACGGCAGGCCGATCAGGTCCATTGAGGCGAGCTTGGCCCCGCCGCGATCGTCGCGGTCGTCGTAGAGCACCTCGACGCCGGCGGCCTGAAGCTTGCCGTAGAGGTCGTCCGCGGCGCCGACACTGGGCTGGTCGTCGGCGCGCATGGTGACGATGCCCACCTTCCATGGCGCGACCGCTTCCGGCCAGATGATCCCGGCGTCGTCGTGGCTCGCCTCGATGATCGCGCCGACCAGGCGCGACACGCCGATGCCGTAGCTGCCCATCATGGGCGTCACCATGCCTCCGTCGGGGCCCGAGACCTTGAGGCCCATCGCGGCGGAATACTTGTCGCCGAAGTAGAAGATGTGGCCGACCTCGATGCCGCGACCTTGCCGACGCTGCTCCGGATGAAGACCGGCCCAGGCAGCCTCGTCATGGGTTTCATCGGTCGCCGCGTAGGTATGGGTAATCATGTCGATAAGGTTTCGACCCCTAATTTGATCATCGGGGCCTCTCGTTCCGGCAAACCAATCCAGCTGTTCAAACGCGGCATCATAGAAGACTTGGCTCTCGCCCGTGGGGGCGAGGACGATGAACTCATGGCTGAGATCGCCGCCGATGGGGCCTGAGGCGGCCTTCATCGGAACGGCTCGGATGCCCATGCGCTGGAACGTGCGCAAGTAAGCAAGCATCTGCGCAAAGTAACTTTCGCGCGCGCCGGCCTCGTCGAGATCAAAAGAATACGCGTCCTTCATCAGGAATTCGCGCCCGCGCATCACCCCGAAGCGGGGCCGCACCTCGTCGCGGAACTTCCACTGGATATGGTAGAGCGTGCGCGGCAGATCGCGGTAGCTCTTCATCTCGTCGCGGACGATCGCGGTCAGCATCTCTTCGTTGGTCGGCCCATAAAGCATGTCGCGGTCGTGCCGATCCTTGACCCGCAGCATTTCAGGGCCGTAGGCGTCATAGCGGCCGCTTTCGCGCCACAAGTCGGCCGACTGCAGCGTGGGCATCAGCATTTCAATCGCGCCGGCGCGGTCCTGCTCCTCGCGCACGATCTGCTCGATCTTCTTGAGCACCCGGAAGCCGATCGGCAGCCAGGCGTAGATCCCCGCCGCGGTCTGCCGGACCAGCCCGGCGCGCAGCATCAGCTTGTGGCTGACGATCTGGGCGTCTGCGGGGCTTTCTTTGAGGACGGGGAGGAATGCACGGGACCAACGCATGGCGCCGCGCTGTAACGGCTCTGTCGCAACTGGCAACCGCGCACCCCCTGTGACCGCGCCGACACAGGTGGGGCAAAAAGCCCATCGCGCGCAATTTACAGCCGTGACAGCCTTCGTGGGCCAGCCTAGCGTCCGCCCCGTCCGAACGACTGGCCCTTGGCTCGTAGGTTCGGGGAAGCGGCGGGCAACTGGGGAGGCTTGCCGCAAACGACGTCCAAGGGGGCTGACGAGCAATCGTCACGCAAGGCGCCCGGATCGCTGGCCGATCCGGGCGTTTGCTTTTGCCGCAACAGCTCCTTTGTTGTAACAGGCGCGTAACCCGGCCATCGTGACCGGGCGCTGAAACAGCAGCGCAAAGGAGGACACCATGCGTCAACGCATGTTGGTCGCGCTGATCGTGCTGACGGCGGCGGTCGGCCCCGCCTCGGCCCAGGACAACGATCGCGGCGGGATCCGAACCGAAACCCAGGACCGGCTGGTCGGCGGGGTTAGCAACGACGTTCTGTGGAATTCGATCGGACTGATCGGCCTGCTCGGGCTGCTCGGGTTTCGCCGCCGCCACGGGGAGGACAGCTACCACCCCGCCCCGTTGGAGTGAGCCAAGAACAAAACAGGAGGGGCCCATGAAACATGTGATCCTATATGCAGTTGCGCTTGCCGCCCTCGCGGCGGCGCCGGCGGCCGGCCAGAACAATGACATGGCGGCCAACAATGCGGCGGAGACGGCGACGACCAACGCCGACACCACCGCGGCGGATACCAACGTCGCGGCTCCGGCTGAGCCGGCCGAAGCCGCACCGCCCGCCGAGACCCCGGTCACCAACACGGTGCCGGCGCCGGCGCCGCAACCCAAGAGCTTCCCGTGGGGAGTCCTCGGCCTGCTCGGCCTGGTCGGCCTGATGGGCAGCCGGAAGGGCTCAAGCTAAGGCGTTTGTGTCGGAGCTCCGCGCTGCCCTAAACAGGCGCGCATGAGCGGTCCCGACAAGCGCGTCGAAACGAAGTTGGCGAAGGGCGGCCGCCGCAAGCAATGGCGGGGGTCGCTCGTCAACGTGCCGGTCGAGCGCGCCTCGACCATCCTGTTCGACAGCATCGCCGAGCTGGACCGCGGCCGGCCCGAGCTCGGCACCTATCGCTACGGCCTCCAGGGGACGGCGACCCACTGGGCCCTCGCCGAGGCGCTGACCGAGCTCGAGCCGGGCGCCGCCGGGACCGCGCTCTTCTCCTCGGGCCTCGCGGCGGTCACCACCGCGCTGCTGGCGGTCCTGTCGCCGGGCGACGAGCTGCTCGCGCCGGACGCGGTGTACGGGCCGACGCGACGGTTCTGCGACACCGTCCTCAAGCGCTACGGCGTGGCGACTCGCTACTACGACCCCGCCGCCGTGCCCGAGCCCGGCGAGCGGACCCGCGCCCTCTTCCTCGAAAGCCCGGGGTCGCTGACCATGGAGGTCCAGGACGTGCCGGGCCTGTGCGCGCTGGCCCGGGCGCGCGGGATCGTCACCCTGCTCGATAACACCTGGGCGACGCCGCTGTTCTTCCCCGCGATGGCGGCCGGGGTCGACATCAGCATCCTCGCCGCGACCAAATATGTCGCCGGGCACGCCGACGTGCTGATCGGCGCCGTCACGGCAACGGCGGAACATTTCCGGCCGCTCCAGACGCTGGCGTGGGATCTCGGCCACAGTCTCTCGCCCGACGACGCCTGGCTCGGGTCGCGGGGATTGCGGACCATGGCAGTCCGTTTGCGGCAGCATGAAACGAGCGCGCTCAAGCTCGCGCAGTGGCTCAAGGCACGGCCGGAGGTCGGGCTGGTCCTCCATCCGGCGCTTCCCGACTGCCCCGGCCACGAATTTTGGAAGCGCGACTTCTTGGGCTCGTCGGGCCTGTTCACGTTCGAGCTCAAGGGTGCCGGCCCCGCTGCGCGCACCGCATTCATCGAGCAGCTCGAGCTGTTCGGTATCGGCTACAGCTGGGGCGGCTACGAAAGCCTGGTCCTGCCGGTCGACCCGGTGCGGACCGTGTCCGCGCCTCCCGCCGCCAACCTCGTCCGACTCCATGTCGGCCTCGAAGACCCCGACGACCTGATCGACGACCTCGCGCAAGCATTTAGAAAACAGCAGTAAAATTTACGGCTGTTAACGAATGTTAGTGCGACAAGTTGTGCTTCAATTAAGACGGAGCCGGTTCCCCTTTGCGCCTTGCTGTGCGTAGATTCGGGAGCACAGGGAGTAACATTTATGCGTGATATCCGGACGAAGATTGCCTCGACCGCAGTTGCCGCCGCACTGATCTTCAGCCCGACCGCAGCGGTGGCCTCCACTTATGCGGCGGGGCCCGCCAACGCCTGGGTCACGCTAAGCTCGCTCACTCCGGCCGGCGCCTCCGCACTTGCGGGATCCGGAGCCGTGGCCGCGGCGCCCGACGCGGCGACGCTCGCCGCCGCCCAGTCGACCACGGCCTATGAGGAGCCGCGCAGCAACCCGCTGCCGCTGCCGGTGATCGCGGTGCTGCTCGCGGTGCTTGGGACGATGGCCTACATCGCCTTCATCGAGGATCACCACGGCGGCAACAGCCGGATCGTGCCCAACAGCCCGGGCTGAGCCGAGGGATCGGCGACCAAGCAGCGGCGGCGCCGGCGGCGACCGCCGCTTTTTTTCGTCTCGGCATGGGGATGGTAGCGGAGGAGGGACTTGAACCCCCGACACGCGGATTATGATTCCGCTGCTCTAACCAGCTGAGCTACTCCGCCCCAAGATCCGGATTGGCGCGCGATTTGGGCACGCCGGAGCGGCGCGATATAAGAGGCGCGCTCGACCCGGTCAACGCGAGGAACCGCTTACGGCTGCTCTCGTTGATCGAGCCTAGGAGGCACCTCGCGAATGGACCCGTTGACCCCGCTCGACACGCTCTGCCGGATCATCCTCCGCGCGCGCGAATATGAGGCGCAGACCGCGACCGATTACGACGGCAACGAAGCGGCGGAGAACGTCGATGACGAGGACGAAGGCAGTCTCTCGGTGCTCGACGACACGATCAACGAAAGCGTCGAGGAAGAGCTGACCGCGGCGTTCGAGGATCTCGGCGAGGACCAGCTGGCCGAAGTGATCGCCTTCTGCTGGGTCGGCCAGGGCACCTACGAAGCGGCCGATTGGGACGAGGCGATGACCGAGGCGCAGGACCTCGTCAACGGCGGCACCGACGGCGCGATCGCCGAGCTGATGGACATGCCGATGCTTGCCTCGGTGCTTGAATCCGGGCTCGCGGCGTTCGACCTGAGCTGCGACGGGATCGGCGACCTCGGCTAGGCGCGATTTCCCAACTTTCGGTGGCGCAAATCACCACCCGTCGGATATCGTCACCTTTAACTAGCTGAAATTGATACTATTTTCAGTTTGGCACGGCTCTTGCTCTGAATTGGGCAACAGCTTTGCCAATGGAGTCAGCAATGCAAGCGAACAGTGTTCAGGTCCAGGAAACCCGGGTTCCCCTCCCCCTCCGCTCGCACACGATTCTGGGTGTGTGCGAAGGCCTGGCCGAGGATTTCGGCTTCAACCCGATCTTCCTGCGTGTGCCGCTTGCCGCGCTGGTGCTGTGGAGCCCGCTGATGGCGGTCGGTATCTACTTCGGCCTCGGCGCCATCGTCCTCGCCTCGCGGCTGATCTTCCCGCGGCCCAAGGCTGCCGGCGCGCCGGTCGCGGCTGCTCAGTCGGACAACGATGATCGTGAGCTTTCGATCGCCGCTTAATTCCGCTTCCCCGGGCGCGCAGCGGCATCCCCGCGCCGCTGCGCGCAGCCGTCCAGATCGAATTTTTGGGAGAGGTGCCGGGCCGACCGAGAATTTCTCAGGCCCATAAACGGGTAAACCCCACCGGTTTGACCCGGCGGGGTTCCCCATGCTTCAAAACCGAAGTCTCAAAGCACGATGTGAGTCATACATCCGTAACCGGGCGCGTCGAGTCCTTTCTCGCGGCTTTGTGAAGCGACTCGCAGAAACCTGTGGATAACTCTGTGGATGAATTGGGAAGAACCGGGCGCCGCGAGTCGGGTGCATCTCATTCACCTCCCTCTCCGAAACCTTACGCGCAAATAAACCTCGTCTTTACGCCCTTGCGTTACGACCGCCTGGAATAGGCTTCGCCTGAAGCTCTTCAGACGAGGGGAATGGAATGGCGATCAATCGGTCCGTCGGCCGCCAGCCGGTCAGCGTTGCCGAAACCCAGCTCGCGCGGGTCGCGGGCGATGGGTGCGCGCGCCATCCCTACCTCAACACCCTGCTCGAAGCCGGCGGCCCGCATACCGGGCGCGACCTGTCCGACGCGGTGCATCTGCTGTGCAACCTGCACGGCCGCTACCCCGGGCTGATCGAGCTCGCGCTGCAGCGCTGCCCGGCCGGGCCGAGCCAGGCGTGGCTGGCGCATGCCGCCGAAACGTTCGAGCGCGAGCGCCTCTATCTGGTCCGCCTGACCGCCGCGGTCGGACCGCTGCCGAGCACTCCGGGCGCGGCCGAGACCGAGGCCAGCCTGGTCGCCGCACGCCATGCGCTCGAGACCCTCGCTCACAGCGAGCGCAAAGGGTGCGCGCTCGGCGCCGCGACCGCGCTGGTCGGCGACTGGTGGCCGATCCGCCGTCTGCTCGATCGCGCCGCGGCCCGCGCCGGCCTGCAGTGCCCGGCCCCCTCGCTGCCCGACGAGGGCTCGGTGGTCGAGGTCATCAACACCTCCTCCGAAGGGGCGGCGAGCGATCGCGCCCTGGCGTTCGGCGGCGAGCAATTGCTGCTCCAGCATCGCGCCCTGTTCGACCTGCTCGAAGCCCGCGCCGAAGCCCGCGGCGACTACTGAGCTCTGTTCCCCTGCGAAGGCAAGGGCCCAGACCCGAGCTGGAGCTTTAGCGGAAGCTCGGTCATGCTTGGCGGATGAAGGCCGGTTACGTTTACATCATGGCCAGCGGGCGCAACGGCACGCTGTACATCGGTGTGACGAGCGATCTTGTGAAACGTGTGTGGGAGCACCGCAACGGCGTCGTTGGCGGCTTCACCAGAAAATATCGGTGCAAGCTGCTCGTTTGGTATGCGGCTTACGACGATCTCCAGGAGGCGCGCCTGCGCGAACTTCAAATGAAAAGTGGAAGCGCATCTGGAAGCTCAGCGAGATCGAGCAAATGAATCCCAATT
>Ga0207674_10004197_pt1 | contig 17387 bp, 17 predicted proteins | sample KBSCornC72_FD_184303 | JGI IMG/M metagenome (GOLD analysis project Ga0207674, IMG submission 184303) | Corn rhizosphere microbial communities from Kellogg Biological Station, Michigan, USA - KBS Corn C7-2 (SPAdes) (version 2) | ecosystem: Host-associated > Plants > Roots > Rhizosphere > Soil ... | reverse complement strand
GACCACCCTCCTGGTCTGCGCCTTCTGGGGTATCGCCTCCGGCATCGTGGGCGCGGTCGTGGTGCTCATGGGCGTCATCGCCATGCGCCCCATGCTCAACGCGGGCTATGACGTGCGGCTGGCGGCAGGGGCCATCACCGCGGGCGGGACGCTCGGGATCCTCATTCCGCCGTCGGTGATGCTCATCGTCTACGCGGCGGTGGCGGGCCAGTCCATCGTGAAGCTCTACGCGGCGGCCATGCTGCCGGGTTTCTTCCTCACCTTCCTCTACCTCGTCTATATCCTGGGCTGGGCGATCTTCAATCCGAAGATCGCGCCCAAGCTCCCGCCGGACCAGTACCGCGTGGAGGTGCCCGAGTACCTGCGAGCCCTGGAGCGCGGGCCCTCGCGCACCGTGGTGCCGGGGCTTCTCGGCGCTCTCTTCCGGCCCACGCTGGCGCGCCGCGTGGGCTATCGCGAGCTGGCGCGCAGCGTGGGGGCGGTGTCGGTGCCTCTCATGCTGACGGTGGGCACCTTCGCCGCCGCCTGGTGGTACGTGGTCGTCTACAACGCGCCGGAGGTGGTTGCCGCGCCCGCGCCGGCGCGCGCCGACGCGGTGGGGGCAGTGGCCAAGGCGCTGAGGCCGGCGCCGACGGCGCCCATCGCCGCTCCGGCCACCGCGCCCGCGGCGGAAGAGAAGCCGCAGGAGCTGGGCGCGGCGGGTGACGCCCCCGGCGAATCCGAGAAGCCCCCGGAGCTCGGCGCGGCCGGCGAATCCGAATCCGGGGCCGCGCGGGCCAAGACCGAGGGCCCGCCGGAGGAGATGACCTCCCTCCGCTCGGCCACCGCGACCTCCACCGCCGGGAAGATCCCCGCGCACTTCTACGGCTGGTACTGGGGGCTGGCCGCCGCATTCGGCCTGGTGCTCCTGTATTACTTCTGGAAGATGGACGGCGAGCAGCTCCAGATCCTCAAGGAGCTCATCGTCTCGGTGGTGCCGCTCGGCGTGCTCACCGTCATCGTGCTGGCGGTGATCCTCTTCGGCATCTGCACCGCCACCGAGTCCGCCGCCATCGGCGCGCTGGGCGCCTTGTACCTCGCGGTGATGGCGCGCGACGCGCGCATGGTCGGCTGGTGGAGCCTGGCCGGCGCGGTGCTGGGCTTCGCGCTCGGCTGGTACGAGGAGGAGGCCTTCGCCTCCATGCTGGTGGCGGCCTTCATCGGGGGGACCTTTGTGGGCACCGTGGTGCCCCTCCTGTGGAATCTCCGCACGTCACCGGAGCTGCGGGAAAACCTCAAGCAGTCCACCTTCCTCACCGCCAAGACCACCGCCATGGTGTGCTGGCTCTTCGTGGGCTCGGCGCTCTTCTCGGCGGTGTTCGCGCTGCACGGCGGCCAGGCCCTCATCGAGCGCTGGGTGCTGAGCTGGAACCTCTCGCCGCTGGGCTTCCAGATCGTCGCCCAGCTCATCATCTTCCTGCTCGGGTGGCCGCTGGAATGGACCGAGATCATCGTGATCTTCTGCCCCATCTTCATTCCGCTGCTGAGCCACTTCAACATCGACCCCATCCTCTTCGGCACCATGGTGGCGGTGAACCTCCAGGCCGCCTTCCTGTCGCCGCCGGTGGCGATGTCCGCGTTCTATCTCAAGGGCGTCTCCCCCAAGCACGTCACCCTGAACCAGATCTTCGCCGGCATGATGCCCTACATGATCATCGTCCTCATCTGCCTCGTGTTCATGTACATCTGGCCGGGGATGTCGCTCTGGCTACCGGAATTCCTCTACGGAAACTGACCTCCACCGCCTGTCCGGCGCCGCCGCCGCTCGCCTGATCCGTGATGGAGGGCTCGACTCCACCGCGCTGGTGGAAGCCTGCCTGGCCCGGGTGGAAGCGACGGAAGCCGAGCTCCAGGCCTGGACCTATCTGGACCCGGAGCACGCGCTCGCCCAGGCGCGCGCGGCGGACGAGGCGCGCCGCTCGGGCGCGCCCACCGGGCCGCTCCACGGCGTCCCGGTGGGCCTCAAGGACATCATCGATACCGCGGACATGCCCACCGAGAACGGCTCCGCGCTGCACGCCGGCCGCGCGCCCACGCGCGACGCGGCGGTGGTGGAGCGGCTCCGCGCGGCGGGCGCGGTGCTCCTGGGCAAGACGGTGACCACCGAGTTCGCGGGGCGCGCGCCGGGCAAGACCCGAAACCCGGTGAATCCCGCGCATACCCCGGGTGGCTCCTCCAGCGGCTCGGCGGCGGCGGTGGCGGCGAGCCAGGTCCCCCTGGCGGTGGGCAGCCAGACGGGCGGCTCGGTGATCCGGCCCGCCACCTACTGCGGCGTCTTCGGCTTCAAGCCCACCCATGGCTTGATCTCGCGCCACGGGATGTTCCAGCTCTCGCGCACGCTCGATCACGTCGGCGTCTTCGCGCGGACGCTCGAGGACGTGGCCCTGCTGGCCGAGGTGCTGGTGGGCGGGGACGCGCGCGATCCCGACTCGCGCGCCTCGGGGCAGCCGCGCTATCGCGAGATCGCCGCCTCGGAGCCCCCCATCCCGCCGCTCTTCGCCTTCGTGAAGACGGCGCGCTGGGAGCACGTGGACGCCGATGCGCGCGAGGCGTTCGCGGAGCTGGTGGGATTCCTCGGCGATCACGTGGAAGAGCTGGATCTCGGGGAGCCCGCGGTCCAGGCGCTGGAGTGGCACCGGACCATCCTCGACGCCGAGATGGCGGCCAACCTCGACTGGGCGTGGGAGCGAGGACGCGCGCAGCTCTCGCCCTCCATGGTGGAGCGCCTCGCCCGCGGCCGCGACGTCCGGGCCCGCGACTATCTCCAGGCGCTCGCGAGGCGGCCGGCGCTCGAGGCCGGATTCGACGAGCTCTTCGCGCAGCGCTACGAGGCCATCCTCACCCCCGCCGCCAGCGGGACCGCGCCGCGCGGGCTCGAGTCCACGGGGGATCCCGCGTTCAACGCGGTCTGGACGCTCTGCGGGATGCCCGCGCTCACCGTCCCGCTCATGCAGGGCGAGAACGGCCTGCCGCTGGGCGTGCAGCTGGTGGGCCCGCGCCTCGGCGATGCCCGGCTGTTGCGCACCGCGAAGTGGCTGGTGGAGACGGTGCAGGCGGGCTAGGCGAACTTCCGCGTTTCTTCCCGCCGGTACGCCCGCATCGCGATGGCGAGAAACACCACCGTATAGCCGGCCAGCCAGGCCAGGCTCACCGCCAGCGGCTCCGCCCGCGCCCCCACCGCGCTCCAGGCGAGCTGCCCGTAGTGATAGGACGGCAGATAGGGCGCGATCTTCTGCACGAAGCCGGGGAGCTGGCTCACGGGCAGGAAGAGCCCCGAGGCGAACGAGAGCGGGAGATAGATGAGATTGGCGAGCGCGGGCGCGGCATGGGGCCCCGCGGTGTAGCCGATGGCGAAGCCCAGGGCCACGAAGGGCATCGAGCCCGCGAGCAGGCGCGCGATGACCTGCAGCCAGACCGCCAGGTCCTGGCGGATGCCGCCCACCACCACGCCGAAGACGATCAGCACCACGATGGAGACCAGGGCGAAGGCCAGCGCCACCAGCACCTTGGCCAGCACCGCCACCGCGGGCGGCAGGGGAGTGGCCCGCATCAGCAGATCCACCTTCATGCCGCGCTCGTTGGCCACGCCGATGCCGAAGCCATAGACCATCACGTTGCCCACCCCGTAGGCGGCGAAGGAGACGAGCAGATAGGCGCCCACGCTCACGCCGTCGGGGAAGGTCTGGCTCGCATAGGGCAGCCCGAAGAAGGTGAAGAAGACCACGGGGAGGACGAGGCTGGTCACGCTGAAGGCGGCGACGCGCCAGCGCGCGCGCAGCTCGGCCATGGTCTGCGCGCCCAGCATTCCCAGGAGCGGCGCCGTCACGCGCCCTCCGGCCGGCGGGTGAGGCTGAGCACGGCCTCCTCGAGATCGGCGCCCGCCACCTCGAGGTCGCGCGGCTCCACCCCGCGGGCGAAGAGCCGGCGCAAGGCGGTCTCCGGCTCGCTGGTGAGGAACCTCACGCGGCCGTCGGACACGTCGAGCGCGGAGATCACCAGCCCCGCAAAGGCGTCGGCGGGCAGGGGCTCGGCCACCGTGAAGGACACGCGCTTGCCCGCCACCCGCGCCATGAGCGCGCGCGGCGTCGCATCCGCGATGACCACCCCGCGATCGATGACCACGATGCGGGTGGCCAGCTCCTCCGCCTCGCGGAGATAGTGGGTGGTGAAGATCACGCTCTTGCCGGCGCCGGCGAGCGCCTGGATGCCGGCCACGAAGGCCCGGCGCGCCTCGATGTCCATGCCCACCGTGGGCTCGTCGAGGAAGAGCGCCTCGGGATTGCCGCCCACCGCGAGGGCGAAGTACAGCCGCTGGCGCTGTCCGCCCGACAGCGTGGCGACGCGCGCGGCCGCCTTGTCCTCGAGGCCGGCCATGGCGAGCGCCTGCTCCACCGGCAGGGGCGCGGGATAGTACGAGGCGAAGAGCGCGATCAGCTCGCGGACGGTGAGGACGCCGGGGGCCCCGGACTCCTGGAGCATCACGCCCGCCCGGCTCCGGGCGCGGCGATCCGTGGGAGGCAGGCCGAAGAGGCGGACGTCGCCGGAGCTCGGCCGCCGTAGCCCGAGCATGAGGCTCAGCGAGGTGGTCTTGCCCGCGCCGTTGGGTCCCAGCATGGCCACGATCTCGCCGGCGGCGATGCGGAGGGTGATCCCGCGGAGGGCCTGGACGTCACCGTAACGCTTGGTCAGGTCATTTAGTTCAACAACGGACGTGGTATCGGGGCTCATGGGCGGAAGTCATGCTACTCCGAATCGCGGCCGGGCGCGCACCGCCGGACTCGTGCTTTAATGGGCGGGCGAGCCCCGACGCATCGCGGGCGAGCCGATCGTTCACCCACTTGAATCGGAGGGCGTGAGGCATGAGCGCGAAGGAAGTGATCCTCTACGATCCCACCGCGGAGCCGCGCATCCTCGCCGCCGGCCTCGCCCGGCGACTGGACACGCTGCGCGGCAAGAAGGTGGCCATCCTCGACAACAGCAAGGCCAATGCCGGCTACCTGATGCTGTCGGTGGCGCGGCGGCTGCAGGAGCAGTACGGCGTGGGCGAGATCGTGAAGCGCGAGAAGGGCATCGCGGGGGCGCCGTCGCCCACCATCCTCGACGCGCTCACCAAGTGCGACTTCGCCCTGGTGGGCAGCGCCGACTGAGGGTCGTGCACGTCGTGGAGTATCCACGGCGCCATCGTGCTGGAGCAGAAGGGGATTCCGTCCGTCGTCATGGGGACCTTCGAGTTCGAGCAGCTCGCCAGGCTGGAAGCGAGGAATCGCGGCATGGCCGATCTTCCGCTCGCGCTCATCCCGCATCCTCTCGGCGGGATCCGTGAGGACGAGGTGCTGAAGAAGGTGGACCTGGTCATGGACGTGGTGGTGAAGGCGCTCATGCTCGAGGGCGCCAAGCCATGACGGTGGACCTGGGCCCCGGGGCCAAGACCTTCCATCTGGAAGACTCCTATCCCGCCATCAACCGGCTCTATCAGGAGCGGGGCTGGACGGACGGGCTGCCCATCGTGCCGCCCACCGCGGAGGCGGTGGCGGAATGCCTCCGTCATACGGATCGCGAGCCGCGCGAGCTGATCGCGGTGCTGCCGCCGCGGCAGGGCGAGGCCACCGTGGAGCGGATCGCCGTCAATACCGTGATGGCGGGCTGTCGTCCGGAGTATCTGCCGGTGGTCATCACCGCCATCGAGGCCCTGGCCGATCCGGCCTTCAACCTCGACTCCATCCAGGCCACCACGCATCCGGTGGCGCCGCTCATGATCGTGAACGGGCCCATCGCCCGCGAGCTCGGCATCAATGGCGGCTACAACGCCTTCGGTCAGGGCTTCGCGCCCAATCTGACCATCGGGCGCGCGGTGCGCCTGGTGCTGATGAACGTGGGCGGCGGCCTGCCCGGCACCGGCGACCGCTCCACCCAGGGCAGCCCGGCCAAGATCGCCTACTGCGTGGCGGAGAACGAGGACGCCAATCCCTGGGAGCCGCTCCACGTGGAGGCCGGCTATCCGCGCGACTTCAGCACGGTCACGGTGTTCGGGTGCGAAGGGCCGCACAATATCCAGGACCACTACAGCTATACGGGCCTGGGCGTCCTCAAGATCATCGCCGGGGCCATGGGCCAGGCGGGGAGCAATAACCTGCTCTCCGGCGGCGCCCCCCTGCTGGCGCTGGGCCCCGAGCATGCCGCCACCATCGCCCGCGATGGGTATACCAAGCGGCAGGTGAAGGAGTTCGTCTTCGAGCACGCGCGCTATCCGCTGGGGCTCCTCGGCGATGAGTTCCGGAAGTTTCTCGTCGAGGGGCGGAAGAACGCGGACCGGCCGGACACCATGGTCCCCATCGTCAAGTCGCCGGACGACATCACCGTCATCGTGGTGGGCGGCGCCGGGAAGCATTCCTGCTGGCAGCCGACCTTCGGCGACCAGACCCGCCCCGCGCATCGCGTGATCCGGCGGCGTGACGGCGACCCCGCGCGCCGCATCGCCGACCTCGCCCACTAGCCCGGCCGCTGAACGAGGAGGAGCCTCATGCGGATGCTCGCCCGGATCACCGTTGCCCTCGTCACCGCCCTCGCTCTCCTGCCCCTGGGGGCGGGCGCGCAGGAGGTGACCCTCAAGGTAGTCAGCGCCTTCCCCGAGAATTCCCTCTACGTGAAGCGGCTCGAGACCTGGATCGCGCGGGCGAATGACGAGGGCAAGGGCGTGCTGCGCCTGAATTTCATCGGCGGGCCCAAGGCGGTGCCCACCTTCGAGGTCGGCAATGCGGTGCGCACCGGCGTGGTGGACGTGGCCATGTCCACCGGCGCCTTCTACACCAACGTGTTCCCGGAATCCGACGCGCTCAAGCTCACCCGCATGCCGGTGGCCGAGCAGCGCACCAACGGCGCCTTCGAGTACATCAACCGGGTGTGGAACCAGAAGGGCAACATGCAGTACCTCGCCCGCATCGTCGAGCACCAGACGTTTCACGTCTATCTCAACAAGAAGATCGACAAGCCCGACCTCACCGGGCTGAAGATCCGCGTGACCCCCGTGTACCGCGACTTCTTCACCGCGCTGGGCGCCACCGTGATGCAGACCGCGCCGGGCGAGGTGTACACGGCGCTGGAGCGCGGGGTGGTGGACGGCTACGGCTGGCCCATCGGCGGCATCTTCGACGCAAACTGGCACGAGAAGACCAAGTACCGGGTGGACCCCGGCTTCTACGACGCCGAGGTGTCGCTGCTGGTCAACCTCGACACCTGGAAGCGGCTCACGCCCCCTCAGCGCGACTTCCTCACCAAGCAGGCGCGTGCGCTGGAGGCGCAGAACGACTTCTGGAAGACCTATGCCCTCGACGAGACCAAGCGCCAGCAGGCGGCGGGCATCGAGGTCATCCGCTTCGAGGGCGCCGCGGCGCAGCAGTACCTCGACCGGGCCTACGAAGCGGGCTGGGCGGGCGTGCTCAAGGCCAGCCCGGAGCACGGGCCCAAGATGCGCGAGCTGTTCTCGAAGAAATAGCGCCCGATGCTGGGGCGGGCCTACCGGTCGCTGCTGCACGCGGGAGCGGTGGCGGCCGCGCTGCTCCTCGGCGCGCTGGCGCTCCTCGTCACTGGCGACGTCGCCGCCCGGAACCTCGGGCTCGGGACCCTGCCCTGGATCATCGAGGTGTCGGAGTATAGCCTCCCGCTCGCCACCTTCCTGGTCGCCCCCTGGCTGCTTCACCGGAACGAGCACGTGCGCCTCGACGTGCTGCTCACCTCGGTGCCCACGCCCGTCGCGCGCGGGCTGGACCGGCTCTCGGACCTGGTGGGGCTGGCGGTCTCCGCGATCTTCGTGGTGTATGGCGGCCGAGCCATCGCCAGCTCGGCCCAGCAGGGCTCCATGGTGATCAAGTCCATCGTCTTCCCGGAGTGGTGGCTCTACGCGCCCGTACCGCTGTGCTTCGCCCTCCTCGCGGTGGAGTTCACGCGGCGGATCCTCTACGGCGGCGTCTTGGAGGGCAGCGGTCCCCACGCCTAGGGGCCCTTCTTCACCTCATGGTCTGGTGGCTCGCCGCGACGGTCCTGTTCGGCATCCTCTCGGTGCTCCTCGCCACGGGGCTTCCGGCGGCGTTCGCCTTTCTCGCGATCAACGTGGTGGGGGCCTGGGTCTGGCTGGGCGGCGACGCCGGCCTCGTCCAGATGGTCCGGAACGGCGTGGCGTCCATCGCGAGCTTCTCGCTCACGCCCATCCCCTTCTTCGTCCTCATGGGCGAGGTGCTCTTCCACACCGGCGTGGCGATGAAAGCCATCGACGCCATCGATCGGCTCATCGCGCGCGTGCCCGGGCGGCTCTCGGTGGTGGCGGTGGTGGCGGGGACGGTGTTCTCGGCCATCTCGGGCTCCACCATCGCGACCACCGCGCTGCTGGGGAGCCTCATGCTCCCCGAGATGCTGCGGCGCGGGTATCAGCCGGCCATGGCGATGGGCCCCATCATGGCCATCGGCGGCGTGGACATGCTGATCCCGCCCTCGGCGCTCACTGTGCTCCTGGGCAGCCTGGCCGGCATCTCGATCTCCCGCCTGCTCCTCGCGGGGATCGTGCCCGGCGTGCTCCTCGCCGCGTCCTTCGTCGGGTACATCGTGGTCCGCACCGCGCTCGATCCGCGGCTGGCCCCCGCCTTCGAGCACGACGAGATCCGGGGCTGGCCCCGCTGGCGGCCGCTCGTCGTCTACGTGTTCCCCCTCGTCATCATCTTCGTGGTGGTGATCGTCGCCATGGCGGCGGGGTGGGCGACGCCCACCGAATCGGCAGCCCTCGGCGCGGTGGCCACGGTGCTGATGGCGGCGATCTACCGCGCGCTGACCTGGGACGGCTTGCTGAAGGCGCTGATGGGGACGGCCGCGATCTCCGGCGTCATCCTCTTCATCATCGTGGGCGCGACGACCTTCTCCCAGATCCTCACCTTCTCGGGAGCCACCAGTGGCCTGGTGTCCGCGGTGCAGGGCGCCCGCTTCGGCCCCGCCGTTGTGCTCGCCGTCATGATGGGCATCCTGCTGGTGCTGGGCTGCTTCATCGACCAGGTGAGCATGATGCTGATCACGCTGCCGTTCTTCATGCCGCTGGTGGCGCTCTACGGCTTCGATCCCGTCTGGTTTGGCGTGCTCTTCCTCATCTGCATGCAGCTCGGCCTCCTCACGCCGCCTTTCGGTATGCTGCTCTTCACCATGAAGAGCGTGGCTCCCCGGTCCATCACCATGGGCCAGGTGTGCGGCGCGGTGACGCCCTACGTGATCCTGGGGCTGATCATGCTCCTACTGGTGGCCCTCATCCCCGCGCTGGCCACCTGGCTTCCCGCCCTCCTGATCCCGAAGTAGTCCTCTCTTCCGCGGCCGGCGGAACGATCGGAACGGGTAGGAACTCCCGCGCTCGCGCCGCCGACGGCGCGCGCCCGCCCGGATGGGCTGGATTCTTCGCGCGATCGCGTGGGTCCCGCGTGGCATGGGCCTTGCCTTTTCGAGGGAGAGAAGTGCGCAGCCATTCTCGGAGGAGGCTTGACATGACGATCGGCAAAATCGTGGGAGTGATCGCGCTGTCGGCGCTGGTGGTTGCGCCGGCGGGATGCGGCAAGAGCACCCGCACTACGAGGGACACCAGTGCCACGGTCACGACGGGCACCGCGTATAGCGGCAAGGGCACCCTCGTCGGGACCGGCTCCGGCGCGGTAGGCGGCGCCATCTACGACATCACCAGGATCAACTAGCCCTGGACAGGGGAGACTACCAATGAAGACGTTTGCCGCTACCATGCTGTCGGTTTCCCTCGCGGGGCTCTGCGCGGTCGGCGCGGTGTCCGCGCAGACCCCCACCCCGAAGCAGTGCCAGCCCGCCCGGGCGCCGCAACGGGTGGAGGGCCAGGTGGTCGAGATGAACGCCACCCAGGAGCGCGTCAAGGTGCGCGACTCGGCCGGCGCCACGCACGAGTTCCAGGCCAGCGCGGAGACCCTCCGCGATCTCAAGATCGGCGACCGCATCGAGGCCACGCTCCGCCCGCTGCCGAAGTGCTGAGCCTCGCCGCTCACGCCGTCTCCGGGTAGACTGGGCCCGGCCCGCTGCGGGCCCAGTCGTTCCACCCTGTCCGGAGGGTTCGATGAGCGGCAAGGAGCGGCGGCGCGTTCGGGTGGGTCTGGTGGGCGCGGGGTTCGTGGCCCGGCTCCATGCCGAGGCGTACCACCACGTGCACGGGCTCGAGGTCGAGCTCACCTGCGTGGCGGCGGCGCGGCCGGACCGGGCCAAGAAGTTCGCGGCCGAGTTCGGGGTGGGCCGGGTCGAATCCGAGCTCGGGGCGGTGGTGAGCGCGCCCGACGTGGACGTGGTGGATCTCTGCTCGCCCTCTTACCTGCACGCGGACATGGCGATCGCCGCGGCCCGCGCCGGCAAGAACGTGATCGTGGAAAAGCCCCTGACGGGGTTCTTCGGGCCCGCCGCCACGCCGCGACGCGAGATGCTCCGGCTGGCGCTGTCCTCGGCCGACGCCGTGATCGACGCCTGTCGCGGGGCGAAGGTGCGGCTCTGCTATGCGGAGAACTGGGTCTACGCCCCGCCGGTGCAGAAGGCCCGCCGTCTCCTTGCTACCGCCGGAGGGCCCATCCTGCGCCTGGTGGGCGAGGAGAGCCACTCCGGCACGCATGCGCCGGTGAACAAGCGCTGGGACACCGGCGGCGGGGGCTCGCTGCTGGGCAAGGGCTGTCATCCGCTGGGCGCGGCGCTCTATCTCAAGGCCGACGAGGGGGTGCGCCTGCGCGGCCGTCCCATCCGCCCGGTGTCCGTGAGCGCGGAGACCGCCAATCTCGTCGCCACCGAGACGTTTCGGGCCGCCGGCACGCCCTTTCTCAACACGGTGGAGGGGGCCGACGTCGAGGACTGGGGCGCCATGCTCGTGGGCTTCGATGACGGCACCGTGGCGCAGATCGCCGCCGCCGACACCGTGCTCGGCGGCATCCGCAACCAGCTGGTGGCGTACGGCGCTCGGGCCATGGTGATCTGCAATATCAACCCCAACAATGTGGTGCAGGCCTATGCCCCGGACGGCGCGGTGTTCGGCGACGAATATCTGGTGGAGAAGCTCGAGACCAAGGCCGGCTGGTCGAGCCCGCAGCCGGACGAGGACTGGACGTCGGGATATCCGCAGGAGATCCAGGACTTCATGGAGGCGGTGGCGCTCGGCCGTGAGCCCCTCTCCGGCGGCGCGCTGGCTCGGGACGTGACCGCGGTGATCTATGGCGCCTATCTCTCCGCCGCCGAGGGACGCCGCGTGGACCTGCGCCCCTTGCTCCGAGAGGACGTGGCACAAGTCTTGAAGTAGTGGACGGCATGAAGGCCAAGCGCCACGGGTCCGCCCATATCGCCCGCGCGCTCCACGAGATGGCGCGCCTCACGCTGCTGGCGCGTGAGACGCCATTTCGCGCGCGCGCATACGCGCGTGGAGCCTCGGTGGTGGAGCGCCTGGACGACGCGGCCCTCGCCACCCTGGTGGCGGAGGGCCGGCTCACCGAGCTGCGCGGAGTGGGCCCCGGCCTCGCCGCCATCATCACCGAGCTGCATGCCACGGGCGCCAGCCGGGCGCTGAACGCGCTTCGCGAGCGTCTGCCCGCGGGCGCCGGCGAGCTCAGCCGCGTGTCGGCCCTCGGCCTCGCCAAGATCGCCGCGCTCAGCCGAGCGCTCGGGGTCACCACCGTTGCCGAGCTGCGCGCGGCCTGTGAAGCGGGCCGGGTCCGCGCGGTGAAGGGGATGGGGGAGAAGACCGAGCGGCGGCTCCTGGAGCAGATCCGCGCCCTCGACGAGCCCCGTCGCGTGCGGGTGCTCCTCCCCGACGCGCTCGGGGTGGCGGAGCCCTTCGTCGCCCACTGCCGCGCCATTCCCGGCGTGCGACATGCGGACTATGCGGGGGACCTGCGCCGGGCGGCGGAAACCGTCGAGTCGCTGGTGGTGGTCCTGGGCGCGAGCCGCCCCGCGGCGGCGCTGGAGCGCGCGCTGGCCTCGCCCTTGATCGCCGCCGTCGGCGCGCGCGAGGCAGACGGGGCGCGGGCCACGCTGTCCACCGGGATGGGCCTCGAGCTGCGCGTGGTGCCCCCCGCGCGCTATGCGGCCGCCCTGCTCGACGCCACCGGGTCGCCCGCGCACGTCGAGCATCTGAGCCGGCTCGCCCGGGCGCGCGGGGTGTCCCTCGACGAGGGCGAGCTCGCGGGAGAGGCGGAGATCTACCGGCGGCTGGGGCTGGCCTATGTGCCGCCCGAGCTGCGCGAGGACGCGGGAGAGATCGAGGCGGCGGCGGACGGCAGCCTGCCGCGGGACCTCGTCCGCGAGGAGGACGTCCAGGGATTCGTCCACTGTCACACGGTGTATTCGGATGGGCGCCACTCGGTGGCGCAGATGGCGCGCGCGGCGGAGGCACGAGGCCTCCGCTATCTCACCATCACCGACCACTCGCCCACCGCGTCCTACGCGGGCGGGCTCTCGGTGGACCGGCTCCACGCCCAGTGGGAGGAGATTGCCCGCGTGCAGGAGGAGGTGTCGGTGCGGCTCCTGCGTGGCACCGAGTCGGACATCCTCGCCGACGGCAGCCTGGACTATCCGGACGCGGTGCTCGAGCGGCTCGACATCGTGATCGCCAGCGTGCACGCCCGCCATCGCATGGGCGCGGCGGAGATGACCCGGCGGATCACGCGGGCGATGGCGCATCCCTGCTTCAAGGTCTGGGGCCATGCCCTCGGCCGGCTGGTGCTCTCGCGGCCGCCCATCGACTGCCGGGTGGAGGAGATCCTCGACGTCATCGCCGCCTCGCGCGCGGCGGTCGAGATCAACGGCGACCCCAACCGGCTCGACCTGCCGCCGCGCTGGATCCGCGCCGCCCGCGAGCGCGGGATTCCCTTCGTGATCTCCACCGACGCGCACGCCATCGACGAGCTGGACAATCTCCGCTACGGAGTGGCGATGGCGCGCCGGGGCTGGGTGCGGCGCGGCGAGGTGCTCAATACGCGGGGCCCCGAGGCCTTCGCGCGCGCGGTGTCGCCGGCGGCGCGCCGGTGAGCCGCGTCTTCCTCCTGTCCCCCGCCTATTGCGGCGGCGTCCGCGCGGGGCTCGTTTTCGACGATCGCGCCCGCTTCGATCTGGCGCGGCAGGTGCGCGCCGCTCCCGGCGCGCCGCTGGGCGAGGTGTTCTCCTTCTTCAGCGGGCTCTACTTCCGCGGGAAGCTCGCCTACGCGGAGGCCTTCGCGCGTCCCCCCGCGGGCGTGGCGGGCGTGCTCGTCATCACGCCCGCCGAGGGGCTGCGTCCCGCCCACGAGCCGGTGGACCTGCGGCGGCTCCGGCGCTATGCGGACGTGGACATCGACGCCGATGACCGCCGCTATCGCGTGCCGCTGCTCCGCGACGCGCGCCGCCTGGCTCGCCACGCGGGCGCCGAGTGCGAGATCGTCCTGCTGGGAAGCGTGGCCACCGGGAAATACCTGGAGCCCCTCCTCGGCGTGCTCGGCGAGCGGCTCCGCTTTCCCGCCGACTTCGTGGGCCGCGGCGACATGAGCCGCGGCGGGCTGCTGCTCCGCAGCGTGCGCGCGGGCCGGGAGCTGGAATACATCGGCGTCACGGGAGCGCCGCGGCGAGGCCCCCGACCGGCGCGCCTTTCCCCCCGCCGATGAGCCCGCGCGCCGAATCGCCGGCACTGCGGGCCATTCCCCCCGACCGGGACACCGTGGAGGTGCGGGTCGGCAAGCGGGCCGCCACCCTCACCAACCTCCGCAAGCCCTTCTGGCCGCGCCTCGGCCTCACCAAGGGCGACCTCCTGCGCTACTACGTCGCCGTGGCGCCCTGGCTCCTGCCTCATCTCCGGGACCGCGCCATGGTGATGAAGCGGTATCCCGGCGGCGCCGGCGGGCCCTTCTTCTTCATGAAGCGCGCGCCCGCGTCGCGTCCGGCATGGATCGAGACCTGCGCCATCGAGCACGGCTCCGGCAGCGTGATCGAGTACCCCATGGTCCAGGACCTGCTCTCGCTGCTCTGGCTGGTCAACCTCGGCTGCATCGACCTGAATCCGTGGTATGCGCGCTGCGACGACGTGCAACGGCCGGACTATCTCCACTTTGACCTCGATCCGGTCCCGGGCGCCGACTTCGAGACCGTGCGGGCGGTGGCGCTCCTGCTCCGCGAGGTGCTGGACGGGCTGGGCATGCCGTCGTTCCCGAAGACCACCGGGTCGCGCGGCATCCACGTCTACGTCCCCATCGTCCGCGGTCCCACGCAGAAGGCGGTGTGGACGGAGGCCAAGGCGCTCGCGGTCGCGCTGGCCGCGCGACACGGCGAGCTCGTCACCGCGGAGTATCGCGTGGCCCGGCGCCCCGCCGGGCGCGTGCTCGTCGACTACAACCAGAACGCGTGGGGCCGCACGCTGGCGTCGGTGTACTCGGTGCGGCCGTCGCCGCGGGCCGCGGTGTCCACGCCGCTCACGTGGCGGGAGGTCGAGCGCGGGGCGCGCCTGGAGGATTTCCGCCTCGACACGGTCCCGACCCGGCTGGCCCGGGTGGGCGATCTCTTCGCGCCGATGCTCGCCCGCCGCGGCCGGCACCGGCTCCGCGCGCGCCCATGACGCTGCCGCTGGCGCCGCCGTATCCGCCCATGGAAGCGCGCCTGGTGACGGCGATCCCGCGCGGGCCGGCCTGGCAATACGAGCCCAAGTGGGACGGTTTCCGCTGCCTCGCCTTCCGCGACGGAGACCGCGTGGAGCTGCAGTCCAAGTCCGGGCAGCCGCTGGCGCGCTATTTCCCCGAGGTGGTGGCCACCCTCCAGTCACTCAAGGCGCGGCGGTTCGTCCTCGACGGCGAGCTCGTGATCCCGAAGGGATCCGGACTCTCCTTCGACGATCTCCTGCAGCGCATCCATCCGGCGGCGAGCCGGGTAGAGCGGCTTTCGCGCGAGTCGCCCGCGGTACTGGTGGTGTTCGATCTCCTGGTGGACGCCGACGGCCGTCGGCTCACCGACCGTACGCTGCGCGAGCGCCGCCGCGGGCTCGAGGCCTTCGAGAAGACGTATCTCGCGCGGGTGGGCGGGCTCGCCCTGTCACCGGCCACCACCGACGTCGCCACGGCGAGCGCGTGGCTGTCCGGCGCGGGCGGCGCGGTGGACGGCGTGATCGCCAAGCGCCTCGACCTCGCCTACCGCTCCGGCGACCGGACCGGGATGGAAAAGATCAAGCGCGCGCGGACGGCGGATTGCGTGGTGGGGGGATTCCGCTATGCGTCCAGGGCGCGCGTGGTGGGATCGCTCCTGCTGGGGCTCCATGACCAGGAGGGCCTCCTTCATCACGTGGGCTTCACCTCGGGCTTTGCCGCCGCGGAGCGCAAGGCGCTACTCGAGCGGCTGCGCCCGCTGATCGCGCCGCCCGGCTTCACCGGCCGGGCCCCGGGCGGCCCGAGCCGCTGGAGCACCGATCGCTCGGCGGAGTGGGAGCCCCTGCGGCCGCGGCTGGTGGCGGAGGTCGGCTACGACCACTTCACCGGCGGCCGCTTCCGTCACGGCACGCGCTTCCTGCGGTGGCGGCCCGACAAGGCGCCGCGCCAGTGCACGCTGGATCAGGTAGCAGCGGGCGGCCAGACGGGCTTCTCCGCGCTCCTGGGCGAGGGCGTCACTCCGCGCGCAAGAGTCCGATCTCGCGGAGGTAGCGCCGCGCGCCGGCGTGGATGAGGTCGATCCGCGGCGCAGCCGCGACCGTGTTGGCGGCGGTGGTCTCGCGCGCCTGCGCCAGCCGCGCCCCGAGGGCGGCTTCCCCCCGGTGCAGGGCCCGCGCCAGCCGGTAGGCGAGATCGTCGCCGAGGGTCGGGCGGGTCATGACGAAGCTCCACGAGCCCACCGAGGCGATGGGCGCGCTCTGCCCGGGATAGGAGCCGGCCGGGACCGTCATCGGCTTGAGAAAGGCGTGCTTGGCGAGGATGCGGCGAATCCCGTCGGCGTCCGGCACGATGAAGCGCGCCCCCGCCGGGCCGCGCGCCACCGCGGCGAAGCCGGGCCAGCCGATGCCGCCGCCCCATAGGGCGGCCACGCGTCCGTCCAGCACCATGGCGGGCCCATCGCCGGCAGCGTCCAGGAAGACCGCGTGGAAGTCGCGCGTCTGCTCGAGCCCGAGCCCGTCGAGGACATAGCGCGCGAGGATGACGAGGCCGGAGCCGCGCGCGCCGAACGCCACGTGGCGGCCGGTGAGATCGGCGATGGTGCGGTACTCGGAGTCGCCCCGCGCCACGAACATCCCCGGCGTCGAGTACATCGCGGCGAGGATGCGGAGATCGGCGGGCGCGCGGCCGATGCCGGCGAGCGCTTCGTACGCCACCTCGCCCTGCACGAGCGCCAGGTCGAGCCGGCCCGCCTCGAGCAAGGGCACGTTCTCCGTGCTGCCCTTGGTGTTCTGCGGTTGCACGGTGAGGGTCGAATCCGTCTCCGCTATCGTCTCCACGAGCGCCTGGCCGTAGACGGGAAAGCCACCGCCGGGCGTCGCGGTGCCGAGGGTCACGGTGTCCACGGCGGCATTCTAGTTCAATCGGAGACAGTCCGTCTCCGTGTAATCCCTACACGGATTCCGTGTAAGTGTTGCTCGGGTGACGCGGAGAGGCGGCCGCCCCGATTTGACGACGTCAGCAATGGTCCACACATGCGGCACAGTGGAGCCGGCGCCTGCTTCGCCCGTCGCTGGCACATCCGTTGCGTCCGCAAGTCCTGATGTTCGCCCGCGCCTTGAGCCGTCTCTTCCCCAACGATCTCGCCGTGGATCTGGGGACCGCCAATACCTTGGTCTTCGCGCCCGGGAAGGGGATCGTGCTCAACGAGCCCTCCATCGTGGCGCTGAACACCAATGACCGATCGGTGCTGGCAGTCGGCGCGGAGGCCAAGGCCATGCTGGGCCGCACGCCGGGCACCATCGAGGTGGTGCGCCCGCTGCGCCATGGCGTCATCGCGGACTACGACACCACGGAGAAGATGCTCTACCACTTCATCCGCCGCGCGCAGCCGAAGAGGAGCCCCGTGCACCCGCGCGTGGTCATCTGCGTGCCCTCCGGCATCACCCAGGTGGAGCGCCGCGCGGTGCACGAGTCCGCCGGGCATGCCGGCGCGGGACGCGTCTTCCTCATCGCCGAGCCTACCGCCGCCGCCATCGGCGCGGGGCTGCCCATCTCGGAGCCGGGCGCCAGCATGATCGTGGATATTGGGGGCGGCACCACCGAGGTGGCGGTGATCTCGCTGTCCGGCATCGTCTTCTCGTCCTCGCTGCGCATCGCCGGCGACGACATGAACGACGCCATCGCCCAGCACGTGCGCAAGAGCCCCGGGCTGCTCATCGGGGAGCGGCGCGCGGA
>Ga0207674_10004196_pt1 | contig 17388 bp, 16 predicted proteins | sample KBSCornC72_FD_184303 | JGI IMG/M metagenome (GOLD analysis project Ga0207674, IMG submission 184303) | Corn rhizosphere microbial communities from Kellogg Biological Station, Michigan, USA - KBS Corn C7-2 (SPAdes) (version 2) | ecosystem: Host-associated > Plants > Roots > Rhizosphere > Soil ... | reverse complement strand
CGGGGGCCGTCCTTCGTTCGGATGCGGCTTTTTCTGGGCGCCGGAGTGTTAGTTTTTAGCCTGATCCAGACCATCCTAGTAATCTCCATCGATAGAGTAATAAACACTTCGGAAAGGAGTAGCTGGACGCTGGGTGCGGCGTCGGCTCTCTGGTATGGAATGTATATCGGCACACTCATATGGACCATCATCTATATGCGGGTGACCGAGCGACGGCTTCAGGAGGAGCGGGAGGCTCAAATGCGGTCGGCAGTGCACACCGCGGAGCTTCGGGCGCTGGAAGCACAGATCAATCCGCACTTCCTGTTCAATAGCCTGAATTCCATTCGCGGCCTGGTGGTCGAAGATCCACGGAAGGCCCAGGATATGATCACGCGTTTTGCGGCGTTGCTGCGATACAACCTCAACCACGACCGGCAGCATACGGTTTCGCTTTCGCAGGAGGCCGAGGTGGTCGAGGATTACCTGGCGCTTGAATCCGTGCGATTCGAGGGTCGCCTTAAAGTGCAGTTTACGGTGGATCCGGCGGCCGAATCGTTACAGGTTCCTCCCATGATCTTGCAGGCCCTGGTGGAGAATGCGCTTAAGCACGGCATCGCAAAGAGGCCCGAAGGCGGCGATGTCCGCATCCACGCGACGGCCCAAAACGGAGTGCTGGTTCTAGAAGTGGAGAACAGCGGGGAACTCGCAGCGGCCCGCCCCGCAGCCGATACGGACACGCAAATCGGACTCAATAATATCCGCGAGCGCTTACGCCTTCTGTATGGAGATCGCGCCAGCCTGTCGCTCAAGAACGGAGATGGCGTTGTGGCGGCGACGGTGCGGATTCCGACGACTGCATGAAAGCAATCATCATCGACGATGAGCGGCTGGCCCGGGCTGAACTGCGCCGAATCCTTGCCGCGCATCCTGAGATCGAGATCGCGGGAGAAGCCAGTAACGGAGATCAAGCGCTTGCTTTGGTCGCGCAAACATCACCGGATTTGCTGTTTCTGGACGTCCAGATGCCGGGATTGACGGGGTTCGACGTTCTCGAGCGGCTGGAAGACATTCCACAAGTCATCTTTACTACCGCTTACGATCAATACGCCATCAAGGCTTTCGAAGTGAATGCGCTCGACTACTTGCTGAAGCCGATCGCTCCGGCCAGGCTTGCGTCGGCCTTGGCAAAGGTCCGGCCTGCCACGGGATCAGGACGCCTGGAGAGAGTCTTCGTGAGGGATGGCGAACATTGCTGGATCGTTCTGCTGGCGGATATTTTTCTCCTGGAATCCGATGGAAACTACACTCGCGTGCACTTTTAACGGACATCATCCTCTGATACGGCGATCGCTCAATGCGCTGGAAGCACAGCTTGATCCCGCCGTCTTCTTTCGCGCCAATCGTCAGGAAATCCTAAATCTAAAGTGGATCGATAAGGTGGATCTGGGTGTTTCGGGTGGATTGGTGGCCACACTAAAAAATGGGCGCACGATAGAAATGTCGCGCCGCCAGTCGGGGAAATTGCGGGAGATTCTGAGTCTCTAAAAGACGCGTGCGAAACTGGAGATCATGCAATATGCACGCTTAGGCGATACCGGACTCATCGTTTCCCGCTTGGCATTCGGCGCCATGACCTTCGGCACCGGCAAAGGACCGTTTGCTGCCGTTTCCAAGGTCGGTCCCGAGCTGGCCGATCAAATCATCGGTAAGACGCTGGACGCAGGAATCAACTTCTTCAACACGGCTGACGGTTACACCGGCGGACAGTCCGAGGAGATGCTCGGTAAGGCGCTAGGCGCCCGGCGCAAGGATGTGGCGATCGCCACCAAGGTCGCGTTCCGGACTGGTGAAGCCATGATTCATCAAGGCCTCTCGCGCCAGCATATTTTTTCGTCGGCGGAAGGCAGTCTCAAGCGGCTTGGCACGGATTACATCGACGTCTATCTGGTGCATCGCGTCGATATTCACACACCGGTTGAAGAAACGGTGGATGCGTTGAATGATCTGGTGCGGCAAGGGAAGGTTCGCTACATAGGATTTTCGAACTGGCCAGCGTGGATGGCGGCCAAGGCTGTAGGAATCCAGAAGCGGCACGGCGGAGCACGATTTCGCGCGGCCGAAATGTACTATTCTCTGGTCGGCCGCGACGTGGAATATGACGTCGTCCCATTCCTCGAAGACGCCGGGATCGGCATGATGGTCTGGAGTCCGCTGGCAGGCGGCTTCCTCACCGGGAAATATACGCGCGAGAATCCCCAGGGCGACGGTGGCCGCCTAACGGGCTTCGACATGCTGCCTTATGATCGCGAGAAGGGCCACACGGTGGTTGATAGACTTCGCGAGATTGCCAAGGCACACAACGCGTCGCCTGCGCAGATCGCTTTGGCGTGGCTGCTCAGGAAGCAGAGCGTTGCGTCCGTTCTTATCGGCGCGAATAAGATGGCTCAACTTGACGACAATCTCGGCGCGATGAACGTCCAGCTTTCGGACGAACAGATGACGCAGCTGGATGAATTGACCGCGCCGGCGCCACTGTATCCGCATTGGTTCACTGCTCGCGTTAAGGATCCCGTGGTCGCAGCGGCCTTGGCCTCCGGAAAACAGTGATCGGCTAAGAATGATATGATCCCCATCGTATGAGACGGCGACGCTTCATTCAGGCACTGGCGGCTGCTCCGGCAGCTCCGGCCTTGTTGGCGCAGCGACAAGCAGCTCAACAGGCCGCGCCGGCTCCAGCTGCCGATGCGGTTGTCGACCCGGCTCCTCTGGATTTTTCGATCGCCGATGAGGGCGCCGATCCCGTTTCTAAATTCTTCAGCGCCCGTCAGTTCGCCACCTTGAAGCGACTGTGCGACCTTCTGATGCCCGCCGCGCCTGGCTCTCCAGGTGCGCTCGAAGCGCGCGTGCCGGAGTTCATGGATTTTCTGATTGGCGATGCCCCCACACAACGCCAGCAACTTTGGCTGAGCGGACTCGACGGGCTCGAATATCAGTCGCAGAGTCGTTTTCGCAAGGCCTTCGTGGATACCGATGCAACACAGGCTGATACCCTCCTCGCTCCGCTGCGCCAGGCTTGGAGTTTCGAACCTCCTGACGATCCGGTCGCGCGGTTGCTGGCCGCCGCCAAACAGGACGTCCGCACGGCGACCTTCAACTCGTTTGAGCGCAACATGGCTGCAGCCGGAGGAAAGCGCCCGCGCGGCGGAGGCGGCCTGTACTGGCTGGCTGTTGAATAATGGGCCGAATAATGCATCGAATAATGGGCGAATAAACCATGGCGGCCACCAACTACGACGTTCTGATCATCGGTTCCGGCGCATCCGGGGGCATGGCCGCGTATACCCTCACCAAGAAAGGCATCAAGTGTCTGATGCTGGATGCCGGACCGCCGGTCGATTTTCAGAATAACCACGTCACCAAACCGGCTTGGCAGCTCCCGTATCGAGGCTTGGGAAATCCGGCTCGCTTGCCGCACGTCATTCAAGCCACCGAGTACGACGCGAATCAGTGGGTGGATGAAAAGCAGGTTCCCTATACCCACGATCCCAACTCGCCGTTTAATTGGGTACGGGTCCGCTACGTCGGAGGCAAGTCTCTGTTCTGGTCGCGGATGTCGTTCCGCCTGAGCGATTACGAATTCAAAGCCAAGGACTACGATGGATTCGGTGACAACTGGCCCATCAGCTTGGCGGATCTGGCTCCCTACTACGATCAGGTGGAACCGATCTTTCGCGTGCGCGGCCGCAAGGAAGGTTTGAAGCAGCTTCCCGACGGCAACTTCATTGAGGACACGACGCCGTGGAGTCCGGCGGTTCAGAAATTCATCGGCGAAGCCAACAAGCGCAATATCCCGGTGACGAAGATGCGCAGCTCGCTCGGTCGCGGACAACTGGCCAGCTCGCTCAATCTTCTGCTGCCGGATGCGCTGGCGACCGGGAACCTGACCATCATCCCCGATGCGGTGGTCCGCGATATTACCGTGGATACGAACACTGGCCGGGTGACCGGTGCGAATTTCCTGGATCGCCATTCCCGCCGTGAAATGCACGCGAAAGCCAAGGTGGTGGTGCTGGGCGCATCTTGTCTGGAGAGTACTCGCATTCTGCTGAATTCCGGGATCGCCAATTCAAGCGGCGCGCTGGGCCACTATCTGCACGATCAGTTTTACATCACGCAGAGTGTTCAGGCAGTGATGCCGGAGGTTCGCGACAAGACTGCACCCGCGGGCTATGCCTCGGGCGGCGGCTATATTCCGCGGTTCCGCAACCTGCAGAGCAAAGAGAAAGATTTTCTGCGCGGGTATGCGTTCGATTTCAGCGCCGGCAGCACGCCCGATGCCAAGTTTTTTCCGCTGTACGGCAAAGCCCTGGACGACGCGCTCGACGCCCATCGTGGGGCGGGCTTTTCGGGTACCTGCATGGGCTCGGTACTACCGCGCTTCGAGAATCACGTGCGCATCAACAAAGATGTGACCGACGCCTGGGGAATTCCGGTGCTCCATATCCAGGCGCGCTACGGCAGCAACGAATCCAATATGGCCAAGGACGCGATCAACACGATGGCGGAACTCTGCAAAGCCTGCGGATGGGAAGTTCTGGCCCGGCACGATCAGCCGTTTCCTCCGGGCTATAGCATTCACGAGGTGGGCACGTGCCGGATGGGCGATAGTCCCAAAACCAGCGTGCTCAACAAGTGGAACCAAAGCTGGGATATCAAGAACCTGTTTGTCGTGGACGGCAGCAGTTTCGTCACTGCCGGGTCGCAGAACCCGACTATGACCATCTTGTCGCTATCCATGCGCGCATCAGAGTATTTGGCCGAGCAGATGCGCAAGAATGAACTCTAGCAGCAAAGAGCTACAGAGTCAGCGGAGCTCGACGGTCTTTCCAGCAATCGTGATTCGCTCAGCGCGCATTTCATCGGCGGTAGTACGATGCGGATAACCAACCACAGTCGCGGTGGCTCCCACTTTCAGAGCGTCCTTCGGGAAACCGCGCGAATCCATCCGTGAGGGCGGCGCCAGATACGCTAGCCAGGTCTTGCCCTTGCCGCCATCCACCTGCAGTTTGATCAGGGCGTGCGGATTCTCATAGCTGGCTTCGCGAATGACGCCCGATAGTGTGATGGTTTTCGTCTCGTCATATCCGGTCCATCCGTGATGCGCGAGCGCGATTCCAGCCAGGAGGGCCATCAAAACTCCGAGTATGGCTACATTAAGGATTGTGCGTCGCATATGTCCAGAACCTCCGGTTTCATCGTAATCTGAAATAACGTGAAGCGCAGCGGCATGTCAGCAGGATGATTCAGCAGATCGCGGATTACATAGTGGCGAACTGGAAGGAACTGGTCCGTCCGGCCGTTCTCTTTGTCGCCGTACTGTTCTTAGGATGGCTGTTCCATCACATTGTCTTCGGCCGGCTGCGCCGTTGGGCCGCGTCTACTAAGACCCGTCTCGACGACATCCTGATCGATTCTTTCCACGGCCCGTTCATGCTGTGGATCCTGATTCTGGCGATTCATCTGGCCACGGAGTACTCGTCGCTTCCGCGCGAGGTGACGCGCTGGTCAGCCAAGCTGCTGCTGGCCCTGTGGATTATTTCTCTGACCATGGTGTTTGCCAGACTGAGCAGACGCATGATCCAGGTCTATAGCTCGAACCTGGAAGGAGTGCTGCCGGTTGGAACTCTCACCCAGGTCCTGACCGGCCTGATCATCGGCATCCTGGGCGCGTTGACCTTGCTGCAACAGGTCTTCGAGGTTGATATCCGAGCGATTCTTGCAGCTCTAGGCGTGGGCGGCCTGGCGGTCGCTCTGGCTCTTCAGGACACCCTGTCCAATCTGTTCGCAGGCTTCTACGTGAGCGTGGCCCGGCAGATCCGTATTGGCGACTTTATTAAAATCGACTCGGGACAAAGCGGCTACGTGCAGGATATCGGCTGGCGAAGCACGACCCTCGAGGAAACCGCGGGCAACCTCATCTTCATTCCGAACAGCAAGCTGTCGCAGAGCATCGTTACGAATTATAATCTTCCGAAACGGCACATGGCCGTCGCGATCATCGTTCCAGTCGCTTTCACGTCTGACCCGAGCCAGGTGGAGCGGATTCTCAAGGAGATCGCTGCGTCCGCTACGGATCAGGTTGCCGGACTCTTGAAAGATCCGGCGCCATCGGTGCGCCTGATCCCGGGCTTTGGAGAAACGTCCATGGACTTCACGTTGGGCTGCCATGTGGCGGAGTACGCGGACCAGTTTCAAGTGCAGCACGAGCTTCGCAAACGTATTGTTCTCCGGTTTCACGAAGAGCGGATCACGTTTCGATCAGCGCCGACACCCGCAAAGCAATAGTGGTGAAACTTATTCGTTTGTAGCGAATCTAAGTTCTTGACAGCAGCCTAAATTGGGAGGACAATTGCCGCATAGAGTGGCATGTTTGCACTCTGCAATTGCCCTCTACGAGAGCGGGCGCTAGACCAACCTGACTAGTAAGGGAGGCGTATAGCGCGTGAGGACGAATCCCAAAAGCGGCGCCAGGAAAAACGTCAGCCGGAAGAGTGCGAGCATGGATCCCCCGGTTCCCCTTATAGGGACTACTGGGTCAAAAGCTAAGAAAACCCCTGAGTCCACAGTGGTTTCATCCGAGACAATTCCTTCAGACACAGTGCCTTCAACGGAAGACATCGCCAAACTCGCCTATGCTCTTTGGGAAGCGCGTGGCGGTAACGGCGGGTCGGCCGAAGAAGACTGGTTTCGTGCGGAACAGGAAATTCGAATGCGTTCCTGAACGCACCCTGTAACCCGCCCTTAACATCCAGATAGAGAGTGACGTGGAAGGCATCCTTACAATTCTGTTAGCAGGAGGTGCAGGCGAGCGCCTCGCTCCTCTGACGCGCGATGAGCCTAAGCCCATGATGCCGTTCGGCGGTATCTATCGCTTAATCGATCTGACGCTTTCGAATTGTCTGAACTCGGGACTCAACAAGATCTATGTCTTGACGCAGTACAAAGCCTTGAGCCTGAACCGTCACATCCGGCAGGCTTGGAATATCCTTTCGCCGGAACTGGGACAGTTTATTGAAGCTGTGCCACCGACCCAACGCCTTCGCGACACCTGGTATCTGGGTACCGCGGATGCCGTCTACCAGAACATCCAGAGCATTGTGGAAGAACGTCTGCCGTACGTTCTTATTCTTTCCGCGGATCACGTGTACAAGATGAACTATGCCCATATGCTCAATTGGCATGTGGAACGCGGCGCCGATGTTACCGTCGCCACCACGCGGATCAATCCATCCGAATCCGCCAGGTTCGGCATCGTCAGCACGGACGAAGAGTATCGAATTCAGGATTTCGATGAGAAACCACCTCAGGAGCGCGCGGCCCGCTCGCGCTTCAATCAGGACGCCTGCAGCGCATCCATGGGCGTGTACTTGTTCTCAACTTCGGTATTGCTGGAAGCTCTGGTGCAGGATGCCGCCGATGAAAGCTCGTCGCATGATTTCGGACATGACGTGCTGCCCAAGCTCATTGGACGCCGACGCGTGGTGGCATACGACTTCGTAGATGAAAACAAGAAGGACGTGATCTATTGGCGCGATGTCGGCACGCTTGAAGCCTACTTCGAAGCCAATCTGGATCTGGTCGCGGTGACTCCGGTTTTCAATCTATACGACCAGGAGTGGCCCATGCGCACTTCAATGCCGCCTATGCCGCCTGCGAAATTCGTGTTCGCTCAAGAAGGCAAGTGCATGGGACTCGCGCTCGATTCTCTCGTGTCCCACGGCTGCATCCTTTCTGGAGGCCGAGTGGTACGCAGCGTGCTTTCCCCTGGAGTCCGGGTCGATTGTCAGGCGTCGGTCGAGAACTGCCTTTTGTTCTCGGGCGTGCAAATAGGCGCACACGCGCGCGTCAAAAACGCCATTGTGGATCACAATCTCAGGATTCCGGAATACGCCGTTCTCGGCATCGACCCGGAAACCAATCGGCGCGAAGGTCACACCGTAACCGACTCAGGCTTGGTGATCGTCCATGCGGATTCCCCTGGAATCACTGTGCAAGAAATCCAACGCCGGCCAGCCGCCTCGCAACAACGTACGGTACGCCGCGGCGCACAAACCGCCTAATAGTAGGACAGCGTTTCGATTCCCGTCCCGGCCTTGAACGTGTTCACCACTTTGGAGTTGGCCAAGTCGATTACCGAAATAGTCCCGTCACCGTGATTCGAGACCAGCGCGGTCTTCGAATCCGCGCTGAAGGCGATCCCGAATGGAGTCTTTCCGACCGTAAGCACCTGCTGCGGACCATGCAAGTTTCTCGTGCTGATGACATTTGCAAGGCCCAGCTGATCGTCACACGTCATTAGCTTCAATCCATCGGGCGAATACTTAATGCGAAACGGCCCGCGGGCGTTCTTCTCGACGGCGACCGTATCGACCACCTGATCGGTTTTCGTATCAATTACGAAGAACTTGGGATCCTTGTAGTCGACGGCAAGCACGCTTTTACCATCCGGCGAAGCCGTGATTCCTTGGGTACCGTTCGGCATGAAAACTTTGCCCGTCATCTTGCGAGCTTTAATATCGATCACGCTGACGAACGGCCGATCGTTCTTATTGGCCACGTAGGCCTTGCTTCCATCCGGCAGCACTGCGATCCAGTGACCGGTTCCTTCGGTATCGATCGCCGCAGTAATGGTTCGCGCCTTCGGGTCGATCACCAGAAACTTGCGGCTCAAATCGCATGTGGCGTAGAGGACTCCATTGGCGTCCACCTGCAATCCGTGAGGAGCGATGTAGGGAGAGATATCAATGCTTCCCGTCATTTTCTTGGACGCCAGATCGACGATCGCGATCACGTGCCCAGGATGTGGATTCCGTCCGTACACGCCATCGCCATAGATCGGAATGTAGGCCGTCTTATGGTCGGGTGAGATGGCCAGTTCATGCGGAGGTCCGTCCGGGATGGCGAAGCTGGACAACTCCTTGAGACTCGCCGGATCGAAGAAGCGCACAAATCCACCGAGTTTGTCGATCATGATCAGGCCCTGCGTACCCGTTGGATTATTGAAGTCCAGACCGGCGGCTGTCGCTGTTGCAACGACAAGGGCCAGCGCGAGAATCAACGCGGACAACTTGCGAAACATAAATTACTCCTTCAGAACTTTAACAACGAAGTAGCTCACTGACTTGGGCACTTCTTTGAACCAGTGCGGCATTCCAGCCGGGACCATCACGACATCGCCTTTAACTAAATGGTGCGTCTGACCGCCGGTTATATCGGTACCGAGCCACTGGCCGGCTTTGCTCATCTTCCCGCCGACCATGGCGCCGCCTGTGACAAACGTCGCGTCGCCGTCGGTGACATATAAGATGTCGGTCTCTTTTTCGTGCACCTCTACCTGGCCCGCCTTGTCGCGATGGGAGCCAGAAACCGTATATTCTTTGGTGGAACCCAGCGGTCCGCCCTTAGCCAGAGCTTCGGCGACCTTGTCATGAGCGACGAACGTAGCCGCATCGGCCCCAAACAGAAGCGACGCACTCGCCACGATCATGAGTGTTAGCCAGTTTTTCATTGAGAGTCCTCCTATTCGTCGGGAGTCTATCACACCGAGGCGACCGAAGCGCCCAACGCACGGCGCAGCGCTGACGCCGCATCGGCGAGGGCGACGTTGGCCGTATCGATGACACCGGGGAAGCTGAAAAAGGCATGGATCATGCCGTCATACCGCTTGAGCTCTACCGCAACTCCGGCGCTTTGCAGCTTTCGGGCATACGCTTCGCCCTGGTCGCGCAATGGATCGTATTCCGCCGTGAGGATCATAGCCGGCGGCAGTCCTCGAACATCCTTCGCATTTAGCGGGGAAGCCATAGGATCGCGGGTCGTCTCCTGGCTGAGCAAGTAGCAATCGGTAAACCAGTCCATCGATTCGCGCGTCAGAAAGTAATCCTTCGCGTACTGTTGCATCGACGGACTGTTGTCCGCGAAATCTACAAGAGGGTAGATCAGCAACTGAAATTTCAAAAGCGGGCCTCCACGATCCCGCGATAAGAGCGCGACGACCGTCGAAAGATTGCCGCCGGCGCTGTCGCCTCCCACGGCGATCCGCTGTGGATCGATGCCGAATTCCGCGGCGTTTTCGGCGATATAGCGGGTGGCCGCATACGCGTCCTCCGCGGCCGCCGGATATTTATTTTCAGGCGCGAGCCGGTAATCCACTGAAATGACCGCGCATCCCGATGCGTTGGCCAGGCGGCGGCACTCCCCGTCATGCGTATCCAGGCTGCAGATCACGAAACCGCCGCCGTGGAAATAGATCAACACCGGCAGCGTTTCCTTCGCCACGGGTCGATACATACGCACGGCGATCGGCCCGGCGGGACCGGGAACAGTACCATTCTGCACCTCAGCGACCGGTTCTTCCGGCCCGCCGAAATCGCGTAGGCCCGCGGACATGAGTCGTGCTTCGTCGACCGGAAGTTGTTCCAGCGGTTTTCCGCCCGCCGAGGCGAGCAGATCGATAAACGCTTTGCACTGCGGATGTAACGCCATACTTACCTCGCCTTGCTGGACATTCCCTCTTCGTAACTCGACCAGCCGGACAGCATGCCGTATGGAACGTCGTGCTGCACGGCTTCGACGCGGCGGAGCTTTCCGCCTTCGATCTTGTACATCTCGAAGGCCGCGATGGTGGTCGGACGGCTCCGGCCAGCGGTAATCTCACGGCCATCGGCCAGCCTGAAGGTCGCGTATTTGCCCGCGGGCTCATCGATCGACACGCTCACCAGGGCCAGGCCGCGCTCTCGGTCTATAGCTACGAAGCGGCGATCGCGGACACGCCGGATGAAGTTGAAGTAGCCCAGCTTGAATTGCTCCGTGCATCCCATGGCAACGATGTTGATCTGCGGTCCCTGCTTGGGCGGAGCAGCGGGAGGCTGTTTTCCGGGTGCGCCACGTGCCCCGGGGTCGGGCGGCGGAGGCAACTGCGCGGAGGAATCCGGATTGTTCGCAGTCTGAACACCGTTCTGGATGCGCTGGCAGTCGTCGGTGAAAGGTGGGATCTTCGTGCCATCGCTCTTCTCGAGTGCTGATAGGTACAGGTTGGCGACGCGGATCAGTTCGGCGCGCGAAGGCCTCTGAGCTGCGGGAATCGTTTCTAGAAACGCAGGATCGGGCGAGCGCTTTTCCAGGTTCGTGGCGGCTCGCGCGTCCCGCACCACGATATTCTCGATTTCGGAAACCTGCCGGTTTTCGATCTTCAGCCGAATCGCGACGATCACCGGATTGGGCATCGGAGTATTCACTTCCCGCATGGTTCCCAGAAACGCGACCTGCCCGGTTTCGGTATCCGTCACGAACAGCCGGTAAGTGCCCTTGGACAGCGCGGTCCGCCAGAATCCGTCACCCGGATCCAGCCGCACGCCGTCTTCGGTGTTCTTCACGCGTGCCGTCATCGGCAGCTTCTTCGCATCGTGCGCGATCAAAGCGTCCATGTATTGGTCGACAAAGTTCTCCAGACACGCGCGATCGCATGGACCGCTCTGGCCGGCCAACGCTCCTGCGATCATTACTCCTAGTGTGAGCAGTCTCTTCATGAGGCTATTTCAACTCTGTAATGATGGCATGCTGCTTTCCGCGGATCAGAGCCTCCGTATGCGTCCGATCACGAAGATTGAAGCGGATCATGCCAGGCTTGTACGGATTCACCGTCTTCTCGCCTGTGAGCGTGGTGGACTCCAGATCTCCGTCCTCCAGGTAGAACACGACCACATCTTTATCGTGGATGTGCATCGGCGTCGGCTCGCCCATCGTCCAGGCGTAATCCCACACGATGACCCGCGCGTTGTCGATCAGCTTCTTGCTGCCTGGCCGCGGAAACGCCACGGGATATCTAGATTTGTTCTGAAACGGCTCCGCCTTGAAATCCTTCAGGCCGATCAGAATGCCCGCGCCGTCGGCGGCATGCTTGTCGCCCTTCTTCAGGAAAGCCGCGTGGCCGGTCCGCGAGACCCAAACGGAATCGTATGGAACCGCATCGGCCGCGCCGTCGATCTCCCGAACGTTAACACGTTGATTATCGACAGCAGGAGCAGTCGCCGGGGCTTGAAATCCCAGCAGGGTCACAGCAAGAATGATGAAAGTCATATTTTATTGTTTCGTGACGTCGCGGCCGCGATCGCTTAGTCCATCTTCCCAGGAGCTCCAACCGGAATTCATCCCGTAAGGAGAACGCTCCATGATTGCCTCGATCTGATGCAGTTGGCCCTTGCGTATTTCGAACAACTCTACCAATTGCCAGGTCCAAGGCTGCTGCGGACCAGCGGTCACCTTCCGGCCATCCGGTGTTTCGAAATTGCGCGTGTCCCCCGCGGAATGATCGAAGAAGATCAAGCTGAACACCAAACCCCGCTCGGGATCGACAGCCACATATCGGCGGTCGCGAATGCGCGTGACGAAATGCAGCAGACCGCTTTTGAACTGCTCCATGCAGCTCCAATTTCCGGAATAACCGGTGGCGGTCTTGGGATCCGGTCTTTGCTTGCCCTGGGCCACCGGCTGATTCGTCGTCAGCCCGCCGTTCTCGATTCGACTGCAGTCGTCGGCGAACGGATAGTCGCCCTTGCCGTCGTTCTTCTGCATCCCCGAGAAATACATGTTGGCGGTCTTCACCAGCTCTTCACGCGACATGCGCTCGGCGACCGGCACGGGCTCGGTCCACTTGTAACCAATCCGTTCGAAACCAGCAGCCGAATTCGGACTGCGCTGGACGAAGTGCTCGGCCTCGGTGATCTGGTTGTTGCGGACCTTCAGCCGCAGGCCGATGACCGCACCCACATTTGACTCCGTGATGCTGCCCAAGAACGCAACTTGCTGGGCCTCGACATCGGTAACGAATAGCCGGTACGTGCCCTTTCCGGTTATGGTGTTCCAAAGTCCGTCGCCAAGTTCCAGACGCTGGCCGTTTTCCGTGAACTTAACGCCGCGCGCAAATGGAGCCTTGGCCGGATCGTGCGCCACCATGGCGTCGAGATATTTATCGATGTAGGCTTCCAGGCATGCCCGGTCGCACGTCTTCGCTTGCCCAAAGACCGTAGCGGTAAGCGCAATAGCCACTAAAAAAAGTTTGGCAGACATCAGCGTCATGCTATCAAACCGTGGGCGGGCGAGGCATGCCTCGCCGCTACCAAAACCGTTGTAGGGGTCGGGCATGCCCGACCCGATCCTAATGGCTTTCGCGCGGAATCCCCGCGCCGCGGCACCCTACCAGAAAATCCAGATCCGCGCCCCGATCCGCCTGCAGCACGTGATCGATGTAGAGACGCTGGTATCCCCCGATCCAGGTAACGGGCTCCGGCTTCCATGCCGCGCGCCGCCGATTCAGATCGTCGTCCGGAACTCGCAGCTCAAGTTTACGAGCTTCCAGGTCCAGCTCGATCTCGTCGCCGTTTGCGACCAGCGCCAGATTCCCGCCCGCAGCCGACTCCGGCGAGACGTGCAGCACCACAGTTCCATAAGCCGTGCCGCTCATGCGGGCGTCGGAAATTCGCACCAGGTCGGTAATGCCCCGCGCGAGCAATTTCGGCGGCAGCGGCATGTTCCCGACCTCCGGCATCCCCGGATACCCCTTCGGACCCGCACCCTTCAGCACCATCACCGATGTTTCGTCGATCTCGAGATCCGGCTGATCGATACGAGCCTTGAAGTCTTCGATGCTTTCGAACACCACGGCTCGTCCGCGATGTTTCAGAAGCGCGGGGGTCGCCGCTGAAGGTTTGATCACCGCCCCATTAGGAGCCAGGTTCCCTCGCACTACCGCCAGCCCAGCGTGCTCGCGAAGAGGATTCGCCCGCTCATGAATCACCTCGCGATTCCAGCATGGAGCGTACGCCGTGTTTTCGCCGATGGTCTTGCCGTTGACTGTCAGTGCATCCCGATGCATCACATCCGACAGTTCGCGCACCACCGCCGGGACGCCGCCCGCGTAATAGAAATCCTCCATCAGAAACTTGCCCGAAGGCTGGATGTCCACCAGCAGCGGCAGATGGTGACCCACACGATCGAAATCATCCAGCGTGAGTGGAACACCAACGCGCCCCGCAATCGCCAGCATGTGCAGCACGAAGTTGCTGGATCCGCCAATGGCTGCGTTCACGCGAATCGCGTTTTCAAACGCCTCCCGCGTCAGGATCTTCGAAATGCGTAAATCCTCCTTCACCATTTCGACGATCCGGCGCCCAGCCTGCTGTGCTAACACATACCTTCTGGAATCAACCGCGGGTATCGCCGCGTTGTGCGGCAAACCCATGCCGAGCGCTTCCACCATGCTCGCCATCGTCGACGCTGTCCCCATCGTCATGCAGTGGCCCGCCGACCGCGACATGCACGCTTCAGCCTCGAAGAAGTCGGCGATCTGCATCTTGCCCGCGCGCACGTCTTCGCTCATCTGCCATACGCCGGTGCCCGAACCGAGGCGTTCGCCATGGAAATTGCCGTTGAGCATCGGACCGCCCGAGACCACGATCGCCGGCACGTCGCAGCTCGCCGCACCCATAAGCAGCGAGGGAGTTGTCTTGTCGCACCCGCACAGCAGCACCACTCCATCAATTGGATTGCCGCGAATGGACTCCTCGACATCCATACTGGCCAGGTTGCGGAACAGCATCGCAGTCGGGCGAATGTTGGTCTCGCCCAGCGACATCACCGGGAATTCGAGCGGGAATCCTCCGGCTTCGTACACGCCGCGCTTCACACGGTCGGCCACTTGCCGCAAGTGGGCGTTGCATGGCGTCAGTTCGGAAAACGTGTTGCAGATGCCAATGACCGGACGGCCATCGAACAGATCCGGTGGGAAGCCCTGGTTCTTCATCCAGGATCGATGAATGAATCCGTCTCGATCTTGCAGGCCGAACCAATGCGTGGAGCGAAGTTTAGACTTGGACACTAACGGGCAGTATAAGCCTTACTGTACTTGTTCCGGTTGTTGGTAACCGTAAACTTCCCGTCCTTCGAAACCGACGCCTTGATCCAGTTCCCTTTATCCGCCGCGCCCTCTTCCAGGTTGGCGATCATGTCCTCGGCCGTATTGTGATCCGCGTCGTTCGTCGCGCCCTTGTGGCCCTGCCAGATCCCCTCGATCCCAGGGATCTTCGCGATCGTTTCGTACCCGCCATTGCTGAACCCTTTGCGCGCGCCGTCGTTGACCACCACCACCTGCGGCTTCAGCGACCAGATCAAAGCGGGTGCGCCCGATTGTCCGTTCGAGAATCCATGATGCGTCGCCTGCAGCAGTGAGACCGCGCCGACTTTGTTCACCGGACAACCGAGCATCATCTCCCGATCCCACGTCAGGTCGCCGACGTCCAAAAATGTGAACTTGCCATATGTCAGCAGGAAACCGGTGCTGCGCGAGTTCTCGGTATTGTCCGTAGGCTTGCGCTCGGCGCCATCGCACAGCTTGTTCACGAATCCTTTATTGATAGGTTTTGAAATTACCTCTCCATTGGCGCTGACCACGGTAATATCCACGCCAGCCAAAGCGATCTTATCGCCTGGCTTGACCACCGTGCGCTTGCTCCCGGCCACAGCCAGATAGTCCTTCCACAGCGTCGCGCCCTTCGCCTGCGACGCTTCAATCGACTCGCCGTGATCGTAAATCTTGCGGATCGGAATCATCTTGGACAAGGCCGCCAAGCCGCCCACATGATCGCCGTGGAAATGCGTGATCACCAGGTTGTCGATCCGTGTCAGTCCCGCCGCCACCGCCGCCGCTGCGATCCGCTTGGCGTCACGATCGTCGTTTCCAGGGAAGCCTGTATCCACCAGCAGCGACTCGCCCGAAGGCGCGATGATCAACGTCGCCGCGCCGCCCTCCACGTCGATCCAGTAAATATCGAGAGTTCGCGCTTGCCCGGCCAGCAGGGTCGCAGCAGCCACCAGGACGCCTAGGATTTTCATGTCGCCAAAATCCTATCACAAGCCTTTCCCTTCCATGCGAAGATCGAGCCTGTGCTTGACGCTGCCACCCTGCGCCCCACTCGTGTCCGCTACTGGGTCCTGGCCTTCACCGTCACTCTCGCCGTCGTCACATATATCGACCGCGTCGCCATTTCTTTCGCGCTTCCCTACATCGGCAAAGACCTCAACTTGGACTCGATTCAAAAGGGCTGGGTCCTGACTGCTTTCGCGCTGGCCTATTCGATCTTCGAAATCCCCGGCGGATTCCTCGGCGATTGGATGGGACCTCGCCGCGTGATACTGCGCATCGTGTTGTGGTGGTCGTTCTTCACGGCAGCCACTGGATGGGCATGGAATTATGCATCGTTGCTGACCACACGTTTTTTGTTCGGTGCAGGCGAGGCCGGTTGTTTCCCCAATCTAACCAAGATGTTCACCATCTGGCTCCCCGAGCGGGAACGTGTACGCGCCCAAGGCCTCATGTGGATGAGCGCCCGATGGGGCGGAGCCTTTACGCCTCCCCTCGCAGCGGCCGTAATCACGTGGGTTGGCTGGCGGCATGCGTTCGAAGTCTTCGGCGTCCTGGGTCTGGTTTGGGCGGCTGCGTTCGCGCTTTGGTATCGCGATAATCCCCTGGATAATCCCAACTTGAATGCCGCCGAGCGTGAACTGGTGCGTCCCGCCGCAACGCTGATACTCGGGCCTGTCAGACCGCCCTGGAGAAGGCTCGCTCGTTCCGGGCGCGTCTGGCTCCTGTGCTGGCAGTATTTCTTTTTGTCGTATGGCTGGTACTTCAACATCACCTGGCTCCCGACCTACCTCCGCGAGGCTCGCGGAATGGACGTCGCTCAAGCCGCCCTGTTCGGAGTGCTGCCCTTGTTCATGGGTGGATTAGGGAATCCCGTCAGCGTCTTCATCGGAGAGCGGCTGTTGCGCTGGACCGGCAGCGTCGATCGTACCCGCCGGATCGTCGCCAGCTTCGGGTACACGGGAGCCTGCCTCTCGCTGTTGGCGACCACCAATATACAGGATGCCCGCGCAGCCGTGTTTTCGATCTCTTTGGCGAGCTTTTTCAATGACCTGGCAATGCCTCCCTCCTGGTCCGCCACCATGGATATGGGCGGCCGGTATGCCGGAACCCTGGCCGGCGCGATGAATAGTTGGGGAAACCTCGGCGGGGCGGTGGCGCCCGCCGTGATCGGATACGTCCTGGCTTCGACCAATAATAACTGGAATGTGGCCTTCTATATCTCGGCTGTCCTTTACGCCGCCGCGATTCCATGTTGGATTTTTTTGGATTCCGTAACCCCGCTCGATCTTCCATCGCCCTCTGAGTAGGCTCTTGACCACCAATGCGCAGGCGTGTATGCTAGCAAGTTGGGGCAGGACTATGCCTACCCATAATCAATAGGATGGAGGTTGTTTAACTCATGAAGGCGAAATTACTTGCTGTGGTGG
>Ga0207674_10004195_pt1 | contig 17393 bp, 6 predicted proteins | sample KBSCornC72_FD_184303 | JGI IMG/M metagenome (GOLD analysis project Ga0207674, IMG submission 184303) | Corn rhizosphere microbial communities from Kellogg Biological Station, Michigan, USA - KBS Corn C7-2 (SPAdes) (version 2) | ecosystem: Host-associated > Plants > Roots > Rhizosphere > Soil ... | reverse complement strand
TTAAATCGTACTGACAAGCTTAATACATTTAATCGCGATATGGCTTTGCAATTGCAGAAACGCCTGGATGAATGCAAAGAAAAAGAGGTCCGTAGCGTGTATATCACGGGAGCCGGTAAAGCTTTTTCAGCCGGCCAGGATCTTTCTGAAGTTGCGGATCCTGCGGGTCCCGGAATGCAGCGAATACTCGGCGAACATTATAATCCGATCGTTTCACGTATAAGAAAATTAGAGAAGCCAGTAGTAGCTGCCGTGAATGGAGTTGCGGCAGGGGCCGGTGCTAATATTGCCTTGTGCTGCGATATTGTGGTGGCTTCAAAATCTGCGTCGTTCTTACAGGCCTTTTCAAAAATCGGGCTGATCCCCGACAGCGGAGGCACTTATACTTTGCCGCGTCTCATTGGCTGGCAGAAAGCTTCCGCGTTGGCGATGCTGGGAGAAGCCATTTCCGCGACCGAGGCAGAAGAAATGGGAATGATTTACAAGGTATTCCCGGATGAAACGTTCGCAGAAAATTCAAAAAGCATTGCTTCGGTTCTTGCAACGATGCCAACCAGGGGATTGGCCTATACCAAACAGCTGTTAAACATGTCTTTTACCACCAACTTTGAAGAACAAATACACGACGAAGACATTTTTCAACAAAAGGCTGCACAAACAGCCGATTTTAAAGAAGGAGTAAATGCCTTCCTTGAAAAGCGGAAACCATTATTCAAAGGTGAGTAACCATTTCTCCGCCCTGATCATTTCCCTGCATTACCTCAGAAAAACTATTGTTTGAAAAATGCCAATGATCAATCAGCAAATAGCATCAGCTAAGCACGATGCTGATGTTACTAAGCATTTTGTACTTTACAGTTAAACCACCATCATGTTTAAAAGACTGGGATTATTTTTGTGGATGCTGCCGGCAGCCCTTTTTTCCTATTCCCAAAATTTAATACAAGACATCAGGGGAGTGGTAATTGATAAAGACAGCCGCCGCCCGCTTGCCGGGGCGACTGTTTCGATTGTTGAAGATAGTATACAGGTGGCAGCCATAACAGACAGCGCAGGTTCTTTTGTTTTGGCACGCGTCCCTGTCGGCAGGCGAAGGGTGCAATGCAGCTTTAGCGGATATGTAAGTTCTATTACTGATAATTTAATAGTAAATAGTGCAAAAGAGGTTGAAATAATCATTGAAATGGAACAATACTTCCGGCAGGAAGCCGAAGTAGTGGTCAAGGCACCCGGTAATCCCAAACTCCCGGTAAATAAAATGTCTGTCGTCAGTGCCCGTTCTTTTACACCGGAAGAAACCAACCGTTATGCAACAAGCGTAAATGATCCAAGCAGAATGGCCATGAGTTTTCCGGGAGTGCAACCGTCGCGGGACACCAGGAGTGATATTAATATCCGCGGGAATTCGGCGGCTGGAATGTTGTGGCGGCTGGAAGGAATTGACATTCCCAATCCCAATCACTTCGCCCGCAAGGGTTCCACCGGCGGTGGCATCACCATTTTTAGCAGCAGCATGCTTGACAATTCGGATTTTTCCAGCGGAGCCTTTCCTGCCGAATACGGCGATGCCTTATCCGGCGTGTTTGACATGCGGTTCAGAAAAGGCAATAATGAAAAAAACGGGTACACTTTCAAGGCAGGATTGCTTGGACTTGATCTCTCAGCGGAAGGACCGATTAAAAAGGGACAAAGCTCATTTCTTTTCAACTATCGCTATTCAACATTGGGCATTTTAAATGCGCTTGGATTTCATCTTACTGATGAACGTGAAGACAACAATTTCCAGGACCTGTCATTTAATCTCAGTTTTCCTTCAAAAGATAACCGCTCTGTCTTTAATGTTTGGGGCATTGGCGGTTTAAGTAAGGAAGATTATGCCCCGGTTGAAGATGTGGCGGATTGGGATGAATATGATGACTATGCGATTTACGACTTTAAGACGAATATGGGAGCGGCCGGTATCGGGCATTCTTTACAAGTGGGTAAAACCGGTTTACTGAAAACTTCACTGGCGGTCATGAACCAAAAAATAACTTATGCAGACGATACCCTTAATACACAGAAAGTGCCTTTTACTATCAACGATGAATTATATAAAAACAGCAGGGTTTCGTTTGCCATTTCATATAACACGAAGCTTGCTAAATCAGTAAGCTGGAAAACGGGATTATTTATCAGCCGTATCGGGTACGAATTTCAGCAGAGTCTTTATGATTTTGAAACCAACGTCTATAATGAAAATATCATTGATGGCAATGGAAATACAATGCAATGGCAGCCGTACACCCAATTTAACATTAAGATTAGCCCAAAGCTAACCTTTAACGCCGGGGTGCACGTGCTATACCTGGCATTAAACAAAAAAAGTTCAGTTGATCCGCGTACAAGTTTACAATATCGCATCAACCCACACCACAGCATCAGTTTTGCAGCAGGCAGACATGGGAAAACACTTCCATTGGGTTCTTATTTTTATAAAGCTCCCGATGGCTCATTGCCCAATCTTGACCTGGATATGATGAAATCCGCCCATTTCATAGCAGCTTATGACTGGCTTATGAAAAAGAACTGGCGTTTACACCTTGAAGCATACATACAAAAACTTACCGCTATTCCCATCGTAAATGATGAAAGCCGGACTTTTTGGTTGCTCAATATGCTCGAGGGCTATGCCAATGAAGCATTGGTGAGCAGTGGCACCGGCAGGAATCGAGGTGTTGACATAACGCTCGAAAAATTCTTCTCAAAAGGGTGGTTTATGCTTACCGGTTTTTCAGTTTTTAATTCTATGTATGAACCATTGAATGGTGTCAGCTACAATACCCAGTATAACAGTCGCTCTGCCGGCACGCTCACCGCGGGCAAAGAATGGAAGTGGAAAAAAAATAAAACTTTTACGGTTGGCGGCAAAACGTTGTATAATGGTGGGATGCCTATTACTCCCCTGTTAGCTGGCGCCCCGGTTAATTCCCGTGAACCGGTACTGGATGAAAGCAGGCCATACAGCGAAATCGTTCCCGCATATTTCAGGTTGGATACCAGGATTTCATTGCGAAAAGACAAAACAAAAACCGCCTGGATACTAGCCCTGGATATTCAGAACCTTCTTGGCATAGAAAATACCGACGCGCTAAGCCGGCGTTACGATCCGGGAACTAATCAATGGATATACAAAAAATCCTCGGGTTTTGTGCCGGTAATCAGTTACCAGATTGATTTTTAATTTTGTTCGGCAAAACTTAATTCTCTTACTAAACGTAAGTATTCGGAATGCAATTGCGCTTGCCTGTGATACAAATAATATTGCTGCTGCTTATTAACTCGAGCTGCGTAAAAAAGGATCCGATGGAAGTATCTTTGGGTAATACACCAATTGCGCCCGTTATACAACCCGGTTCGAATATTGAAAGAAAATACCTCGCTCTTGGCGACTCTTATACTGTAGGTCATGCCGTTTCTCCTGCTGAAAGCTATCCCATACAAACAAAAACCTGGCTGAAGGAAAATGGGATCAAGGGAATAAATGATCCGCAAATCATTGCCACCTCCGGATGGACTACGTTAAATCTCCAGGCCGCTATTGCAAGAGAAAACCCCGCAGGTCCTTATGACGTCGTTAGCATATTGATTGGAGTGAATGATCAATACCAGGGATCAGATACAACGGGATATAGAATTCACTTTACTGAATTAATTGAGACTTGCATTTCGCTTGCCGATAATATTCCCGCTCATGTTGTTGTGCTATCTATTCCGGACTATAGTGTAACACCGTTTGGAAAAAATTTTGACGTGAAACGCATAAGCCGGGAGATTGATGCATTCAACGCCATTAATAAGGAGATCGCTCTAGCATACAAAGTACACTACCTGGATATTACTTCGTCAACACGCGAAGCGGCCCATGATCCTGACCTTATTTGTCCCGATGGATTGCACCCCTCAGGTATTGAATACAAAAAATGGGCTGATAAGCTGGGCCCGATCATGCAGGAAATTTTGAAATAAAATTCAGTTTACCACAATACAACTTTCAAGTTGGTCATGGTTTCAGGCGTGGCTGTGGATATAGTTATAGGTTGGGTTTTGGGGTTGCCGCACAACTATAACCATTGACTAAACCCGCTGCTCTGACCACCTCCTACTTTCCCAACCTAAAAATTCTTCAGATTATACTACTTATTTATTTGTCATTTCCACAACACCCGTCCAGTCGTCGGGGACTCCTTCGCGGATATATCCATTGGTGTTGTTTAGAAAAAACCGGGCAGTCAGGTCTTCGGGATGCGTTTCGGCGATTGATTGAAACGCCTGCAATGCCGAAGCAAACGACCGGTTGAGATAAAATTGCATCGCATTATTGAACAAAGGGAGTGTCTTCTGCTTTTCCGTCACTTCTTTTTCGGTGCTTCCGCTAAAGCATTCATGAATACCAACCGAAGATAGTTTGCCTTTCACCTGGACTTTACCGAGGTAGCGCAAGTGAAAATCACCGGGATTATCAATTAGTTTTAATGTCGCATCGCTCAAAAGAATACCTGCTTTGTAATACTTTGTAAGATTTTCAATTCGTGAGGCAGTATTAACGGTATCTGAAATCGTTGTAGCATCAAGCCTGTCTTTGTCACCAGTTATTCCCATGATCAACGGGCCTGTATGCATGCCAATTCCGATCTGAATGGGAGGTTGCATTTTCAGGCTTCTCTCTTCATTGAGTTTCCTGATATTCTCTCTCATTTCAATACCCGCTTGCAGGGCATCGGATGCACTTCGCGGAAAAAGCGCCATGATTGCGTCGCCCAGGTATTGATTGATAAATCCGTTATGACGGCGAATGATTGGGCCGAGTGTCTCATTGTAGGCGCAAACAAAACGGAAATTTTCTTCCGGTGTCATTCTTTCGGACAAGGTTGTGTATTCACGGATGTCAGTAAAAAGCACCGTAACAACTTTTTCTACCTGGTCGCCCAATTTTACATCAGTAATTACATCATGACCCAGTGAGCCAATGAATTCATAAGGAACAAACTTACCCGCCACTTCATAAATGCGGCGCATAGCTTCCTCCCTTTCCCTTGCCTCGCGTATACTTTTTTCATACAGTAACGCACTTTCTATAGCGGATGAAGATTGCAGTGCAAGCGTCGTTAAGAATTTCAGGTCTGCGGCGTCATATTGCGTCGCATCGCGGCTTTCAAGTATGATGGCCCCCATTACCCGGTGTTTCACCTTGAGTGCCGAATACATCAATGATTGAACGGAGGGGCTTATGCTTCCTGACTCTTTAAGTGTTGTCAGGTCACTCATGATATCAGAACGGCCGCTCAATCCTATCTTAAGCATCAGCCCCGCGTTGGCATTTAACCTTTCCTTGTTAAACAATTCATCACCGGAAGCAGCCAGCACCTGTAACTGATTGCTGGTTTCATCCCACAGCGTGACAAACCCGCTGTCTGATTTCACGAGGCGCATAGCTTCCTCAACTGTAATCTCTGCAATGGCAGCAGGCCCTATTGCCTGAGCCAGCTTATCGGAAAAATTAAAGACCATGTTCACTTCCTGGTAAAGCGAAAGCACTTCACTTCCAAGTTTCTTCTTTTCCATTTCCTTTTGTGCCAGGAGTGATAACATCGTGGCTATGATTTCAGTATTCTCATCACCTTTAACCCAGCCCAGTATTTCGTCATCACACCGTACAGGAAACCGGCGAGCTATTTCTGCGTCGATATTTCCCGATAAAAACTTACCCTGGTCGTCTTCAATCATCACGTTCGCTTTCAATTGCTCAAGTAATGAGTGAACAGACGTCGCATTACCGTTTTTCTTTCCTATGATATGCTTGAGGTTGAGTTTGGACATGGTAGCTTAGAAATATAATGTTCAGTTGTTATGAACCGGGCCTGGCAATGGGCTGACGGCTATAAGAGTTCCAGCACGGTGCGTGCTTTTTGCAATATCACTTCCGGATCAAATGGCTTGGTCATATAAACGTCTGCGCCAACTTCCTGGCCCTTCTGCCTGTCAAGCTCCTGCCCTTTTGCGGTGAGTAATGCTATATAGACGTCGTCAAGTCCCAGTTCTTTCTTAACCTTTTTGCAAACGTCCATCCCATTCATCTTTGGCATCATCACATCTAAAAACACGAGCTGGGGTTTTTCCTGCTGAATAATTTCCAAAGCGATTTCCCCATTTTCCGCGGTTAAGAATTCCACTCCCTCATCTTCCAGCTCCTCCAGCGTTTGTTCAATTAGCATACGGATATGCGCTTCATCATCCACAATCAAGATTTTTTTAGCCATTTGTTTAAATTTTGTTGCTTGCCAATTTCCAGTCTCCGGGAAAATCGGAACCTTATACTCCTTTTTTACTTTTTACTGATAAACCAAAAACAATACATTTTCGAGCCCTTTCTCAAACCGCAGTGACTGAACAATCTCATGCTTATCTGATATCACAGAATTGAGAATGATTATGTCAGGCTGGGCACTAATTGCTTTCTCAAGAAGTTCCTTTCCATCTGATTCAACAACCACGTATCCTTTCGCCTGCAATACATCTGTTAAACTGCGCACGGCAGTGGTATCTTCATCTACCACCATCACTTTCTTCTTTGATTTACCCTGTTCCAGTAAACTGCCTACTTCGGAAAACAGCTGTGTCGTGTCAATAGGTTTGGTAAGATAACGGTCAACTCCGATTTTAAATCCTCTTGCCTTATCCTGCACAATGGACAAAACAATGATCGGTATGTCCATTGTTTCGGGATCGTTCTTCAACACGGCCGCCACATCAAAACCATTCATCTCGGGCATCATCACATCCAATATCACGAGATCGGGCCTATGATTTCGAATACTTGCCAATGCTTCTTTACCATTTTTTGCTTCTTCGATAAGGTAGCCAGCATCACCCAACTCCTGTTGCAACAACGAGCGTATTGAGTCATCATCATCTACAACCAGGATCGTCGCATGATTCCCATTCATTTTTAGTTGTGAATGGGCCATTTGTTCTTTCAACTGCCTTACGAGGTCGTTGAATTGAATCGGCTTGCTACCATCCGTTTTTGGTATAGGCAAGGCAAAATAGAATGTGCTTCCTTTTCCTAATTCACTTTCAAGCCAGATGCGGCCTTCATGGTGTTCAACGATTTCTTTGCAAATCGGGAGACCCAACCCCGTACCCTTTGGTTTATCAGTAAGCGTATCTCCCACTACCTGCTTAAATTGCTCAAACACAGCAGCATGATCATGTGGCGCAATTCCTATACCTGTATCCTGGATGCCGACGACTATTTCATGTTTCCTTTGTTCAGCCCTGCAAATCACTTTTCCTGCAGGAGTAAACTTCACAGCATTCGAAATCAGGTTTACAACTACCTGGATCAGCTTATCACGGTCACCACTGATCAATGGCAAATTTGGCTCGATGTATTTTTCAAGCGCCAGGTTCTTTTGCTCAAATAACGAAGTAGTCGCTGCTGTAGCTCTTTCCATTATTTCCTGCATGGAAACACTCTCCATGTTCCATTCCATCTTACCGGCCTCAATTTTAGCAAGATCCAATACCTCGTTAATCAGGTTTGTCAACCGCTCACCTTCTGACACAACCACATTGAGATTATCCGAAACCTGTTGAATCGTCTTTTCAATTTTGGGATCTGCCCTGCTTGTAGCCGGAAATATTTTTTCTTCCAACCGCTTCTTGATGATTTTGGCAAATCCCAACACGGATGTAAGCGGAGTTCTTAATTCATGGCTAACTGTAGACAGAAATGCACTCTTTGCCTGGTTGGCCTTTTCGGCAACCTTAGTGGCCTCCTCAGCCTGCTTTCTTGCGCTGCTTACTTCTTCAAACAATTGCGCCTTTCTCAACGCAACACCAACAGATGCAGCGATTGTTGATAGCAACCTTTCATCATTTTCATTGAACCGGTTTTCACTTTCGGTGCTTTGAACACTTAGCACACCGATGATCTCATCTCCTACAGGAATCGGCACTCCTAAATAAGAAGCCGCTGGAACACCCACCGAGGTGATACCCAACTCTTCCGCTTTGGCAGTTACTTCTTTATTGATCAGAAGTGGTTTACCGGATAAAATAATTTTTGATGTTAGCCCTTTACCCAGCTTCATGGGTGTCAGGGTATCTCCCTCCATGTACGGGAAATGAATAATTTTTGTTTTTTCATCAAGGAGGGCGAGGTATACAATATTGGCATTAAAGAGGTTCTTCATTTGATCGCCAACCAGCTTGATGAGTTCTTCTGTATTGAGCTGCGATGTCAACGCCTGGCTGATGCTATTAACCGTGCTTAATTCAGTGGCCCTTTGTTTTGCTTCACCAAGCAAACGGTTTGTTTCATCAAACAAACGCGCATTTTCTATTGCCACGCTCATACTGTTGGTTAGCGTGGTCAGCAACCGCAGATCCGAATCCGTAAATGCATTTTCCTTTTCCACGTTTTGCAGGCTGACTGATCCCCGCACCACGTCACCTACAACCATTGGTACAAAAAGAGCGGATTTCGGCGGCAGGCCTTTGCTCACGCCGGCGCCACCGTATTTCTGTGCGGTTTCAAGATAGTTTTGGTTAATGAGCAGTGCCTGTTTGCTTTCAATAAGCAATTTATTTGCCCATATAATCTGTCGTGGATTGCTATAGAGACGCTGACCTTTTTCAATGGCATATTGCCAGTTTTCGATTTGTGCCCTGTGTTCAAATGTGCGGATAATTACAGTTTGGGTATCGAACAATTCACAAATGCGGGTTCCAACCAGGTCATAAATTGCCTGGATATGCATTTCGCGAACCAAACCTTCCTGCACGCTATTGATCACTGCAAGTTCAGCAGTCTTTTGTTCTGTCTCGTTCAGCAGGCGGTTGGTTTCTTCAAATAATCTTGCGTTTTCAAGCGCAACGCTCATGCTATTGGTAATCGTAGTTAGCAACCTGATATCGGCATCGCTGAATGCATTTTCCTTATCTACATTTTGCAAACTAACTGATCCCTTTACCACATCACCCGACACCATCGGAACAAACACAGCGGACTTGGGAGGCTGACCTGCCGTCACCCCGGTGCTACCATGCACTTTCGCGATTTGCACATAGTTCTCCCTTATGTCTAATGGTTTCCTGGTTTCAATGAGCAGTTTACTGTTCCAGTTAAAGGGTCGGGGATCAATAAACTGCCTCGATCCTTTCTCCTGTGCAAATTGCCACGTTTCAAGTTTGGTTTCATGATCAAATGTGCGTATTACCAGGGCATGAGAATCCGGGAAAAGGTCACACAGCCGTTCTCCCACGAGGTTATAAATACCCTGGATATCCAATTCTTTTGCGAGGCCTTCCTGCACACTATTAATAACAGCCAATTCAGCAGTACGCTGCTCAGTTTCTTTAAGCAGTCGATTTGTTTCATCAAAGAGTCGGGCACTCTTGAGCGCAACGCTCATACTATTTACTAATGTAGATAACAGGCTCACATCAGATTCAGAAAATGCATCTTCCTGGTCAAGATTTTGCAAGCTGATGACCCCTGTCACTTCGCCGCCGGCAATCATGGGTACCAGCACAACAGATTTTGCCGCCTGCCCTGTCACGACCGTGTTATCATATAAAGGCCGGAGCTTTTCAATGTCTTTATTGATCACCAGGATTTGTCCCGATTGTATCACATGTTTTCTAAAGCCTTTGGGTGCCCTGGCTTTTACCAGTGTTCTGTCGCCCTTTTCAAAAGAATAACGGTCTTCTATAACGTTTGATTCTTTATCGTAAGTGACGATATCAATGACCTGGGCATTAAAGATCGTTCGCATTTTTTCGCCGACAAGGTCATAGATAGACTGAATGTCAATTTGTGCCACCAGGCTTTCCTGCACGCTGTTGATAACAGCCAGTTCCGCATTACGCTGCTCGGTTTCCTTCAACAAACGATTTGTTTCATCAAACAGGCGTGCACTCTTGAGCGCGACACTCATGCTATTAACCAGTGTAGAAAGCAGGCTGATGTCTGAATCAGAAAATGCATTTTCCTCATCAACGTTTTGCAAACTGATAACACCGTTTACTTCGCCTCCGGCGACCATAGGTACCAGCACTAACGATTTCGCCGCCTGTCCCACTATGACGGCATTGTCGTATATAGGCCTCAGCTTTTCAACGTCTTTGTTGATAGCCAGCATCTGCGCCGTTTGAATAACATATCTTCTGAATCCCTTTGGCTCTCTTGAACCAAGTAAGGTTCTGTCACCTTTTTCGTACGCGTACCGGTCTTCAATATGATTGGTTTTTTTATCGTAGGTAACGATGTCGATTACCTGCGCGTTGAAAATCTCCCGCATTTTCTCTCCAACCAACTCATAGATGCTTTGCATGTCCATTTGCGCCACCAGGCTTTCCTGCACGCTGTTTATTACCGCCAGTTCCGCATTTCTTTGTTCCGTTTCCTTGAGAAGACGGGCTGTTTCATCGAAGAGGCGAGCACTTTCAAGTGCCACGCTCATACTATTGGACAAAGTAGTTAACAGGCTCCTGTCAGATGCAGAAAATGCATTTTCGTGATCTACATTTTGCAAACTGATGACGCCAGTTACTTCATTTCCCGCGATCATGGGAACAAACACCAGTGACTTCGGTGATTCGCCTGTCAACACTGGGTTGTTATAATCTTTTGCATGCTTTTCCACATCTTCATTAAAATACAAAGCCTGCATCGTTTCTATGACATGTTTTCTGAAACCTACGGGTTCGCGTTTGCCCAGCAAGGTCCTGTCACCCTTTTCAAAAGAATACCTGTCTTCAATGGTGTTGCCCTTGCGATCGTAAGTAACAATATCTATAACCTGCGCATCAAATATTTCACGCATTTTTTCACCTACCAGGTCGTAGATACCCTGGATATCCATTTCACGAACCAATCCGTCCTGTACGCTATTGATTACGGCCAGCTCGGCATTCCGCTGTTCCGTTTCCTTTAATAAATGCTTGGTCTCATCAAATAACCGTGCACTCTCCAGGGCAATGCTCATACTATTTGAGAGCGTAGTGATAAGTCTCACGTCTGAGTCGGAAAATGCATGTTCATGATCCAGATTCTGCAGGCTGATAATGCCACTGACCATTTCGCCTGTTTTCATCGGAACAAATACGGCCGATTTCGCAATCTCGCCGAGAATAACCGGGTTGTTATATTGTTCGCTTTTCTCAACTATACCACTATTAAGGATTAATTCCTGCCCGGTTTCAATGATATGCCTGCGGAAGCCACTTGCCGGACGTGGCCCCACCAATGTCCGGTCTCCTTTTTCATAGGAATACATATCTACAATCATATCAGATTTATGATCATAGGTGACAATATCAATAACCTGTGCATCAAAGATCTCCCTGATTTTCTCTCCTATCATCTCATAAATCCCTTCCATATCCATTTTTCTGACAAGCCCGTCCTGCACGCTGTTGATGACTCCCAGCTCAGCATTGCGCTGCTCGGTCTCCTTAAGAAGGCGGTTTGTTTCATCAAACAGGCGGGCGCTCTCCAAAGCAACACTCATGCTATTGGCAAGCGTAGTAAGCAGGTTTACGTCAGAGTTGGTAAACGCATTTTCATGATCCAGGTTCTGTAGACTAATAACACCTTTAACTTCATTGCCTGCGATCATCGGCACATACATTTGTGATTTAGGTATATCGCCAATTAAAACTTCGTTGTCGAATTCTTTCATCTTCTGTTCCACGTTCTCATTATGCATCAGCATCTGGCGTGACTGGATCACATGTTTCCTGAAGCCTTTGGGCTCTCTCGGTCCAAGCGTCGTCCGGTCACCCTTCTCATAAGCATAACGGTCTTCGATAAGGTTAACCGTTTTATCGTAGGTTACGATGTCTATAACCTGTGCATCAAAGATCTCCCTTATCTTTTCTCCAACGAGTTCGTAGATGCCTTGTATATCGATTCTTGCCACAAGACTTTCCTGTACACTATTGATCACAGCAAGCTCTGCGTTGCGTTGTTCCGTTTCTTTCAGCAACCGGTTAGTTTCGTCAAACAGCCTTGCATTTGCCAGTGCGACACTCATACTGTTAGCCAGGGTTTCCAACAGGCGGACATCGCTTTCGCTGAATGCTCTTTCCTTATCAACATTTTGCAGACTTACATAACTCTTAACCTTATCCCCGGAAATTAATGGTACAAACAAAAGCGATTTTGGATGCTCAGTTCCGGGAAGAACTTTCATTCCGAAACGTGCGGCAGCATCCTGGTAATTTTCACTGATCAAAATTTTTTGCTTCGATTCTATCAGGTGTTCCCTGAGTTTATCATATTGCCGGGGCTTTAAATAAAATCTTTCCCCTTTTTCCATTACATAATTAAAGTGCTCGGTCCTTGAATCCTGGTCAAGCGACGCTATTAGCACGGCCTGGGCATTTTCTTTAAAGACATCCGCAATCTTATTGCCCACGAGATCATAGATCGCCTGCATATCAAGTTCTTTTGCCAGGCCTTCCTGTGCACTATTGATGACGGCCAGTTCAGCAGTGCGCTGTTCCGTTTCTTTTAATAAACGATTGGTTTCATCGAAGCGCCGGGCACTTTCCAATGCTACACTCATGCTGTTGGCTAACGTCGTCAACAACCGAATCGAAGAATCGGGAAATGCATGTTCCTTATCCAGGTTCTGCAGGCTGATCATCCCTTTGACTTCATTGTTCGTAATGAGTGGCACAAAAACAGCAGACTTCGGTTGCTCGCCATGAATCACCGGGCTGTTGAACTCAAAGCTTTTCTGCTCCAGTTTTTCATCAATTAATAGCAATTGCCCGGTTTCAATTACATGCTTTCTGAATCCCTTGGGTTCCCAGGACCCCACTAATGTTCTGTCACCTTTTTCGTAAGCGTATTTATCCTGCAGCAAATTTGTTTTCTTGTCATAGGTGGCAATATCAATGATCTGTGCATTGAATATGGCCCTTATCTTTTCTCCGACCATATCATAGATGTCCTGCATTCCCACTTCTTTTACCAGCCCTTCCTGCACACTGTTAATCACCGCCAGCTCTTCTACGCGGTGACTCAGCTCAGCTGTCCGCTGTGTTACAAGATTTTCGAGTTCTTTATGTTTTGCTTTTAATTGCCTCGTGCGGTAGCGAACAATTAAGCCTAATATGCCTGCCGCAGCCAAGGCATATAACGCATACGCCCACCAGGTGCGGTACCACGGCGGTAAAATTTCAAAGGAGTAAACGGCCTCGTCACTTTGTTTGTGAAAAACATTTACTGCCCTGACATGAAAAGTGTATTTCCCGGGAGATAGATTTGTATATTCCTTATAATAATTGACATCCAGGTCCGACCAACTAGGCTCAAATCCTTCCAGCCATGTTTGGTACTGCGTCCTGCTTTCCTGCTCGAAAAATGGAGCAGCATATTCAAACCGAAGTGTATTATTGTTATACGAGATGGAAGGACGTTTCTTGTTATCCTCATTATTAATAGTTAACGGCATTTTTTCAGCCGAAACATGACGTAATAACGTTTTAAATGACTGATCAGTACTTGTTTCTACATTTTCATCATAACGAATCAGCCCGTCGGTAGTACCAAGCCAAAGTATCCCATTTTTCTCCGGGTATAATTTCTGAATTGTGAGCTCAGACAAAGAACCCAACTGGTTATCGTCTAAAGTGTACCCTCCTCCTGGTTTGGGAACGGCTAATCGAATCAGTTTGCCGGCCCTGATCCACACTCTTTCCCGGTAGTCTTCCGCGATGTCAAATTCCGTCGACAACCCTGCATTGGGGAATGTTCCGAATGTGGTATCCACCACAAAACGTTTCAGCTTATTATCAAACTTGTACAGCGCTGAATCTGCAACAAAATAATTTACCCCCTTAATATTATATACAACCCCCAGTGCATTCTTGATCCCCGCTTCGGCACCGAATCTTTCCACTTTTGTCTTTTGAAGATCGGGAATGCCTTTGTCATCGTAAGCTATCGTAAAGCGATAAGTAATTCCATTTTGTGTTCCGCCCCATATTTCGCCGTCCTTATTTTCTACAATATTCCAGACCTGGTCAGTAATTCCAGTCATTTTACCAACGTAATTCCAGGTTCCCGATCCCCTTGTTCCAGATGCGGTATTCTTTTTTGTGAAAACGTAAACGCCAAATACCCCTCCTGCAACGAGTACATCAGGGTTAGAATTGAGGACGTGTAGTGACCCAACTGTTAAGTCCGCGCTTACCGATGAGCGGATTGTCGTCGCTTTTCCATTTTTTACGGCAAACAGGCCATCTCCCGGCACCAGTAACTCTTCTCCGTCCGACAAAAGGTTGAAAATTTGGTTCTGAGGTATTCCAGGCACAAGATTAAAATATGCCTTGCTCTTGTCGAATTTTAGGAGTCCATTTGTGCTGCCCACATAAAGATCGCCATCAAACCTTATAACTGTCAGCACACCTGTATTAATTCCTGACTGCAATGTAAACTGGCTAAGCGGCGAAGATGTTTCCACCCGGGAAATTCCATTATCCATTGCGAGCCAAAGAGTTCCTTTTTTATCTTCATACGTGCCGTAGATCGATTCATCCTGTAAGCCGACATCGCGGTTTATTCTTTGTAATAGCTTCCCGTTCGCGTCGATCACCATGAGTCCCAGCCCCGTTGAGGCCAATGCATAATTTCCATTTTTCAAACGAATTCCTTTATACAGGATCGCCCCAGTTTGAAAAAAAGGATCTGCGCCAGTTACAAACCGTCGAAAAGTATTTCCATCATATAAATAAAGTCCTCCATAAAACAATCCCAGCAAGTATTGCTTGCCATTACCTCCCTGGTCATAGGGCAACATTACCTGCATCCTTTCCTTTCCAAGAAATTCGCTTCCTGGTATTAATACCAGCGAATCATTCGTCATTTTAAAAAGCCCCAGGCCCTGCTGATGGACGTAATAGTTGCCATCCAGATAAAAGGAATACATGAATTTGGTCTGCGGCTTCCAAACCTTCACGTCTCTTTTTTCGCTTCCCTGTTGCGGTTCACTTACCCTGAATATGTATTCACGGGCTTGAAAATAAATGCTGTTATCGGTGGCATAAGCTGACCAGATATCTGAGAAAGTCCTGTTTTCCCTGGGAACAAATTCCAGCAGCGATTTTCCCCTTGTTTGACCAAGGCTGTCAATCTCCAGAAATCCAAAATCGCCAAGCGCGCCAAAATAGATCCGGCCATTTTTGTTTTTAGTCATCGCCCGCACGACGATAGACGAACCGGTAGTGTGAGGAGTTATTTTTCTCCACTTTATACCGTCATATTCCAGTATATGATTCTGAATACCGAAATACATCATTCCCCGGTCATCTTCCTGGACACACCATGTCTGGGGAAGTGCTTTGAATGTTTTATACGAATAGTTGGTTATGAAAGGTAAACCCTTCTCAGTATCATTTTGGCCAAATAAAAGAAAGGGAGACAATAAACTGGTCACGCTAAAGACAACCAACAAGAAGGCAGGTCTCTTTAGACATAGTAAAGAGTATTGTTTTCGCATGATGATTGTTCTGTTTATAAAACCACCGATTCAAAAGGGTAGAATAACGCTTTCAAAGGTGCGGATCGACAACGTAGACGTTCACAGAAGATCACTAAATATAGCACATTATTAATAACCAGTAGCGGTCATTTTAAATATTAATTAAGCAAATACAACGCAAATCTGTGAACGGCATGTACAACCGCATGATCCGGATCAAAAGAATGGTTTATCTTGATTGATCGAATGCCGCGGCTGGCAATCATTATCACATTTTTTCCAATAGAATTGACGCCATGAAATCTTTTCCAGTTATAGCAAACATTAAGGCCGGCCCGGTAGCACAAACCGACCGGATCGTGATTCTTGATTCGCTTCGTGGAATTGCTATATTAGGGATTTTGCTAATGAACATTCCGGGGTTTAGCATGGCCATTAACGGACACGATCCGTCCGTGCTTAATGAATTTGGTTCGGTTAATTTTAAAATATGGTATGGAGTCGACTGGGCGCTTGCAGGAACTCAACGCGCTCTTTTCTCCATGTTGTTTGGTGCGGGAATTATCCTGTTTATCAATGGAAAAGAAAAAAGAACAAGTGGCATGCTGCCGGCCGATTATTTTTTCCGGCGCCAGTTGTGGTTGATGGTTTTTTCGTTCTTCGACGTTTTTATCCTTCTATGGTTTGGTGATATTTTATTGGACTATGCGTGCCTGGGCATGGTGATGTTTGCCTTCCGGAATTTACCTGCTAAACGTTTACTGGTTGGCGCAGGCCTTTGCTTCTTATTTATGCTGACCAGGGAAAATGCAGATCTCTACCGCGATAAGCAAATGATCTATAAAGGAGAGTTGGCAGCGGCCGTAGATACAACGAAATTTAAACTTAGTGTTTTTCAAAAAGATGAGTTACAGGCGATGCTTGCTTTTAAAGAGCGAAACAACCACGAAAATAAGGTAAGACGAATGGAAAGAGCAATTCTGAAGACTACGGGCAGCTACGAAGAACTGTATGCATTCAGAACGAATCTTTATACCGACAGCTTGGTCCGGTATCTATTTTTTGGGGTATGGGATGTGTTGACATTTATGTTCCTCGGGATGGCTTTTTTAAAAATGGGAGTGTTAACAGGCCAGGCGCCATCGAAGGTTTATTGGTGGATGTGTATCGTGGGACTGGGTGCAGGATTGACCCTGTCCTTTTTTCAATTGCGGCCAATGATTGATGTCCGTTTTAACTGGTTTGAATACACTAAAAGAATACCGTTCGAATTGCATGAGTTTTCGCGCACCTTAAGATCTGTTGGCTTTCTGGGGTTCATCATGCTTATGTATAAATCCGGGTGGCTAAAGTGGCTGTTTGCACTGATGCGCCCTGTAGGGCAAATGGCATTTACCAACTACCTGGGGCAATCCTTACTATGCGGAATTTTCTTTTATGGAATCGGTTTTGGCATGTTTGGCAAACTACAACGCTATGAAACTTACTACGTCGTGTTGGCGGTATGGGCGATTGAAATCGCCTGGAGTCATGTATGGCTAAGATATTTTCGCTTCGGGCCACTGGAGTGGCTCTGGCGCAGTCTCACCTATTGGAGATTACAGCCGATGCGCAAAGAGCCAGCATAAAAATTAAACAAACAAAAAGAAATGAAAAGTTTATTCATGGTGTCCCTTGCGATACTGGCATTTGCCGCATGCAGGCAAACAAAAAGGACAAATGTCAGTGCCGATGAAATGATTATTTCTGATTCATCTTACAAACCAGCTTTTTTTGCCGATGTATCTCGCCTGGAAAAAATAAGATCTGCATTTCCCGTCATTGACAGCCAGGATCAATGCGTCGGCGTGATAA
>Ga0207674_10004192_pt1 | contig 17401 bp, 15 predicted proteins | sample KBSCornC72_FD_184303 | JGI IMG/M metagenome (GOLD analysis project Ga0207674, IMG submission 184303) | Corn rhizosphere microbial communities from Kellogg Biological Station, Michigan, USA - KBS Corn C7-2 (SPAdes) (version 2) | ecosystem: Host-associated > Plants > Roots > Rhizosphere > Soil ... | reverse complement strand
TGGTCTGGTCGAGGAGCCTGATGCCACCGACGTCGCGGATCGACTTCGCGAGTCGCCCGATCACGTCGCGCCGCCGGCCCTCGCTGACGTTCGGCACGCATTCCACCAACCGCGCCACGGCGGGAAGCCTAATCGAGCAATCCCCCATCTGTGGGGCTTGTAGCGGTACTGACGGATAGGGAGACTGACCACTGTGGAAGTGGATCAGAACGAACAGCGTCGAGGTCGCCCCGGAGGTCAACACCGGCGCCGACCGCGTCGCCCGCGTGGATTACGTCGTTCGCGATCCGGGCGCGTACTTCATCCGTGTGCGCGCGGCCCGCGGCGCGGATACCACGGGGACGTACTCACTGAACTACACCGCGTCACGCTGAGAGCGCGCGAGCTAGTGCCGAGCGGTGACCTCGGCGTGTTGCGCCTCCGCGTTGCGGATGCGGCGCGTCAGGATCGGGAGTAGCGCGAGCGCGATCTGCGGATGGCTTTCGAGGATGCCGCGGAAATGCCAGCGCTGGATGCCGAGCGCCGTGGTGGGCTCGACCGCCCGCGCGCTCGCCGATCGCGGGAACTCATCGAGGAGCGCCATCTCGCCGAAGACCTCACCTGGACCGAGCGTCGCGAGCTTGACCTCTTTGCCGCCCTTCTCCTGGACGATGTCGACCTTGCCCGAGCGGATGATGAACGCCCCGACTCCGGTGTCTCCCTGGCGCACGATCTCCTGCCCCGGCTGGTAGCGCTGCTCCACGGCCGCATTCGCGATCGCATCGAGCGACTTCTGGTCGAGGTCCTCGAACCAGGAGACTTTCTTGAGGAATTCGGTGCTGACCGGCATGACGGCGGGATGGTAATGGTCCGCGAGATACTTCGCACCTGTGTCGTTCCGGATCGAGACCGCGCGCGATATCGGCGCCTGCACGGCAACGGTGCCGATCCAGGAAGAGGTGTGGAGTGGCGACGTGGTCGTCCCGCCGCAGCTCCTGCTGGCGATCGCCCATAACGGCGGCTTCGTCGCTCTTGGGTACGCCGACGGTGACGACCGGCCGGCCGGCTTCGTCTTCGGGTTCGTTGGCATCTACGACTACCACTTCCGTCATCACTCGCACATGCTCGCGGTGCGTGAGGCGTACCGCGGGAGCGGCCTCGCGAAGGCGCTCAAGGAAGCGCAGCGCGATCACTGCCTCGATCAGGGCATCGAAGTCATCGCCTGGACGATGGACCCGCTCGAGGCGCGCAACGCGACGTTCAACTTCGCGAAGCTCGGGGCCTTCACGCGCGAATACCACCGCGACTTCTACGGTCCGATGCCCGACAAGCTGAACGCGGGCCTGCCATCCGACCGCATCTACGTCGAGTGGCCCATCGGCCACGACCGCACGTACAAGCGGCTGAAGGGCGAAGACAATCCGCCGCCGCTCGAGGACGCCGAGCGCGAAGGCATCGCCTATACGCTGCGGGCGGAGGGTGACCGTCCAGGGAAGGTCGTGCCCGCCGGCGACGAGACGCACCTCTTGATGGAGATACCGCCACGCTTCCAGGAGCTGAAAGCGCGCGATGCGCAGCTCGCGCTCGCCTGGCGCCTCGCTGTCCGCGAAGCGATCGAGGCTGCGTTCGCGCGCGGCTACGCGGCGGTCGAGTTCCTGCGCGGTAAGGATGGCCGCGGCGCGTATCTCCTGGTGCCGCAGCCCAGACGCGATGCGGAGGTCGTTGACACGGATGAGTGAGCCATGCGCATAGAGAGGGTCGAGCTGTTCGTCCTACGGCTTCCGCTGAAGCGCGCGTACGAGACGAGCGGTTCGCGAGAGACGCATCAGACGCGCGTGATCGCGCGCGTTGAATCAGAGGGCGCGGTCGGTTGGGGCGAGAGCGTCGCGCCGGAGCTGCCGTGGTACTCCGGCGAAACCCCAAAGACCGTCTGGTACGCGCTCGACGAGATCATCATCCCCGCGCTCCTCGCGGCCGACCTGCATCAGCCCGAGGACACCGAACGTGTCCTGGCGTGGATCCGCGACCACCGGATGGCGAAAGCCACGATCGAGATGGCGATCTGGGACCTCTTCGCCAAGCGCGACGGCCGGTCCCTGTCGAAGCTGCTCGGCGGCACGCGCGATCGCATCCTGTGTGGTGTCGCGATCGGCATCCAACCGTCGATCGAGGAGCTGCTCGAGACGATCACGCGCGAGCTCTCCGCTGGCTATCAGCGCGTGAAGGTGAAGATCAAGCCTGGCTGGGATGGATCCGTCGCGGAGGCGATCCGCAACGAGTTCCCCGACCTACCGTTCATGCTCGACGCGAACTCCGCGTACACGCTCGCCGACGCGCCGCTGTTCAAGCGCATCGACGCCTACACCCCGACGATGATCGAGCAGCCGCTGGCGCACGACGACATCGTCGACCACGCCACGCTGCAGCGCGAGATCAAGACTCCGATCTGCCTCGATGAGTCGATCCACACCGGCGACGACGCGCGCAAAGCGATCGAGCTCGGAGCCACTCGGGTCATCAACATCAAGGCCGGCCGCGTCGGCGGTCTCACGTCGGCGCGCCGCGTCCACGACGTCTGCCGTGAGGCTCGCGTTCCGGTGTGGTGCGGCGGCATGCTCGAGATGGGCATCGGCCGCGCGCACAACGTCCATCTCGCGTCGCTGCCGAACTTCAGCCTTCCCGGCGACGTGTCAGCCTCCGAGCGTTACTTTGCGACGGAGATCATCGCCGAGCCGTTCGCCGTGCGGGCGGACGGCACCATGAGCGTCCCGATCGGTCCCGGCATCGGCGTCACCGTGCTGGAGAAGCTGATCCGCAAGATCGCGGAGCAGGCAAAGCAGTACCGGCCGACACGGAAAGCTTTGGGGAAACGAAAGCCGCCCGTCAGCGCGGCGAAGCGGGCTGCTCGGCCTTCTGCGGCGCGGCGTCCTCGGCCGGCCACACCACGATCTCGTCGATGACGGTGCCGAAGGCGTCGACCAGCCGGGCGTAGTCGCCGCGCGTCCAGAACAGGCGCGCCGCGGCGACCGGGCCGGCCACGTAGACGTGCTTGCGCCCGCCCGCGAGATCGTCCGCGAGCGGATGCGTCGCAGCGCGCACCCGCGACCCTGAATGGATCCGATAGATCTCGCCGGCGCGCACGAACGAGGGCGACCCCCATGTGTAGACCCATTCCCACTCCACCGGCTTCGAGACGGTGTCGCGCCAGAGCGCGCGCAGGTGCTGCAGCCGCCAGTTCGCGACGTCGCTGTCGAGCATCACCTGGACCTCGAGCCACTCGGCGTTCGCGTCCTCGGCGCTCGTCGCCGCCGGCGCGGGCCGGAGGGTCAGGATGCGCGCCTTGGCTGCCTCTACGGGACGGAAATCGGCCACGCGTGGACAATACCCGACTGAATCGGGAGGGAACGCATTGAGCGAGCACAACCGCGCCCTGCTGGCGGAGGCCGCCGGCACGTTCTGGTTCTTCTTCATCGGAGCCGGCGCGATCATCGCCGACGCGAACGGGAGTGGCGGCGGTCTCGGCGCGGTCGCGGCCGCACATGGCATCACGCTGGCCGTGGCGGTGTCCGCGTTCGGTGCGATATCCGGCGGGCACTTCAATCCCGCGGTGACGTTCGCTCTCGCGATCGCGGGCCGGCACCCGTGGTCACGCGTGCCCACGTATTGGATCGCGCAGCTCGCCGGCGGCCTGTTCGCAGGGTTCGCGCTCCGCAGCGTCTTCGACTTCGCGCTCGCCGCAGTCGACAAGACTCACCTCGGGACGCCGGCGCTCGCGAACGGCGTGAGCGTGCCGGTGGGCATCGGCGTGGAAGCGCTGCTCACGATCTTCCTGGTCTGGGCCGTCTACGGGACCGCGGTCTCACCGTTCGCGCCGCGCATCGCGGGCTTCGGCATCGGGCTCACCGTCGCGACCGACATCCTGATGGGCGGACCGCTCACGGGCGCCGCGATGAATCCCGCGCGCCACGTCGCGACCGCGATCCCCGCCATGTTCTTCGACAACTGGTACGTCTACTGGATCGGTCCGCTCCTCGGCGCCGCGATCGGCGGCCTGTCAATCCGCTACCTCTTCGCGCCCGCGAGTCCGCCTACGCCCTAGCCTCGTTCGCGACCACCGCGAATTCCATTCGGATCTCGTCGACGATCGACAGTACGGAGAACGAGCTGGGCGGGCGCATGCCAAAGTCGCCGAACTTCCAGCTCGGATTGGCCGTCGCCGTCGCGGTGAGCTTCCCGTTGGTGCGCGTGGCCTTCACATCGAACGTCACCGACTTCGTCACGCCGTGCAGCGTGAGATCGCCGGTGAGCTGGAAGGTGAAGTCACCCGAACGTTCAAGAGGCAGCGTCAGCCCCGTCACCTTTTTCGGCACGAGCTCCGACGTCCTGAAGCGGCTGACCTCGAGCGGATCGCGCCTGATGCTGTCGGTTCGCTGACGATCGTCGGTCGTGATGGTGTTCATGTCGACACTGATCTTCGAGCCGCTCGCGAAGGTGCCGTCCGGGTTGAGCGTGAAGCTGCCCTGCGCACCGGTGATCGTGATGATCGCGTCGTTCGGCGCGGGCAAACGCGCGAGCTGCTCGCGCACGCGGATCGTCGCCTTCGATGAGGCGTCGATGGTCCAGGTGATCGCGTTCGCCTGTGGCGCGGCCGTGACCGTTGCGGTCGTCGGAGTGGCCGTCGCGGTGGGCTGATCGCTTTGGAGCGCCGGCGAAGGTGACGGGCTCGCCGCGCCGCCGCACGCGCTCAGAAGGAGCAGCGCGACCGCGGCGACTCGCTTAGCTACAGGCACCGTCGCAAACACGCACGACTCCCGTCATCTGCGGATGGACGCCGCAGTGATATGCGTACACGCCCACCTTATCGAATGTGACGGTCGCGCTCTTACCGCTGTCGAGCCCGACATCGAACGGCCTGCCTTCGTCGCTCGACGTCACGGTGTGGAATTCCTTGCCCATATTCACGAACTTGACCGTCGTGCCAGCGGACACCCGCAGCTCGTGCGGCGCGTACGTCCACGCGGCTTCCCGGCCCGCAGGCTCGATGACCTGGACCTCGTTGGGCCGAACCGGTTGCGCGGCGGTCGCGCCGCCGCACGCGGCCAGCGCCAGCAGGACAACACACGCCGCGGCGCGGCAGGTCCAGCGCAGGGTCACGACGATCCTACGTTCGAGCGGCCCGCGCGGATGACGGCTCGCGCCACACACAGCGGCGTGGCATCGATGCGCGACGGGGAGGGACGAGGGAGCGCGACATAGCGGCTCGTCGCAGCGTGACCTAAGGCGACGACTTCATCGCGGACGGATCGAGGGCGTCGAGGGGGCCCTCGACGCCCTCGTCTACATCTCAGCGAGTACTAATAGAGGAGACCTGCCAGCTGGATCAGCACGTTCGCGTCCGTGTTGCTGATCGACTTCCCGCGCTGAGCCCCGACCAAGTTGCGGTACGCGGTCAGCTGCTTCGTACGGGCGCCCGTGTTTCCACGAGCTTCGGCGGCCTCGGCGGCGTCGAGCTGGTCGCAGAGCGACTGTGCGATCTCGTCGCTCGTCACGAGGATCCTCGTCAGAGCGCACAGCGTCTCGTAGGTCACGCTGATCGTGTACGTGAAGGTGGCGCTCGCCGGATTGCCGGCTAGGTCGACGCCCGATGCATGGAGCGTGTGCGTGCCAACGCCAAGCAGGTATGCGGGCCCGCTCGCTGTCTCGCAGGTGCGGCCAGCGGCGAGGCCCGAGAGGGTATCGCTGATGACACAGGTGATGGAGACGTTCTGATCGACCGTGTACGTCGTCGCACCGGTGAACGTGATGGTCGGCGCCGTCTTGTCGATCGAGATCCCGGTGATGGTCGCCGTGACCGTACCGCCGCCTTTCGTCATCGCGCTTCGCGTGACGGTCTGGTCTGCACCGTCAGTGGAGAGAACGACGTCGGGTGGGCACGAGACGATGATGTCGAGCGGATCGCCGGTGACGCAGTCGAAGCTGACCGTCACGTTGGTGTTGTTCCAGCCGTTCGCGTTCGCAGCCGGTGCTCTGGAGGCGAACATCAAGGCCGCGGGCAGGGCGAGCCTCGCGACCTGCGGCTCGTGGTCACTGGCCTGGTCCCAGAACTCGCTGTTCACATGGACGACGTCGGTGTGCGAGACGCCAAGCAGCGAATCGCTTACGAGGATGTGATCGAGCGTCTGGGAGTTGCCCTCGAAGACGTACGTGTATCGCTCGTTCGCGGGCAAAGTCTCGATAAGGTCGTTCATCGGGGCGCCTTTCAACGTCATGAGCGGGGCCGAGAACTCGAAATCGTTGAGGTCGCCGAGCACGACGACCTCCGCGTTCCCATCCACAGCAAGAACGTCCTGGACGAAGTTGCGCACGATCGTGGCCTGCTGCTGGCGCTGGACCTCGCTCGAGAGTAGGGGCGGTTGGTCACGGCCCCACAGCGGGTCATCACCACCCTTCGAGTTCCAGTGGTTCGCGATGACGATGAGGTGATGCCCGTTGTACGTGAATTCGCCAGCAAGTGGCTTGCGACTGCTGTTGAAGGCGCTGTTGGTGGGATCGATGCGGCCGGGGCTGTATTGGAGCTGCGGCTGGCCGTCGACGGCGATGACTGCGTTGGCCGTCGTCGAGCCGGCCCCAGGCCGGTCGATGAACGCAAGACCGCGGTCGGTACGGAAGAAGAATGCCTGGCGGATGTTGCCGCCCGGGGCGCCGCCGTCCTGCAGATCGACCGGGTCGATCTGGCGCCACTCATACGTCGGGCCGCCCGCGGCGACAACGGCGTCACGCAACTTCGTGAGCGTCACGGTCGCGTCGACGATGTGACTGTTCGTCTCGCCGTCGTTGTCCTGGATCTCCTCCAGGCTGATGACGTCGGGCGATCGGAGATTGTTCACGATCAGGTTGGCCATCGTCGCGAAGGTCGCGTCGCCGGGATCGAGGTTTTCGACGTTGAACGTCGCGATCGTGAGCTCATTCGGCAGAGGAGCTACGGTGACCTCACGCGTCACGCCATCGGCGACGCGTGTTGGCGGCGTCAGCACCTCGAGCATGAAGTTGTTGAAGTCGTAGCCGACGATCCCCTGGATCGGAGTTGTGAAGTGATCTCCCGTGTTCGAGTCGGGCATGCTGAATCCGACGCCCCGCATGAGGATCTTCTCCGGGTTCTTGTCGGCGGCGCTGATGACGATGCCGCCACGAGCCGTGCGGCCGGTGGCTCCGGCGCCGTTGTTCGCGAGGATCCCGAGCTCGTCGAACGGCGACGGCCCGGTGACAACGACGAAGCCCATGTCGATACGCATGCCCTCGAGGCTCTCCCAGAAGTCGATGCCGTCGCTTGCGGGATCGAAGACCGCGCTCGTCTCGACGTCGCCCGACGCATCGTCCTCGATCACCTCGGTCGGTGGCGTGCGGCCGCCTGCGCCGATGACGATCGCCGGTGGCAGTGGGTTACCCGTGCTGTCTACGACTATGGTCGGCGCCGTGAGCTCGGTGATCGCGAGGCCGGCGGCCCCCGGCCGGAACTCGGACACACGACCCGAAACGGTAACTGCGTCACCGACCGTGACCGAGGCGGCAGCCGAGGTCGAGAAGACGAATATGCCTTCTGAGGTGGCCGGGTCGGCATCGGGTGTCGGGTCCTGCATCCAGAACCCATTCGACACCTTGCCGGTGACGATACCGGTCACACCACCGACGAGTTGCCCGTTCTTCGGCGAGATCTGCGCGGCGCCTTGGATCTCACGGATCTTTACCGGCGGCGAGAGTGTCGTGAAGGTGAAGACAAAGTTCGCGGCCATCTGATCGGGCGGGTCGACGGAGTCGAGGTCACTGACCTGCGCTGCGAGCACGGTCACGGTGCAGGTCTCGTTGCCGGCGAAGTCGGTGTCTGGGTCCAGGGTTAACGTCGTCGGACCACCACTAACGGTCGCGCTATGCGCACCGCTCGTTGGACAGCTGATCGTGAACCACGTGCCGCTAACCGCGGCCGGCTCGCTGAACGTGATGCCGATGTTCGTGTTCAGCGGAACGTTCGCGCCAGCCGGAGTCGTCGATGCGACGGTGATCGGGTAATCGGCAGTCGCCCGCGGCGTCGGAGCCCCTGTCACGAAGTCGGAGCTGTTGTTGTCGGTGTCCTGGGCGCCGGAGTTCTTGCGGATCGCAGCGGTCGTGTTCGTGAGCGTCGCGGTCGGTAGGGTCTCCGAGCAGTTCGTGGTCGTCCCGTAGCCAACGATGTCGACGACCGACGCCGCCCCGCTGGGGCAAGAAGTGCCGCCTGTGATCAGCGTGTTGGTGTTGAGGAGGGCGACCTTGCCGGCTCCGAGGGCCATAGCGATGGAGCCGGTCGCGTGTGGCGTCGGCAGGTTCGTCGTCCCGCCTGCGCCGGCCGCTTCTTGGACCAAGTAGTAACTGCCCGGCTGGATCCAGCCGCTGAGGTCCGTCTTCTGCCAGGTGGTGCCAGTCGTTGATGCGTATTGGACGGACCAGCCCGTGACGTTAACCGTCGATGGGCCGAGGTTGAAGAGCTCGATGAAGTCGTTCCGGTAGGTCGCGCCGGCGTTACCGCCGCCGCCGTAGACCTGGCTGATCACGATGTCGGCGGAGACTCCCGCAGCGGGACTCGCACCGAACGAGAATCCGAACCCGAGCATCGCGCACGCGACCGCGGCGGTCAGAAAACGGCGACCCATACCCCACCCCTCAACTCAAACGCCGAGTGACCCACGCCACCGATGAACGACCGGAAGCAGCGTCAGACTAACCCAGAGATGGAACGGCCTGCGACCACAAGTCTCTGGCTCGACGGGGTTTCGCGCTCCTATCCACCGCTCGCTGGTGATGTAACGGCAGACGTCGCGATCGTCGGCGCCGGCATCGCGGGCGTCGCGACCGCGTACTTCCTCGCATCGACTGGCGCGAAGGTCATCGTGCTCGAAGCGCGTGGCGTGGCCGAGGCCGCGAGCGGGCGCAACGCGGGATTCTTGCTCGCGGGCGTGGCGGAGAACTTTGTTGCCGCCGCACATCGTTACGGAGAGCGGAACGCGCTCCGGATCTGGCACTTCACCAGGCGCACGCAGGCACTCGTCCGGTCACTCGTCGCGCAACACGGCATCGACTGCGAGCTCCGATGGAATGGATCCGACCAGATCCCCGGCGACGACGACGAGTGGCGTGAGATCGAGGGGAGCGCCCGCCGCCTGTCGTCCGAAGGCGTTGCCGTGCGCGTCGATCCGGCGGCGCGGACGGCGACGTACGCCGACGACGGCGAGCTCCATCCGGTGCGCTGGGTCCGCGGCCTCGCCGCCGCGGCGGTGGCCAAAGGCGCGCGTATCCATGAATCGACGCGCGTGAACGTCCTGGCGCCGGGCGAGCTGCGCACTGCGACCGGCGTCGTATGCGCTGCGGCGATCGTGCTCTGCACCAACGCGTACACGGCGCACCTCACCGGCTCGCGCGTTCGGCCTGTCCGGGGTCAGATGCTCGCGACCGCGCCCGCCACGCCCGTCTTCGCTCGGCCCGCGTACGCGAATCGCGGGTATCAGTACTGGCGGCAGACTCGCGATGGTCGCGTTGTAGTGGGAGGCTGGCGTGACACCGCTGTCGACGAGGAAGTCGGTGAGGAAGAGCGCACGACGGATGCGATCCAGAAGAAGCTCGAGGCCTTCCTGCGCGAGCACCGGATCGCGACCGCGGTCACGCACCGCTGGGCAGGAACGATGGGCTTCTCACACGACGCGCTTCCCTACATCGGAGCGATCGCACCCGGATTGTTCGTGTGTGGCGGCTTCACCGGACACGGGATGGCGTTCGGTCCGGCGTCGGCCGAGCTCGTCGCGACGCTCGTGCGCGGCGGCACACATCCAGACGCCGACCTGTTCGATCCGATGCGCTAGGACACATCGGTTGCGCTGATCCTCGTCGTACACACGCGCCGCGTGATGTTCGTGACGGTCCGTAGTTATCCAGTTGAGGGGCCGAGCGCACTCGGCACAACTGGAAGGGGACCCGTGCACGCTTCGGCCCTCCCGACGATCGCCGATATCGGCGGGCTGCTCGCGTACCTGTTCGGAAACCCCTATCTCTTCATCAGCTCGACGACCGCGATGACCAGCGGCCTGCTGCTCGGCGCGGTCCTTGTGAGTGTCCTGCCTCGGCGCACACACACCCTTCGCCGCGTCGCGCCGACCCTCGCCGTGATCCTCACCTACTTCGGTCTCGGGAGCATCGTCCTCTCGACGGAGATCCTCCTTCGCTTTCACGACACGATCCCGAACGAGACCGAGATCCAGTTCGTCAGTGGCCTGGGCCACCTCGTCGAGGCTGCGATCGGGATCGCGCTGCTCAGTGCGTACCTGCGCGGGCACACGCACGTCCAGTGGCTCTGGGCGCATACCGTCGCGCTCGCGTACTGGACGTTCCAGGTCGCAGTGCTGACGCCGCCGTGGTTCGCGTTCCAGGGTCAGCGCGAGGCGGTGCTGCAGGTCGTGCTGATCATGCTTCTCGTCGCGGCGTCGCTGAATGTCGTGCTGTGGAGAGCCACCGCTCGGCGGTGAGCCCGCCGGGATTCGAACCCGGAACCAAGGGATTAAAAGTCCCCTGCTCTACCGTTGAGCTACGGGCCCTAGGAGTGCCGCGGCGCGAGCTCGCTCGCGCCGGCGGCCGACGACGGGCCCGTGAGCGAAGCGATACGGGCCCGTAGTGATTTTAGGCGCGAGCTCGCTCGCGCCAGCGGCCGACGACGGGCCCGTGAGCGAAGCGATACCGGCCCGATGGTGATCTAGGGCGCGCTCGGTGGCGGTGAGTTCGAGCCAACCAACTTTCGGCGCGCGACGGCGATCGCAGCGGAGATGAATCCGGTGAGCAGGGCCATCGCGATCGCCTGCGGTGTCGCGACGTCGAGCTGGAGCGCGATCACCGCGGCGACCGCGCCGGCGACGCCGCCCTCGATGATGTCGCGGATCACCTGCCCGACCGGCGAGTTCAGCCACCCCGCGAATTGCCTCATACGCTCGGATGCTAGTGCGCGGCGGGCATGGTCTCCCTATCAGCGCTATTCGCCGCGAGCGCGGGAACGTCGGCGGACGGCAACGTGAAGAAGAACGTCGTCCCCTTGCCGACCACGCTCTCCGCCCATACGCGACCACCGTGGCGGTGCACGATCCGCTGGACGGTGGCGAGGCCGATGCCTGTCCCCTCGAACTCCGTCGTGCTGTGCAGGCGCTGGAACGCCCCGAAGAGCTTGTTGGCGTAACGCATGTCGAATCCGACGCCGTCGTCCTTGACGAAGAACACCGACTCGCCGTCGCGCGTCTCGCCGCCGAAGCTGATGTGCGCCGGCGTCCGTACACGGGTGAACTTCCACGAGTTACCGAGAAGATTCGTGAGCGCGATGCGCACCAGACGTGCGTCCCCCTTCGCCGGTGTGGCGCCGTTGCTTTCGAACTCGACGCTCCGCTGCGGCTCGCGCGCGCGCAGCTCGTCGACCACGCTACGGGCCAGCGCGGTCACGTCAACGTTCTCCACCCTCATCTCGTCACGCGTGAGTCGTGACAGCAGGAGCATGTCGTCGATGAGCGCTCCCATCCGCGTCGCGGCGGCACGCACGCGCGCGAGATGGTCGCGACCGTCGTCACCGAGCGAAGCTCCCTTGTCCTCGAGCAGGATCTGGCTGAAGCCTTCGATGCTGCGAAGCGGCGCGCGAAGATCGTGCGAGACCGAGTACGCGAACGCGCCGAGCTCGTCGTTGAGCGCGCGCAGCTCGGAGACGTTGTGCTCCAGGGCCGAGTTGAGTCCACGGACCTCGACGTTGAGCTCGCGCTCGTGGACGTTCGCAGCGGCGAGTCTTTGACGTCCCCGCGTGAGCAAGAGCCACCCGGTCGCGAGGAGCGCGGCGAGTAGGCCAGCGATGACGATCGAAACGGCGAGTGGGCCGCCCAGCTCTGTGACAAGGGTGCGCTGCGCCGAGTAGATGCGTGCCGGATCGTCAAGGACGTACAGGGTCCATTCAGCGCCCCGGATCGGAGCACCAACGAACGCGCGGGGCGGGCCGTCGAGTGACGCGAGCCCCCGAGTGACGTCGGCCGGAACATCGACCAGGCTCAGCATCGGGCGCTGCGCTGTGCTTGCGATCGTGGCGGATCGACGGTCGACGAGGAGAAGCTCACGCCCCGAGGCAGCGAGGGCTGCCTGGAGATCAGCGACCAAGATCGTGGGCTTCAACGAGAGGATCGCGATCCCGAGAACGGCGTTACCGTCCCGTACCGCATACGAGAGCGTCACGAGGGACAGAGTCGGGTCGATCCGCGACGTGACAGCGTCGCCTACGAAGATCCGATCAGTTTGCAACGCGCCGGCATAGAAGTCGCGGTCCGCCAGAGCTAGCCCGACGGCCGTGGCATCGAACGGGAAGCGCGCGATGACGCTTCCAGCCGGATCGAGTGCGCCGGCGGTCGCGACTTCGGGCACTCCGATGACGACCGACGCGAAGATGTCGGAAAGCCTTGCGCCGTCCCTTCGGACCAGCGCCTCACGAAAGTCAACGCGGCCAGTGAGCGCCCGCAGCTGCTCTGCATGCGCTGAGATCGTCCGTTCGACCAACGTCGCCGCGAGCGCTGCGGTGCTCTGGCGCTCGTTATCGCTGCGCTCGATCAGATCCTCGAGCGAAGCGCGCAAGGTGAATGCACCGAAGACGGCGACCGGTCCCATCAGCAGCGCACAGGCCGCAAGCGCGATGGCAGCGGTCGTCAGCCAGCGCGGCAGCCTCGCGAAGGCTCGGCGGATCATGACGCCGCCACGGCCCGCCAGACCTTCACCCACACCGGCATGTCCGCGCCGGGCATGGGCCGTCCGATGTGGTACCCCTGCGCGAAATCGCACGACAGGGCGCGGACGCGAGCCCAGGCGAGCTCATCTTCGACACCCTCGGCGACCACTTCGAGGCCGAGCGCGTGGCCAAGGTCGGCGGTCGCGCGAACGATTGACGCGCTGTTCTCGTCAGTCGTGATGCGCGACACGAACGAGCGGTCGATCTTTACGGTGTGCACCGCGAGACGATGCAGATATGCGAGCGACGAATACCCGGTACCGAAGTCGTCGATCGCGATCTTCACACCGAGCTCGCGCAACGCTTGCAGGCCGCGCATCGCGGCCTCGGCATCCGCCATGACGTCGGTCTCCGTGATCTCGAACGCGACGAGCGCGGGAGGGATCCCGGCGCGCTGGATGAGGTCGTCGACCAGCTGCGGCAGCTCCGGATCGTGGAGCGTGCGCGTGGACAGGTTCACCGCGACTGAGAGCTCAAGACCCTCATTGCGCCAGCGGCGCAGCTGTTCGAGCGCCTCGCGCAGTACCCATACCGTGAGCGGCTTCGTGAGCCCAGCCCGCTCGGCAAGAGGGATGAACTCCATCGGCGGCACCATGCCGCGCTTCGGGTGGTTCCATCGGATCAGGGCTTCCACGCCGCGCATCTCACGCGTCGCGAGATGGACGATCGGCTGGTAATGGAGCAGCAGCTCGTCTCCGGCGATGGCTCGGCGCAGCTCGGACATCAGCGTGAGACGCTCGGGCGCGTATTCATCGTGCTCCTGCGCATACGCCGCCCAACCCTCACCACGTTTCGCGATCTGCACGGCCACCTCGGCTCGCCGCATCAGCGTGTCGGCGTCGTCGCCGTCGCGCGGATACGTCACCACCCCCACGCTGACTCTCGCCTGCAACACCTGATCGTCGATGCGCAGCGGCTGCGCGAAGGCCTCGTGGGCCGCGCGCGCTAGCATCAGGGCGGCATCGTCGCCGGCGACCGACGTGAGCACGCCGAACTCATCGCCCGAGATACGTGCGATCAGCGCGACGTCGCCAATGGACTCGCGGAGCCGCGGTCCGATCGCACGAAGCAGCGCGTCGCCGATCCGCGGGCCGAACGAGTTGTTCAGGTCCTTGAAGTGGTCGATGTCGACATAAAGAACCGCGAGCCGTTCGCCTGCCGTGCCCGTTCGCGCGATCTTGTCGCGCACGCTGTCACGGAAGAGGGCGCGGTTCGGCAGCTCGGTCAGCGTGTCGAAGTGGGCGAGCCGCTCGAGATCTCCTGCACGCGCGTCGGATTCGGCCTGTAGACGCATGTTCTCGAGCGCCATCGCCACGAGCGATGCGAAGCGTCTCAGCAGATCGACATCGCGCGCGGTGATCCGATCGTCGGCGGCCAGGCCGAGCACGCCGATGGTCGTCTGGTTCCTCACGATCGGCACGGCCAGCGCGATCGCCCCGCCGAGCGCGATGTGTGTCTCTTCGGGAGGCTCACCCTCCGCGCGGATCTGCACATCGCCGGACCGGAGCGCGCGACCGACGATCGACGATGCCGTGGGAAAGGTGCGGCCCTTCGCGTGCCGGAAGCTGCCGATCGCCGCGACGAGCTGCATCCGGTCGCCGCTGACCGGAACGAAGAGGCCGGCTGCGGAGGTCGAGACGACCCGCTGGGCCGCGGTCAGGATCGAGGCGAGCCCATCGTGCTCGAGCGCGCCGGCGGCAACGATGCGTGCGGCCTCTGTGAGAGCCTCCGCCTCCACGCGTTGCCGCTCGGACTCGCTGAAGAGGCGACCGACCTCGAGCGTTGGCGCGACCTCCGAGGCGAGCAGCGACAGCAGCTGCCGCTGTTCCTCTGAGAACGTGCGAGGCGTGCTGCTGATCACGACGACGCCGCCGATGGCACGGTCCCCGACGAGCATCGGCGCGGCCATCGCGCTCTTGACGAAGTTTCGCGAGATGGCCGCCGCGCTGGGCCAGCGGCTGTAGTCGTCCACGACGACGACCTCGTGTCGAACGAATGCGCTCCCAACGGCGCCCTCGCCGCTGCGCAACACGTACGCGCGCTGCCCTTCGGGGATCCCCTCGATGGACAACGCGCGCAGGAGCTGCGATCCGGCATCCCACGCATACACGGCGCTGCCGTCGGCCTGCGCGAATTCCCGTGCGTGTCTCGCTGCGAGCTCGGCCACCGCGCTCGGCTCGGGCAGGCCGCCGATCGCGCTGGCAACTTCCCGTAGCGCCGTGAACGCGCGATCGAGAGAGCGGCGCGCGGTCCGAGCTGCCGTCTGACGGAGCTCACGATCCACGACCGCTGGGAGACGGGCGAGGCGGCCCTTGACGAGGTAATCGTTCGCACCGGCGCGCATCGCATCGACGGCGACGTCCTCACCCATCGTGCCCGACACGATCACGAACGGAACGTCGGCGTCACGGCCACGCACCATCTGGAGAGCGGCACCCGACCCGAACTTGGGCATGCTGTGATCCGAGAACACGATGTCCCAGGGCCCGGCTGTGAGTGCGTGGTCGAGCGAGTCGCTGTCGAAGGCGCGCTCGTAGGTGAGGTCGTAACCGGAACGACGCAGCTCGCGAGCCAGGAGCTCCGCGTCATCGGCCGAGTCCTCGACGATCAACGCGCGGAGCGGCGTGCTCAATGCTTTCCTGGCGGCGGCTCGTTGAGGACGAGCCAGTACATCCCTATCTCCCGTACGGACTCGACGAACCGCGCGAAATCGACTGGCTTGCGGATGTAGCTGTTCGCGCGCAGCTCATATCCGCGCAGGAGATCGGACTCTTCTTTGGACGAGGTGAGGATCACGACGGGCAGGAGCTTCGTGTCTGGCTCTGCGCGGATCTGCCGAAGCACCTCGAGGCCGTCGACCTTTGGCAGCTTCAGATCGAGCAGCACGACCTGCGGATCGGGCGCGCTTCGGTCGGCATGCGCGCCGCGTCTGAACAGCCAGTCGAGCGCCTCAGCGCCGTCGCGGACGACGATGATGCGATTGCCCATGTTGTTCTTTGCGAACGCACGCAGGGTGAGAGCCTCGTCGTCGGGGTTGTCCTCGACGAGGAGGATCACCTTCGATTCGTCGAGCAACGCTCACCACCACCACCGAAGGGATTTCGCGCGGAGTCATAACAACGCGAGGGACCACGATTTATAGGCGTGCTTACCATCTACCGAAAAGCCATACTTACGTATAGTTGAAAGCCAGCCGAGCAGACGTGTCAGAGGCGGACCATCCCGAGCGCCGCCGCGTCCGGGGCAGGCGACTCACCGACAAGCAGGCTCTGGTGCTCGAGCTGGTGTCCGAGGGCCTCGAGAACAAGGAGATCGGGCACCGGATGGGCCTGTCCGAACAGGCCATCAAGGAACACGTCTCGACCCTTCTTCACCGCCTCGCCGTGCGCAACCGCGCGGCACTCGCCGAGATCGCGACGGAGCTCAAGATCATCGGCACGACCGACCTTGACCCCGAATGGCTGAACTACATCTTCAAGCGGTCGCCGGTCATGACGGCGATCGTGCGCGGGCCGGACCATGTCTTCGTCGCGGTGAACGCGGCGTACGCCGATGTGGCGGGAGCCAGCGAAGGGCTCATCGGTCGATCGTTCCGCGATGTGTTTCCCGGCGGCGCCATCAAGGCCCTCGATGAGGTCTATGCGACCGGCAAAGCACACCTGCTCCATAACTTCCGCGGCCGCTGGGGACGGCAGCCCGACGAGGAAGATGGGTACGCCGAGGTCACGCTGCAGCCGCTGCCCGGTCCCGAGGGCGTCGCCGGCATCAGCATCCTCGCCGTCGACATGACCGACGCGGTGCGCGCGCGCCAGCAGCTCGCAGAGCTCTCGGAGGAGGAGCTCGCGCTTCTCGACCTCGTTCCCAGCGCGATCATCGTGCTCGACCCGCGCGGTGTGATCGTGAAGGTGAACCCCGCGGCAAAGACGTTGCTCGGCGATGGACCGTTCGCCGCGGTCGATGAAGCGCTCGTGCGGGCACTCGCGGGCGAGACGTTCCGTGACCTTCGCATCCGGATGTTCCTGCCGACCCGTGGACGCGAAACGTCGTTACGGATCGACGCCGAGCCTCTGCGCGCGCCGAACGGAGCGGTACGCGCGGTCGTCGCGGCGCTGACCGAGCTGGAGCAGCCGGCGACCGCCTAGGGCGGGCGACCTAGCGAGCGCCCTCTGTGCCGTCGCTCGCGTAGCGCGAAGCGCGACCGTAAAGTGACGGCGATGGAAGCGGTAACCGTCCAACCACCGAGCGGCAAGCCCGCCGCAGGCGAAGGCATCTACGTCTACTGCATCATCGAATCGGCGGAGCCAAGGTCTTTCGGAAAGATCGGGATCGGCGGCCGGGGTGATGAGGTCTTCACCGTGCACCACCAGGACCTCGCGGCGGTCGTGAGTCGCAGCCCGCTCATGGTCTACGACCCCACGCGCGAGAACGCGCTCACCCACGAGCACGTGAACGAGGTCGTGATGATCGACAACAACTTCACTCCCGTTCCGATGAGCTTCGGCACGCTGTTCAAGACCGAGGACGACACGAGAGAGTTCCTGAAGGACACGTACAAGGAGCTCCGCGACGTGCTCGGCAAGATGAAGGACAAGCTGGAGTTCGGTCTGA
>Ga0207674_10004191_pt1 | contig 17403 bp, 9 predicted proteins | sample KBSCornC72_FD_184303 | JGI IMG/M metagenome (GOLD analysis project Ga0207674, IMG submission 184303) | Corn rhizosphere microbial communities from Kellogg Biological Station, Michigan, USA - KBS Corn C7-2 (SPAdes) (version 2) | ecosystem: Host-associated > Plants > Roots > Rhizosphere > Soil ... | reverse complement strand
TGAAGCGGTCGAGCGAAGCGATCTCGTTGCGTTCGAACTCGATTGTGCTGTTCATCAGCTCATCGATTGCGTCGCGCGACGCAAGCCCGAGGCGCCCGTAGAGTTTGCGCCGGCCCTGCATCGGCCCTGTGAGGATCGTCTCCAGGAAGCGCGAAGGGGTGGTGAAGTCTGCAATCCGCAGGAGCTCGCTCAGTGCATCATGCGCCTCGCTGTACTCAGCCGCGCGCTGGCGCAGCTCTCGCCAGAGCGAGACCTTCCGTCCGAACGCCAGCCCGCGCAACTGGTCCTGGTCCCAACCGACCAGCGGCGAAACCAGCAAATTGGCGAGGTTGAGGTCATCGTTCGGCTGAACGGCGAACTTCATCGCCGCCAACAAATCTTGCACGACGATCGGCTCGTGGAGGTGGAGGCGGTCCACACCCGCCACGGGCACGCCCGCGGAGAACAATCGCGCGACGATCAGCGATGCCAGCTCGCCGCGGCTGCGAACGAGGACGAGAATGTCTCCAGGCGTGAGCGGACGCTTGGTCGACGCGAGATAGGGCGCCCCCGCGACCATCTGGCGGATCCTCCCAGCCAGCGCTTCGGCATAATGGCGGTCGCGAAGATCTACCCAGCGTTCCTCGCCCTCGTCGGACTCGTCCTCGCTGTCTTCGATCTTGAACGGCTGCCAAAGCTCGACTTGGCCTGAACGCTCCGAATGATGCGCGCGATGCTCCGGCGGGCGTTCCGCCAATGCCAGCTTTTCGTGTCCCAAAGTGCCGATCACGGCATCGACGACGTCCAGCACGGGCTGTGCGGAGCGAAAGCTGGCGGCGATCGACAGGTCGCGAAATTCGCGCGCCCTGCGCCGGAAGAGGTCCAGCGTTTCGCTGGTATCCGAAAGCGAGTCCGCAAGGCGTTTGAAATGCTCCCGCGCCTCCTGGAAGCGGCGCGGGTCGGTCCCCTGGAACCCGTAGATGGCCTGTTTGAGATCGCCGACCATGAAGAGCGTCCGGTGCCGTTCCTCGCTCTCGCTGGACCCGCTGAAGAACTCGTCGACGAGCCGACCGATGATCTCCCACTGTGCGGCGTTGGTGTCTTGCGCCTCGTCGACCAGCACATGGTCGATCTGGCGATCGAGCTTGTACCGGATCCAGTCGCCCATTCCGGGCTGGGCAAGGAGCCGCTTCGTCCACCCTATGAGATCGTCGAAATCGGCGACCCCGGCGCTGCGTTTCGCGTGCGTATAGGCAGCAGCGAAAGCTTGCCCGGCGCTGAGGCCGGCGGTGATCTCGGCGGCCAGTCGGGCGCCGTTCTGGATGCGAAGAAGTTCGCCCACGAGGACGGCGAGGCGCCCTGCCTGCGCTTCATAATGGGGCTCGGCTTTGGTCTGTCCGGCGGAAATGCGCAGCGTGTCCTTGTCGGTGAGTACGACCTTGCGGAGCCGAGTCAGATCAGCGGCGCGCTCGATCGGTGTGAGAGCCAGCCAATTCTCGATGATCTCGGCATGGCCAATGCCCGTTTGCGAGCCCCACCGCCGGTTGGCGTCCGCAACCGCCCGGAGAAGCTCGCAATCGAAGCCCTCGTCCCCGCATTGGTCAGCGATATATTCCTCGACCGAGCCTTCAGGCAGGTCGATCAGCCGATGGATCGAATGCTCGATTTCCTGCCGTGAACCGAGCGCGGACAAAGCTTCATGCCTGCGAGCGCAAATCTGGAGATATTCGATTGCGCCCGCCTCGCCGAGACGGCGGCTGAGGACCTGCACATCGCGGATCAGCTGATCATTCCCCGCCTCTTCCGCGCCCGCCATCAGCTCGGCGAGCGTCCGCCGTACGAGCTCTTGCTCGGCCCGGCCCTCGATTGGCTGGAATCCCGGCACGATTCCGGCTTCGGCGGGGAATGCTGCCAGCACCGACTGGGCGAAGCTGTGGATCGTCTGGATCTTGAGGCCACCCGGACAATCAAGAACCTTGGCAAAAAGCTGCCGGGCGCGCTCTCGCGTTCGGGGATCATTGGATTCGCCGAGCGCCAGCAGGTCCGCCGCGAGCTCGCTGTCCTTCAGCCGCACCCATTTGGCGAGGCGAGCTCCGATACGGTTCGCCATTTCGGCCGCGGCAGCCTTCGTGAAGGTCAGGCAGAGGATCGATTCAGGGCGTGCGCCCTGCAGCAGCAGCCGGAGTACGCGTGCCGTAAGCACCTGCGTCTTGCCGGTCCCGGCGGAAGCCGAAAGGGCGGCATGGACTTGCGGATCGGCCGCGCGCGCCTGCTCCCCCTTCAGCTCGGGAAGGACCTTGAAACGGGCGCTCATGCGGCTTTCCAAGCGTGTTTTGACGCCATAGAGAGCGGGCCATGACTGACGAAAGTGACAAGGCCAGCGAAGAGCGGCGCGCGAAACTGGTGAAGGCGGGAGTCGCGGTGGGCATCGGGTCGGCCGCGATCGTTGCCGCGCTGCTTTACGCGTCCAAGATCAAGAAGAAGCCGAAACCCTAAGAGGGTCCAAACTGCCCACCAGCACGGCCGTGATTGTGACGAAAAATCGTTCTGGGAGTGAGCGAGCGAAGGCAGGTAGCAGGGACTACCTGACGAACGAGCGAGCGAAACGAAGTGACCAGAGCGATTTTGCGTCCCACCCGAAGGGCATGGTCCTGCCGGCGCGTGTTGGCGGGGTGTTTGGACCCTTTTCATTTGCGGCCGTACCATTCTTCCAGCCGCATCAGCTGATCGTAATCGCCGTAGGGCGCGTAAGCTGGATTGAGCTTGGCCGTGAAGGGTTCGCTTCCCGTGAGCCATTTCTGCACGGCTTCGGCGAAATTGCGGCCGGCATGACCAAGGAACTCGCCCGGCTCCATGTCCTTGTCCGGGCACATAAGCCTGCCGAATTTGCCCCGGTAACGCGCTAGCGACCAATATTCGAAGGCCAATGGATCCCCCGTGACCTGGTCGAACCCACCCGCGCGGCCGATGAGTCCCAACAGCCCAAGCTGAAGCGCGAAGCCCTCATTGACCGCCTTTTGCGTCGGCGGAGCACCCGTCTTGTAGTCGATGATCGCGAGGCCGCCTTCGCTCAGGCGATCGATCCGATCGGCACGGCCATGCACGGTCACGCCGGAAACAACGGCCTCTCCCACGACCTCGGCCTTGATCGGACGTCGCCCATTCGCCCGGTTTTCGCGCTCGAGGCTCGCGATCCAATCGATCGCTTCGAGCAGGCGCGGCGCCCACAATGCGCGGAGCATTGGATGGATGGCTTCGTCGCGCAGCAGCTGCTCGGCACGCGGCCTCAGCTTCGCCGGGTCGCACTCGTCCTGGTCGAGCCACTCCTCGAGGGCCTTGTGGACGGCGGTGCCTTTCCAGGCCGCCGTATGATCGGCGTCCAATGGTTCCAGGGCCTTCAGGTTCAGGATGGCACGGGCGTAGAAAGCAAAGGGGTCGGATTTCAGGCGATCGACGTCTGTAACCCGGATTGAATCCGGTCGCTGCTCCGCCGAGGGCGCGGGCGCCGGCCGATCCACCGGCTGCGGCCGCCCGGGATCGTCGAGGATGCTGGTGATCCGTTCGAGCCGCAGGTCCCGCGGAAGGCCTCCACTCAAGGCGTCGAGCCGAAGAAGGAACCGCGAAGCCACCGTCGGGGAGCGGTTGTCGCGCCTGCACCGAGTGATCAGGACTTCGGGCGCGCCCAGCGCGCTCGCAAAGTCATGGGCGGCAAGACCGATCCTGAACTCGAGGCCCGGCAGCCCCAGTGAAGCGCGGACCTTGGGGGCAAGCCAGGGGTCGGGTTGCGGAAGCCCGGGCCAAACGCCTTCGTTCAGACCCCCCAGCACCATCAGGTCCGCGCGCTGAAGCCGAGCCTCGAGCAAGCCCCAGATGGAAATCCGCGGATGTCCGCCGTAGGGCGGGCGAACGCTCCGTCCGTCGAGCAGCTGGCGAAGCACCGGCACCGCGTCATCTGCGGTCAATTCCAGCTTGGCGGCGCCTTCCGAAGCTTGAAGATCGGCCAGCAGTTCCGCCGCGGCCCTTCCAGCCGCGCCGCGCCAAGCAGCGCCACCTGTCAGCGCTTCAGCCGCACTCGTGACGCCGTCCACCAGGCCAGCAAGCGTGATCCTGCCCTTGAGCAGACCCTGGAGCGGCTCGATCCGGGACCGGATGCGCTGCCAATCACGTTCGGCCCCTTTTTCCGCGAACCAACTGTCCAGGGCTTCCAAGCCAGCGGGCGGGCGCGGTCCCCTGAGCTTCAGGTCGATGGTACGCACCGCCTCCAGCCAGGCGAGGCGCTCATCCCCCTCGCCGCCGACCAGCGGGTGTTTCGCCAAAGCAAGCAAGGCCACTGGCGCAAGCTCTTCAGCAGCGGCGGAAGCAATTCCCTGGAACAGGGTGCCCGTAGCGGTCTGCGAAAGCGGCGTTCCGGCGCTATCGTCTGCTTCGATCCCCCACCGCGCGAGCAATGCCGACACGCGGATCGCGAGCTGGCGATCGGGCGTAACCAGCGCCGCGGTCTTTCCAGGCGTCTCGACCGCCTCTCGAAGCGACAAGGCGATCGCCTGCGCTTCGGCGGCGGAGTCGGGGAGCTCGGCCAGGCGAAGGCCGGAGAGTCTGCGATCGGCTGGCCGAAGAGCTTCCCATTTGTGCGAGAATTCCGGTGCGGTCATTGCGTTGGCGACGGCGCGAGCGCGGCCCGGCGAAGACGAGGCCCGCCCGGAAACTCGCCACCTTTGGACCTCGCCGCGGCCTATTCCCATGCGGTTGAGAAGTTGCTTGAGGTGGTATTGCGGATGTGTCTCGTCCCCCCTCCCCTCGGCGTCGGGGCCGAGGCTGTCCCACTCCTCATCGGGCATCAGATCCGGAGGGCTGACCCCCGGAAGGACGACCATCCCGTCCGGCAGGCGTGCGACCGTCGCGAGGAGTTCAGCAACGGCCGGGGCCGCCGTCGTCACGCCCGCCGCGACCGTGAAACCCGGCGGCTGAGCCGTCCTCCATCGTTTCGCCACGCCCCGCAGAAGGCGATTCCGCCGCTCGGCGAGGTCGATTGCGCCGCGCTCCTCGAGGATTGCGGGCCACGCTTCGTAGATGAGGCGGAGCTTCTCGAGCGATTGCTCCCAGTGTCGAGCGAGGTCGTCGGACTTGTCGACAGCGTCGCGTAGGCGCCGCGGATCGATCCTCTCGACGAGCAGCGCATCGAGGGTTCGTGCAAGGTCGGCCGAAAGCCGGAGGTTCTCGGCGCTGCCCGAACCACGAACAATCGTCGCCAAGGTTAGCAACCGCTCTGTCGGGTCGATCGCGGGTGGTACCGGCTCGCCATCGTCGATCGGGTCGAGCGCTCCGCCGATCCGCTCTTCGAGGTCTGGATCGCCGATCGGTATCAACCGCGGAAGAAGGAGACCCGTTGCGCTTGCCCGGACGAAAGCGTCGGTCACGGCCCGAACGGCGCGATTGTTGGGAAGCAGGATCCGGCCCTGTGCAAGGCCAAGCGATTCTCTGCCGAAGCGCTGGATCAAACCCGCGGCGAGCGCGTCCGCAAACGATCGATGTGTCGGGATTGTGTAGACCGCCGGGCGGTCAGACATTCTGTAGCGCCGTTTCCGTCATTTTGATCGACTTGGGCGTGCCGACATCGAACCACAATCCCTGGTGGACAGCACCGAAGCAACGCCCCTCCTCGATCGCGCGGTTCCACAGAATGTTCGTCGAGAACGGGCCCTCCGGCGCATCGCGGAGCAAACGCTTGGAGAGCATCTGGATTCCGGTGAAGACGAACGGAGCCACGCGGCTGCGGTCACGGCGTCGCAGCCGGCCTGCCCGGTCCATGTGGAAATCGCCCATGCCTCGATGATTCTCGGCTCGCGCCAGCGGAACCAGCAAGAGCAGCGCATCCATCCGCTCATCGTCCCAGTGCGACGCCAGAAGCTTCAGCGTGTCCGCCGGGCCATCGACCCAGAAATTGTCGCTGTTGACGGCAAGGAACGGATCCGCGTCGATCAATGGTGCTGCCTTGATCAGGCCGCCGCCCGTTTCGAGCAGCTGATCGCGCTCATCCGAGAACACGACCTCCAGACCGCGCGCGACGTTGGCGAGATGAGCTTCGACGGAGTCCGCGAGATAGTGGACGTTGACGACGACCTTCCTGACGCCCGCCGTCCGAAGGTGGTCGAGTACATGGTCCAGGAGCGGCTTGCCGGCGACCTCAATGAGCGGCTTCGGTTTCGTCGCCGTCAGCGGGCGCATGCGTTTGCCGAGGCCAGCGGCCATGATCATCGCTGTCTTCGGCACCTCGGCGGGGACCTCGGCGCGAAGCCGTAGTGCGCGGCGAGCCTGGATCATATTGTCTCGAGCCAGGGCAGCCGGCGAAATTCGGCCGTCACGTTCGCATCGAACCAGTCGCGTACCGGCTTCAATTGCGGCTGCGCGAGGTCGCGCTCCAGCAGTCCCCACATCCGAGGCTGGAATTTTCGGTAATGCGGCTTGTTGTCCCGCTTCCACAGCCTCGTGAAGACGCCGAGGATGCGCGTGTTCCGCTGCGCCGCCAGAGCCCAATAGGCCCGCTCGAACGTCTCGCCGTGACCCGTTGCCGCGACGTAGCGATCGATCATTGCTCGCTCGACTTCCGGCGGAACATCGCGGCGCGCATCCTCAAGGACTGACGCGAGATCATAGGCCGGATGGCCCGCGAGCGCGTCCTGGAAATCGAGAAGGCCGAAATGGGCGACGCCCTCACGGCCCTGAACGAGCATCACATTTTCGGCATGATAATCGCGAAGCACGGTGACCGGGCCCAGGTCATCGTCGGAAACCGGTCCGAGAACTTCTGCCCAGGCGGCTTGATAGGCGCCAGCGTCGATCGCCAGGCCAACCGCCGGGCAATACCAGTCGGTGAACAATTTCAGCTCTTCCAGCCACTGGTCGAGCCCGTGGACCGGCAAGCCCGGCATTGGCGAATGTTGGTGAAGATGGACCAGGACGTCCGTCGCGAGTTCGTAAAGCTCCCGCTCTCGCGCCGGGTCTTCGTCGAGGAATTCGCGAAGCCTCCAGTCGCCAAAATCACCCAGCAACAACAGGCCCTTGTCCAGGTCCCGGGCAAGGATTTGCGGAGCGCTAAGACCGACCGACAAGAGCCATTCAGCAACAGCAATGAAGGGCCGCGGATCTTCGTGCGGCGGCGGCGCATCCATCAGAACGGCGCTGCGCTCTCCATCGACGACGCGGAAATAGCGCCGAAAAGAGGCATCGCCCGCGAGCGGCAGGATATCGGCGCCCTGCCAACCGCACGAGGCAAGGAAATCGGCGGCATGAGTCGGTGGATTCATCGCGGAGGCCATCGGCCCTCCCATGACGGGGGCAGATGGGCTGTCAAGATTCTCTCGCCGTCGTGGCTGAAGTCGAGCGACAGATGGAGCGCGTTCGTCCATGCGTTGTCACCGGCGCGCTCGGGCCATTCGATCAAGAGAACCGCGTCGCCTGCTGAATCGAGCCCCAGTTCCTCGATCTCGGCTTTATCTTCGATGCGGTAAAGATCGACGTGCCAGACCGGGGGCTCGAGCATGTCATATGGCTGGACGATCGCGAAGCTCGGGCTGGGAACCTCGCCCTGATGCCCCAGCTCTTCAATGAAGGCGCGCGCCAATGCCGTCTTCCCCACGCCAAGCGGGCCGGAGAGCGTCACGACATCGCCCGGAATCACGATCCTGGCTAAGGCCGCGCCGAGCCGCGCGGTGGCGTGCTCGTCCTCGAGGATCATTTCGTTCCGCGCGGGATCGTCATCGTGACCGTGGTGCCCTTACCCTTTTTCGACTGAAGCGCGACATTTCCGCCATGGGCTTCGATGAATTGCCGAGTGAGCGGCAGGCCCAGACCGAGCGCTGCTTCTCCACGGACGCCGGCTTCCTCTACGCGGTCGAAACGGTTGAACACGCGCGGCAGGTCATCCTTCGAAATGCCGGAACCATTGTCGCTGATGCGGATCACCACTTGTTGCTCATCGCCGTCGGCCTGCAGCTCGATCCGACCTTTCCGGTCAGTGTACGCGACAGCGTTCTGAAGCACGTGCTCGACGGACTCGCGCAGGCGCCGAGCATCGCCAAAGACGAACCCGGTTTCGGGCGAGATTTGCGCGTCGAGCTTTTGGGACTTTTCGCCCGCCCGGGCGCGAGCGGTTTCAATCGCGGCCCGGCACAGCCCCGCAACGTCTACCCGCTCGCGTTCCAGAGCCACTCCGCGCGTGTCTCCAGTCGTCAAATCCAGGACGTCGTTGATCAGCTTGGACAGGCGAGCGACCGATTCGAGGATCGCGTTCACATAGTCGGTCGCCGTCGGCTCGAGCTTGCCGGCGTAACCGGCAGCGAGCATCTCGGCGAAGCCGCCGATCGAAGTTAGCGGGGTCCGAAGTTCGTAGCTCATGTTCGCGACGAAGTCGGTCTTCACTCGGTCAGCTTCCTCAAGGGCGGTGGCACGCTCCCGAAGCGCCGCCTCGATGCGGGTGGAATCGGTCACGTCGACCATGGTGAAGAGCGCATTGCCATCCGGAAGGGGCACTGCGGCGAACTGGAAATGGCGCCCATCCGTCATGGTCACTCGGCCGTTGGACGACTTGCGCTCATTCGTCGTCTGACGGACCATTTCGCGGATCTGTGCCGCCGCCGTTGGGTTGACGAGCTTCTTGGCCATCGCAGGCACAAGTTCGTCTACCCGCGGATGCTCGCTAAGCCAGGCCTCATCGAGCTCCCAGTCGTCGATGAACCGGCGGTTCCACAGGTACAGCCGGCCGTCGCTCGCGAAGACGCTGATCGCTTCAAACAGGTTGTCAAACGTCGCGGCGCGGACTCGGAGCAAGGTATCGCGAGCCGACGCCAGGCGGAGCTGCTCGGTCCGGTCCTCGAGGAACAACCGCAAGCCACCGTCCGGAAGGGGTTGGGCAACCACGCGAAGGTGGTCCCCATTGGGAAGCATCCATTCTTCTTCGATGACTTCTTCCGGACTGCTGAACCAATTCCGGCGATCACTTTTCCAGACCGGAAAGTCGCGCGCTTCCGGCAGCCGCTGGTTATCGCGCATGCGCTCGAGCACACGATCGAATTCCGGCTTTTCCGCCAGCCATTCCGGGTCGAGTTTCGCCATGACCGCGAAGGGTCGATTGTAGAAACTGAGGTTGCGCTCCGAATCGAACTGCGCCGTGCCGGCGGTCATGCGGTCGGCAAGCTCGCGCTGGGATTCGATGTGCCGGGCGAGCTCGGCTCGGGCATCCTCGAGATCCTGGACATCGATCGCGAAGCCGGCGACTGCGCCGGTGGACAAGGGGACGTTGACGATCCTCAGCATCCGCCGCTCGCCGCGGATGATCGCGGGCTGCATCGATGACTGAATCCGGTTCGTTTCGATCGACAGGCGTGCCATTGCGACGGGGCTGCTCGCGCCTTCCTCGTCGATCAGCTCCGCACCTCTGCCGATGACGTCCCCGGCATCTTTCGCTTCCACCGCCTGGACGAAAGCGCTGTTGACGAGCCCGAGCCTGAGATCCGGTCCGCGATACCACATGGGAAACGGAGCAGCCTCGATAAGGTGCGTCAGCGAATCCAATGCGCCTTCGGTCTGGCGCAGGCGCAGCGCAATGCGCGCAAGCTCCTCCTCGGTGGCGCTTGTATCGAAGAACCACAGCAGCAACGTACCGGGAAGCTCGGGTGGCGGAGCTTGCCCGCCTCGAACGTCGAACACTCGAGCCGAGCCCAGGGCATGGACCTTCCGAGCGACACGTCCTGCGGACACGCGCGCAGCGGTCACGTCTTCGATGAGTTCCTCGAGGTCTCGCGGATCGATCCCACCGCCGTCGCCCGCGAGATCGGCCAAGTGCCTGGGTTCCCTATCCAGGCCCAATTCGCGGAGCAGTTGCGGATCCGCTTCGATCCTCCCGTCGGCATAAGACACTAAAGGCCGGGCCGGCGTCGCCTCGAGGAGCGCGGCGTTGGCTCTTGCCGAGTCCAGCACCGTTTCGGCCAACCGAAAACGGCGAGCGGCAAGGATCGAGATCGCCAGCGCAATTCCAAGCCACAGGACGGCAAGCGCCACCGCCGCATAGATCGCGATGCCTCCGCTCACCTTTGAAAGTCCCCGCGCCCCATAAGCTTATGCGATAACGCAGGAACCCTCCGCCTCCAAAGGTCAAATCCGAAAGGACGCAGCGCAAAGAAAAAGGGGCGGGAGTGACCCCGCCCCTGAAGTTCGTCGTGCAAGCCTTCGGTTAGAAGCTGCGAGTGACGTTCACGAACACCGAGCGTCCGTAATAGTCGTAAGGACCGTTGCCAAAGAAGTTGCCGAGGCGCGGAATACCGGTCTGGTTGTCGCTGACCGTCGGCGGTTTCTCATTGAAGATGTTGTTCATACCGACCGTGAACTGGCCGACTTTCCGCCAGAGCCACTGAATAGAAACCCCATGCTCCCAATAATGTTCGGCGTGGAGGTCATAAACAACCGGCTGACCATTAAGGATCGTGCCGGGGTCGAACTTCGACGAATCCGCCGGTCCGACATATTTCACGCCCCAACGGAACGTGATGTCGTTAGACGTCCGGAACCGAGTATCGAGCGTTCCGACCCATTTGGGCCCCGCGCCCTGACCGGGATAGCCCAGCGTTCCGTTATAATCGGTGAGGCCCTCACCGGCGAAGTTCTCGAGCTTTTGGTGCAGGTTTCTGGTCGCCTGCAACTGGGTCGTGAAGTTGCCGCCGAACAACCGCGTGGCAAACCGCGCATCGAAGTCGATGCCCGACGCTTCTTGCCGCGCAATGTTGATGTAGGGGTTCTGGAAAGAACTGATTTCGCCCTGGTGAGCATTACCAGCGGGCAGACGCGCAGCAATGAGCGCGCAATAAGGATTATTCGGGAAATCGGTGTCTTGATAGCAGAAGTTCAAAATCAAGTTGCCCAGATTTGAGACTTCGTTCTTCACCGAGATATTCCAATAATCGACCGCGAGTGACAGGTCGGCGATGCGACGAGGCACCGTTAACACTGCACCTACGCCCCAGGTTTTCGCCTTTTCCGCCTTCAAGTGATTATTAGCGCCGCCCGTCGTGTAGACTGGGATTGATCCCGTGGTGGCGAAGTTGACCGCGTTTGCGCCCAGGATGGGTGTCAGTGCCGCAAGGCAGTTTTGATAGACGGTGCTGCCCGGATCGAGATCCGTGCCGAAGCTGTCGCATGGATCAAGACCGCCCGGGTAAAAGCCGAGCTGGTTGTTGAGGAACTGCTCATACAGGTTCGGAGCGCGGAAGTTCGTTCCGTAGTTGCCGCGGAACCGAATTGCAGAGACCGGAGCCCATTGTCCGCTGAGGTGATAGGTGAAGCCCGAACCGTACGACTTGTAGTGGGTGTAACGGCCCGAGGCATCAAATTCCAAGAGGTTCGCGAACGGGAGATCCTTGAACACGGGAATGTCGACCTCCGCGTAGGCCTCATTGACCGTATCGCTGCCTTTGGTCTCGCCGATGGTCGAGAAACCGTAAATGTCGCCCGCCGCACGCTCCGGTCCGGGCTTGTCATCGATATGGTCATGACGGTGCTCAAATCCCGCAGCGGCTTTGACCTCGCCTCCTTGGAGGCTGAAAAGCGTTCCATCGACGCTGAAGCTTAACGTCTCTTGGTTGTATTTGGTCTTGCTGAGCGTCAGCATCGGATAAAGATAGTTGAACAGCGCATCCGTCATCTGACCCTTGAGCACGAGTTGCGGGTCGAAGAAGTTGATCGGTACGCAAGTCCCATTGTTATACGCTCCGCTCGTCACGTTGGCGGCGCATGTATAGGTGTTGCCTGCACCAACTTGGCCCGGGAGACCGACGACAGTCAGGTCAGCCGGGGTTCCCGAAGGCGCAATTACCGGGTTCAGAGACGCCGTTAGCCTCGAGGTCAGCGGATTTTGGATTTGATCCGTGCCACGCGTGCGCGAGATTTGGATGTTGCCATCATAACGCCAATCGCCAAAACCGAGATTGCCGCGAAGCCCGCCGTTCGCGCGGAAGAAATCAACTTTCTGCTGGGCGCGAGCCGTTTGATGCGGCACGATGAACGGACCGAAATAGTTGAGGCCCGCGTTCACCCAGGAGGTCGGAGCGAACGGCGTTGCGGGGAAACCAAAATCCGTCAGCGGCGTGCCGTCATAATAGTAATTGCCGAAGGTCAGTGCGGCAGTCTTCTTGTCGATGCTCTGGAAATTCAGCTGAACCGCATTGTCCTGATGCGATTTGCGGCGGCTGAACAAAGCTTCGCCATAGAGCTCCGCATCCCCAAGCATGTCGAGCTCATAAGCGCCGTTCAAATAGGCGGTGTACTTCTCGATAGGGCTAATGATGGTTTGACGAAGCTGCGCCGGGCTCGCGAGCGGCTGAGCGTCCCGCGAGTTAACCACAACTGGGAGTCCAATGAACGGTGTCCCAGTGGCGTAACCCGGGAAGGTCACACGGCCAAAATTGACGATGTTGTTGTAAGGTGCGGCAAGATAATACCCAAAGAGGCCATAGCCATTCGCGATACCGCCGCCACCGCGCGCGTAGGAGAAGCAGCGAAGCTGGCTATGATCCAACGGCGATCCCTGACCAACTTCCACGCCATTTTGAAACGCCAGTTCGCGCGGGCAGCTCATATCCTTGCGATCGCCCTGGCGAAGACCGTAGTCCCGACTGTATTCGAACGATCCGGTGATGTGGCCACGGCTGAAAGTCTTGCCCGCCGTGATCGACCCGCGGAGGGCGTCACCATTCCCGTACAGCGGGTGGTTTGCGAATCCATCGATCGTGATTCCGTCGACCGACGTGTCGGTGATGATGTTGATCACGCCCGCGATCGCGTCCGAACCGTAAATCGACGAAGCGCCTTCGCGAAGGACTTCGATGCGCTGGACGATCGACGTTGGCAGAACATTGAGGTCCGCCGAAACGAGCTGCGGCCCAACGCCGGCCGGCGCAAGGCGGCGGCCGTTGAGGAGGACCAAGGTACGGCTTGAACCAAGTCCGCGCAGGCCGGTTGTATTCGCCGCCTGACCGCCTTCTGACAGGAAGCCAAGAAAGCTTCCGCTGATCTGCGACGTGCCGGACGTGACCGTCGCGCTCTGCAGAGTCTCGGCCGTCGTCCTCGTGCCAGACAGGATTTGGTCGTCGCGGGTAAGAATGTCGATGTTTTGCGGCGTGCTGAAATTATTGCGGCGGATGCGCGAACCCGTGATGACGATTGCCCCGCCAGTCTGAGTAGGCGGCGTCGTCGCCGCCGGCTGACCCTGCGCGTTCGTCGCGCTGGTTGTATCCCGCGGCGCCTCGCTCTCCTGGGTCTTCTGCGGAGTGGTGTCGACCGGAGCAGCAGCCTGAGCAAAAGCCGGCGAGGCCGTCAAAGCGGTCAGCGAAATCGATGATAGAATGAGAGCGTTAACCGAGCGCATAGTCTCCCCGTCCCCTAAAAATTGGGCTAAAAAATCCATGGGGTTAGTGCAGGACGGTCGCGCAAAAAAAAAGCAGATACAGCGGTCAGCTCACCAAATCCCGGCAGGATGTAACATTAATGCCACATGACTGAACTGTCGCCTAACCGACAGTTACCTTCGCCAATCAGCCACCATTTCGCCTAGTGAGTTCTTAAGTTCGGCAAGCCAAGGCTCATAATTGCGCCAACGGCCAAAGCCTGAGCGGTTGATAGGCTGTCGCACTTGCTCCGAACTGGGCGTGTGGACGGCTCGCTCTGTTTCGTAGAACCGAAGGCACGCATCGTCGAATGGAACTCCGATGTAGTCGAGCAAGCGCTCGACCTCGTGCTCGAAATTGTCAACGAGATCGTCGTGTAGCACCCGGTGAATTCTACCGGGCAGCACTTCTTCGAAGTGACGCATCAATTGGACATAATCCGTATAATATCGCCCCAACAAAGTTTGAGAGTAGGTGAATTCGGCCCCTCCCTCGAAATGTTGGGAGTAATTGGCAAAGCAGCAATCCATCGGGTCGCGCCGAACGTCGACGATCTTGGCGTTTGGCAAGATCGTGTGGATGAGACCGGTGCAAAGCCAGTTCGCCGGATTTTTGTCCGTGAAAAAAGGGCGATTGGTGGCGCGATAACGGCGCGTTATGTCCAGATAGCGAGCGCCCGCCCGTCGTGCTTCCTCAGCATCCATTCCGATCGCCAAATGCTGGGGATGATCGAAGGGATGAACGGTGGCCAGTTCGTTGCATATCTGAAGCATGCCGAACAGCTCTTCCGTCCCTTCTATAAGGGGGTGGCTGGCAAGGATCTGTTCCACCAGAGTCGAGCCCGCCCGTGGCATGCCAACGATGAAAATTGGGTCTGGGGTCGGATCTCCCCAACCATTTCGATCCTTGATTAGCTCCGGGGTGAAAACGGCCTTGGCGGCGCATCCTTGGCCGTCAACAATTTTCGGTGGATTAAGTTTGTTGCGAAGCCGGTTTGCGATTTCCAAACATCCAGCGGCCCGCTCATAGTTTTTCGACTGATCGTACGCTTTGGCTAGCGCAAAATTGATTTCCACTCGTTGTTCGTCGACGAGCGACGGATCCTTAAGAACCTCCTCCATCAATCGGATGTCTTCAGGAAAGAATCGGGCGACCTTCAGATTCGCTATACCCCACCAACCCGCCTCGTTCCTTGGCTCGATCGCGACGGCTGTCCGGTAGGCCGCCACGGAGGCACCGAACTCGCCGACGGTTTTCAGCAGGTGGGCATAATGTACCCAGTAAGGTGCAAACGGGTTTGCGCTCAACAGTTCCTCATAAACTTGGCGCGCCTCTGGAAGTCGTCGGATCTGCACCAGGATTGCAGATTTATAACCAAGCGCATCGACGTGATCAGGTTCCAGTTTGATTGCCTCATCGAGGGCGACGATCGCTTCCTCAACGAAGCCGCCATAATCCTTCGCGCAAGCGATACGGTGGAGTGTGATGCCAAGCGCTGCCCAGGCGTCGGCAGAATGGGCATGTATCCTTGCCGCGTGGGTCAGAATCCGTTCGGCGTCTTCGCGGCAGTCCCAATGCGCCGCGATTTCGGCCATCAAATGCATCGCTGGTGGATCGTGGCGGTTGGACTTCAAATGCTCCCTGAGAAGGATTTCTGCCTCCTCAACTTTTCCGGCCGCAATGAGATCGTGTGCTTTGGGAATGACCGGCGGAATATCGCGCGGAGGACGCGGCGGAGGTGCTGTACGTGCGTACCGTCCAACCACGTCTCTCAGAATCGCCGCCGCATCCTCATCCGAGGGGCACATGGCAACGAGTTCGCGCGCCTTTTCACATCCGGCCGCAAGGTCGCTTTTAGCAAGTTTTTCAACGCTTTGTTTCGGCGTCAGATTATCCAACATATCGAATGACGTAGTTCCGCGCTTCCCCCGCCGTCAACATCTATGCAGAAATTGCGGTCTGCTCGACGCCAAGGACAAAGTCACCGACGCCAGTCATCGATTGCGTCGCCCAGGCCGAGTTTGAGCTGGCCTAGCCAAGGCTCGTAATTGCGCCAGCGGCCAAAACCGATTCGGTTGATCGGTTGCCGAACCTGCTCGGAGCTCGGTGTGTGAATCTCCCTCTCCGTTTCGTAAAAGGTGAGGCACGCCTTTTTGAAAGGGAGCTCGAGGTAGTCCAGCAACCGGCGAACCTCCGCCTCGAAATTATCGACCAGCTCCTCATGGATCACGCGGTGCACCAGCCCTGGAAGCGCTGAGTCAAAGTGGCGCATTAGACGAAGATACTCCCGGTAGACGCCGGCCATCTCGGCAAGGTCGTAGCTATAGTCGGCTCCCAGACTGTAATGCTGCATGTAATTGCCGAAGCCACAATCCATCGGGTCGCGCCGGGCATCGATTATCTTCGCATTAGGCAGGATCGCGTGGATGAACCCGACGTGGCGCCAGTTGAACGGGTTCTTGTCAGTGAAGTGGGGCCGTTCCGTCCGACGATGATAACGCGTGATCTGCAAATATCGCTCGCCGAGATCCTTGAGCCTCGACCGATCCATCTCAGGCACCAAATCTTCGATGACGTCGCCGGGACGTCTCTTCGATTCTGCGAGAAGTTTCGCCTCAATTTGGTGAACGGCAAAAAGCTCGGCGGTTCCTTCGACTTGGGAATGGCTGGCGAGGATTTGCTCGATCAATGTTGATCCGGATCTTGGCAATCCAATGATGAAGATCGGTGCATTGCTGTCCCTGCCGAGGCCAGAATGATGTTCGAAGAAAGCAGGACTGTACGTGGAAATGGCGCGATCCACCTGCTTCTTGAGTTTCGCACGGTCGTGCGGGAACCGCTCAAACCGCAGCCGGCTTCCTCGCGCGACATGATCGGCTGCCAGGTGAAAGTCTCCCGCACGGTCGTAGGCATTGGCGAGTGCAAAGTGCATCGGGATCCGCTGCAGTCCTTCGATCCGCCCGAGTTGCTCTTCCATCTCGCGGATATCGAAATCGAAGAAGCGCCCTCTCTTTAAGTTTGCGAAATTCCACCAGGCTTCGCTGTTAGCCGGATCGATGGCTGTCGCTGTCCTGTAGGCGGCAACAGCGTCGCCAAATCGGCCAAGAGTTTTGAGAACATATGCATAATTCGTCCACGCGTAGCTGGAATCGGGATGCGATCGGAGCAATTGCTCCAGCGATTCTTTTGCTTCTTCCAGGCGGCGCGCCTGGATGAGAATGGCTTCCTTGGAGAAAAGCGCCTCTGCGTGGTTGGGCGATAAGCGCTCTGCGTGGTCGAGCGCGGCTATCGCCTCGTCGATCAACTCCATGTCTCCCATCTTGAATGCGATCGAATGAATGACCTTTCCCAGTTCGGCCCAATTTTCGGCACGCGTTCGATCTATCTCGAGCGACCGGCGCAGGATCTTGTAGGCGTTGTCGAGAAGGCCGCATTGGACTGCAACCAGCGCCATTAGGCGCATGGCTTGTGGATCGTTTCGCTCCCTTGCGAGATATCTCCTCAATAGGATTTCTGCGTCCTCGAACCTGCCTTGCTTCATCAGGCGCGCCGCTTGGAGCGTGTCGGGCGCAGCGCCCTTTAGGGGATCCGGGGTTCCTGTGGACGATGCGGGGAATTGGCGAATGATGTCGCGCAAACGAAGTGCTCGCTGTTCGTCGTCAGGGTTCTGCGCGAAACGACGACGGGCCTCACCGTGGGCGCCAGTAGCGTCTTTGCGTGCAAGCTCCTCCAGGTCGCGATCGGCAACCTTTTGCTCGTTCATCATCAAACGCTTAGAAGGGAGGTCAGACTTAGGTCAACCGCCATAAGCGGATACGAGCCGAAGCCCGGCCTGGGCCACGACTGGTTCGCTTAAAATTAGTTCGACTAGAACTAACCTTGGTCCGATTAGTAGCGGTAATGGTCGGGCTTGAACGGCCCCTCGGCTGAAACGCCGATATATGCCGCCTGCTTGTCGCTCAGCGTCGTGAGCTTCACCCCAAGCTTGTCG